>Ga0209061_1003321_pt1 | contig 17703 bp, 16 predicted proteins | sample Coa_R1_10_FD_187157 | JGI IMG/M metagenome (GOLD analysis project Ga0209061, IMG submission 187157) | Surface soil microbial communities from Centralia Pennsylvania, which are recovering from an underground coalmine fire - Coalmine... | ecosystem: Environmental > Terrestrial > Soil >...
AATGAGGGGCCAGTCACAATCTGGCTCGATACGAAGGAATAGGCAGGAGGATCAGCGCTTGCTTCCAGCGCACGACCTTTTTTCCCCGACTCATTTGTACGCGAACGTGATATGTGACATAATGTAATTGAGGGAAAGCTTCTCGTTTCCCTTGAAGAAGGAAAATATATGAGCTATCAATTTGCTGAAGCACATGGGTCATTCTCCTCCTCTAAAAAGGATGTGGGAGATCATGGCTTATTCTTTTCAAAGGCCTTCTTCTCTGGCTCCGGTAACGTGGATACACGATTCATCGTATTGGTTCTAGACGATTGAACAGAAAGCACTCATGATGGGATACTCAGCTCAGTCCTTTGTCAAACAGGTCCAGGTTGATTTGCTTGCGCTCTCTGATGACGACCTTTTGCGCACCATCGATCAGTGGGGGCCAGGGAGAGAAGTATGCCCATGCTCTCCTGATCCACAGGAAGCGACATGGCTTGCACTGGGATACCAGCGGCGGCTTTCGGCAGAGACCGAACACCCTTCCTACCACTCTAAATCTGAAGCCGGGCCAGAGGCGGGTGAGTGCTGGTTCGCACCTTCGCCATCTCATCTACGCCGTTTGTTAACAGAGATGGATGGAAAGCAATTTGCTCACGTCGTGATTGCCCTTGCCTTCCAGTCACTTCATGCGTTGCATCCTGAATGGGGTGATGGTTCGACCTTCAATGCGCATCTTGCCTACTATCTGCGTCAAAAAAGCACTCCCGCTCGCCAGCGAAGCGACGAATTGAAGACAAAGACGATTCCTCGCGCATGATTCCATAGCACATCTGCAAATTGAAGTGAACCTTGTCGAAGGCTTCATGAACCAACTCTATGACAAGAAAGGAAGCATTTCCATGCTACCATCAACCAATGGTGTCCATACTAAGCCCATGATTCAGATTTCCTATGAATGTATCTTACGGGAGCGTTTGCGAGAATCAAAGAGCTACCTCTATGAAGTGGCGTGCAGCATCAGTCATATGACTGCATCTGCGCACCTCTCTATCAGGGTGACAGGCGAGCATACCTACCGCAACGCGGCGCCAAGAGAGATTGCTTTTACTCGCTCTGAGGCAGGAGCTACCACCTACATTGAACTCCTGGAAGGGGAGCAACTTGAAGTAAGAATCGTGGAGATTGAGGATGGTTATTGTAAAGTGCTCTACTCGGCGCGTGGCCAGGAACTGAGTGAACAGAGCAGCAGGGAAGTTCTTTCCACCATCCAGCGCATCGATGCGAGGTCTGAGCAAGAGTAAGACAGCAGACGACGAGAAACGGCTGGCTCATCAACCAGCCGTTTCTCGCTAGACTTTTCTAGTACTTATCATGTATACTCTCACAAAGGGGATCGTAGCCTGTCTGCTCAGTCACAGGTTTACTCCTGTGTCTTAAAATGGGGGTGCCATCATGAAAGATCCTTGAGTTGTTTCTCCTTAATGCTGCCTGTCCCCTGATCAATTCGTTTCCTTCGTTTCAGCATGGAAGGGACAGGTCTTTGTACGTGTTGTTCCCTGTACGTTTCTCATCCTTCGTGGTCACATCTGTACCATGACAACCAGCGCCTGGAAGTCTTGTACAGACGACACAACGAGTGTCGTGTAAACGCACGACGAGATCTCTTTAATAAAGAAGAGGAGACGCTTCATGTACCGTCCGGCGATTCCATCTTTTATTTTCCGTCTGGCCATTGGCGTTGCCGTGTTTGCCCTGGCTGTTACTCTATTCGGCAGGTCAAGCTCTGCTAACGCTGCTAGCCTTTCTAAGGCTCCTGCCCCCCATATCATGGGCATCTACCATGGTTCGAAGCTCAAACCTGCTGGCACAAACCTGGTATACCAGGGTGGCTCTGTCGAGACTGCGCCGCTAGTGTACATCAGCTGGTGGGGCAGCCAGTGGAATACCGGTTTCTCAACAGGCGGCTATACCAGCGCTCAGGCTCAGACCTACATCGAAAACTTCTTCAGCAACGTTGGGGGGAGTTCCTGGGATAACATTAACACGCAGTATTGTGAGGGCATCGCGGTCGGCTCGACGAAGTGTGGAAGTAGTGGTACGCATATTACAAACCCCACGGGCCAACTGGCAGGCACGTGGGTAGATACGACCTCGGTACCAAAGAGACCGACGCAGTCAGAGATTCAGAGTGCGGCTGCGCGGCTCATGACCCACTTCGGCGGCTACAATCCCAACGCGACCTACTTCGTCTTCACGCCCCACGGTCACTCCATGAGTGGCTTTGGCACGAGCTGGTGCGCCTGGCATGATGAGCCGACTTCAGGCACGCAAATGGCCTATGCCTATATCCCCTATATGCCTGATGCCGGGGCGTCTTGCGGGGAGAACTTCGTCAATGGGAGCAACAATAGCTATGGCAACGGCTACTTCGATGGCTTTTCCATCGTGGCCGGTCATGAATATGCCGAGGCGATGACCGATCCTCATCCTGAGAGAACGTCGACAAACTTTGGCTGGATCACCAGTACTGGCTCGTCTGGCGAGGAAATCGGCGACCTGTGCGCCTGGGCCAGCAACTCCACCGATATCACGCTGGGTTCGCACTACTATGCGGTGCAACCCCTCTGGAGCAATGCGAGCAGCAGTTGCGTGACCTCCTACTAACGAAGCAACGGCCCGAAAATAGTTTGAACATTCGTTAAGTGATGGCTGGCCCCTCTTTGAGGGGCCAGCCATCACTCCTTTTGCGAGGGCCGACGAAATCCCTCCTCAACAACCCGATCTCGGTGGCAACTCGTGTTCAGTGGGGAAGATATCCACAGTGCCTAAATTGAACATCCCCTCTTCTCAAGGGGGTGCCGAAAGGTGTAAAATAGCTTTTACGAGAAAGGTTCCTATATTGATGAAGTTATGTTATACTGATTGCTGATAACACGCATCCTTCATAATTAAAGTTGTGGGTACAGAAGAAGAGGCAGATAATGGCGATAGTGGATGAGCAGTTTAACTTCACTCCTACCGCGCTTCAAAACGCAAAGGAAGGCCCGTTGCGCTCCGAGCAGCGCACGGGCGAAATCCTGCCTCGCGTTCTGTCACGGGTGGATTTGCTTGTCCTTTTTATCGCTGTTGTCGTCTTCATCCCGGATGGCGCTGTTGTCCAGACGACACAGACGGCAGGGGCTATCACCTATCTGTACTGGGTCATTGGTACGCTCACCTTTCTCCTTCCCGGGGCTATTGTGACGGGGCAGCTCTACCGCTTTATGCCGGCCAACGGTTCTATCTACGTCTGGTCCCACCGGGCGCTTGGCTCGCTCTGGGGCTTCTTCGCGGGTTTCTGTGCCTGGTTTCCTGGCATACTCGTCCTCTTGACGGCGGGCGATTTCATCAGATCGCTGATCCAGGGCATCGGCATGCAGCTCTACGGCTCGCACACCAACTGGCTCAGTGAGCCGTGGCAGCAAGGTATACTCATTCTTGCCGTGCTCTTGCTCTCCTGGTGGCTCGCTGTCTTCCCGCTGCGTCTCGTTATGCGTATAGCGAAAGCGGTTGTTTCACTCTATGCTGCGGGCATTTTCGTGGTTGGCCTCGCGGGAATAGTATGGTTCCTGGGCGGGCATCCCTTGCAGTTTTCGCTCGGCACTGCTAACGTGGGTTCTGGATCAGACCTCGTTGCGCTCTACGGTGTCGTCGTGCTGGCTTTGCTTGGCATCGAGGTGCCGCTCAATATGGCTGCCGAAGCCAGGCAATCAAATGCTGCCAGGCTCTTTCTGCGCTGGGGACCGCTCCTGGCGCTTATAGCCTATCTCATCAGCACCTTCGGCGTTGCCGCGGTTGTCCCTCCGACGCTGGCTGGAGGCTCAGACTCGACGCTCTCTGCGGTTGCTATTGTCTTTGGCATACCCACTTCAATTGTGATCGGCATTATCTTTATTGTCTTCTTCGTCATAACCGCCGTCGTCTTTAACCTCACCTTTGCGCGCATTTTATTTGTCGCGGCGCTGGATCACCGCCTTCCCGCCTCGCTCGCCGGGGTGAACCGGTACGCCGCACCGTCTTTTGCTACGGCTGTGCAGACTGTGGTGGTGATCGTGATTGCTCTTGCGATCTACTTCATCGGGCCACTGCTCTATCCGGGCATCAGTTTCTCGGTGAAGGTCTTCTATGTCATAGAGGCTGCCACCACCGTGATCTGGTGTATCTCCATGGTCATCCTCTTCCTTGATTTGCCTATTCTGCTGTACCGCTTTCGAAAATTGCTCGCAAATAGTCCTGATCAACTGATCGCACCGCGCTGGCTACTCTACCTCTGTAGCGCTCTGGGGGTCCTGGCGAGTCTGGCAGGAATGTGGGCCACGCTCAGCTCATCATGGGACAGCACGCTCATTCCCAACGATCAGTGGGTAATCATTATTTCTACGGTCGTCTTTGTGTCGCTGGTCATCGGGCTTATTGGATCGGCTTATCCACGACTCTTGAGCAGTCTGGAAGAACAGACCGCTGTCGCTCGCGAAAATGCCCGCCTGTATGAGAAACTGCGTGTCGCCTATGTCAGACTCAGTGAACTTGATGAGCTTAAAGATGCTTTTCTCGCTACTGCCAGCCACGAATTACGTACTCCTCTCACGATTGTGCAGGGCTATCTCGAACTCCTGCGCGAGATGAATGATGCCAGCCCGGAGCTGCGACTCTCGTTTATCGACAAAGCGTGTCGCGCCTGTGATGAATTAGTCTTGTTGCAGGCCAACATTATGGACGCCAGCCGCGTCCAGTTTGATGCCGTGTCACTGCACTGTAACAGCATCGCTCTGAAGAACACCTGTAGTGCTGTGACCGATCTTTTTGAACCATTGCTTCTTCAGCAGAAGCGTTCCGTCGAGATAGACATTCCCGACGACCTGACTGTCTGGGCGGATGAGGCACGCTTGAAGCAGGTCCTTCACAATCTGATTGCCAATGCCCTGCGCTATTCACCCGCGAAAACTCCTGTCCGTATCACCGCTGCGGTCAAAGAGCAAGAAGGCATGGCACGTGTCAGTGTCATCGATCGTGGTTCGGGCATTCCACCGGACAAACAGGAAGCCATCTTCGATAAATTTGTGCGCCTGGAGCGGGATATGCATGGCGAGGTGCGCGGCTCCGGCCTGGGGCTTTACATTACAAAACAACTGGTCGAGGCCATGAAAGGTACGATCACCGTGGAGAGCAGCGGCATCGAAAACGAGGGTTCCACCTTTTCATTTACATTGCCCCTGAAACCAGAGCCTAGCGTCATCCGGGAAGAAGCTTAAGAAGCTTCGCGAGAGATGCTGAGCAGGTCGGTACGAATGTTGACGAAGTGTTCGCGCAGAGCTGCCATCTGCACGCTCTTGCCCGCGATGCGCAGCCAGATGCGGCGCTGAGGGAAGTAGAAAGTGACACACAGGCTGAGAATGAGGATGACGGCAATCGGCCAGATAAATGCGGCACCAGCATCCTTTGTCACCAGCAGCACGGTAGCCTCGCTGGCGCTGTTGAGCGTGATCGTCCACCTGTCCTTGCTCTGCCCTGATTGGCCGGGATGCAGCGACAGCACGGCCCTATCCTGGCTGGCGCTGGTGGCTCCCGGCGGACCGATAGTAACGACCATCATGGGGTTGTGAACCTGCGCCAGTTGCAGGCCCGCAGCGTGCGGGAAGAGGATGCTCATGACCATATTCGTGTCGCCCACCTGGATATTCGTCGCAAGATCGACCTGCTCCCCGTTCGGCAGCGTCTCGCTGTCATCGAGCACAACGGGCTGGTTAAAGAGGACATAGCCGTGCTGGTCCGTGATGGTGACGCTGGCCGAGGAGATCAGCGAGGACTGGTGGAAGACGATGCCATCGTAGCTGAGCGGCGAGTTGACGCGCAGGGAACTGCTGTGCGCCACCAGTTCGCCATCGCGATAGACGCTCAGATCGGTGACGTAATCAGTCGCCATACCCGTTTTGGGATCGAAAGTCGCCTTGAAAGAATTGACGCGAAAGCTAATATTGTGCGGCGTACCACGTGGGTAGACCACCGCGCTCTGTCCATCCGGCAGCGCCTCATCAAAGCTGAACCCGGCGAGGGCATCGCTCAGGCTGACAATCGGCGCGGGCAGGATGCGCCGGGCCGGGCTATCAGGATCGAAGCCGCGCCACTGCGAGATGACACCCGCCATCAGCAGCGCGACCAGCGCCGCGTGGAAAACAAAGGTCGAGAGCGTGGCCCACGAATTCTTGTTGGCATAGAGATAGGTCACAACACCCGTCTCCTGCTCGACAACGGTGGAGCGCACGCGATAATGGCGTCTGCGCAACGCGGCTTCCGCCCACCGCACCGCGTCAGCACCAGGAGCAGTAAATTCAGCGCGTTCAAGCGCGTTCTGATAGAACTTATCGCTGCGCCGGATCAGCGGGTGCGCGAAGTTGTGCCAGATGGCAGGCGCACGATTGAGCGTGCAGACAACGACGCTGAGGGCGAGCAAGGTGAGCAGCAGCTTGAAGTACCAGCTTGAGAAGACGGTAAAGAATTGCAGCCAGTTAAAGATGGGCGTCAGCGAACCATAGCTCGCCAGCGCATTCTGCTGCACCCACGCCGCATACGCCACCGGATCACCCAGCACCTCCCTCGGCGCCTGCGGAAAATATATGCCAATAAAGCAAACAACAACAATCGCGACGATCAAATAGATCGCATTGCGCACCGAACTCAGCCACCCCCACATCGCATTAATGGGATGGTGCAAACTGTAATTCAGTCGCTGAACGAACCGAGATTGTTTACGCCGTCTGTTCCCCTTACCACTTATGGGACGCTTATGCGTAACAGAAGCAGTCGTTGTTTTACGGGCCTGCTCCTTATCCTTAACACTTGTAGCCATACCAGATATGCTATCTTTCCATAGTGCTGTGTCGTGATGCTATCTCATACATATCGTATTATAGCAGATGGGGGCTAGCGGGGATAAGACTCTGTATTTTATTATAAATTAATTAATAAATTTATATAGTTGACAAAATTCAAAGTCGGCTGTATTCTAGAAGTAAAGACGTTCGTAGCCTTAATCTGCCCATCATTCTCAGGAGGCATACTATGACAACCCATCCTTCCTCCGCGTCCCGTCGGGATTCCCCTATCCATGTTCGTCCGTTTGTGCAGGCTGATCGGAAGTTTGTGTTGAGCCTTGCGCCGAGGCTGGTAATCGGGATTCCGCCGTGGCGCGATCCCGAAAGGATGCTAGCTACAGTGCGGGAGTGGCTGGTCGAGAGCATTACAAATCATGGTGGGAAGACAATGGTCTTCGTTGCCGAAGAGGAGCAGGGAGAACGGCTCGGTTTCGTGACTATTTCCCATGCTCGCCACTTTACGGGCGTTGGGCAGGCGTATATTGGCGAGCTTGCCGTGAGTGAGGAGGCGGAGGGACAGGGTGTTGGGCAGGCGCTGGTGGCGGCTTGCGAACAGTGGGCATGGGGGCAGGGCTATGGCTTCCTCTCGTTGGAAACTGGGGCGGCGAATACGCGAGCGATTGGCTTCTACCACCATCTCGGCTTCCAGGAAGAGGATGTCAGGCTGGTGAAGGTGCTGTAATCATTTCCGCTTTCTTGCTTCTCTGTAAGAAATATCAGAGTATAGTAGTTTTTGTCAGGGTACTTGTTTTTATTGGCTGGTACGACTACAATGGCAATGCATGGGACGGACGGGAAGGAGGGCTTTGATAATGGCAGGACCGGATTGTAGAATGTACCACCAGTGTGGACGAGATGCCCTGTTTTTTTGTATGGAGGTGCAGGGAGAGATGTAGGAGGCGAGCGCGCTGCTGTATTGTACTCATTGCGTATTTCTTTTGTTTAAAAGACCTGGAGCTGTGGATGTTCATTGGCAAGATCGTTAAGTCTGACTCGCACATTAATTATGTCTGCCAGATTTATGGGCCGCGAGAGGTTGAAGTCGAGCCGGTTCCGGCAGATTACGCTTTTGGCCGCTTCGTGCGCATCTCCATTCGCTCGGCTCAGGCAGACGATCCTGACGAGGATTTGAACCGCGTGCTGGGCAAGAGCCAGGAGCCGGTGACGTATGCCGTGGGGGTGATCTACGATACCATTTTGCAGAATCCTGCCTATGGCGTGCTGGGGCCGCGCCTGTCCAACGAGGCGCAGGTGGAACTGTTCTCGCCCGACTATATTACGGAGCGGGCGGTGCTGATCCATGTGATGATTCTGGGCATGATCGAGCAGCGCCCGTTGCCCGGCGGCAAGACAGAACTGCTTTCGGTGATGCATGGTGTGCCACTGCTCTCGCTCGAACTGGACAGCGAGATCGAGACAATGAGCGATGAGGAGGTGCGCGCCTTCCATTTCTTCGCCGACGCCGCTGTTGGTGGTCCCGGCAGCAAGACGCCATACCTGCATATGGGCTACCTGCCCCACATCATTGCCCAGCGCAACAGCCTGCTGCCCATGGTTACGCTGCGCATCATTGAGCAATTGGAAGAGCTTTTCCCTCAGAACCACGCTCTGCTCTCAATCGTCAAACGGAACTTTGCCTGGAAGCTGAAAGTGGAGTCGACCGGATAATTCCTCACCGTCTCCAGGCCACGCGCCGCAGGCCGCCCGCCAGGGATGGCCCTACTATATACGACCATCGCTCGTTGAGCAAACGGGCAGGGGGCGGGCGCGCATAGTAGGGCCACTCCTGGCGGGTGACCTGGGACGGACGGCCTCGAGGTGGCGAGGAGGGAGACCAATCTATGAGCAATTTACAAGAATCATCACCTTCGCAATCTCTATCACCCTCTGTGTCCCCTGCGCGGGCGCGGCGCAAGCCCGTGGGTATCACGAAGGGACCGGGCGAGTCGACGCATGAATATACGTTTGTCTCACGCGACGATGAGCAGGTCCTGAAGAACGGCGAGTATGTGTATTATGAGCTGACCGAGCCTGCAGAGGTCGGTCAGCCAGATGAAGCAGGGGAAGCGGGCGCGAACGGAGCCGTCCCGGCAATGGCGACGAAACGGGTGCTGGGGCGCATTATGAAGCGTGTGCCGCTGCAATTGTACCCTGATACGTTTCTGGCGGAGCCGGAGATTGCGCCAGCGCAGGTGGCGGCGATGGTGGGCTATGATGCACGCGCCAATGAGCTGTTTGAATTGCACGTCTCTATCATGGGCTATTACGAACGCTCCACCGGCTCGTTCATCAATCCCTGGATTCCGCCGCAGTCGGGGAAGCAGATTTTCCTCGCTGATGACGAGATGCTTTCATATATTCTCTGTCGCAAGCGACCGGGACAGCCCGGCTCGGCCACCATCGGCTCGCTGCTGACCCGCGTACCCGATGCCGTGCCTATCGTGCTCTCGGTTAAGGATATCGTCAGCACGCATATGGCGATTATCGCCAGCACGGGCGCTGGCAAGAGCTACCTTGCCAGCGTCATCATCGAGGAGTTGATGAAACCGCACAATAAGGCTTGCGTGCTGATCGTTGACCCGCACGGCGAATACGGCACACTGGAGGAGATCGCCAACTTTGCCGAGTTCGTCGCCCAGCCGGATGGAGTTGTGCGCGGTAGCTACCGGGCGCAGGTGAAGGTGTACCGGCCCGATCAGGTGAAGGTGCGGCTCTCAACGCTGAACATGGGCGACATGCGCCACCTGCTGCCTGAGATGACGGAGAAACAGCAGCACCTGCTGAGCCGGGCGCTGCGCAAGGTCAGCGAGACTAAACGCGGCGCGCCGTGGAGCGCCGAGGATTTGAAACAGGCCATTCGCTCGGTAGCGAAGCAGAAGGGCGACGAGGACAGCGAGGGCGCGGACGATTCAAGCACCGTTCACGCGCTCTCCTGGCGTATCGAGCAGCGTTTTGTGGACAGCTTCACCTTCGATGATGTGCAGCACCTCGACCTGCCCGAAATTTTCAAGCCGGGACAGTGTACGGTGCTGCAACTCAACGATATCGATGAGCGCGACCAGCAGGTGGTGGTGGCGACGCTGCTGCGGAGACTCTACCAGGCACGGATGAGCACGGAGCGCGGCAAGGTGCATTCAGGCGAATCGTACCTGCCCTATCCCGTCTTTGTACTGCTGGAGGAGGCGCATCACTTCGCGCCGGGGGGCACCGAGGTCGTTTCCACGGCCATTCTGAAGCAGGTGCTGGCCGAGGGGCGCAAGTTTGGCATCGGCGTTGGCCTCATCAGCCAGCGCCCGGGCAAGCTGGACGCTGACGTGCTGAGCCAGTGCCAGACGCAGTGCATCATGCGTATCGTCAACGAAATCGACCAGAAGAGCGTGGCCGCGGCCATCGAGGGCGTGGGGCGCGATCTGCTGGATAATCTGCCCGCGCTCTCAAAGGGGCAGGTGATTGTGGCTGGAGCCGCCGTCAACACACCTATTATCTGCCGTGTCGGAACGCGCATCACGCCCCACGGTGGCGAAAGCAAGGACGCGCCGGATATCTGGCAGAAATACTTCAGTCCCGAATCACAGGAGAGCCGCAAACGCAGCGAGGCGCCCCTTAACAGCAATAATAAGGGGTTCCAGCTGCTGCGTTAATGAATATTCATAGCTACCAGCGAGCATGTCATTCTTCCCACAGCGAAGAATCTCGGCAACCGACCGCTCCGCCAGGCCCAGGCGAGATTCTGAGCGCAGCGAAGAATGACATGTCCGAGACGGCTTTTCATAGCACAAGGGAGGCGAGAGACCTGAAAACGCGACGGATGACGAATCGAACGGCGCTGTACCTGTTGCTACTGCTGGCCCTGCTGGCATGGGGTGGCTTGCTGCTGTTCACGCGCTTTATCCCGCCAGATTCGACGCTGGCCTTCGTCATCTTCTTTCTCATCCTGGGCATCGCCCTGACCTGTACAATTGCTCCCCTGGCTTATGCATTCAGCGGGCGTTTTCTTACTGTGCGGCAATATCGCCCGAATGTGCGTCATGCTTTGCGTCAGGGCGCGCTGCTGGCCCTCTGCGCTGTGCTCAACCTGCTGCTGCTAGCCCTGCATAGCTGGAATATTTTTGCGGCCATCGTCATTTTTGTGGCAGTCGTCGTGATAGAAGTGTTATCACTGGCTCGAAAGTGGTAGCACCTCTATCATGATGAAAGGAAAATAACCATTGCATACTCTAATAATTCGTCCCGGTGCTATCGGAGATTCTCTTCTCACCTTAGCTGTTATTCAAAAGTTGCGCGAACGGGATAGACAACCACATGTGACGCTGGTGGGTAATGCGGCGGTTTTGCCCCTGGCACAGGCCTTTGGACTGGCCGAGGCGGTGGACAATTACGATTCATCACGCTGGAGCGAACTGTTTTCCAACGCTGGCATAAAGAGTATGGAACTGCGCGGTCTGTTAGGCCAAATGGAGCGTGCTATCGGCTGGCTCCCTGATCCAGATGGGGTGGTCAAGCAGAACCTGCTGGCGGCAGGCATCAAGACGGTGATGATCTCTCCAGGTCGCCCGCCGGAGGGAAAGCATCACCTGCACCGCGCCGTGTACATGGCCGAAACGCTTGGTCTGCCGCCCATCGATATCACTGCTCCCTTTATCCCGCCGCGGCGTATTGTTCCGCTCAACGCGGGAACACGGCCAGAATATGGGTCGGCTCCAATCGCTGTTCATCCCGGCAGCGCGAGCGCGAATAAGTGCTGGCCCGTTTCGCATTTCCTCTCGCTCATTGACCGGCTTTGTTCGCAAGGCCAGCCCGTTCTTCTGCTGGCTGGTCCGGCAGACCACGAACGACTGGCAACGCTGCTCGATGCACTCGCTCCGCGCTACGGCAATAAGATGCTGCATACGCTGGTCGATGTTCCCTTACTGAAAGTGGCGCAGCAACTGCTACAGTGTCAGTGTTACATTGGCAATGATTCAGGCATTACGCATCTTGCGGCTATGCTCGGCGTGCCCACCATCGCCATCTTTGGGCCGAGTGACCCGGGCAACTGGCGACCTCTGGGATCAACAGTGAAAGTCGTGCGCCCTATGTCCCCGCACTGCATAGAACAACTCACAGTGGATGCGGTAATGAAGACGCTGGAAACGTTCTCTCTAGAAGAAAGAAGTATGCCTATATAGTAATTCCTGGCGTACAACTATACATAAGAAAATTTCTGGCGTATACTGGACTGTAGCGAGCTGTAAAAAGGAGGAGAGATGCATGATGGATAGTCCTGATACGCCGGGAAATCAGCTTGAGCCAGGACCGCAAGCGTCACGGGATTCGGGGAAGCTCATTCTCCCCCCTCCTGTGCAGGAATACAGTCCTGTGGCCGATGCGCTGGAGACGGTCGCGCGCCCGCGACCGTCTTTCTCGCGTCCTCTAACAGCGAAGAGGGAGGTCGCGCCGCGCCCGCCGCTGGCGAAGCTGTCGTATTACTGGCGCAAAGACCCCGCATACAAAGTTTTCATTATCGCTACCTGCATGGTATTGATCGCCGGTGTCGTCTTCGTCTCCCTCGCCACCTCCGCCATTATACACAATCCCAATCTGTTCAGCACCGGGACAGGCGGTGTGGCGCAAGCTGGTCCAACGCCGACAGGAACGGTCGATTTTCGTCCGACCTTTCCCACGCCGGGAGGTGGAGCAGGCAGCAACCAGAGCAGCCAGCCCCCGGTGACGAGCACACCGGCGCTTCCAACGACGCCGACGACAGCGCCAACCACTCCTCCACTCCCAACACCGACTCAAGGGGGTGGGACGCTGACGGTGCAGATCACCAACATTCCCTCGCAGGTGTTTAACGGGCAGGCGGTGCAGGTATTCGTAAATACGAGCGTGCCGGGTGCGTCGGTGCGTATTGAGGTTTCCTACAACGTGCCCCCCTACTTCTACGTTAGTGCCACCAGTCAGGCCGATGGCGGCGGGAATGCGATGCTGCTCTGGCGCGTGGGTGTCCAGGCCTTTCAAGGTCACGTCGTAGCCAGGGTGATTGCCATCGCTGTTGGTAACGGGCAGCGTGCCACTTCTCCACAAGTCACGGTGCAGGTGAGCACCTTTAGCGTGAGAGGATAAGAGAGTTGCGTCCCGAAAAAGGTGAACTTTTGCCGTTTCCTGACGTATAATTGAGATATCTTTGATGTCGTGCCGCATTTCTCTCTTCTAGAATATCTTTAAGGATTAACTATGACACAGACTGACGAAATTCGCCAGGTTCAGGATGCTGCTCGTCTTGTGCGCCAGAATGTGGAGCGTGTCATCGTGGGCAAAGAGGCGGTGATCGACCTGCTGATGGTCGCGCTGCTCTGTGAGGGACATGTCCTGTTTGAGGATGTGCCGGGCATCGGCAAAACGACGATGGCAAAATCGCTGGCGAAGTCACTGGGCTGTTCGTTCCAGCGCATCCAGTTCACCCCCGACCTGCTGCCCTCTGATATTACCGGCATTATGTACTTCAATCAGAAAAAGGGCGAGTTCGAGTTCCGGCCAGGTCCGCTGCTGGCGCAGGTGGTGCTGGCGGACGAGATCAACCGCGCCACGCCGCGCACGCAATCGGCCCTGCTGGAGGCTATGGAGGAACGACAGATCAGCATTGAGCGCGAAACGCTGGCCCTGCCGCGCCCATTTATCGTTATCGCGACGCAGAATCCCATCGAGCTGGAAGGCACATTTCCCCTGCCGGAGGCGCAGCTTGACCGCTTCCTGATGCGCCTGCGCCTGGATTATCCTACGCAGTCGGAGGAGCGACTGATCTTGCAGCGTTTCCGAGAGGAGCAGCCGCTGGCGGAGTTGAAGCCCGTGGTGGAAGGGGAGCGCTTGCAGACGCTGCAAAAGGTGATTCGCCGCGTGCGTGTCGAGGCAGCCGTGGAAAACTACATTGTCGAACTGGTGCGGGCCACGCGCACGCATAACGGCGTGGAGCTTGGCGTCAGCCCGCGTGGCACCCTCGCGCTCTATCGCGCTTCGCAGGCCTTCGCTGCCATACATGGCCGCAGCTATGTCGTGCCGGATGATATCAAACAGATGGCGCGCTCTGTTCTACCCCACCGCATGCTTGCTACGAGCCAGGCGCGGCTGCATGGACGTGCGATGGAGCAGGTGATTGAGGATGTCTTACATATCGTTCCCGTTCCGGTGGAATCATAACCATGAACAGGCGCTGGTATTATCTGGGCATTGCGATACTCATCGCGGCTATTCTCTTCCACCAGCCTTTGCTGGCGGTGATCGGCCTGCTGTTGCTGCTGGTCGTTGGCACGACCGATATCTGGGCGCGTTTTTGCTTGCGCGACCTGCGCTACTCGCGCCAGTTCAGCGAGCGACGCGCCCTCTTTGGTGAAGAGGTGACGCTCTCACTTTCTGTGGAGAACGCAAAACTGCTGCCTCTGCCCTGGCTGGAGGTCGAGGATACGATGCCTCGTGCCCTTCCAGTTAAAAGCCGGAAATTGCGCAACAACCTGCGCAGCGATACGGTTGTACTGGAAAGCCTGTTTAGCCCGCGCTGGTACGAGCGCGTAACGAGACGCTACACGATCCTGTGCAATGCACGCGGCGTTCACCAGTTCGGGCCAACCGTGGTGCGCAGCGGCGACGTGTTCGGCTTCCTTAGCCAGGAGGAGTCTTTCTCTAACTGGCAATATCTGCTGGTCTATCCGCTTGTCGTGCCGCTCACGCGCTTTGGCCTGCCCGCGCGTCATCCCTTTGGAGAGCGCCGTGCGCCGCGTCGTCTTTTGGAGGACCCGTCACGTACTATAGGTGTACGCGATTACGCTTACGGCGATAGCTTGCGGCGCGTTCACTGGAAGGCGACGGCGCGCACAATGCAGTTGCAGAGCAAGGTCTACGAGGCGACCACCACCTATACGCTGGTGCTCTTTCTCAATGTCGCTGCCCACACCGATGGCTACTACGGCATCAATCCAGACCTGCAAGAGCTGGCTATCTGCGCCACCGCTTCGGTCGCCGACTGGGCCATCGACCAGGGCTACGAGGTAGGCTTCTACGCCAACACCATCATGTACATGCCGGAGATGGAAGAGGAAAGCGGCGGCACCGGAACCGCGCAGGAAGATGCGGCGCGCGGGCTGGAAGAGGAAGTTGAGGCGCAGTTGCGGAAACGGCGCATTCACCTGCCGCCATCGAGCAACGACGAGCAGCGCAAGCGCATTATGGAGGTGCTGGCGCGTGTTCAGCCGTTCTTTGGCGCTGCTATCGAAGATGTGATTCAGGCAGAGCGCACGCGCCTGGCCGCCGGTGCCACCGTCGTCGTCATCACCAGTTCGGTCAACGACCCGTTGCTGGAGACGCTGGCACGAGTGCGCCAGGCCGGACACGCCGTAACGATCCTGTTCGTGGGCGATGCTCCCATGCCGGGCAGACTCGGTGGCTTCACCGTCTATCACATCGGTGGCGAAGAAACCTGGCAGGAACTGGTTGCCGCCTACGGTAGTGGCACTGGTTCAACTTCACTTGAAGCGCAACCGGGCCGCGATCAGGAGCAGAATCGCGAACAGATACAGGGAACAATCGGTTTCAGCCTGTAGTCTTATGAGTTTAAGCCATGGAAAAGAGTCTCTCGCATGTCATTCTAAGGGAAGCGAAGAATCTCGGCAACCAACTGGTCGACACAGCTCATGTGAGATTTCTCGCTTCCCTCACAATGACGTGTCCGCTCAGTTTCTTAATGGCAAACCAGTAAGCGGAGCAATGTATGAACGCTGACGATCATAAATCCGGGAGCGATAATGCTGATCTTGACCTGGATAAAGTAGAAATCAGTGATATTCCCTCTTCAGAAGAGGATGATCCTGTTCCTCAGAATGGTATCTCAGGTAAGATGATGAAACTGGGAGCGCGCTTACCGAAGCGACGTCGCACGTGGCGCTTGCTGATGGGAGCAGCTACTTTTTCCCTGCTGCTGGGCCTGCTGTTCAGCAACCTGTCCGCACTCAAGTCGAGCGTGCTGAGCTTTCTTCCCGCACCCACTCCAACGCCAGCATCCGGCAACAATATCATTCTGCTCAATCCAGTAAGTAACCCCAATAGAATTGTTGGCCTCGACCCTCAGGCAAAATTGACAGGAAGATACGTGACTGGTCCCACTGTCGCGGCCCCCGCCCCACAAACCTGTGCTGCCGCTCCCACAGTTACCTCGTCCCATGAGATTGGCAGCTCCCCCGTCTGGCTCTATGGCTTCGATGGGCCGCGTGCCACTATGCACCTGCGTGGCTTATCACAACCGATTGTCCACAATGTCTACGGCTGGCCTGTCTTCATCCAATTAATGGTAAAAAACAACTTCATGCAGCCTGTGACTCTGAGCGGCGGCAATCGAGGAGCAGACCCGACAGTCTTCTTTGCCTTCTACCCGGGCGAGAGGCCGATGGATTCGATCTTGCTGGGGACGCAGCAAACGGTGGTGAATCCCATCCGGCCAGAAACGGGACAGAAAGCTGTCTGGATTGTTACCATGTTTCTCTTCAGCTCCGGATGCTACTACCTCAAAGCCACCTGGCCCGGCGGTCAATGGACTATCAACTTCGCCGCCGGACGGTAGACGGACCTGTCATTCTTCGCGAGAGCGAAGAATGACAGGTGAGCGAACGTTCGCAATAGCACGAGAACAATCATAGCACCGCTCACTGTGCTATACTGTAGGCACATAGGTGTCTACGTAAAGAAGTGAGGCGTGATCTTTAATGCTAAATCTGGTCATCCTATTTTTCGCCGCTATGTTGGGAGGCGCGTTGAACTCCGTCGCGGGCGGCGGCAGCTTTATTTCCTTTCCGGCACTCATCTTTACTGGCGTCCCTCCTATCAACGCCAACGCTACTAACACAGTCGCTCTCTGGCCTGGTTCGGTAGCCAGCGTGGGCGCGTATCGCAGGGAACTGGCTTCTCTGGATCGCGTGGTGCTGGGGGTCCTCAGCGCCATCAGCCTTGTGGGCGGCATTGGAGGTGCGCTCCTGTTGCTGCATACCCCGCAGGCTACCTTTGTGCGCCTCATCCCCTACCTGCTGCTGGTCGCGACACTGCTCTTCACCTTCAGCAGCCGCATCACCGCGACCATCCGCAAACTGTTCATACGCCAGCCACAAAGTGCGCCGGAGCCTGAGGTAGTACGCGAACTGGAACCGATGGTGAGACTTGACGATCCCGAGGAGACAGCGGTTGCGGCGACAAAAGGTGATGCGGCGGGAGAAAAATTTGCTGTCGAACGCCATTCTATGAACACGCGGCCCGGCGTAGGAACGCTGACAGCTATCTCGATTATCATGTTGATTGTCGCCACCTACGGCGGTTATTTCGGCGGCGGCATGGGTATTCTGATATTGGCGGCGCTGAGTATCCTGGGCATGGAGAACATCCACGAGATGAATGCCCTGAAGACCCTGCTCACTAGCTTCGTCAACGGCATAGCCGTGGTCACTTTCGCCATCGCGGGCGCGGTCGTGTGGCCGCAGGCCATCCTGATGGTCATAGGAGCCATCATCGGCGGCTATGGTGGGGCCTACTATGCGCGCCAGATCGACCCGCGCATCGTGCGCACCTTCGTCATCCTCGTTGGCTTCGGCATGACCATCTACTTCTTTATTCGCTGAATTCGCCAACGCTTTGCTCGTGATGAAGGAGGGGCCAATCTAGAATAGATGGTCAAGAATGCTTGACAGGACGCAAACGTTGTAGTAATATATGGGAGCCGACGCGGGGTGGAGCAGTGGTTAGCTCGTTGGGCTCATAACCCAAAGGTCGGAGGTTCGAATCCTCCCCCCGCTAC
>Ga0209061_1003322_pt1 | contig 17696 bp, 10 predicted proteins | sample Coa_R1_10_FD_187157 | JGI IMG/M metagenome (GOLD analysis project Ga0209061, IMG submission 187157) | Surface soil microbial communities from Centralia Pennsylvania, which are recovering from an underground coalmine fire - Coalmine... | ecosystem: Environmental > Terrestrial > Soil >...
TATATTGGGATAGGTGCTTGACGAAGATTGCTCGAAACAACCATTGGGATCACGCAGCAAGGCTTCCAGTCCCTTTTGCAGATCAGCCAGGAGAGAGGGATAGACCTGGACCTGACATTTCAGTGTACCCTTGATCCACGTTTCGGGCAGCACAATTTCTTGGGTTGCCGTCTTTTCCAGCATATCGCTATGCGAACCGACGATGGGAAATCCCTCCGGCACGATGCGGAAGGTGGTGCGAACGCTATCGGCAGGGAAGCCATTGGCCTTGCCGGTGAAGATCAACGTGGCGGCGCCTTCCGGAACGGCGGGCTGGAAACGATACAGTTTGCGGAGGGTGGTATCGGCTGGCGTCGATATTTCGGCAGTCCCGGCACCTTCGAGAAGCGACAGGTTCGCATGTTCGGTAATAGAGATACGTGCCGTGCGCGATTCGGGTGTGTTGTTGGCAATGGCCAGCGGCACGTCGATTTTGTCGCCGGCGCTGACTTCCAGCGGCGTACGGGGTTGCACCGTGAAAGGCAGACGCGAGGTGAGAACCTGGCTGGCTGCGCCGAGCCGACCATCCAACGTGTGCGCGAATGCCGTCACCTCGAAAGCACCCAGCGAATCGCACAGATCGAACGATACTTCCGCCTTGCCGCCCGGCAGCAGGAGGACGGGATGCCAGTACAGCGTCTCGGCGAAATCGTGACGTTCCTCGGCGGAACCATCGGCGCGCACATGCTTGTACTCACGCACGATCATGGGCTGCCCAGCGGGCAGAGGGCCTCTGGGCATGTCTGACAAGGGTTGTGCCAGACGTTTGGCGAAACCTCTGTCTCGTTGCTCGGCTTGCTTGGCCTGCGCGGGAAGATGTTGCGGTACGATTGCGTCCTTGCCTTTCCCGGCGGCTCGATGGACACCCCCACTCCGTTTGTCCATCGCCAGAGGGCGTGCCCTTCCTGGCGCTTCCCCAAGATGCATCTCAGCAGCGGCCTTGAGTTCGGCTGGCGCGGCTTTCGCACCGCCTGGAATTGGTCGGTTTTCACGCTCCGTTAATTGCACAATTGGCTCATCACCGGAGCGCTGCGGCGACGGGTTCCACAAAGACACTTGCGCCAGCAGCAAGGCCATTGCTACACATGCAGCTGTAGCAGCGTAATACGGCAGAGCGCGGGCCAGGCGGTGCAACAAAGCCACGAGCAGGCATGCCAGCGCCGCCAATACCAAGATCGCTTCGACGGTCGGCCCGCCTATCCGCAGAATGCGATTAAAGAGATCGTCATACGCCTTGATTTGGATCAGAGCGGCGCGATAGCTCGGATCATCGCGGAGCGCTTGTTCCACTTTCTCGGCCTGCGCCACGCGTGCCATCAACTCCTCGGCTCGGTGAGCGTATTCCGTCTCGACGCGCTGTAATTTTTGTTGCACTAAATCGGTACTTTTCGTCTGCGAGTGGCCGAACGTCATTAGCAAGTGCTCGGCTTCTTCTTTTTGTTCGTTGCGGAACTTTTTGGGATCTTGTTCGGCGAAACGGCGCCAACCCTGTGTGCCCAGCAGCAAATCGAGCGCCTCGGTTGCCTGTGGATGCGGCCCCAGCAGGAAATCGGCATACTCCAGATCTTCGGGACGGCCCACCTCGGTCGTCAGCAGAAAATGCGTCGGCATGGTGCGCTGTGTTTTGTCGTCGGCCAGTGTCACCACGCTTTTGTCGACCACGCGCAGCAGCACCACCGCGGGGGCCGGCTGTCCCTTCTCGTTGGTTGCTTCGATGCCCAGCTTCACGGTCTGCCGGGGAACGTAGTTCTTCTGGTCCGGCTTGAGAGTCAGCTGCACGCGCTCGGCTGCCTGACGATAAATGAGACGCTCGGCCACCGGCCGCAAACCGCGCTGGCTCCCGTCGCCGGGCAGGATCTCGAACACGGTGATGCGGCAGACACCGCCGGCGCCACTGGCTGGATGCAGTTCGACTCGACCTTCCGTCCCGGTGAATTTCGTCGCGTCGAGCAGTCGGCCGCGGCAGTAGGCGCCAATCAGCAAGGAGCGTCTGGCTGTGCTGCGCACCGTCACCGGGATGGCTTCGCCCGCCTTCACGACGCCGGCAGGCGCACTCAGGATAGTGCCTTCCGGTTTGATCGGCGGCAATTCGTATCGCCTGGAGATGCCGATTGGTGATTCTACTTTTAGCTCGTATTTATGTCCGGATTTGGGAGTGAACTCGAATCGGCCCATGCCCTGGTTCAACTCCGGCGTCTTGTCGCTGACCAGTGTAGCGACGGTCACGCCCAGCGGCTTGCCATCTTCGAGCAGCTGGCCCTGCAAATCAGCCGGCTTGCCCAAGGTATTACGCACCTGGAAATACACACGATTGGGCAGTCCTGCCACCAGATCGCCGCCTTCTGGGCAGAACTCGACGTCGAGCTTTTTCAGCACAATCGGAAGGGGGCGAACGATCGTGTCCGGTATGGCCCGATCGTCAAACGTGACCGCTACCGTCCCCAAACCACGCTCCATCACTTTGGGCAGATGGAAGCGAATGTTGACCGTTCCCTCCTCATCGGTCTGGAAGACGATTGCCTCTGCTTTTTCCTCTCCATGCGCTCCGTATTGTTTGTTATCGATGAAGACCGTGGCCAGGACGCGACAATGTTTCACGGGCCGGCCGTCGAGATATGTGGCCTTGCAGCGGGCGAAGACTTCGTCGCCGGGGCCGTAGGATTTGCGGCTGAAATCTAGCTCTTTGTTCAGTTTCGGCTTCTCATATTTGTTGACGAGGAACTTGCGGTGCTGCTCAGGAAAGCGGCGATTGAGTTCACGGACGATCAGGGTATATTCGCCACCCGGCCCGTTGGGGTCGAGTTGGAAAGAGCCGCAGCCGACACCGCGCAACGGTTGGCCGTCTGGACCAAGCACGGGCTGGATGCCGTTTGGCCCTTCCTCAACCAATGAGGTCCGCCCCTGAGCGATAAGACGTTGCGGATGGCCTGGTTCCGGCGTCGCCAGGAAAAATTGCAGTTCCAGCTCTTGCTCGGCCGGCCTGAGACTGAAGCGCTCCAAGGTCAGCGAACGAAAATGAACCGTCTCGCCGGGCTGGTACATCGGCTTGTCGATTTCCAGATGCGTGACGTAGACCGGCGCGGCCAGTGGTATCTCTTCGTGCAATTCCACTTCCGGGCCATTATCCCGACGGGCGGAGACAAACAGGGTTGGCTGACTCTCGGGCCGCACTGGCAGATCAGCCGGCAGGGTGAGACGATAGACACCGGGCCTATCGCCGGCCACAGCGAGTGGCCGGGCGATCGTTTGGCCGCGGTCCTTCACTTCGACGGACACTTTAGCCGGTGCCGGTTGGTGATTATTAGGATCTCTTGTATAGATTTGATAATCCGTCGGTGCACCGACGCGAAGGGCAGCCGGACCATGCACCTCCACCTGGAGCTGAGCCTCGCTCTGGGTCTTGTGAATGGCCGCAATTTGTTCTTGTTTCTGCTCCGGTAGCCGCGCAAGTTGCTGCTCGATTTCCTGACGCTCCTTCTTGGCCTGTTCGATGCGCTTCTCCGCCTGTGCAACGGTTTCCTCGATACGCCGATAATCGCGGCTATACCAGCCCCCAGCGCCAGCCAAGCCCGCGGCTAGCAAGATGGCGGCTGCGACAAGCCAGCGGCGCCAGCGGAACGGCTGGTGTAGCACATCTGGCGGGCGGCTGGCGCTCGCCGGCTGGGGAGAGCCACCCCAACTGGCGGACGCCGGCCGTTCACCGACTGGTGGGGTGAAGGATACGTGGGCGAACTCCATTTTCGCGGCCCGCGCCAAAAGCTGTTTTTGGGCCGTGGCGCGCGCTAACTCCGCCTGGCAGGCGGCGCAATCTTTCAGATGCTCTTCCCATGCTTGCCGCTCGCTGGCCTCGAGAAGATCGTAGAGGTACTCCAGCATCCGAGAGCAGCAGGTTCCACAACTTAACATGAGATACGCTCTCCCTTCCCTAGCCTGCCGCACCCGTTCCCATTTCTGTTCCCGTTCCCGATTTGCTTCCGGCAACGGGCGTGGCGGGCCAGGGACGTCAGGCCAAGATCTTGCGTAGTTTCTGGAGCGCCGTGCGCATCTGGGTCTTGATTGTGCCTACAGGGCGGCCGGCCAATTCGGCGATCTGCTCGTAAGTCAGCTCACCATTCTGGCGGAGAAGAAAAACTTCCTTCTCTTCAGGCCGCAGCTGCAAAAGAGCCTCGCGCACGCGCTGCACCGTTTCTTGTTCTTCCAGTCCACACAACGGCGAAGGATTTCCGGTCATCGGCATAGCATTGGCCTCTACCAGCGGTTTGACACGGCGGCGCCAGGCGCTGCGTTGCAAGTCCTTGGCGGCATTCAATCCCACGCGAAAGATCCAGGCGCGCAGGTCATGAACGTTCGGCAGACTATCTTGGGTCCGCCAACAACGCAAGAACGTCTCTTGGGCTACATCCTGAGCATCATCGGCATTGCCCAAGATAAAAGAAAGCGTGCTGACCAGTTCGTCGCGCAAGTCGGCGAAAGTGCGCAGCAGGACATCGCCAATGTTCGGCTGCACGGGCACCTCATTCGTCGGCTGGGCACACGCAGGGGTGACAGGTCTTTTCATGCTGTCACTTCACTCTTAAAGACGAGGATCGGGGAGCGCCGGATTGTCCTGCGGAAAAAATGCCGTCGCTACGTAAACCCCAGAATGCATCCAGCGTAACGGGCCAAGGCAATGGGGACAAGTCAATTCGGCAGCGCAAACCGAACGACCAAACGAACCGCCAAGATGTCAAGGACACCAAGGAAAGCAGAGTAAAACGGAAGGAGAGAATCGTGGCTCTTCAGTAAGATGCTTTTTTATCGCTGTTCTGCTCTCGTTCTTTTCTCGGCGTTCTTGGCATCTTGGCAGTTCATTCTCTTCCTATTGCGTCTTCAGTTTCGCCAGAGATGCTCGGGGACGCGGATCGTCCGGGCTTAGTTCGCAGGCGCGTTCCAGAGAAGTGCGTGCCGCGGCGAATTGGCCGGCCTCAGCCAAGGTTTCGCCCAGGTAAAAGTGGGCATCGGTCGAGTTGGGATTGCACCGTACCGCCGTACGCAAAGCATCGAGGGCTTCCGGGCGCTTGCCCAGCCGACGCAGAGATAATCCCAGGACCACATACGACATCGCATGGTCCGGCTGGCGGGCCAGCACTTGCCGAGCACAGGCGGCGGCTTCCTCAAATTCGGCACGTGCTTGTTGGGGATTGCGGCGCTCATCTTTGTCGGCGCGCAGCAACAAAACCCGGCCCAAGTGATGGGCAGCCCGGACTGAATTGTCTGGCGCCAGGGCCAGCGCCGAACGCAGCGCCTGTTCGGCGCGGTCGAGATCGCCCAATTTATAAAGATCGATTCCCAAGGAGACGTACAGGCGGTATTCCGGTTTTTCCTGAATCAAGGCGGTGAGCTGTTCTACTGCCCGGCGATAATCGCCGTTTTTTTCCAGGCGATAGATCTCCTGAAGGCGGGCCGGCCGACCTACCGTCGGCGTGTCGGCAAGGAACGGATCGAGCCAATTGCTATCCGGCGGCAGGGCATCGGCTTTGCGGCTGTAGTCGTCGGCTTCTTGCGTTCGGCCCATGCGCCGGTAGACAGTGGCCAGTTGGATGCACGCCTTGCGTTGCGTGAACGGACTGTGTTCGCCACGCTTCAGATGAGCGAGACTGCGGGGCAAGTCGTCGCGCTGGAAGGCCAAAAGACCGAGGTTGTAATGGACCGTGGGATCGTCCGGCTCGATCTGCAGGGCGTGCTGAAGCTGTTTTTCTGCCTCGTCATTGCGTCCCAGGGCCAGGAGCACTTCAGCCAGGCGTAAAAAAGGAGCAATCGTGTCCACATTGTCGGCGAGAGCCGCAGCGCGCTGCAAAGGCGGAAGGGCTGCCTGCTTGTCAGTCCCGTGCCACGCTTCTCCTTGCAGGTAGGGCCAACGCGGATTTTTCGGATCGAGCCGTTCGGCCTGGGCGAAACAGGCAGCCGCCTCTGGATAGAGCTGAGCTGCGCGCAGCAGCTTGCCGAGATCGCCCCAGGATAAGGCGGAGTAAGGATTGGCGCAGACTTTCCGCCGGGCCGTTTCGATCACTTCAGCTACTTCGGGATCCAGTTCCGCGTAGGCAATCTCCGGCGGCACGGGCGCGCTATAGCGCCGCCAGCCATACCAGCTCGCTACGGCAGCCAAGGCGGCCAGAAATACCAGCGCTGTCCATCCGCGCCGTCCCATTGATCTGCTCTCCAAGAAACCAACTCCGGAGACCCAGAGCACACAGAGAAAAACACAAAAAAGCTAAAAAGAGAAAAGAATAAGGTGGCGAACTCTTTCTTTTAATATTCGCTTTCTTCTCTGTATTCTCTGTAGCTCTGTGGTTAGGTGTTCATGGTTAATATTTTACACCTTTGCCCTTGTACAACGTCAGTTGATGATCGGCCTGCCCTCCGGGGAACCTTTCCCGGCTGCCGTCCGGCCAAAGGATAGTGATGGCGTCTACCTGAACGTTGGGACCAAGACCGAAATGGGCGCGGGGATCATTACTGCACAGAAAGCTAGTAGCCGGGTTGATCCACCGCAGCCACCTGCGGGGACCGGCGTGAACGCGGACTTCGGCGCCCACGGCATCGCGCTCGCCGTGCTCCGGATCGACGGCACGGATGCACAACCAATGTCCATCCGGCGAAGCGATGTTGTGATACAGACGGGCGGGTCCGGCAACAGTCGTCACCAGCAGATCGAGCTTGCCATCGTTATCGATGTCACCATAGGCCAGGCCGCGCGCAATGTTGGGACGAGCGCATAGCGCCGGGTTTGCGAACGAAATATCACGGAAATGGCCGGCACCGTCGTTGCGGAAGAGTTGATTGCGTTCTGCATAAAAACTCCAGTGCGGTCCCAGAGCTCCCTCCTCATTCCCCCCGCTGTGCGGAGGAGATGAGGAGAGAGTGCGGACGGCCTTGCTGACTCGCCCATTGACGATCGCCAGGTCCAGGGCGCCGTCGCGATTGAAATCGCCCAAGACGGTGCCGAAGCCAGTGCCGTGCCCGTGTCCCTGCACCAGGCCGGCCTGGACTGTCTGATCACGGAACAGGCCGCGCGGGCCCTGTTTCCATAAGCGATTATTTTCCTCCGTCAAATGTGTTACATACAAATCGAACAGGCCATCGCCATCCACATCGCCCAGGGTCACGCCCATGCCGGCCTCGGCTTGGCCCATCGCGTTGTAGGCCACGCCGCGGCTGATCGATTCTTCCTTAAATTGACCATCGTGCTGATTGATCCATAGGCGATTGGCCTCGCCGTCGTTGGCAATAAAGATGTCCGGCCAGCCGTCGCCGTCGAAATCGGCACACAAGACACCCAATCCCGGCCCTGCCAGCCGGCCCAGACCGGATGCCGCCGTCACATCCTCAAAGCGAACAGGTGCAGACGAGCGGGGGGTGTTAACCCCTTGGTCTTTCCCTACCGGGGGGTTACCTTCTCCCGTTCGCCGCGCACCGAGGTTACGGAATAAGCGCGGAACGCTGCCGGGGAAGGTGCGCGGCGGACAATAATCGGGAATGCCGCTCAGGCCGGTGCAGGGCACAGACGGATCGTAGTCCACGTAATTGACCACGACCAGATCGAGCCAACCATCGCGGTCGAAATCCAGGAACGCTGCCGAGGCGCCCCAGCTGGGATTGTGCAAGCCGGCCTCGTCAGTGACATCCTGAAAGCGGCCGTTACCCTGGTTAAGAAAAAGTTTGACACCGCTGTACTGGGTGACGACCACGTCGGGCCGGCCATCGTTGTTGACATCGCCGATGGCCACGCCCATGTTATAGCCGGCGATATCCAGACCAGAGCCAGTGCTCACGTCCTGAAATCGACCGTCGGATATCTGCTGATAAAGGCGATTGCGTGCTCCCTGAGGGCCACCGTTTTGCAAGAGATAAATGTCGAGCCGGCCATCGCCGTTGAAGTCGAAAAGGGCCGCACCGGAACCGATCATTTGCGGCATGAAGTATTGTCCCGGCGCCGGCCCGGCGTCGTGTTGGAAATGCAGCCCTTTTTCCGTGGTCCAGTCCTGAAACCAAGGCAGCCCCGGCGTTTCGACCTCGGCAGCCGACCCCGATTCCGCTGGCGGAGCCGAACAACCGCCGGCAGAAATCCCGAGACCCAGAAACAGGCTGTATGGCCAAAGGCGCATCATGGAACTTCGCTTTTTAAACGATCCGGAAGCATAAGCGACGTATGTGTTGTCGTCGCTTATGCTTCCGGATCGTTGTGTTTAGTGCGTTTGCTGTGCTTGCCGGCGATATTCCTCAGCTTTTTCTGTATCGCCCTGCTTCTTGTAGTAATCGGCCAAGGCCATCAATGCCGGGATGCAATGAGGATCGAGATGCAAAGCGCTGCGCAACCAGTTCTTGCCGGCCTCCTCATTGCCCAACTCGATCATCAGTTTGCCCAACTCACAGTACAGGGCAGGATCGTTGGGCCGTTGCGACATCTGCCGCGTCGTCAGCTCTGAGACCCGCGTCCAGCGTTCCATGAGTTGATTGGCATAGCCTTCCACGGCCTCGGCTTGTTCGTTCTTGCCTCGCTGGCGCAAGCACTCCATCAGCGACCAATGGGCTTTGTAATCGTAAGGCAGAGCGTGCACCGCCTGGCGCAGCCATTTCTCCGCTTGTTCCAGCTGTCCGTTCATCTGCTCGATCTGACCGCGTGTCAGAAGGGCCAAGCCATGATGCGGATGTTGGGCCAAAATCGCCTCGAGAAGCTCCCGGGCCTCTCGGCTCCGGCCCAGGCGCGAGCGACAAATCGCCAGCTGGACCAGAATTTCAACCGGATCCACGTCTTGCGGAGGATGCTGGCGGAGCCGCTCCAGGTGGCGGACAGCCTCTTCATAGTAGCCTACGTTTACCAGGGCGACGGCCAACCACCAGCGTGCTGCCGGAAATTCGGGATCGATCTCGACCACGCGGCGCAAATCGGGGGCGACCCTGTTCCAGGCGCCGCTCTGGCGGTAAATGCTGCCGCGCAGATACAATGCTTGCACGTTATCAGGATCGTGCTTCAGCCACTCTTCCACATCTTGCAGGGCATCGAGAATCCGGTTGACGCTCATGTACCCCCGGATGAGGGCTTCCCAGATGAGAGGAGCGTGCTCGGAATCTTTGCGTGCTTGCTCCTGGAGATAACTCTCAACCTTCTCCAGATCGCCGCCCGCAGCGTGCTGCATGGCCCATTCCAGGAGCGTTTCCGGCGCCTGATCGCCCAGGATAGATTGGGCTTTCTGGAGGTGCGCAAAGGCTTCTGGAAAATCACCGTCGCGTCGCGCCGCCCGGGCCGCCAACAGATGCATGCCTCCGCTGCGCGACCACGGCCAGACTGTAAGGCAGGCGTCGAAATGACGGCGTGCGTCGGCGTTGTGAGAGCGCTGGAGGGCAGCCTGTCCGGCATACCAGTGATAGCCGGCCCAGAGAAAGGGACTGACCCCGGCCAGCACCAACGTACCGACGCCCAAGACAATGAGCCATCGCCGCGGCCTACAGAGCAACGTTAGGACTTGCATTCCGGTATTCCTGCTATAACTCGCTTTTTCTTCACTGTACCGGACTGCACTCACGGCTTCCAGGGAAAAAGCCACACGCTGCCAGCGTGACCTATGTAGGTCACGCTGGCAGCGTGCCGGCCCTTACTCCAAGTTGAAGTCTTTGGTTTGCTTGCCGGATGTAACGGTGTAGGTCAAGCCGGATTGCGCAGGATCACCGTATTTCTCCGGGATTTTAAGCCCCTTCTTGAACTGGGTGCTTTGCTCAAAGGCCTTACGGGCTTCAGGCGGCGCATCGGGAGGCGGCCCCATTTTGGCCTGCATTCGTGGGTTCATCATGGGAGGGGGCGATTTTGCCATGTACATGGAGGTGATGGCAACTTTTACCGGCCCGATAGGGACATTTTCAGCAGTATACTTGCCATCCATGATAGGAACATTAACCAGGGGCTTCCCCCCTTCGGGAGCAAAAAGGATGTTCCCCGAAGGGATGGGAGTGCCCTTGTACGTTACTGTACCTGTGATCGTGGCCTTGGAACCGCAACCTACGGCCGAGAGTGCCAGACCCACGATAAAAAACAAAATAAATATTCGCTTCATGATCTCTGGTTCTCGTATTCCCTTGGCGAGTGGGGGCGTTGACACGCCTCCAGTGAAATGTAACCGGGACGTGGCCACGCCCTGGTTACTAGAGGCTAAATCGTTCGTTACCAATCCGGGCCGAGTACATCGCCGGCATTGGGCGTTACAGCGTACCACCAAGTTTGCGGGCTGACTCCCTGGGCGACCAGGCGCACACTGCCGTCGAACATACCGACCATAATGCCGCCAGCATGAGCTGTGCTTGGCGCGTTGGCCGAACCACACCAGCCTGTGCCGGATCCCGTATTATCGCATCCATACTTGGGTTGAAACATCGGGTAGGTCGGGCCAATGCCGGTGGGCTGAAAATTGGGGTTGAAAAGGTTCGGACCCCAATCCGGGTAGTAGTTGATACCGCCATCTGGCGGTCCTCCGCCGGAATAAGGCCCATATGATTCGAATTCTTTTTCCGTGAACACCATCGTGTTGGCCGTGCCGTCAGTAAGGACGGAAGGATATCGGACCTGAGTACCCCACGTGTAGTCCGGTCCCAAAACCAATTTTCTTTTTTAAGAATGAAATAATGCGAGTACACAAGGTCATGGATTGCGCAAAAGGCCTCTGCACAAACCCATCTCACCTATCAGAATATTCGAGTTGCCGGGGTTGTCAAGGAAAAAATTAAAGAACAATGTAGTGAGGGTGAGCAGTTGAGAAGTTGGTGGAAAATGGGTCATGGTCGGCAATGAGGGGACCGAGGCGAAAATGACTCACCCTTTGGAGGTCAGCCCTGTCTCATCAACCGCAACTGTCCGCCGAGCAAGAAGCCGAAGCCCAACGTATTTTCCAGATCCTTATAGGGCACTACCGACGATGATCTGTTGGCCCTCGCCAAACTCTGGCATGGCGGTGACGAGGCGCCGGCTAAGGGCTAACGGACTTTTCCCTCCCCCACAAGGGGAGAGGAGGTTTGGTCCGCTAGCTCTAAGGAGTTGGGTCAGCAGTGGAATCATTGTCTGAAGTACGAAGGCGGCCGGGCGTTATTGACGTTAGCCGCTGGACCTGTGCCTTGGTCGTCATCCTCTTGTGGCGTCAGCATCAAGTGGCGGTCCGTCGCGAGACCGTCCGTCGTTGGCTGCATCAGGCCGACCTGGTCTGGCGTCGTCCCCATCCGGTCGTCCATCGGCCCGACCCGCTGCGGCAGGCCAAATTGCGGGCCTTGCGGCGATTGCTGGCCCACCTTCCCGTCGACGAAACGGCGGTGTTTGAGGACGAAGTCGACGTCCACCTCACCCCCAAGATCGGCAGTATGTGGATGCGACGTGGGCAGCTTGAGCGGTTGTGGTGACACTTGCATGATGAGATCACCGGCAACCATGGTTGCCGGTCACTAGACGCGTTATTCGACTTGGTCTTTCGCGGGCTGGAAAACCGAAATCCCTTTCAGGTCGCAGGTTCGGTTTACCCTTCCGCAAAGACTGCTTGATGCACTTTCGGCTTTACGTGGAGGCATTTAGATTTGCCAATTATAAAGACGCTTACCCTACGAGTGCTGTGCGGGGATTGGAGAGCAGTTCTGCCAGTTCACGTTCCATGTAGTGCTGCAACACCACCAATGAGCTGACATTACCAACCAGTTGCTGAGCGGCTTTCTCCAGTGCGGGCCATTGTTTCGTCAGGGCCTCACCCTGGAAGCGATGATTGCGATCCAACCAGTCAGTCACCGATTTCTGCACTCGCGCCCCTGGGGGTTAAAATAAAATGGGATTGCTTCCATCTCTTTCCTCCACAGCCGGCTTGTTGCTCGCCGCAGAGCAGAGATAGTCTTTACTGTCCTCCGTAGGAGATCGCTCATGATGCATACCCTACGCGCTCCTCTGATTTGGCTGGCCCTTTAGGCGACGGCTTCCAGCGCAGCGACTGCGAGCAAGAGGCACCCGCCTGCGCCGCATCCGGCCCATAAGCCAACTCCGCCAAAAGTGCCGTTGCCAAAGCCGCCGCATCCGGTCCACCGGCCCATTCCGCACCATGTTCATAGGACGCCACGCCATCTATCCCACTCCAAGGTGAAACGCCATCCCCGGCCAGTTGTGTATCGTGGCCTGGCCCATCCCGTGCGCCGCTTGACGCCCCGTTTCGTGATACCGTTATTTGCCGTCGATTACGACATGGGATTTTCCCTCGATGGGCCTGCCGTCTGCGTATGGGCCGAGAAAGAAGTCCTGGAAATAACTTGCCGTCTTGGACACCGTCCGATGTAATCACTGTAGAGTTCAGACACTCTCTATCCGACCTGCTAATGCTTTTGAGGTTATTCATTATGTACTTGTTGGCCCCTCGCTTTTCTTCTCTTCGCCTTTGTCGATTGATTTTCGCCTTGTTTTTGTCCCTGATGGCGCTGGTGCCGATTCATGCCCCGGTGCAGTCGGCCGGGGATGTCAAACGGGCCGTCAAGCTCGAGATCAAGCATGGGGACCACATCTGCATCATCGGCAATACGCTGGCGGATCGGATGCAGCACGATGGCTGGCTGGAAACGATGCTGCACAGCCGCTTTCCCAGGCATGAGCTGGTGATCCGCAACCTCGGCTTTTCGGCGGATGAATTGACCGTGCGGCTACGCTCGGCGAATTTCGGCACTCTGGACCAATGGCTGGCCGGCAATCAACCCATTCCGGAGCCGCACCGGCTGGTCACACGCAAGGGCCTGACCGATAATCGGCTGGAACGGACCCATACGCGGGCCGATGTCATCTTCGCTTTCTTCGGTTACAACGAATCGTTCGCCGGCGCGGAGGGACTGGATAAGTTCAAGAACGATCTCGATGCGTTCCTCAAGCACACACTGGCGCAGAAGTACAATGGCAAGAGCGCTCCGCGATTGGTCCTGTTCTCTCCTATCGCCCACGAGGACCTGCACGACCGCAATCTGCCCGATGGCAAAGAGAACAATAAGCGGCTGCAAATGTACACAAAAGCTATGGCCGAAGTCGCTAATAGGAACGGTGTCGTCTTCGTCGATTTGTTTCATCCTACGCGGGAGCTGTATGGCAAGGTCGATAAGCCGCTGACGATCAACGGTATTCACCTGAACTCCCGCGGCAATGAGGTCGTCGCGCGCATCATCGACGCAGCGCTGTTCCCCGATAAGGTGAAACGCGAACCAGAGCAATTGGAAAAACTACGTCAGGCTGTCCTCGACAAGAATTTCTACTGGTTCAATCGCTATCGCACGCTGGATGGCTACAACGTTTACGGTGGGCGGGCTTTCGAGAAGTATGCCGATCAACAGTCCAACTACGAGGATCAGCAGCGCGAGATGGAAATTCTCGACGTGATGACCAGCAACCGCGACAGGCGCATCTGGGCTGTGGCCCAAGGCAAGGATCTGAAAGTCGATGACAGCAACACGCCGCCGTTCATTCCGGTCAAGACGAACAAGCCCGGCCCGGGACCCAACGGTGAACACATCTATCTCGATGGCGAGACGGCGATTCAGAAGATGACGCTCGGCAAAAACCTAAAAATAAATCTTTTCGCCTCCGAAAAAGAGTTTCCAGAGTTAGCCAAGCCGGTACAGATGCAGTTCGATGCCAAGGGCCGGCTCTGGGTGGCGGTGTGGCCGAGCTATCCGCACTGGAAACCCAAGGAGGAGATGAATGACAAAATCCTTATCTTCGAGGACACTAACGGCGACGGTAAGGCCGACAAGATGACCATCTTCGCCGATCATCTGCACTGCCCAACCGGCTTCGAGTTTTACAACAACGGCGTCCTCGTCGCCCAGGCACCGGACTTGATGTTTCTCAAGGACACCGACGGCGACGGTAAAGCTGACCTGCGCGTCCGCGTGCTGAGCGGACTCGATTCGGCCGATTCGCACCACACGTCCAACAGCTTCGCTCTTGATCCGGGTGGGGCGCTGTATTTCCAGGAAGGCACGTTCCACCACACGCAGGTAGAAACGCCCTACGGCCCGCCGCAGCGCTGCGTCAATGCCGGCGTCTTTCGCTATGAGCCACGCACGCAGAAATTCGAGGTGTACGTGACGTTCCCCTTCGCCAATCCGCACGGCCACGTTTGGGACCGTTGGGGTGAGGATTTTGTCTACGACGGCACCGGAGCCAATCCGTACCACGGCGCTCTGTTCTCCGGCCATCTGGAATTTCCGCATAAGCATGCCCGTCCGCCGCAGGTTTATCAACAGCGCACCCGGCCCTGTCCCGGTGTTGAGATCTTGTCCAGCCGGCATTTTCCCCCGGAAAGTCAGGGTAATCTGCTGGTCGCCAACGTCATCGGCTTTCAGGGCATTTTGCAGTACAAGATCCAGGAAAAGGACAGTAGCTTCACCGGCACGGAAGTCGAGCCAATCGTCTACTCTAGTGATCCGAATTTTCGTCCTTCGGACTTGAAGATCGGTCCCGATGGCGCCATTTGGTTCATCGATTGGCACAACACGATCATTGGCCATTTGCAGCACGCCCTGCGCGATCCTAATCGTGACCGCACTCACGGCCGCATCTATCGCATCACGCGCACCGATCGGCCCTTGCTCAAGACCGTTCCGATCGCTGGCGAACCGATCGAGAAATTGTTGGATCTGCTCAAGGAGCCGGAAGACCGCGTCCGCTACCGAGTCCGCATCGAACTGGGCGGCCGCGACAGCGATGCAGTCGTTGCTGCGGTGAAGAAGTGGGCAGCTAATCTTGACAAAAAAGATCCGAATTATGAACACCACATGATGGAAGCGTTGTGGATGCATCAATATCATAATGTCGTCGATGTCGTTTTGCTTAAGCGCCTGTTGTCGTCGCCGGATCCCCATGCGCGCGCCGCGGCGACGCGCGTGCTGTGTTCCTGGCGCGATCGCGTGCCCGATGCTCTGGAGCTGCTCAAGAAACTTGCCGCTGATCCATCGCCGCGTGTTCGCTTGCAGGCTGTTCGCGCCGCCAGTTTCTTTGCGGTGCCGGAGGCGCTTGAGGTGCCGCTGATCGCCGCCGAATATCCGTCGGACATCTACATCGATTTCGTTCGCGGCGAGACGATGAAGGCACTGGATCCCATCGTCAGCAAAGCCATCAAGGCCGGCAAGGAGATCCATTTCACGACCACGGCAGGCGCTCGTTTCTTCCTCAAAAACGTCAGCACCGACGATTTGCTGCGCTTGAAGCGGACGCCAGCGGTGTACATGGAATTGCTGTTCCGCAAGGGAATCCGCGATGAGTATCGCAAGGAAGCGCTGGCCGGATTGGCCCAAGGGCAGAATAAAAACGAGCTGCGCGTGCTACTCGACGCCGTCCGCAAACAGGATGAAGAGGCAAGCCGCCAGCGCGATCCAGCCGGACCGGATGAAAGCGTCGTATTCGATCTTATTCGTCTCTTAACCAGCCGTCCCGCTGCGGAGTTGGCTGAGGTGCGCGGTGAGTTGGAGAAGATAGCTGTGGGCGCTCATTTGCCGGTGACGCGGCAACTGGGCTTCGTCGCCCTTATTGCTGCCGATGGTACGGTCGAGAAGGCGTGGACGCTGGCCACCACGTCCGTGACCCGTTTGCGCGACTTGCTAAACGCTCTGCCGCTGATCCGCGATCCTGGCCAAAAAGCTGCTCTCTATCCCAAGGTCGAGCCGCTGCTGGCCGGGCTGCCGAAGGAACTGGCCGCGGCAGCGAGCCAAGCGCCATCTGTACTTGGCCGTTACGTCCGCATCGAGTTGCCGGGCCGGCGGCGGACGCTGACCTTGGCCGAGGTCGAAGTGTTCAGCGACGGCCGCAACATCGCTCGGCGCGGCAAAGCATCGCAGAAGAACACCGCCTACAACGGGGATGCTCGCAAAGCCATCGACGGCAATACCAGCGGTAGTTACGCGGCCGGCGGCCAGACGCATACGGAGGAAAACACCTCCAATCCGTGGTGGCAGGTTGATCTCGGCGGTGCCTTTCCGATTGATTCCATCGTCGTCTGGAACCGCACCGACGACGAATTCGGCAAGCGCCTGAACGGTTTTACCGTGAAGGTGCTCGATAAGGATCGCAAGATCGTCTTCGAGAAAAAAGGCCTGCCAGCCCCGCAAGAGAAGATCGTCCTCGATGTCGGCGGCGAAGTCCCGGAGCAAGCTATTCGCCGCGCCGCCATGCTCGCGCTGACCGCGGTGCGCGGCAAAGAAGCGGACGCTTTCAAGACCATCGCCAAGTATGTCCGCAGTGACGCCGACCGCTACGCCGCCATTGGGGCGCTGCTGCGCATCCCGTCCGAGTATCGGCCCAAGGACGAGGCCAAGCCGCTCCTGGATGTGCTGCTGCCGTACATTCGTACCATCCCTGTCCCCGAGCGTACCTCGCCGGCTGCCTTGGACGCACTCCAGCTGGCCGATTCGCTGGCGTCGCTGTTGCCGCTGGATGAGGCTCGGCATGTGCGCCGCGAGTTGGGCGAATTGGGGGTGCGCATCCTCCGTCTGGCTACAGTGCCGGACCAAATGCTCTTCGACAAGGAGCGTCTCGTCGTCAAGGCCGGCAAGCCGGTGGAGATTTTTTTCGACAATAACGATCTGATGCCCCACAATTTCGTCGTGACGCAGCCGGGAGCATTGGAAGAGATCGGTACGCTTGCGGAAACGACGGCCGCGCAGCCCGGTGCCTTGGAGCGCGGCTATGTCCCGCAATCGAATAAGATCTTGCTTAAAAGCAAGCTCCTTCAACCGCGCAACTCGGAAAGGCTCCGCTGGACCGCCCCAAAGCAGCCGGGTATTTATCCCTACGTCTGCACCTACCCCGGTCATTGGCGGCGCATGTACGGCGCCCTCTACGTTGTCGAGGATCTCGACGAATATCTCGCCGATGCCGAGGGCTATCTGGCCAAGCATCCGCTGCCGATCGCCGATGAACTCTTGAAATTTGTCCGCCCGCGCAAAGAGTGGAAGTTCGAGGAATTGGCTTCGTCGGTCGAACAGCTGAGAGAGGGCCGATCGTTCAGTAATGGCAAGCAAATCTTTCAGGCTGCCAGCTGCGCCTCCTGCCACAAGCTGGGCGGTGCCGGAACCGAGATTGGACCCGATCTGACCAAACTCGATCCCAAGCAGCAAAAACCGATCGAGATCCTGCGTGACATCCTCGATCCCTCGTTCCGCATCAACGAGAAATACCAGACCTTCACGTTTGAACTGGAATCGGGCAAAGTCCTCACTGGCCTGGTCGTCGCCGAGACAGCGGATGTAGTGAAGGTGATCGAAAATCCGCTGGCCAAAGCCGAGCCGACGACAATCCAAAAAGCGGACATTGCCGAGCGTAAAAAGTCCCCGGTGTCAATCATGCCCAAGGGGTTGCTCGATAAACTGACACGCGAGGAGATTCTTGATTTGATTGCCTACGTTGCTGCCGGCGCCAATCCGCATAGCTCGCTGTTCCAGGGCGGCCATGAGCATGGGGCTGGACATTAGAGCGCCTGGCAGGCCGACGTGGCGGCGAATGGCCGGTGTCCGCCAGCTGGTGAGGGTTGTACCAATCGGCGGACGCCGCCCGTTTGCCAGCTGACGGATCAGCGGAACGATGGGACCGTGGTCAGCTGTGCTACATTCATATCATAGTCTACCAAAGC
>Ga0209061_1003325_pt1 | contig 17675 bp, 17 predicted proteins | sample Coa_R1_10_FD_187157 | JGI IMG/M metagenome (GOLD analysis project Ga0209061, IMG submission 187157) | Surface soil microbial communities from Centralia Pennsylvania, which are recovering from an underground coalmine fire - Coalmine... | ecosystem: Environmental > Terrestrial > Soil >...
GGATGAGCGGGCACCAAATGAGATTGCATTGGCGGCTGTCAAAGGCTTTACTGGTGCGCCCGGAGTGATTCGAACACCCGACCTTCTGGTTCGTAGCCAGACGCTCTATCCAACTGAGCTACGGGCGCTTGGCGTCACCAGTATAGCAACCAAGCGCAGACGAGTTGCGAAGCAGGATCAAGCGAATCGCTGAGAGGAATCCTCCAGGCTTAAACTGCAAACACAATTTCTGCCGCTGGCTTTGGCTCGATAGAGGGCCTCATCGGCGACACGGATGTATACGTCTGGATCGCGTTCGGCGCCATCAGAGATGGTCACGCCGAAGCTTGCCGACACTTTCAGCTCAAAGCCGTCTACCATCATCGAGGTGGCGTTAAGCCTCGAGCGCAATCGCTCGGCTTGGGCGGTGCTTTGCTCCAGATCGCAGTTTGGCAGCACAACCAGGAACTCTTCGCCACCATAGCGTCCGACTTGATCGTACGGTCGCATATTGTTGCGCAAACGGGCTGCTGTCTCCTTGAGCACGGCGTCACCGGCGAAATGGCCGTAGGTGTCGTTGATCTTTTTAAAGTGATCGATATCGAGGAGGATGACGCCGACGGTACGATGGTCACGGTGGCAGCGGGCGAGCTCGGCTTGAAGCGTGGCGCAGATGGCAGGCCGGTTGGGCAGCATTGTGAGCAGGTCTTTGTTGGCGCGCTCCCGCAGTTCTTCGCGAGCGCGCAGCAGATCCAATTGCAGATCGATGATTCTTTTGCCCGCGCGCAGCCGGACATGCAGCTCGTGTTCGTCAAAGGGTTTTACGATATAGTCGTCGGCGCCGGCTTCCAAGCCTTCTATGGTTTCGTCTTTGGTGTTTTTTGAGGTGAGCAGAAGGATGTAGGTATAGGGCTCCCGCCGCATCTGGCGAATGCGGCGGCAGATTTCGAGGCCGGTCATATGAGGCATCATCCAGTCAAGAACCGCCATGGCTGGAGCGTCCGGTTGGTTTAAAATTTCCCAAGCTTCGGCGCCATTTTCGGCCAGGATGACCTCATAGCCCCAGTTGGAGAGTGCATCTCGCAGCACTTTCCGGGAAAGCGCGTTGTCGTCGGCGATCAGTACCTTCATGTCGACCTGGGCTCAACCCTGCTAAGAGCCTAATCGTCGGTTTTGGAATGAAAGATTAACCCTATGCGTAATAGGCGGCAGCCAGCCCGCTCCTCTTCACAAAGCGATCATAAACAGTCATTTTCTTATCACTATGAAACTGCGGCTGTCCAGCATTAAGCGTACTAGAGCGCGGGTTTCCCCTGGCCTCATCCTATATGATGGGTTCGTACCCTCCCTTTCCGAACTATGGAGGCACTGTTTTCGGCGAGTAAGGACAAGCCATGAACAACTCAGTACTAGTACCCATGGTCGTGGAGCAGACATCCCGAGGCGAGCGCGCCTACGATATCTACTCCCGGCTCTTAAAAGAAAACATCATCTTCATCGGAACGCCTATCGATGACAATATCGCCAATTTGGTGATCGCCCAGATGCTATTTCTGGCTGCCGAAGATCCGGAGCGTGACATATCGCTCTACATCAATTCACCCGGGGGATCGATTACGGCTGGGCTCGCCATCTTGGACACGATGCGCCTGGTAGAGCCCGATATTGTGACCTACTGCGTGGGGCAGGCAGCCTCAATGGCCGCTGTGCTTCTCGCGTGTGGCACGCCAGGTAAACGTTTCAGTTTGCCGCACTCGCGTATCTTGATCCACCAGCCTTCGATGAGCGGATTGGGCGGACAGGCGACGGACATCGACATCTACGCCCGTGAGATTTTGCGGATGCGTCAAACATTGAACGAGATTCTGGCCGAGGCAACCGGGCAACCGATTGAGAAAATCGCGCGAGACGTGGACCGCGATTATATCCTTGAGCCGGAAGCGGCGCTTGAATACGGAATGATCGATCGCATTATCACCACTCGCGAGCGTCAGCCGGTTCCCACGCGCTGAGTACAGAGGCGCATCGGGCGCCGAAGACGCTTCATGCAGGCAAGAAAAGGGGTGTGAGGGCTTCGAGCTGGCCGTCGCACCTATAATGACAGGGGATGATTCCAAAAGTGCGTAAGGCGGTTTTTCCTGCCGCCGGGCTCGGGACCAGATTTTTACCTGCTACGAAAGCGCAGCCTAAGGAGATGCTGCCGCTTGTGGATAAGCCGCTGATCCAATATGGCGTGGAAGAGGCGATGCATTCCGGCGTGCAGAACATCATTATTGTTACGGGGCGCGGCAAGTCCTCCATTGAAGATCACTTCGATGTGAGTTTTGAGCTGGAGCATCTACTGGAATCGAAGAAGAAGAGCGACATGCTGTCTATGGTGCGCGCGATCTCGGACATGATCGACGTGGCCTATGTACGCCAAAAAGAGGCGCTGGGACTGGGGCATGCCGTGCTGCGGGCGAAGGAATTGGTGGGTGCAGAGCCGTTTGCGGTGATTCTCTCCGATGACGTGATTGCATCGGAAACGCCGTGTGTGCGTCAATTGCTCGACGTCTACGAGTATTACGGAGCATCGGTGCTGGCGCTTATGGAGGTTCCGAAGGAGCAGATTTCGGCTTACGGGGTTGTGGATGCCGAACCTATGGGGGACCAAGGGAGAGAAAGCCGGCTATTCCGCATTCGCAATATGGTGGAAAAGCCGAGTCCGGCCGAAGCGCCGTCGAATCTGGCGATTATCGGCCGTTATGTGCTCACGCCGGAGATCTTTGCCTGTATTGAATCGATTGAGCCGGGCAGCGGCGGTGAGATTCAGTTGACGGATGCGCTTAAGTACATGCTGCGCAGCCGGCCGATTTATGGGTTGAAATTCGAAGGGAAACGCTATGACGCGGGCGACAAGCTGGGATTCCTGAAGGCTACGGTGGAGTTTGCGCTGGCGCGGCATGATCTTGGCCAGGCGTTTCGTGAATATCTAAAAACAGTGTGCGTGCAATAGTTCTTTGGGCGCTTGCGGCCGGGCTGGTGAACGGGGCTGTTAGCCTTCTGGCGCAAGAGGCCGATTATGGCCAGCCCCCTCAACCTCAGGTGGTGACGTATGTGCTGCTCGATTTGCAAAGCGGCGATTTGGCTTCGGCTGAGGGGCTCGTGGCGCAGTACAGGCGGCTGAACGGGGATACGCCGGAGGCATTGGACGCATTAGCCTGGCTGGCGCGAGGCGAGCTGGCGGCTGGACGTTTGGATGAGGCTTGGAAGGATGCCGCTGAAGTCAGGCGAGCTTGCCAGACTGCGCTCGCCACGCGAAAACTGGATGCGGAACCCTACCTGCCGCTCGCTTTGGGATCTGCCTATGAGACCCAGGCTGCGGTTCTATCGCGACAACATAAGCGTACAGAAGCCCTTCAATTGCTAGAGACCGCGCTGCACACCTGGCGCGGGACCTCGATAGAAGACCGGCTGCAGCAGGGCATCAACCTGTTAACGCTGGAAGGCCGGCCGTTACCGCTGGTTCGCGAAGCCGATTGGATTGGCGCGAGGCCTTCGCCGGAGAGTAGCTGGCGGGGCAAGGTGGTCCTGCTGTTTTTCTGGGCGCACTGGTGTTCGGACTGCAAGCAGGATGCGCCGGTTATCGCGAAAATTGCGCAAGAATTTGAACCCAAAGGACTGATCGTGATCGCGCCGACGCGTTTGTACGGCTATACGGCGCAGAATGACCACGCGAGCGCGGCCGAAGAGAAGGCCTTCGTGCAAAAGGTTTTCGAGAGATACTATGCTGCCATTCCCCATGTGCAGGTTCCGCTTGATGCCTCGAACTTCGACCGTTTTGGGGCGAGCACGACACCGACGATTGTGCTAGCGGACCGGCGCGGAATTGTCAGGCTCTATCATCCTGGTCTGATGCAAGAGAGCGAGCTGCGTAGCGCGATTGAACCGCTGGTGAGCCAGAGGATTTCGCCTGCTTACCAGGCGCAAACTCCGTCTGCGGCGGCTAAGCGATAATCCATTACATGGCGCTTCGTATACGGTTATGGGCAGCATTGTTCATCACCTGCTGCGTGCTCTGGGGGCGCACGCCGGAGACGCGGATCACGGTAGTTGTGACCAATCAGCACGATAAGCCGGTGTCGAATGCGACGGTGATTTTAGATTTCTTAGGCTCCCATCAGATTATGAAACTCGGCAAACGCAAGGCCGTTCACTGGGAGTTGCATACCAACCAGGAGGGCATTGCGCATTTCCCGCCGATTCCGCAGGGCGCGGTTCAAGTGCAGGTCATCAGCGAAAATCACCAGACGTTTGGACAGGTTTTCGACATTGACACGCCGGAAAAAAACATTACAGTGAAGCTGAATCCACCGCAGCGGCAGTATACGGCAAATCCGGAGCCAAAGCAGAAATAGCTTTGCCGCGGCAGGGATGGCTGCGACGGCTGAGCAAGTGTGAGGCCGCCTTCTGGCGGCCCGATGCTAAGCCGTGCGCTCCAGGGCGATCGCCTCCACCTCAATTTTGCAGTCGCGCGGCAGCCGGGAGACCTCAATGGTGGAGCGGGCCGGGGGATTCGCGCTGAAGTATTTGGCGTACACTTCGTTCATTTGCCCGAAATCGCTCAGATTTTGCAGGAAGACGGTGGTTTTGACCACGTCATCGAGAGATAAGCCTGCGGCTTGTAGGACTGTTTTGAGATTTTCGAGCACGCGTGCGGTCTGTTCTTGAATGCTGCCGCCTACGAATTCGCCCGTTTGTGGATCGACCGGGATTTGGCCGCTGATAAAGACCAATCCATTGGCGCGGATGCCGGGCGAATAAGGGCCGGCGGGTTTGGGAACTTGTGGCGAGCTGATGATTTCTTTCATGGCTCTATTTTGACTGCTGCGAGTAGAGGTGACGGGATTGAGCGAGGAATTGACGGACATCGGTGATGCCCTGGCGCAGGAGAAAGCGCGCAAGCCCTGTGGCTACGCGCAAGGGGGCACGCGGATCCACAAATGTGGCCGTTCCCACCTGGACAGCGGAGGCGCCGGCGGCGAGAAATTCGGCGGCGTCGTCGCCGTTGAAGATACCGCCCATGCCGACTATGGGAATTTTTACTACGGCGGCCGCTTCCGCTACCATATGGATCGCCAGAGGTTTGATCGCAGGCCCGGACAATCCGCCCGAAACGCCGCCCAGACGTGGTTTGCGGGTATGCGGATCGATGGCAAGTGAGATCACGGTATTGATCAGCGAGATGGCGTCCGCGCCAGCTTGCTCTGCGGCCTGGGCGAAGGGACGGATGCTGGCGACATTGGGGGAAAGCTTCACGATCAGAGGTCGCCGGGCCACATGACGCACGCGCGAGACCAGATCGCTGAGCAGAGCGGGATCGCTTGAAAAAAAGATTCCGCCCTCCTTGGTATTCGGGCAGGAAACATTAAGTTCGTAACCGGCGATGCCCTCCACGGCTTCCAGTTGCGACACGACTTCCACATAGTCTTCGGGCACATAGCCAAACACATTGGCGAATATGGGAACCGAATAGCGGCGCAAGCCGGGAAGTTTTTTCTCAATGAAGGCGCGAACGCCGACATTCTGCAATCCGACTGAATTCATCATGCCGCCTTCGGTATGCCACAGTCGCGGCGGCGGATTGCCTCGGATCGGCTCACGCGAAAGCCCTTTGGTTACGATTCCGCCGAGTTGATTCAAGTCGAGCAGGGAGGCAAACTCGATGCCGTAGCCAAACGTCCCTGAGGCGGCAAGAACCGGGTTGCGGAGCGAGATGCCGCAGAGCTCGATGGCTAGCCGGACTGGAGGCATATGGAAACGGTCTCAGCAGGCGCGATGGCGTTCGCGGTCTGGCGGATCAGGCTCCAGGTTTCCCGCACGTCTTCTTCTTGAGTTTGGAAGTTTCCCACAGCGAGACGCAGGACATAGGCGCCGTTGAGAACAGTATGGGAGAGAAATGCTTTGCCCGTGCGGTTTACTTCCGCGTGCAAGCGTTGATTGACGCTGTCGCCTCCACGATGGCGGAAACAGACCAGCGAGAGTGGCACGGGCGCACAGAGTTCGAAGTCGGGATCCGCTTCAACGAGCTGTTTCGCAACTTGCGCTAAGTGCAAAGCATGGCGCAGTCTCTCTATGATGCCCTGTCTGCCCAAAGCCCGCATGACATACCAGAGCTTTAAGGATCGGAAACGCCGGCCGAGCTGGAATCCGTAATCCATGAAATTCACAACCTGATCGTCCTCGGAGGTGCGCAGGTATTCCGGTTTCAGGGAGAAGGCGCCGCGCAGAGCGTCGGGAAAGCGCGTATACAACACGCTGCAGTCGGAGGGGACATACAGCCATTTGTGCGGATTCAGTACCAGCGAGTGTGCCTGCTCGACTCCCTGAAGGATATAGCGCATTTCGGGCACAATGGCCGCGGACCCGGCGTAGGCTGCATCGACGTGAAGCCAAACCCCGTAGTGGTTGGCAATGGGGGCTATTTCTGAGACAGGGTCGATTGCGGTGGTGGAGGTTGTGCCTACGGTTGCAACGATGGCACAGGGGCGTTTGCCGGCGCGCTGGTCAGCCTCGAGAGCTGCCTCAAGTGCACTGACTTGCATCCGGTATTGGGCGTCGACCGGGATCTTGCGTACGCGGTTCTGACCAAAACCTAGCGTGATGGCGGCTTTCTCTGCCGATGAGTGTGTATGTTCGGAGATGTAGACGGTGAGGTCGGGCTGCATGCCTTCGGTGCGGCATTGAGGAGCGACCCACTGGCGCGCGGCGGCAAGAGCATGCAAGACCCCGGTGGATGCGGTGTCATAAATGATGCCAAAGAAGGTCTCCGGGAGCGCCAGCCATTGCCGCAACCAAGCCAAGACGGTCTGCTCGAGTTCCGTTGCCCCGGGCGAGGATTTCCAGATCATGCCGTTGACGTTCAGGGCGGCAGCCAAAAATTCCGCCAGAACTGCGGGCGGGGGCGAAGAAGAGGGGAAATAGCCGAAAAACCTAGGGTGGTTCCAGAGTGTAAGGGCAGGGAAGATGGTCGACTGAAAATCCGCAAATATCTGTTCCAGGGATTCGCCGGTTTCGGGGGCGGTTTGAGGTAAAGCAGCCTTCACGGCCCCTGGCTTTACGGATTGTGAAACGGGGATGTTGCGAATGCCCGCAAAATAAGAAGCGATCCAATCGGCATGCTCAGCCGCTGCGCGCTGGAATTCCGAAAGCTCCTGCGAGAGCGGCGAGTCTGCCTTTTGTCCTTGATTTTCGTTCACGGTTAGTTCCTATTCCCATTGCAGCATGGCGGTCGAAGCCGGACCGGTTGCAGGGACTGTGGCAGCTAACCGGTAACCGGGGCCGGCTCGTTGATCTCGGCCAGCACGGCGGAGACCCAGGTTCGAAACCATTGCTGGAAGGCGATGAGATCAGCGGCTGTGTCTTCATCGAAGGGCAGTGCGAAATGTTGCAGGGGCCAATCGCGTGCGATTGCCGCTTGCCGGATGGCGGCAGGCGCGGGGAACTTGTTCACCCAGGTCAGAAATTCCTGCAAACGATGATCAAGCCGCTGTGCTCGCTCTAGCTGTGAGGATGTGATCGCGCGATCGAGAGCCACAATGAGTTCGGGGAAGGCGGCGGCGATGCCAGAGACGATGCCATCGGCTCCAGCGAGACGGGCGCGAAGGTAAATCGATTCATTGCCCGCGAAAAGGTGAAACTGACGCCTTTCTCGCAGCGCGCGCAGAGACTGGAATAGCTCCCAGTCACCGCTTGAGTCCTTTATGCCGGCAAATTCTCCTGAATCGAGCAAGCTTTCGGCAAGCTCAGCAGACAAACGGTTGGTGAAATCCGGCAGGTTGTAAAGAAAAATGGGAATGGAGCCGGCCAGGGCCTTGGCAAAGGCGGAGTAGAAGGCGGTGATCTGTTCAGGAGAATAGCGATAGAAGTAGGGAGGCATGAGCAGCAAGCCGGCAGCGCCGGAAGCAACGGCGTGCTCTCCGAGGTAGATGGCTCCTGCCAGGGTCGAATGTGAGACATTTACCAGAACGGGGACACGGCTGCGTTTGATTGCGAGAGTAACGGCGCGCATGCGTTCGGAGGTATCGAAATGGACGAACTCGCCTGTTGAGCCGAAGAGCACGATGCCGTTCACGCCGGTCTGGATGACGGCATCCAAGTAATCGAGCAGCGCGGCGGTATCACATTCAATGGAATTGAGGCGGCGCGGGGTAGCGAGAGCGGCGTAGACGCCGGTTGGCAAAGCTTGAGACTTGCTGATGTTCATCTCCAGTGGCGGAAGGCAGGGGGAAAGCTCCTGCGCATGGCCTAGGAGAATTTTAGCCTTTCGAGGTAAGGGGAGGCGGATCAGTGGATGAGAACCGAGCCGTCCCCTTGACGGCGCTCGATTGCCCGCTGCACCAATTCACGCGGATCGAGCAGATGTTGAGGGCGGAAGTGCTGACTGGACCAGCGGCAGCCTTCAGTAAATTCGATGCCGATGAAGTGACCGATTTCGCGGCGCAGGCAGTAGCGCACGATGCCGATGAGCTCGCCATCCCCGTAGTGAATGCGCACGGTCGTGCCTTCGGGGACTCGCGTTTCTGAGCACAGGCACACGCCGGAAAGTGAGATATCTTCCAGATTGGCGATGCGCTGGTGCTCTCTGCCATTTTGGTCTTTCCAGATGAGTTGTATGAGATCCGCACAAAGTAGTCTGGTTTCGGTTCGGCGCTCTTGCATGCTTATCTCATCGAACATGAGCTCCGGAAAGATGAGTCCAGTTGAGGTTCGTGCAGTACCAGGTACCATGAAATGGGTTGTGCGGCACACGGCCGGTACGGCATAAGCAGCCTTTCAAGGTGTATTTGGAGGCGTGCAAGAAAAGGTTCGGCCGCCCTGTCCAGGATTTTCGACCCGGTTCGTCGTCCTCGCCTATGGCATCCGATGCACGTTTTGGCACGATTGTCCGCGTGGCTTTCTTTGTGGCCACGGTTTTGGTGGGACTTATGCTCATCCCTGCGATTCTGGCGGCCTCCTTCGGTGCGGTAATTGCCTCGACGGTCGGGATTTTGGGAGCTGCTGTACTGGCGAACTGGCTTACGATGCGGGTGTTTGACCGCCGCCCATTGACGGACATTGGCATCCAAGGCGGCCGGAGCTCGTTGCAGAATCTTGTGCTCGGAGTCCTTTATAGCGCTCTTGCAGGCGCGCTGATGCTGGCTGCGCCGCTTGCGGCAGGCAGCGGACATCTGGAGATCCGGCCGCACGCGAGCTTTTCCTGGGCCGGGGTAGTTTTCTATCTGTTCCTCTTGTTTTGCGGTGCGGCGGGAGAGGAAATGATGTTTCGCGGTTATGCGTTTCAGTTGCTGGTGGAAAAGATCGGCCCGTTTGCCACTGTGCTGCCGGTTGCGGTCATCTTTGGTTTTGCGCATTTGGGCAATCCGCACGCATCGGCCTTAGGCGTGGTCAACACGATCATTTGGGGCATCCTGCTTGGCTACGCATTTTTACGCAGTCATGACCTCTGGCTGCCGGTGGGTCTTCATTATGGCTGGAATGCGATCCTGCCGCTGTTCGGAGTTAACCTGAGCGGGCTTACAATTGACGTAACGAGGTACATTTACCGATGGGACCTGTCGCCTTTGTGGAGCGGCGGGGCTTACGGCCCCGAGGGCGGCTTATTGGCTACTCTGGCGGTCATCACACTTTTCTATGCGCTCACGCGCGCGCCGGTTCGGCCCCAATACGCCGCGATTTCTCAATCGCTCAACGACGGATTGTTCTAGCGGAATTTACAACCCTTTTGTTTTACCTGCTGTTCTGCCCTGCGTTATATGCCGGCAAGCTCAGCGTAGATGACAAGCTGGAGATTGAGCGCGGCCTGACGGCCGAATATGCAACCTTGAAAGTCTCTTTGCCGCAGTCCAAGAAGCCGCTGGTGATTCACGCTGACGGAAGCTACGACAAAGCGAGCTGGCAGGAAGCCATGATGGATAACGGCCCTTGCGCCCGCGTTGGGGATGAAGTGCAGATCACGCGCGTGATCATTGAATCGAACAAAATCATCCTGGAAATCAACGGGGGCGGCCATAATGGCCACTGGTATGACCACATCCAGGTGGGTATGAACGGCACGATGGCGCCGGTAAGCACGAATCAAAGCGCGCAGCAGCCTCAGGGGACCAAGCTGGCCTTAGTCTTCCATGGCGGTGTGCCCGAGCTTAAGTCGGCAGACATTCGCCAGATGCTTTCCTCAGTTTTGAACTTTGAGAAGCACAGTGCAGCTCAACAGTATTTCGATACTCTGCCGGAGCCGATTAAGAAAGCGATCCAGGAGAAGCGGGCGATTAAGGGCATGGATCAAGATCAGTTGCTGCTTGCGCTGGGCAAGCCGCGTAATAAGAGCCGCGAAACGAATGCGGATGGCGATGAGATCGAGACCTGGATTTATGGCGATCCACCCGGTAAGGTGACGTTTGTGACCTTGCAAGAGGGCAAGGTTGTCAAAATCGAGGAGAGTTATGCGTATCTTGGCGGAAGGACCTCGCCCCGGCTGCCGGATACTGTCCCGCAATAGGCGGAATTAGGAAATCCGCTCTTCCTCTATGGTGAGGCGCTCGCGGGGGTAAGCGGGTGGCCTCCGTAAAATGAAAATATATGTCAATTCGAGTTGGAATCAACGGCTTTGGCCGTATCGGGAGAAATGTGGTCCGCGCCGGGCTGCATCGTCCTGGAATCGAGTTTGTGGCCGCAAATGACCTGACGGATACGACGACACTAGCTCATTTGCTCAAATATGATTCGATTTTGGGCCATTTGCGAGAGGAAGTTAAGGCAGAGGGCGATAGTATCCGCGTAAACGGAACCAAAATAAAAATTTTTGCGATTAAGGATCCGGCGGAAATCGATTGGCCGAGCCTGGGAGTGGATGTGGTTGTGGAGTCCACGGGCCGCTTTACGGACGCAAAAGATGCAGCGAAGCATCTTCGCGGGTCGGTAAAAAAAGTGATCATTTCGGCTCCGGCAAAGGGGGAAGATGTCACGATTGTGCTTGGAGTCAATGACTCCATGTACGATCCGGCAAAGCATCGGATCATTTCGAATGCTTCTTGCACGACGAACTGCCTGGCGCCCGTGGTGAAGGTGCTGCATGACACTTTTGGCATCGAAAAAGGCTCGATGACCACTGTGCACAGCTATACCAATGATCAGAATGTGCTAGATTTCCCGCATAAAGATCTGCGCCGCGCCAGAGCCGCAGCATTGAATATGATTCCGACCTCGACCGGAGCAGCGAAGGCGATCGGATTAGTGCTTCCCGAGTTGAAGGGAAAACTGGACGGCTACGCGATGCGGGTTCCGACACCGAACGTCTCGGTTGTGGATTTCGTGGCTGTTATGAAGAAGAACGCCTCAACCGAGGAGGTGAATCAAGCTTTAAAGCAGGCTGCGGAAGGGCCCCTGAAGGGCATTCTTGCCTACACAGACGAGCCTGTTGTCTCAAGCGATCTGCTGCATGATCCCCACAGCTCAATCGTGGATGCGGGCCTCACGAAGGTGCTGGATGGCAATCTGGCAAAGGTTGTGGCCTGGTATGACAATGAGTGGGGCTATTCGAATCGCATCGTCGACCTGATTGAGTTTTTAGGCAAAAAAGGGCTGTAAGCCGGAGAAACGCTATCCGGCGCGCAAAGCGGGCTGAGCTGCGTGGTGATCTTCGGTCAGCTTGGCCTGCAAAAAGCGCGCGATCGAAACCGTCAACGCACGCGGATAGTCTGTCTTGACCATGGCGAGAGCCTGCTGGCGCATCATTTTGTGCTCGCGCACTCGGAAAAGATGGTAGAACCGCGGCTGTACTCTGAGCGCGGACTCAGGGAGGATGCTGCAGCCAAAGCCGGTCTCAACGAGTTTCTTAATAACCTCTGTGTCATCGGCTTCCATAATGACTTGCGGTGAGATCTTTAAATCGCGGAAGAACGTGTCGATGATGGTTCGCATGTTGCTCCGCTTGGGATAAAGAATGAATTTTTGTGTTGCCAGCTCTTCGGGAGCGATGTACCCGACGGGTCCGCTGCGAACGGGTTTGTTTGAGGGCCGCAGGATGAGCAGTTCCTCCTCATAGAGCGGCAGGATGGTCAAATTGGTCTCATCATAAGGCAGGGAGATCAGCGCCAAGTCGAACTTGCGCTCCAGTAATCCCGCCACCATTTCCTCGGTGGGGCAGACTGTGACTCGGATGGAGGTCTGAGGAAACTGCTTGCGCAGGAGGCGGAGTGGACGTCCGAGGCGGTGAATTAAGGTGGTGGCTCCGGTGGCGAGATGAAACGGGCGGTGATCGACGGAGGCATCGTTGGCAAACTCGTGCTCGATTTCGCGCACGTGCTGCACGACGCGGGAAGCAAGCTCGGAGAGGCGCAAGGCTGCCGGAGTGGGGGTAAAACGCTTGCCACAGCGCACAAAGAGCTCTGCGTTGAGCTCGGAGGCCAGATTATGCAGTTGCAGGCTGACCGCGCCGGGTGACAGGTGCACCCGTTCCGCCGCGCGGGTGACGCTGCCCGATTCCATTACGGCCAAAAAAAGTTCGAGCTGACGAATATCCACGGGGACTGACGCCAAAGCAATTTGGCTCTGGTTACGTCTTTTATAGATTGGCACAACCGAGCCGGGCATTTTTAGCCAAGCTAAACGTTGACGCCGGAAGCGAGGAATCCCCCGTCGACAGCGATGCACTGTCCTGTGATGAAGCTTGCGGCATCCGATGCCAGGAAGATGGCTGCGCCGACCAGTTCCGGAATCTTTCCAAAGCGCTTCATCGGGGTGCGCATCAGGAGTTCCCGGCCGCGCTCGCTGCCGTCGAGCAGCGCTGCGTTCAACTCGGTGCGAAACACGCCGGGAGCGATTGCGTTGACGTTGATGCCTTTTTGCGCCCACTCGACGGCAAGGCTGCGGGTTAGACCTAAAACGCCGCATTTTGAGGCTGCATACGCGGTTACTTCGAAAAAGCTGACGAAGGAATTGAGAGAAGCGATGTTGATGATGCGGCCACGCCCGCTTGCAGCCAAGGCTTCATAGAAGCTCTGACAGGCGCGCAGCGTTCCCGTGAGATTGACATCCAGAATGCCGTTCCATTCGCTTTCGGTGATGGCGGTGGTGGGCTTGCGGAAGATCTGGCCGGCGGAATTGACCAGGATGTCCACGCGTCCGAGCTGGTGTAGGACGGCGTCCCGCAGCGCGTCAATCGAGGCTCTGCTCGAGGCATCCACGGTTTGCCGCAGCGTTTTGCGGCCGAGTTTTTCGATTTCGGCTGCGAGATCCACGACTAGAGCTTCTCTGCGCCCGCTGGCGACGACGTCAGCGCCGGCTTCGGCTAACCCCAGAGCGATCGCGCGTCCGATTCCCGATGTGCCGCCGAGCACCACTGCGACACGGCCTTCTAAGTTAAAAAGTTTCAGTGACATGGACTCAGTTCCCCAGAAAAAGAGGCCGGATGTGCCTCTCGAAGAGATTTTCCGTGACGTTTCTCGCGATGACCGCTTCGGCTGCAGAAAGCAAGTCGAGATAACGATTCCCCATTTTGGCAGCTACTTTAAAGCCGACATGCAGAAGCTGACGGAAGTTGCGGTTATAGGAGGGAGAACGAGGATCGTGCCGCAGGGCAGCGACAAACTGCTCGGAAGACCACTGATGAACCGTCTGCGGAGAGGGAAGGCCGGCAGGATCGATCGCGATCACAGCAGCGTAGGGAGCACATAGCTCCTCGCGATGCGCGTAGGCTTCTGCATAGATCTCTTTGGCCAGTTCCAATCCTGGGCCGCCGCTCTCTGCCAGCCCGATTAGCTCTTCGAGCCAGTTTGTTCCTGCTGTTTTCAGGTGGACGCCGGCATTGAACTTTTGCATCGCGCGTCGCATTGGCTGATAGATGGAGAATTTATCGCTGCCGGAGTGGACGCTTAGTTTCAGATTGGGTGGTAGCTGGTAGCGGGAAATGGAGAAAGCGATGACGGCGATATCATCGGCGAATTCCTGCTCAAATTTTTGGAGGTCACCTTCATAATCGACTCCTTTATTGAATCTCCCGGTAAATTTCGGGGCGATGGTCTGCACCGGGATCCCTTCCTGCGCGATTGCGGCGAGAATCACGAGCAGTTCGGGCGGCGTCTGCGGGGTATCCGTTTCATCCATAGAGACCTCAGCAATGAAGTTCCCCCGACCTTTGCGGTTTTCGATGTAGCGATAAATACGGCCTGCCTCCTGCACTGCGGCCAGATACTTGTTGGCGATCTGTGCGGTGGTTTCGGCATTTGCCGCAAACGAGCGGTCGATGCCTGGAATGCGGAGTTCCCCTGTCAGTTCCGGGTGAGCGCGAACGAATTCTTGAACGCAGCTTGTCCCGGCCGGTTTGCCGATGAGATCGGCAACGTCGATGGTGAAGAAATCGCAGGGATCCAGAAAGCGGTCGACGTTGGTGAGATTGATGTGATCAGCATCCACAAAGTAGGGTTTGCTCCAGCCGAGTTTACGGACGGCTGCGTCTGCAGCGGCGCGAGTCTGCTGCGGGTCGGAGCCGATGATCACATGTTCCCGGTTGGATTTATTCCATACGGGAATGACCTCGACGCCTCTCTCGGCCGCCATCATACAAGCGCGAAGCTGTGCTGCGGCCTGATGTGCGAAGCGATCCCCCACTCCCAGAGAGTATTTCGGAAGAATGCAATTTGACATATAGCCCGTTATACGAAACGAAGGATTATGAACGATTGAGAACCTGATTTGCGGAGTATGACAAGGGTTTTCCGTTCACGGTGGTATCGGCAATGGCGATTGTTTTCACATGCTCAAAGAAAACGCCCCGCGCAGCGTGATCAAATTGACAATGCGAGATCATCACGCCGGTGATGGGATCGCTGGCATAGCCGCGCAAAAATATGGCGTACTTGCTCTTGTCGCAGGTGACGTGGGAAACCAGGATGTTGCGCACAACCGGCTGGAACGGTCCTCCTTCTCCCTCTTCATAAAAGAAGTCGACCTCGATGGCGGACTCGGCAACCTGGCCGATCTGGACTTCGGAAAAGTTGATGGTTTCTATCACGCCGCCCCGATAGGAATTGGTTTTCACACGCAAGGCGCGTTGCAAGTTCGGGCTGCTCATGTGGCAGTGTTCGATGCGGATGTTTTTAATTCCTCCGGAGACTTCGCTGCCGATCGAAACGCCACCGTGCCCGTCCTTCATCGTGCAATTGCGGATGAGAACGTTCTCACAAGGCACTCCGATGCGGCGCCCGTCCCGGTTGCGCCCGGATTTTACGGCAATGCAGTCGTCGCCCGTGCTAAAGGTGCAGTTTTCGATCAGCACATCCCGTGAGGCCTCCGGATCGCATCCATCGTTATTCGGTCCATGGCTGAAAATATCCACGTTGCGCACAATCACATTGCGGCACAAAACAGGATTCAATTCCCACATGGGTGATGCTTTCATGCGAAAGCCCTCGAGGAGAACGTTGGTGCAGCGATATGGCTGAACAAAATTCGGGCGCAGATAGTGACCTGGGCCGAAAACACGTTGTTGCACTGGCACGTCGCGTTCGCCCATATCGAACAAGGTTTTGCGATCCTGTGCGGCGCTGGGCTGTCCGGAGCGCCAGCCAGCATGGGGTTTACCGGCCCAGGGCCACCAGTGCTGCTCGTCTGCTTGTCCGTCGAGCAGACCGGGGCCGGTCACGGCGATGTTCTGTTTCTCGAAGGCGTAAATGAAGGGGGAATAGTTCATGCATTCGACACCCTCGAAGCGGGTGAAGACGACGGGCAGGTAGTCTGCAGGATCCCGGCTGAACAGCAGAGTGGCGCCTTCGGTGACATGCAGGTTCACATTGCTTTCCAGGTGAATGGCGCCGGTTAGGAATTGCCCTGCCGGCACCAGCACGCGGCCTCCGCCGGCCGCACTACAGGCCTGGATGGCTCGCCGGATCGCGTCGGTGCACTTGGTACGGCCGTCGCCCCGTGCGCCGAACTTGGTGATATCGAAGTCGCGGTCGGGGAATGAGGGGGGCCGGACTGCGGGCGGGGTCAGCGCCAGGGCAGCAAATTGTTGTAAAAGCGTTCTGCGTGTAAGTGTGGGGCTCAAATCAAACGACTATAGGGGGAAAGTTGCGATGCGTCAAGGCAAATCCTTTGAAGGTATGGTTTAGTCAGGCTAAACGAAGGGCGCTGCGGGATCGGCGCTGTTTGCTCCCGTTTTCTGGATGTTGTATCCGTTTTTCGGAAAATGAAGCGGACGTGGGTTTAGGGTCTACGGATTATCAAGCACATACATAAACGCACTATTTTGGCTAGAAGATTGCAGTTAGGTTGTGCCAAATGTTACGTGCGCATCTCTTTTATCGATCTGTTTTGTGCTTGCTTGTAGCCGCTCTGCTGGCGCCTGCCCTGAGAGCCCAGGTTTTGGGCGGCAATTTGGTGGGAACGATCCTGGACTCAAGCGGAGCTGCCGTGCCCAGCGCTACTGTTACGGCGACGAACACGGCAACAGGCGTGAGCACGAGTACGACCGCAAATGGCAGCGGCGAATATCGGTTCTCGGATCTGCTGCCGGGCACTTATGATCTGAAAGTTACCGCCGCCGGTTTTGCAGCAGCCGAAGTGCGAGGAGTCACGGTGCGGGTAAATGCCACGATCACGGCGCCGAATATCACGATGCAGGTGGGTACGGTGTCCACTTCCGTTGTGGTGACAGAAGCAGCGGCGACGATTGACACGACGACGGCCCAGATTCAGAACACGTTTAACACAGCGCAAACGCGTGATCTGCCGAATAGCAGTATTGGCTTAGGTGTGATCAACTTGTCGTTGCTCGATGCCGGTGTTGCGAGCGCGGGAGGAATCGGCGTGGGCGCCGGTCCTTCTGTGAGTGGACAGCGGCCCCGCAACAACAATTTCATGATCGATGGCGTGGATAACAACAGCAAGTCCGTAACCGGACCTGTTGTGTATGTTCCGAATGAATCTGTGGAAGAGTTCTCTGTTATCCAAAACCAATTTCAGGCGCAGTATGGCCATTCAGCGGGCGCTCAGTTTAATACCAACATCAAAAGTGGAACAAACAGCTACCACGGCACGCTTTATGAATATTTGCAGAACCGCATTATGGATGCGGTGGATCAGTCGTACAAGAATCAGGGTATTTATAAGAATCCGCGCTACGATCAGAATCACTTAGGAGCAAATTTTGGCGGGCCGATTCAGAAAAATAAGCTGTTTTTCTTCACCAGCTTTGAATATAATCCACTGGGACAGGCGCCCACTGTGGGCACGCCCATTTATGCGCCTACGGCCGCGGGCTATGCAGCCTTAGCTTCGGCACCGGGCATTAGTCAAACCAATCTGAAGGTGCTTCAACAGTATGCCGTGGCTCCGTCCGTCACACCGGGCGCGCCGACCGTAACGGTGAACGGCGTGACGGTGCCCACGGGGGTGATTCCTGTAGCCGCTCCCGCTTATCGAAACGGCTATTATGGTGTGGCGAGTGTCGACTACAATATCTCGGATTCCGATCAGTTACGGGGACGCTACATCTACAATCGCTATGATTCGATTAATACAGGAGCCGATCTGCCTGCGTTCTACACGCCGGTTCCCTCTCGCTATCACTTAGGCACACTGGCCGAATACCATACCTTTAATCCGCACGCGACAAATGAGCTGCGGCTGGCTTATCAGCGCAGCAATACCAGTGATCCGGT
>Ga0209061_1003327_pt1 | contig 17671 bp, 13 predicted proteins | sample Coa_R1_10_FD_187157 | JGI IMG/M metagenome (GOLD analysis project Ga0209061, IMG submission 187157) | Surface soil microbial communities from Centralia Pennsylvania, which are recovering from an underground coalmine fire - Coalmine... | ecosystem: Environmental > Terrestrial > Soil >...
TTACTCCTGAAATGCAAAGGTTTTGCCGCCCCTTCGATCTTCAGAAGCGGCTTTCTTCATGCGTTACATAATTGCCTCGGCAGTTTACTACTCGCAGAAACAGGAAGTCCAGCACCCGAGGATTACACAGGACGGCAGCTTTTCAACCCGCCTGCGAATTCCGATCAAATTGATCGATGAAAATTATAGGAATCGTAACTAAGTGGGAACTGTATCACACGATGGCGGAATTCGCGCAACGCCAACTTTTCCCGATCTGAAAATGATGGATTCATTGGGGTGGGGTGCCGAGATCGCGAGGCAATGAGATTAAAGATCCCTCAAGTAATACTTTAAGATCGGCTCAAGCTTCCCCTGAGCACCGAGAATCAATTCAATGGTCTCACGCACGGCACCCATGCCGCCCGCGTTCTTCGTCCAGTAATGAACGTGGCGGCGAAGGTAGGGATGGCCGTCGCCCACTCCGACAGCCAGACCAGCTCGTTTCAGGATGGGCAGATCTACCAAATCGTCGCCGATATAGCAGATGTCCTCATCTTTCAGCTTGGCTTCGCGCAAAAGATCACGATAAGGCCCAAGCTTTTCTAGGCTATTCTGATAGACGTAGTCAATCCCCAGTTCCTTCATGCGGTGTTTCACCACCGGCCCGCCGCGCCCGGAAATAACACCGGTTTTGAGGCCAGCCTCGCGGGCGTATCGGATGCCCAAACCGTCCCGCGGGTGAAAAGCCTTTGTTTCGATCAGACGCCCCTGATGGTCGGGGACAAAATAGATGCGGCCATCCGTCAGGACTCCATCGATATCCATGAGCAGGAGCTTGATGCGCCTCGCGCGCTTACGAAGTTCTGTTGAGATTGACATTGGTTTCAGGTTTTGAGGATTAGGCACAAGGTATGATGGCTGAATGCTGCGCGACGATCACTGACCAACCGCCTCTCATTCGTCTCTGCATTTAAAACATTTGGGTCGTCCACAGATCATGAATGTGGAGGACGCCTTCAAGCTTTCCATCAGCATCGACCACCGGCAATGCTGTGATTTTTCGGGATTCCATCAAATTGAGCGCCCCGGTGGCCAGATCCTTGCGCCGGATGGTGACGGGTGAGGCGGTCATGCAATCGGCAGCCAGCATGCTCAAGGCGCGATTCCCTTCCCGCTCGAAAAGTCGTCGGAGGTCACCATCGGAAATAAGACCCACAAGCCTGCCATCAACGTTCACCACGGCCGTGTGCCCCAGGCCCTTGCGACTCATCTCATAGATCACCTCCGGCATCGGCGTCTGGGGCCGTACACGCGGGACGCTCTCGCCAGTATGCATCAAGCTCTCAACCCGCCGCAGCTTCATGCCCAAGCCGCCAGCGGGATGGAGATTTGCGTAATCCTCTTCACTGAAGCCTCGCTTTTCAAGCAGCGCCATCGCCAGCGCATCTCCCACAGCCAACATGGCGGTGGTGGAGGCAGTCGGAGCAAGTCCCAGGGGGCAAGCTTCCTGCGGCACACTGACATCAATCACCACATCGCTGGCTTGTGCCAGTGTTGAATCAGGGCGACCTGTCAAGGTGATCAGTGGGATTGCAAGCCGTTTCACAGTTTCAAGCAAACGCAAAAGCTCTTCTGTCTCACCACTGTAAGAGAGGGCCAGAAGCGCGTCATTCCTCACTAGGCGGCCTAGATCGCCGTGCAAAGCCTCAGCCGGATGAAGAAAGAATGAGGGTGTCCCGGTGCTTGAAAATGTGGCTGAGATTTTCTGACCGATGATCCCTGACTTACCCATGCCGGCCACGACCACACGCCCTTGACACCCCAGCAGAATTTCAACAGCCTGTTCAAAACGACGATCCAGCCGGTGAGTGAGTTCGCTGAGAGTGCGCGCCTCAATTTCCAGAACTTTCCGCGCCGTTTGAAGGCTCATAGCGTCGCTATTCATCCACGCCCGATGATAACAGATCGTGGCGACGAGTGACGAGGGGAGAGGCTTCAACAACAAGGCGGAAGAAGATTTGTTCCAGGAACTGTAGAGTCGGCCGACAACTGCAAGCCAAAACAAATTGGTATTTCCGATTCAAGGTGCCAGACATTACCTTCATAAAAAGGGAAGGAAAGATTCAGTTCCTATGACGAAGAGTTCTTGACAGCGCAAGAAGAATGGCAACATGAGCCGTACCGCGGACACAGATCAGAGACCTCCAGGCTCGTTATGGCACAAACCGTGAAATTTCTCTTGCTTCGCCAAGACCTTGTGGTGTGATCTGCATCTTGCTTTCGTGAGCGCCGCTTTCTGAAATCTGGAATTTGAAAGTTTGGTTTCGGCAGCGGCTCTGGTGCGCCGTGTCCTCTCTGGTCAAATCGTATTCAGAGGCCATAGTGGGAGATAGCTTTCGACACGAAACTCGGGGCGCAGAGATCTCTGATTTTCCGAAGAGACACCGACGGACATAAGCTACTTAAGGGCCGTGGGGTCAAGGTTGTGAGTAGCTTCCTGGATCATGTGTTCGCCGAGAAGATCCCAACTCAGAAAATGGCCTCCGGCGGTGGGGGCACCCGTTTCCGGATTGTAGCATTCGTTCATGCCGCCCGTTTTACGAAGATCAAGGACCAGAAGACGAACCGTTTTGATGGCAAGCTCGGTGGCCCGACGATGATAACCGGAGTTCATCAACCCATGCATCAGCAGGTAATTGGAGATCACCCAGACAGGCCCGCGCCAATAACCAGAATTCGGATTATAAAGCGGTTCATCCGGCGACAGTGTGCGAACGCCATACGGAGCCCAAAACTCTTTGGGGTTCAGCAAATGCCGTTGGATGGTTTGCCGGGCCTGTTCAGGAGTAGCTACGCCGGCCCAAAGCGGAACAAAATTGGTCCAAGTTTTGACGCGAATGAATTTTCCGGTGCGGGAATCAATGTTGTAAAACATGGCATCGGACGGCGACCACATCCGCTGCTGGATCAGACGCCGCAGGGCATCGGCTTTCTGACGGTAAACACTCGCGTCCTCGGTTTTCCCTAACTTCCCTGCGATAACCGCCATGGCCTGGTATTCCCGATCGATATAGCAGGCAAGGTCCACGCCTTCCGTCGTCACAGCGGGAGAATCTGAAACGGCGGGATTGTTGTCCACTCCACTCTCCACGCCGTTAAACCAGCGAAAAAGGCCATCCGGTGACTGCCTGGCAGTCTCCCAAAAGCGTAGCGTGTCTCCGAGTTTCTTGTAATAGGGTTCAATCCAGTGGAAATTGTGCAAAGTTAATGACGCGCGCACCACAGCCTGCGCCAGAAATGGCTTGCACATTTCCGGCAAGGCCCAGAAGCCATCCGGAGCAATTTCCCGCGGCACATACCCCCGGTCGTTTGCCCTTTCATTCACAAAATCGAGGAAGTCTTCAATCGAACTGGCAAGGGGCTTGCCCACCCCGTCGTAGCTGAGCGCCACGCCCATGAAATACATATCCCAGTCGAAAAGCTGAAAGTAAGGGCCGCTCGGCACGAGGTAGGGATGCTTGAGAATTCCCTGAGGGGGCTTGGTGATGGTCTGCTTGAAGCGATGTTGGCGGAAGAGATGCGCAAGTTCATCCTCGCTCTGCGCGCACAAAGCCGGCGTTGTGATGGCCGTTATGACCGCGGTGCAGGAAATGAGGATGAAGAACCTGAATAGGCAGGAGCTTTCTCGAGAACGCATCTGGCTTTCGATACCTCAGGAGAAGATAGACTTCGCCCGCAGGCGAATTCGTGCAAGCTGACAGGGGGAGCCTGACTTACACTGAGACGCGCTCCAGTTCGAACTGAGGCGTTGTCTTAATCGCGCAATGGAGATCAGGATGATATTGCCTGAAGTCTTTCTCACTCGTCTGAATCCGAATATCCCGGCCCACCAGTTCTTCGCCACGTGCTTCCCACGTTTCAGTCATGAGAAGATTATCGCGCTCCCGGATATCGCGGTACTCTATCCTGAGCAGCGGGCCTGTGAAAATCAGATTCACGTATCCGTTGTATCCCACGGGGGTGCCTGAAATATTTCGATATTCCCGGTCATCGTAGACCACAAGCGGGCTCTGCTCCGGTTTGCATCGAGGTTTGGCACGGATCGTCACCGGCATGCCGCCATGGCCCAGGCAGCGGCCATAAGCCGGGATGCCTCCCTTGGCCTGGCAAAGCCCATAAATCGCCAGCCGGTGCTCATGTCCCCAAAACCAGAGTACCGGGCGTGAAATAAACTCGCGTAACTGCCGACCAGCTTCCGGGAAGGAATCCTCAAACGCCGAATAGTATTGATGGTGGGTCAAGATAATCACGCTGCGGCCTTCAAGGTGCGGCCTGACATCCTCGCGCAGCCATCGAATGATGGCAGGAGGCAAACTGCAATTGCCGCCCACGTAAGGGACCTTCTTGAGATAGGGAATGCGCTCAAGAATAGGCAGACCCACCGAATTGTAACCTGTATCCAGCGATACGATGACCCAGTATCTGTTCTTTAGCGCAAAGTAGCTCGCCCTCTGCCCGATGGCTTCCATCCCGGGCCCAAGGCGCATCCCAAGACGGGGAAGGAGATGATCGAAATAGGCATGGCCATTCGCATACATTTCATGATTACCATTCAGCGCAAAGCTTCCATGAGAGCCTTTAGGCCAGGTCACAGCATGAATGTTCTTCCCTTGCGGATTTCCCAGACAATTCTCTTCCACTTCATCCGAGCCGCCCACAAAGTAAATATCGCCCAGATGAATGGTGTAATGAGGATCAAACTCGCGGATGTGATTCGCGACACGGTTGGATTCCGACGTACCTGTCCCCCAGTCGCCCGCCAGGCTGACGCGAATCTCATCCTCCCCATGAAGATCGCCGTTGACCGGAAGCCGCGGCACCAGGGGATAAATCCCCCGGCTCGGGTCGTGGCCATAATCCTGAAAGCGATGACGGCGGCCAAAGCGGTGTTCCAGATAGATGAAGACCCAGGTCATGTCATTGAGGAATGCCTTTAACTGGTGATGGAATGGTTTGGGAGCTCGGCGCCACGAGAACCTCTCAGTCCTGGCGGCCCGGAGGTAACTATGCCAAGCTGAGCGACGAAGATTGAGCAGGTCTTCCAGCTTGTGTTTGTACTCAGTGGAGTTGGCGCCGTTCATGACCCTCCTTTTCCGCCACTCAGTTCATGGGATGGTGATCCGCTTTTCCAGCCGGAACTTGCACAAGTGAATTCAGCGCCCTCCAAGATCGACAGATTTCTTGGTGGAAGACTGCTTGGGTTAAGTCCGAATCTTACATCAAGATGAGCGGGTTTGCGGCACTTTTTCACTCTTGCGCTTCGGCTGAATCCGAGCTCCATCGTTGAGTCCGCAGAGGGCAAACCTGGTCAATGCCCGCAGCGCGCTGCCTGGTTTATGATAGAGTCTTTTGGTTTATGGAACGATGAAACATGCCTGCTATCCTTAAAATCGGTATTGGGCAGATTGCCGGGAAGTTCCTGCCGTCTGTTCACTCCGAGAATCGAAGGCACTCCTGAGCGGACCGAAGGAGGAATTTTGCAATTCCTTATTTTGGGGAGCAAGGTTCCTACCGCTTGCCTGGATCCAGGCCGAAATCACAGCGTTGCGAATCATTCTTCCTTCAGTAAAACGAGTTTAGAAAGCAGGAATTATGGATCTGAAAGCCATTCAGGAAAGTCTAACGCGAGAACGGATTGATGCATGGCTCTTTTACGACCATCACCACCGCGATCCGATTGCATATCGTATTCTCCAGATCGCATCTTCGCTCTGCACGCGGCGCTGGTACTATATCATTCCGGCGACAGGCGAGCCAGAGAAATTGGTTCATCGAATTGAGAAGGGGGTTCTCGCCGGCTTGCCCGGTCGAGAACGTGTTTATGCATCCTGGCAGGAACAACGCGCCGGACTTCAAACCGTGCTTGCGGGCAAAAAGCGCGTGGCCATGCAATACTCGCCCCTGAATGCCATCCCTTACATTGGCCTGGTGGATGCCGGCACCGTCGAACTGGTGCGGAGCTTCGGGATCGAAGTGGTTTCCTCCGCTGACCTGGTGCAATGGTTTGAGGCCCGTTGGTCTCGGGAGGCATTGGCTTTGCATCTTGAAGCCGGGAAGGGCGTGGAAGCCGCAGTCCGCGAAGCTTTCCAAATGATCCGCGAAGCTGTTAGTACCGGGAAATCTCTGGATGAATATCGCTTGCAACAGGAGATACATCGCTTCCTCGAGTGCCAGGGACTTGAGGCGGAAGATCCGCCCGTTGTTGCAGTCAACGAACACACCAGCAATCCGCACTACACCCCTCAACCTCACACTTCCCTGCCGATTCGCGTCCAGGATTATGTATTGCTTGACGTATGGGCGAAGCGCCGTGTGGAGGGCGCAGTCTACTTCGATACCACGTGGACGGGCTTTGTCGGCGAGGAGATTCCGCGCCAATATGCCGAAGTCTTTGACGTGGTTCGCGAAGCACGCGACGCAGGGATCGAGTTTATCCGAACCACGTGGGGTCAAGGACGCACTGTGCGCGGATACGAGGTGGATGACGTCGTACGAGGCGTGATCACGCGCCGCGGTTATGGCGAGGCCTTCGTTCATCGCACCGGGCACTCCATTGGACAGGACGTTCACGGAAACGGCGCTAATCTGGATAACTTCGAGACCCATGATGATCGCATGCTGATTTCTGGCACCTGTTTCTCCGTGGAGCCCGGAATCTATCGATCGGATTTTGGAGTGCGAAGTGAAGTGGACGTTTACCTTGACGAAAGCGGCCCGAAGGTGACGGGAGAACTTCAACAGGCGATTGTCCCCATTCTTGCCGCTCGCGGTTGAGGTATGCTAACTTGATTGCTTATTTCCCGAAAGCATGCCTTCAGAAACTGAAAAAGGTCGTAGCCCTTCGCGCCATGTGGCCGGCCAGACGAACAATCAGAAGACCGCTTCACATCCCCGCCCGGAAACCAGCCGCCTGGTGACCCTTTGCATTGCCGCGTGGCTGATTCCGGGCCTCGGGCACTGGATGCTCAAGAAGAAATGGAGGGCATTGATCCTGTTTCTTGCCATCATGGGAATGTTCGTTCTCGGCCTTCTGATGCAAGGCACATTTTTCGCTTTTGCCTCGCCTTCTTATCTGGAACGATTGGGATATCTCGGCGAACTCTGCGCGGGTCTGGCCATGCCGGTGGCGAAGTTTTTCGGCTATTCGGGCGGAAACCCGTTCTTCATCAGCGCGGATTACGGTACGGCTTATCTGGTTTCCGCCGGCATGCTCAACGTCCTGACCATCTTGGACGCCTACGACATTGCGCTCGAAAGGAAACCGTAAAAAGCAGTGAAGAGTGACAAGTGGGAGGTTCAAGACTTCTCACCTCGCACCCATCATTTGTGACAGGTGGCTATGATCCAATGGTGATCCATCACTTTCCGGCCATGGTTCTGTTTGCCCTCCTAGTCTCTGTGGTATTCGGCATTCTCGGCAGAGACACACTTCGGGAGCGGATTCTTTACGGAGTCAAATCGTTTGTTCTTTTCGTGGGCATCGCTATTCTGCTGGGCTGGATCATGTATCCTTTCCCGCGCTGACCTCCTCGCCCTTCAGAATCGAAAACTCGCAGGGCGGGCCGGGGAAGAGAGGGAATCCCCACTTGCATTTTGAGTTGATCTGACCTGATACTTTAATTTTTTCTGCAATCCTTCTGACGTGGTAAGGAGTTGAATCTGTGAGCTTTCACATAACCTCCAGCGGCAAAAAGCTTGTAACGTTGATCCCCGGCGACGGCATCGGTCCGGAAGTCATTCAGTCGGCTCGCCGCATCATTGAAGCCACCGGAGCGGCGATCGAATGGGATGAACGCGAAGCGGGTGCCAGGGTATTTAAGCGAGGTTTGCCTTCGGGCGTTCCTCAAGACACCATCGAGTCCATCCGCAAAACCCGGGTGGTTTTAAAGGGACCTCTCGAGACGCCGGTCGGTTATGGTGAGAAAAGCGCCAACGTCACGCTTCGCAAACTTTTTGAAACCTATGGAAACATTCGCCCGGTCAGGGAGATGCCGGGCGTTCCTACCCCTTACAATGGTCGCGGCATCGACCTCGTGGTGGTCCGTGAAAACATTGAGGACCTTTATGCCGGAATTGAGTACATGCAGACACCGGGAGTGGCCGAAGGGCTGAAGCTGATCTCTCGAAAAGGTTGCGAGAAGATCGTTCGTCTGGCCTTTGAGTTTGCCCGCTCCGAAGGCCGGCGCAGGGTACATTGCGCCACCAAATCCAACATTATGAAACTCACCGAGGGCATGCTGAAGCGGACCTTTGAGGAGATTTCCAAGGAGTATCCCGACATTGAAGCAAGCCATATCATCATCGATAATTGCGCCCACCAGTTGGTGAAAAAGCCTGAGCAGTTTGAGGTGATCGTCACCACCAACATGAACGGCGATATCATCAGCGATCTTTCCTCGGCGCTGGTGGGTGGTCTGGGATTTGCCCCCTCCGCGAATATCGGTAACGAAGTGGCCATCTTTGAGGCGGTCCACGGATCGGCTCCGAAGTATGCGGGCAAGAACGTCATCAATCCGACCGCTGTCATTCTTTCTGCGGTCATGATGCTGCGCCACCTGGGCGAGTTTGAGGCTGCGGATCAGATTGAAAATGCGGTTCTGGTAACTTTGGAAGAAGGCAGAGTTCGCACGGGGGACGTTGTGGGGTACGATCAGGGGACTTCCACCACCACCTATACGGATATGATCATTTCAAATCTGGGTCACAAATCCGCGCGCTGGCGTGTGCGCCAGCATCGGCCCCTCCAGCTCCCGCGCGTTTCGTCGCGTCCTGATCTGCTGACTCCCAAAAAGCGGAGGGTGGTGGGCGTTGATGTGTTTCTGGAATCGCCTCAGGATCCTGAGCAGTTGGGTCCTGCTTTTGAAAAAATCGCTTCAGAAACGCCGTTTCGCCTGAAGCTGATCTCCAATCGGGGAACCAAGGTTTATCCCGCCATGGGTGCGATTACGGATTGCGTGGATCACTGGCGATGCCGGTTTGTTTCCGACCGGGGAGAACAAAGCGTCTCGGACGAACAGGTGCTTAATCTCCTGCAGCGAATTTCGGCTCATTACACCTGGGTTCATGTCGAGAAACTTCTGGAAATTGACGGCGCATTAGGTTTTACCAAAGATCAGGGCGAGGATTAATACCCAGCGGGGGCGGAGAGCGCCGCTCATTGAAAAACATGGTGAATCCCTCGGATTGAATGACCGGGAGTCTATATCGTGACCCTTAGCGTCAAACCCTTAGTGGGCATCATTATGGGATCTCAGTCAGACTGGGAGACCATGTCGCATGCCGCGGAGACGTTGAAAGGATTGCAAGTTCCCTACGAGGTGCGGATCGTCTCCGCGCATCGCACTCCGGACGCCATGTTCGAGTATGCCGCCACGGCAGAAAAGCGCGGCCTGGAAGTGATTATTGCGGGGGCGGGAGGCGCTGCGCACCTTCCGGGCATGTCCGCAGCAAAAACTGTCCTGCCGGTACTGGGTGTTCCCATCGAGTCGCGGGTGTTGCACGGCGTCGATTCCCTGCTGTCAATTGTCCAGATGCCCGCTGGCGTTCCGGTCGGAACGCTCGCCATCGGCAAAGCGGGGGCTCAGAACGCGGCGCTCCTGGCCGCAGAAATTTTAGGTGTGAAATACCCTCATATTCGTAACTCCGTGCGCAGTTTCCGCGAGTCGCAGACAAACGCTATCCTGGATCATCCCGAGCCGCAAGGGGCAAATTAAGACCTGATAGGACGCTGATGCAATCCCCAGAGACCGCTATACGTCTCGGGCATCATGTCAAATTTTCCTTATGAAGATCGGAGTGCTGGGCGGTGGACAACTTGGCCGGATGATGGCCCTTGCGGGCTACCCCTTGGGTCTTCAGCTTCGGTTTTTCGATCGGACGGCCGAATCGCCCGCCGGGCAGGTAGCTGAATGCGTGGTCGCCGATTTCAACGACCCCGAAGCGCTGGAACGCTTCGCCCAAGGACTCGATCTGGTCACTTATGAATTTGAGAATGTCCCTGCTTCCGCCGCGCACTTTCTTTCCCGGCACGTTTCCAGGTTTTTCCCTCCTCCGCGTGCGCTGGAAATCGCACAGGACCGCCTGATTCACAAACAATTCTTTGCTGGCCTGGGGATTCCAACTGCCGACTTTCATCCGGTGACGTCCCGCGAGGAACTCGAAGCGAGTCTGGCAGCCACCGGCTTCCCTGCCCTGCTCAAAACACGTCGCTGGGGATACGATGGCAGGGGTCAGTACCTTCTGCGAGGAAGATCAGACCAGGAGGAAGCCTGGAAAACTCTGGGGGACACGCCCCTGATTGTTGAGAGCTTTATCAGGTTTGAAAGAGAACTCTCACTGGTTGCCGTCCGAAGCTCCACGGGGCAAACTGCGTTCTACCCGCTTACGGAGAACCATCATCGGCAGGGGATTCTGCGCCTTTCCCTCGCACCTGCTGCTGAAGTCCCTTCCGGCATTCAACAACTTGCCGAGGACTACGCGCAAAGAGTCTTTCACGAGCTGAACTATACGGGCGTCCTGACGATAGAATTTTTTTACGTGCAGGGCAAATTGTTGGCGAACGAGATGGCGACTCGGGTTCACAATTCGGGTCATTGGACGATCGAAGGAGCCCAAACCAGCCAGTTTGAGAATCATTTACGGGCGATCACGGGTTACCCACTGGGCTCGACCACCCCGCGGGGATACTCGGCCATGGTGAACTTCATAGGCTGCGTTCCTGATCCCAACGCCTTGCTGGCAATTCCCGGCGCTCACCTTCATCTTTACGGCAAATCGCCTCGGCCCGGACGAAAACTCGGACATGCAACCCTCTGTGCCGACTCACGGGTTGAGCTTGCCGCCTTACTCGATCAACTCCAGAAGTTAGCGAAATGCTGAGGTTGAAGTTCTTTTCTGCTCCGTCCCTGTCAGCGCTTGTCAAGAATTTTGTGTCTAGGAGATTCACTCTTCGCTCTCGAATCTGGACTGAAAGATGGTGTTGAACTGATCGAGGGTGCTCTGGACGGGGAGGCGATGCGACGCCAGCGTCCGGTTTCGAGTTTGGAGACGGCCAACCCGAGCTTGAGCTTCGAGGTGTCTTTAGAATGGAAGGAGCCGCCGCTGTTGCGGCGTAGGATTTCGAGTTGGCCGTTGACGCCGTCGACGACGTGGGTGATGGAGAGCGAGCAGCGGATGGCGTCGGGATAGTTGAGAAAGGTGACGTAATGCCCCCCTTTTCACGGATCTCGCGCACCAAGATGGGAAATTTTTACCGAACTTCGGGCTAATTTGTTGATTATTTCTGCCCTTGCCTGCTCTTTCGACTCAAAAACTTCCGATATCCGATCTGGAGATGCTTTAATGTGATTTTCATCGCCTCTACGCGACGCCTCGCGGCGATAGCCTCGTAGATAGCCCAGTGCTCGCGCACTACAAAGTCCGGTTCGAATTTGTTCATACGTTCCGCCAAATCTTCCCACAACAAGTGATAGATTGGTTCATACAGCATCTGAAACACGTCGTTTCCGCAAGCACGGAGAACCGCTAAGTGGAAACGAAGGTCCCACTGGGCCAGAAGCCGGAAATCAGTCTTCGCCCTTTCCATCTCCTCCACTGAGTGTCGAATGGCTGCTAAGTGTTGGGCTTTGGCACGCTCCGCTGCCAGGCCTGTAATTTGCACTTCCATTAAGCGTCTCATCTCGTAAAGGTCCTCCCGCGAGACGTGATTCGCCTTGACAGCAAAGCGAATAGGCCCAGACAGCAACCGGGAAGCTGACACGTCTCTCGTGATGAAATTTCCTGATCCGACACGACAGACGATGATTCCCATAGCTTCCAAAGCCTTAACGGCCTGACGTACCGATGGCCGACTAACTCCGAGCGATAGAGCGAGTTCTCGTTCTGGCGGCAAACGAGAACCGAGTCGAAGCTGTCCGCTCTGGATGAGGTCGAGCAATTGCTTAATGATTGTCGGAGTTAACGTGGCAACATCACTAGGGGGTGTCACACGCCTTAACCGCACTGTTTCAATGGTACGACCGGACATACCAATACAGTACTCAAACTCATTTCGACCCGCAAGAGCTTCGGATTATTACGCAAAATGCGTTTACAAAATTTTCTCTTGACAGCACCCTTCAGCTCGCGTATAGTGCATCCATTAAATTGGTAAAGCCAATTGGAGGAGGTGGTATCGTGATCATGACGCAAACCGTATCCAAGCTGGCCAATAAAGTTATAGTGTTTATTTTTCTCCCTTTTGTTTTCTTGTTGTTTCCTTCTCTAGCTGAGGCTCAATTATCTACAACCGGAACGATAACCATTACCGTGACAGACCAGACCGGCGCAGCGGTGCCGGGGGCCAAGATTGTCGTTACCAACGCGGAGACCAACTCTGTCTCAAGGGCTGTATCCAATGACGTTGGTATCTATTCCATCGTGGGCCTGTCGGTGGGAACCTATAACATCAGCGTTAGCAAGGCCGGCTTTAGCACTTACAACGAGACGGGAATCTACGTCGGTCCGGCCGCGGTGCAGAATGTAAACGCCGTTCTCAAGCCAGCGACCATCGTAACCACCGTCAACGTGGCCGCAAGCACGGTCCAAGTCCAAACCAGCACCGGTGAAATTTCCAGCCAGATTGCTGAGCAACAAATCGGCACACTGCCTCTGAATGGCCGAAGCTACCAAGGACTCTCTGCGCTCATGCCGGGAGTAGCCAACCTCACCCCAGGACAGGCGCAAGGTACCGGAGGGTTTGCGACTGACAACACTATGTCAATTAATGGGATGGGAGCAAGCGGCACTCTTTATACGCTCGACGGCATTTGGAACATGAACACCGGTTGGATGCTCCAGACGACGATTACGCCGAACCCCGACGAGATCCAAGAAATCCGCGTACTTCAGAACAACTACAGCCCCAAATACAGCCTGATGGGTTCCAACGTCGTGCTTATTGAGACCAAGAGCGGAACCCGCGCGTTTCACGGTGACGCTTGGGAATACCTCCGTAATGATGCTCTTGATGCCCGAAACTTTTTTAGCCCGACCGTGCCCCCATTAAAGCAGAACATCTTTGGGTACGATATTGGGGGCCCCTTCTATGTGCCTGGGGTATACAACACGGACAAGGAGAAGACGTTTGTCTATTGGAACCAGCAGTGGGTGAGGCAAAACGCGGGTTCGGTTTTGCGAGGCGCCACGCCCACTCCAGATATGCGAAGGGGCATTTTTAATGAGCCTATCACCAACCCTGAGACCGGCCAGGCCTTTCCCCAAACGTCTCCAGGCGTATACCAAATCCCCTCGTCCATGATCAATCCAAACTCGCAGGCCTTTTTGCAAGCTCTCGAGCCGCTGCCCAATAATCCAGCTGGGGGGTTCCTGAATTACATTAACGTTAACCCCGCCATTCTTGACCAGCGCGATGACGAGATTAAGGCTGATCAAAACCTTTCTTCCAAATTTCGCTTAATGGGGGAATATTTTGACGAAAGGCAGACGCAAAGGCTACCCGCACAGGAATGGATTGGCTCGCCTTTTAATACCAACTATCAAGTTTTCACGACGGATAATCAATTGGCGCAACTTCGGCTGACGCAGATGCTATCCTCCTCCATGGTCAACCAGACCAGCATCGCTATGAACAACTATGTTGTGAACCTTGCGATCGACGGTATCACGCAGCCATCGCAAGTTCCAGGTTTCAGCTCAACGCTTCCATTCCATGGATTTAACTCTGATTTTCTACCTTTGGTTTCTTTCGCAGGCGGTTGGTCCCCTACCGGCGTCCAAGGCGCCTACATATTACATCATGCTTCTGACTTGGAAGACACGGTTTCCGACGACTGGACTTGGTTGCGCGGGCATCATTTCTTCCAGTCGGGCGCTACGGTCATTTTGGGCACCAAAAGGCAGAATTCCAATGCAGGCCCACCAAGCAACGGTTCCTTTTACTTTTCGGGTCAGTTTACCGGCAATCCCATTGCGGATTTTTTGCTTGGCGATGCCACGAGCTTTGCCCAGTCGAGCACCCAGATTCGTTATTATGCGCACTACCCTTTAGTATCCCCTTATTTTGAGGATCGGTGGAAGGTCTCTTCCCGCCTCACCCTTTCCGTGGGCGTCCGCATGCTCTTTATGCCATGGGCCCATGATCAGCGAGGCTTCGAACCGGCGTTCGATCCCGCGAAATTCGATCCCGCGAAGGCCCCGATCGTCAATCCGGACGGGACCATCACTCCAACTCCCAATTTTGATCCCACGAATGGGATCATTTTTAACGGGGAGAACGGCGTGCCGCTGAATCTAACTATTGCGCACCAATACTACTGGGGGCCTTCCGTCGGTTTCGCCTGGGACGTGTTTGGCGACGGTCGTACTGCGCTTCGCGGCGGCTACGGCATTACCTATAATCGTTCCGCGACAAGCAGTGACTGCGCACAATCGTGCGTGGCCAACTACCCTCTCATTGATTCCGTCACCTTAATTAATCCGAGTTTCCCGAATCCTGCGGGGGCGTTGGCGGCGCCGCTCACCGTTCGGGGCTTGTCCACAGAAGATTTAGCAAATCTGCAAGCCATGCAGGTTCAAAGCTTCAGTCTCAGCTTGGAGCATCAGTTCGGTCCCAATTGGTTGGTGTCGATTGCCGGGGCAGGGGACATCGCCCGTCATCTGCCGGTGGGGGGCAATATCAACCAGCCACTGCCGATGGATAGTTTCGACTTCAACCCCATCATCAACACCGGCACGGTGTCCTCGGCTTTTTACGCCCCCTATCAGGGATACAGTGCAATTGGCATGATCACCTCGAGCGGAAACGCATATTGGGACGCCTTAGAATTCAACATTCGCCACCCGATTGGACACAATTTCTTTTTGACTGCGGCTTATACTTGGTCCCACAATTTGAGCAACGTACTTTCCGGGCAGTACGGCTACACCGCTTCGTCTCTACAGAATCCTTACGCTCCGAGCAGTGATTATGGAAATTCTCCCCTGAACGTGCCGCAAGTTTTTACGACCAGTTTAATTTATAGCTTGCCTTGGTTTCTCAATAGCAAGGGATGGCGAGGAAATATTTTAGGCGGATGGAAGTTTTCTGATATTAGCACCATCCAGAGCGGGTTTTCACTGACTCCGAGTCTGGCCATTGCCCACCCAGGTTTGGCGAACCGGCCCGATGCGGTTGGGCATTTGAGTGAACCAAAGGTGTTGAATCAATGGTTTAGTACCAACACTTTTGCGGCACCTCCATACGGCTTTTATGGTAATGCGGGTCCAGGCAGCATTGGCGGTCCGGGAGTCATCAACTTTGATATGGCCCTCTATAAAGATTTCCATATTAATGAACGAAATGTCATCCAATTCCGGAGCGAGTTCTTCAACATATTTAACCATTCCAATTTTTCGACCGTGGATACTGCTTTCGGAAGTGGTTCTTATGGAAAAGTCATCGGTGCCCGCGATCCCCGGATACTGGAGTTTGCGCTCCGCTACCGATTCTAGAAGATTATCATCGTAAGTCGCGATGTGACCTACGGTCCTCTCATTATGTGCGAACTAAACCCTACGGGTGCAGTTCTAAGCGTTGTTTAGAATCTGCCGAAGGGGGCAGAAACAACTGCCTTCATTACTTTCTCATTTGGATCCAGCAGCTTGGCGAGCTCGAACGGGGGGGCATCTGCTCCTGCTCCCCAGCCATGCCGAGTTATCCCGCGATCCCTAAACGTAGTGAAGGTTGGACATCAACGCCGAGGTGAATGGTGAACCGCAGAACCTTCATGGGCACGCTGCCTCTTTCCACAGCATCCTTCGCACGGAAGCTGTCTTTGGCCAATGACTACCCAGTCGCTTCGAACGCTCTCCCGACTGCGCCCGCTGCACCTTTGCTGCCCCCCGGCGTAAAGTATTTCACGCAGGAGAGGCTCCAGCAGCTTGTGAAAACAGATTTTTCTCTCAGCGGGATTCGGTTTCACACTGTCGCTTATAATTTTCCCAATTATCATCCTAGCCCTGCGCAAGAGCGGTATTTTGGTAAGGGCTGGACAGAATGGGAAGTGCTAGCACGGGCCAAGCCTGTGTTCCCCGGTCACCTGATGCCGAAATATCCCTTATGGGGTTATTACAATGAAGCCGACCCGGAGTGGGCGGAATGGGAAATCGAAACGCTGTCTGCGCATGGGGTCAACACCACTATGGTGGACTGGTATTGGTACAACGGGGTCCAAATACTTCAGGAACAATTGGAGCAAGGCTTTCTGAAAGCTCCGAACCGCCACAAAATGAGCTTCGCCGTGATGTGGGCGAATCTCGACTGGAACAATCAATACCCTGCACCCAACTCCGCAGAAGGCGATTATGGGAGATGCGCGGTGCTTTATAAGCAAACTTACAGCTCAGCCGACATGGACCGGATCATCGACTACTGGATCGAACATTACCTGCGCGAACCCAATTACTGGAAGATTGACGGACAGCCAGTAATCGGCATTTTCGACCCGACCCACCTCTTGAAGATCTATAGCCCAGCCGAAGTCCGCAAGGTTTTCGACCGCATGCGTAACCGAGCGGTGCAGGCAGGGCTGAAAGGTTTGCACTTTCAGGCTTCGCATGTCTACGCGGCCGGCAAAACGCCGCTCAAGGAAAGTGGATACGACAGCGCCACGCGTTATCATACCTTTGCGGGCGGGCCACCTGGGAAGACCAGCGAGTTCGCTGCAGGCGTAGAAAGCAGCATCGAGCGCTGGAAGGACGACCACGAAAAGGTGGGGATGCCGTACTTTCCCGATTGCCCTGTGGGCTGGGATAATAGCTCCCGCTACGGCAAAGGCGCCCACATCTACATCCACCGCACGCCAGACCAGTACGAACTGTTCCTTCGGGCTGCGAAGTATTTTGTAGCAGAACACAAGACTGACCCGCCGATTGTGTTCTTGTCCTCGTGGAACGAGTGGACCGAGGATCACGTTTTCGCTCCCGACGTCTTTTACGGATACGGGTATCTTGAGGCGATCCGCCGCGAGTTTTTATACACAGCGTCTTAAGTAATGACGTATAGCTGGCACACGATGTTCTTCGGTTCTATCCAGTAAGCAAAATTCGCTTTCAACCGCATGCACTACGCCATCCAGAGCGGCGAGGTATCGATTATGTAAGCATCGCCGGCGCGTGAGCTTCCAGACGCGTTCGGTGGGGTTAGTTCCAGGCTGTAAGCCGGAAGATAATCGAGCGCGAAGTCCTCAGCATGTTCTTCCTTTCACTTCGAGTGAAGGCGTGCGTAGTGATATGTCGCGTTGTCGGTAATGACCACAACGCGGCGCCCGGTTCCCGTGCTGGCCGCCTGCTAGCCCAAGTTCTGCGCTCCGCGCGGTGAAAATGACGTGCGCTGGAAAGCGTGGAAAACTCCACAGGCGAGTTCCCCCCTCTTCCCACCGGTTTGGAAATCCGGCAGAGTGGGCCGGATTTCCACATTCCCACCGCGCCAGCGACGGCTTTTATATAGACACAACTTTCAAACTACTCCGTCCCTGTTCGTCGAAGCGATAGCGAAGAATTCTTCTCTATGTGAAATCAGGCAGATACAGCGATCCCTCGTCGCCTTCCGTTCCTCAAGCAAAAATCTGTGGACCTACCCTAATAGGTCCCG
>Ga0209061_1003328_pt1 | contig 17669 bp, 17 predicted proteins | sample Coa_R1_10_FD_187157 | JGI IMG/M metagenome (GOLD analysis project Ga0209061, IMG submission 187157) | Surface soil microbial communities from Centralia Pennsylvania, which are recovering from an underground coalmine fire - Coalmine... | ecosystem: Environmental > Terrestrial > Soil >...
TCGGGCGCGACATCGGGAGCCAGACCGCGCAGGCCGGATGGCGCATACAGCACAGACCCCTCCGCCACCATTTGAATCTGCTTTTTCAGTTCGCCCGATCCCGCCGGCGACTCCACGCGCCCGCCGCGCGTCACCAGACCGTAGTTGCCATGGGCCCAGTCGACGGAATCGTTAGGGCCGGGAACGAAGAGTGAGAGCAGCCAGTGAGCGTGCGATACCGGCACCCGGGGTGGCGGGTCGGGGGCCAGGGATTCGAGATCGGGGGGAGCGTCAGAGCCACCGGCAGCCGCAGACTGGGGACGGGCGGCGGGAGGTAAAATCATTTCCGGCAAGACGCCTTCGGTAAACTCCGGCTGATCGGCGCGTCCCCATCCGAGCGAGCGTTCGCCACCGAAACCGCTATCGGCGAGGAAGCGGAATGCGGTTTTGAGCGGATCGATCCAGCGCTCGCGCGCCGTTTGGTCCGCAAAGGAAGCGATCGCCCAAAGCCCGCCCCCCGGCAGAAATTCGATGCAGGCCACCGAGTGCCGCTCGGCCGCTCCCGTGAGCCGGTCGACGGCGGCATGGAAGCGCAGACCTCTGCGGAACGGGCCGGTTCTACCGGCGGGCACCAGGCAGGCGCTGGGGCCATCCACCGTCCACTGAGCTTCATCGAGCACTTGTCCGGCGAGCAGTCCTGGAATAATCCCCAGCGGGACAAAGCGCGCGCTCTTCCAACGCACGCGAGCCGACAGCAAGGCAGTCGACGAAGGCGGCCAGACCGTGCGCGGCGGAACGATGAAGCCGATCTCCTCCACGAAAGGGAAGCAGGAGCTGAACGAGACTGCCGGCGCGCCGTTGGCCGCCGTGGCGCTCAGCCAGTCTTCGAGCAGGCCGATCCGCACCATGGCGGAAGTCACCGCGGCGTACAGCGAATCGCTGTGATAGATGGCATCCACCTGGTTCCGCGCGCCTGAATCCGGCCCGATGCGCCAAGGCCCTGTGGGTCTTAGCTTGATCACCAGCGCCGGATTCATGATTCGTCGCGCAGAAAAGCGAATCCCGATTCGTTCACGGCGCCCTGAATATCGCCCAGAGTGGCGCCGGAGGCGATCTCTTTTTCCGGCTCGCCGCCAGCGTAGTATTTGCGGCTGCGCCAAACCACGCGCAGTTGGCCGAAGCTGACGCGCCCGCTGCCGCGCGAGCCCCCGCCGCCCAGCGAATCGTCTTCGAGCAGCCGCATGCCTTCGAGCAATCGCAAAAACAGCGGCGCGTCTTCATCGCAGAGCACATCCATCACAAAGCGCGTACGGAAGCGCGCGCCGGAAGGAACCCGCTCCAGGGTGCGCGGATTGGCCTGCGAGGTGATGCGGTCGATGGCATTTTCGCTTTTCACTTCCGTGAGCTCGTCATCCAGGTTCTCACGCATTTGCGCGGTGATGCTTTCCGGGTCGAGCAGCGCGTCGAATACCGCGAGGCGCGCCGGCGTGGCCTGGGAGGTTTCGAGCGTCTCGCCTTGCACGCGTTCCATGCGTCCGGGATTGCGCCCGAACAGCAGGCAAATTTCGTCGTCGGGGCGGTCGCTTTGGTGAATGCGGACTTCCTGGCCTTTGCGCCGGGAGAGATAAACCAGCTCGGCCGGAACCGCCATTCCGGAAGATTGCTCCAGCAGCGAACGGATTTTGCCGCGCAGCGAACTGCCCGGAACATAGGGCCGCCCGAAAGCATCCTTCACCACCGGATTATCGGAGCCGCCAATTTCCAGAGAGCCTTTGCCGGCGCCCACGTGCAGGCCGGTCTCGCACCGCAATTCGCCCTCCAGGATCAATTTGCCAACCAGCTTCAATTCAGTTTGAGAGGTATGTGCGCTCATCTTGTATCGCCAGCGCCGGAGGCCTTGGCTCCGGCTTATTCGTTATAGGCCACGATGGCCTCGAACAGATCTTTGAACCGCTCGTAGCCGCGGCCATCGTTTTTGCGCGTCACCTGCAGCAGCAGCTTTTCGAGCTGGTCGAGGCTGCGCAATCCGTGGCGGGCGATGGTGTATGCCAGCCGGGCGCGCAGCATGACGAATTCGTGCTGGCGCTCGTTTTCCGGCGCGCGCACGGCGCGGCGAACCGCGCTGTAGAGGCGCCGCAACTGGCTCTTGGTTCCGGAATCCATATCGCGCATGCGGCTGACGATGGCATGCGCCTGATTATCCAAATAGAGGCTGTCGCTAATCAGCTTATCGAGTTCGATTTCCGGCGGACCTTCCGGACGGCCGCGATCGCCGCGGCGATCTCCCCGATCTCCGCCTTCGCGCCCTTCCCGCAGGCCGCCACCCGGCCCCCGGCCTTCCCGCGGCGGACGGTTTTCGCGCGGAGGTCCCCCTTGGGCCCGCGCTTCCTGCTCTTGCGCCATGAATTTATCCTTCAGTCACCAGTCTGGCCCATTCCAGGGCAACCAGCCCCGCGGGCCGCAATTTTACTTCAGCCGATTTGCGCCCCACCAGTTCGGTGATCAGGTGGGCGCGCAGCTTTTGAAACTCCCGGTCGCGCGTGCCGCTCAAAATGCGGTTAAAGCGCCGCTGAAAGCGCCAGGTGCGCTGCACGTCGCCGCCCTGTTCGCCGGGCGCTTCGTGCCGGTAGAAGCTGCGCAACTGGTAGAGAAACTGCCGGGACATGCGAAAATCGTGCACCAGCCGCGTGACGGTGTCCTTCAGTTCCGCGGCATCGTTCAGGTGCCTCCATTCCAGGATGCGCCCCAGCAGATAGATGCAGTCCTTGTCGCTCGCTTTGGCCAAATCCAGGTTCCGCCCGGCCTCCTGATAGACGGCAGCTAGAGGATAGTATGTCTCCGGCGCCAGCGCAATCGCCATGGAGATCGTTTTGCCCTCCGCCCCCGGATATTCTTTCAGGTTCTCTTCGGTGAACCGGTGGAACAGGCGCTGCACTTCGCGCGCCAGTGCAATCAGCGCGTCCCATGCGCCGTAGACCGCGAAATCGTCGCCGCCGGAATAAATAATGCTCACCTTACGCCAGAACTCTGGCATGGAGCAGAGCACTTCCAATTCTCCGGCGAAAAACTGCTTATAGAGTACCGAAAGCGGCACATGCTCTTCGATGGTGTGGACGCGGCGGAGCCGCAACGCGAAATTATCCACATCGCCGCGCAGCACGCCCCAGATGGACCGGCCCTGCGCGCGCCGGGCGAGCGTTTGCACGGGTGCGGCCGATTTGCCATCGTCGGAAGGCGCCGCATGCCGCGCCAGCATGATCGAATCGGGCGAAAGGTTCGAACTGAGATTCCAGGTGTACTTGCCTTCGCCCGCGATTACCTTGCCGGGATCTTCCGGCGACCAGCCCACGCGCGACGCCTCGCGGATCTTCGCCCCCAACTCGCGGGCGAAATAGGCATCGGCATCGGGATTCACTGCCTGCGCAAAGGTGTGGAACGCCGCTGGGTCCGAGCCAGCGAGCGGCGTGTTGCGCTTGCGCTGCAACTCATCGCCGAGGCGTTTGCGGATCACGGCCCAATCGCCCAGATTATCGGTCACGCTCCAGACCAGGTTCACGTGCGCGCTGCTCAGAGCGCGGATCTGCGCCGCCGCCATTCCCAGGAAGCTTTCCGCGGCCGGCACCAGGTCACCAGGAAGAATGAGCAGAAACTGGCCGCCACCGCTAGAGCCGAGCAGGATGCGATTGAGCTTGAGTTCGGAAAGCAAAGCCCGCGGCAGGACTTCGCACAGCAACGTGATCCACTGCGACCGCCCGGCGAGCGCATCTTCGCCGGCGGAACGCGCGGAGCGTCCGTTGGAGGGGCGCCCCTCGGGTGAACCAGCCAGCAGAAATTCCTCTGTTCCGAGGATTTTCCCTTGCAGAAGGATCTGTTCGGGCATGGATTAGGACGAGAACCAACACTGTACCACAGATTCCTGAGAATAAAGCTGAAGCGGCAGGACTTAATACAATATGCGCAGTCTGCTGATGATGGTAGTGATGGCGGCGGCCGGCTGGGCCGCCGGCACGGTGACCGCCAGCCCCGGCTCCAAGGCGCCAGCCCGAACGGCCGCGGCTAAAAGCGCGCCGGCGCGCTCCGACGCGGACATCGAAAAAGACATTCGCGCCCGCTTCGCCAAATCGAAAATCGGCGTGGAAAAATACCAGGTCCACGTGCAGGGCGGCGTCGCCACCATTGAAGGGAAAACGGATATCGTCCAGCACAAGGGCATTGCGACCCGGCTGGCCAAAGCGGGCGGAGCCGTGGCCGTAAAGAATCATATCGAGATCAGCGAAGCCGCCAAGGAAAAAGCCGCCGCCAACCTGGAAAGCGGCCGCCGGCGCGCGCAGATCAAACGCGGCGACGCGCGTTCCGAACCCAGGTCGCAGCAGTAGGCGAACCGCATACCGCCCGATAGTGGAAGCGGCATGCCCACGGCGGGGTTGCCCCTGCCGGCCGGGTGACTGCTGGTCCGGGCGGCAGTGAAGGTGACACCCATGGCAGGCGAAAATTATCACTTGGCCACGACTCTGCAAATTCTTCACTTCTGTGTCGCGCCCCCCGTAGTCCACCGTAGTACCAATTGCCCCGCGAATCGCGGGAACCCCTGTTATACTTGGATGGTTTTTCGGGAGAAGACTGCTTGGCCGAAGATGTATTGCAGCTTGTCTATTCTGCGATCGATGAAGTAAACGCGCAGTTTGATGCAGTAATCATTCCCAAGAAACCCGAGGCGCGCCTGCTGGGGAGCGAGGGCGTGGATTCCGTCGTGTTTCTAAACCTGGTGGTCGCACTCGAGGAACTGATCGAGCAAAGGCGCGGCGTCTCCCTAATACTTGTCGATCAGGACAGCATGGCCCTGCAGGAACATCCGTTCCGGAGCGTGGAAAGCCTGGCGGGTTACATTGCCATGCTGCTCGCCAAAAAAACCAAAAATTGAACGCGGGACGGACTATCCTGATCGCCGGAAGCCGACTGGGAATCGGCCGGGCGCTGGCCGCCCACTATGCCGGGCGGGACCATGAAGTTGCCGGCTTGAGCCGGGGCGAATCGGATCTCGCGCACCCGCGTTACCGCCATTTTGCCTGCGATGTAAGCGACGAAGCCCGTTTACAGCAGGTCGCGCCGCAGATTACGCCTCCGCCCGAAGTGGTGATCTATTCCGCCGGACTCAAGGTGAACCAGTACGCCATGCTGACCGGCTGCGGCCAAGCCGATAGCATGCTGCGCACTAACCTGTTGGGCGCGTTCCTGGTGACCCGCCAGTTTGTCCGCCGCATGAAGCGCGCAGGCTTCGGCCGCTTCATCTATCTCACTTCGATGGCGGTGCCGCTAGGCAGCCCGGGAACCGTGATGTACGGCGCAAGCAAAGCCGGCCTGGAGCAGATGGCATATGCGCTGTCGCGCGAATTTCCCAAAGACAACATCACGTTCAACTGCCTGGGCATTTCGATTTACCCTTCGCGCCTGGTGGATGAGATTGAGGATAAGGCGCTCGACGCGGCGCGGGCTTCGCTGGTAAAGCCGGAGTCACTAGAGCTCGAGGAGATTGCCGCGGCCATCGATTTCTTCGCGTCCGATCAGGCCCGCCAGATCACCGGCCAGACCTTGTATTTCGGAGGCCTGCGTTGAACCTCGATGTCCATACCTTCGTGAACGGCCGCTGGCGCCAGAACTGTTACATCGCCGTAACGCCGGAAGGTGAAGCCCTCATCATCGATCCCGGCAGCCAGCCTGCCGATATCATCGCGCTGGTGGACGAACATGGCTGGCGCGTCAATGCCATATTGAACACTCACGCGCACTACGATCACGTGGGCGCCGTTGCCGATCTGGTGGACCGCTACCAGGCGCCCTTCTATCTCCACGGCGCCGATTGTCCCCTGCTAAAGCGTGTGAACCTCTACCGCATGCTCTTTGAAGCGCAGGATTTCGTGCGCGTACCGGCGGTAACGCACGATGTTTCCGCACAGCCGCCGGAATTTTTCACCGGCCCCTTTCGCGTTTCGTGGCTGGCCACTCCCGGCCACACGGAAGGCAGCGTGTGCTTCCGGCTGGGCAACTACTTGTTCTCCGGCGACACTTTAATGCGGGGCAAAATCGGCCGTACAGACCTGCCGGGCGCCAATCGCGCGCGCCTGCTCGATTCCGTGCGCAGCTTGATGGCGCTCCCGGGCGATACGGTGGTTTTGGGAGGGCATGGGGCGCGCACCACCCTCGCGGCGGAATTCGCCCCCGGCGCGCCCGTGCGGAGTTTGCTCGAATGATCGGCATCGAGGCAATTGCCTACGCATTCCCGGCCGCGCGCGTCACCAACGCAGATCTCAAAGCCCAATACCCTGGTTGGGATTTCGAGCGGCTCGAAAAGCGCACGGGCGTGTTGAGCCGGTATGTGGCCGGTCCCGGCGAGACCGCGCTGGATTTCGCCGTGAGCGCCTGCGAGAAACTAGCCGCGCGCGGCCGGCTGGCGCCCGAGCGCATCGACGCCGTCATCTTCTGCACGCAGACGCCGGATTACCTCATGCCGCCGAACGCCTGTTTGCTGCACGGCAAGCTCAGTCTGGCTCCGGGCGTGCCGGCCTTCGATATCAACCTGGCCTGTTCCGGTTACATCTACGGCTTGCAACTGGCGGTGAGCCTGCTCAAAAGCGGCGCGGCCAAACGGGTGCTGCTGGCCACCGCCGATACGTATACGCGCTACATCCACCCCGGGGACCGCGCCACCCGCTGCCTATTCGGCGATGGCGGCGCGGTGAGCGTGATTTCCGAGGCCGAAGACGGCTGGCCGATTCTCGATATCCGCTGCGGCACCGCCGGCAAACATTTTGACAAGTTCCTGATTCCGGCTGGGGGCATGCGCTGCCCGCGATCCGCCGAAAGCGCGCGCGAAACCGTCGATTCGAGTGGCAACGTACGCACCGCCGAGCACATCCGCATGGACGGCATGGGAGTGCTTTCCTTCTTCAATTCCACCATTCCGCCCGTGGTGCGGGACGCTCTGTGCCGAAATGGCCTCGAAATGGATGATATCGGCCTGTTTGTGTTCCACCAGGCCAGCCAGGTGGCGCTCGACAGCCTGCGCTCGGCCTTGCGCATTCCGCCGGAAAAACTGGTGCTCGATCTGGCCGAGGTGGGCAACCTGGTTTCGGCTTCGATTCCCGTGGCACTGCAGCACGCCATCGAGCACGGCGCGGCCGGCGGGCAAAGGGTTCTGCTCTGCGGCTTCGGCGTGGGGCTTTCCTGGGGCACCGCGCTAATTGAGATATGAGCGATATCGACTTTCTATTAGAGCGGCTGGCGGAACAGCCGTCCAACCCGGCGCTGCTGTGGCGGTCGCAATCCTACGACGGGCATTGGCTATTGAACCACGTCCGCGCCGATAGCGAACTGCTCGACGGGGAAGGCGTCGCGCCCGGTTCGGTGGTGGTGTTGCACGCCGATTATTCGCCCCGCGCGGTTTCCGTGCTGCTGGCGGCTGTTGCCCGTCGCTCGGTACTCGCGCCGCTTCTCCCCTCGACTTTATCCAAAGGGGCGGGCTTGCTCGAAGTGATCGACCCAGCCTTTCAAATCGACGTTACTCCAGACGGGGATCTGGCTGTCAAGCGCTTCACTCCCGGCACGCCGCATCCTCTGATCGCATCCCTGCAAAAGGCGGAAAGGCCCGGCCTGATCCTGTTCACGTCCGGCTCGACCGGCGCGCCCAAGGGAGTTCTGCACGATTTTGGGCGGTTGCTGGTGAAATTTCACAAACGCCGCCCAGTATTGCGTACCTTGAATTTTCTGCTCTTCGATCACTGGGGCGGCCTGAATACATTGTTTCATTGCCTAGCCAATAACAGCCCCGTCGTGCTGCCGGAATCGCGCACGGCGGATGCGATCTGCCAGTTAATGGAACACCACCGGGTGGAGCTGCTGCCGGCCTCGCCCACTTTTCTCAATCTGCTGCTGCTGAGCAAGGCATACGAAGGACGCGACCTCAGCCACCTGCGCTTGATCACGTACGGCTCCGAGCCTATGCCTGCGGCCACACTCACTCGTTTGCGCGAAGTCTTCCCCGGCGTGGAGTTGCGCCAGACCTACGGCCTGATCGAGCTTGGCGTGCTGCGCGCCAAATCGCTTTCGAGCGATTCGCTGTGGGTGAAAGTAGGCGGCGAAGGCTACGATTTGCGAGTGGTGGATGGCATCCTCCAGATCAAGGCCGATTCCGCCATGCTGGGGTATCTGAATGCCCCCAGCCCGTTCACCGAAGACGGCTACTTCATCACCGGCGACCGCGTAGAGCTGAATGGCGAGTACATGCGCTTCCTGGGCCGCGATTCGGAATTGATTAACGTAGGCGGCCAGAAGGTGTTTCCCGCCGAAGTGGAGACGGTGCTGCTGGAGTGCCCACTGGTGCAGGATGCGGTAGTCTATGGCGAAAAACATCCGATCACCGGCAAGATTGTCTGCGCGGATGTGAGCCTGAGTGAAGGTGCCGATGAGGCCGAAGCCAAACGCGCCATCAAGCGCTTCTGTTCCGGGCACCTGGACCCGTATAAGATCCCGGTGAAGATCCGGTTCGTTACCGCCGGCTTGCATAGCGACCGGTTGAAGCGGGTGCGCATCGGCCGGGCGTGAGATGGGCAGCGGCAACCGCTCCCTGACGGCCGCGGCTCTGATTGAGCCGCCGCTGGCTCCGGTTGCCGCCGCAGAAACCGGCGGAAACCCCGGCCCCACTCGAGACACTGTTGTGGTAAAAAAAGAGAGCTTGATGAAGCGCTCCTTAGACTTGTTTCGGTGGCTGGCGCCGGTCGCTTCGCTCGTTTGCTTACAGCCGGTCGCGGTGGGGCAGACCGCCGCCCGGGGACCGGAGCAGGCCCGCGCGATGTTGGGCACCTACTGCTTCACCTGCCATAGTTCGCGCGCGAAGATGGGCGGCCTTGCCTTAGAACCTCTCGATCTGCACAACGCGGCCGATGACGCGCGCACCTGGGAGAAGGTGCTGCGCAAACTGCGCGGGCATCTGATGCCGCCTCCGGGGAGTCCACAGCCGCCGCAGAAAGATGTCGATTCGTTCGTTGCCTGGATGGAGGATACGCTCGATGCGCATCCTAAGGGGCCGACCGCTGGTTACCTGCCAATCCAGCGGCTGAACCGGACCGAGTATGCCGCGTCCGTGAAAGCGCTGGTGGGCGTCGATGTAAACCCGAAAGATGTGCTACCGCAGGACATCCAGGTGGATGGGTTCGATAACATCGCGGCCGCTTTGAGCGTCTCGCCCGCGTTCCTCGACCAGTACATCGGCGCGGCGCGGCACGTGGCGAGACTGGCGATCGGGGACCCGACCGGGCGCGTTTCGAATGTGAAGTACCTGATTTCGGCGCTGCAGAACAACGACGAGCCGCTGCCCCCGGGCACCCGCGGGGGTGTGCGGTTTAAACATAATTTCCCGGCCGATGGGGAATACCGCATCAATATCGACGACCTTTCCGTGGGCTTGTACACCAACACGATGGAGAACGAGAGCACGCTGGTGATCCTGATCGACGGGAAGATCGTGTTCCGCAAAGCGATCGGCGGGCCGGCCGATCTGGACCTGGCGGAGCGCAAGGGGCCCGAGGGGCGCAAAGAAATCATGGAGCGCTTCCAGAAGATTCCCGTCCAGGTGAAAGCCGGGGTGCGCGATGTGACGGTAACGTTCATCGACCGGGCGCACGTGGAATCGGATGAGAACGTGGCGGCGGGATTCGGTGGCATCGGGGTGCTCGGCTTCGGCGCGGGCAATGGGCGGATGGCGCGCCTGGCGGACGGGATTGAGATTGTCGGGCCTTTTAACTCGACTGGGGTTTCGCAGACTCCGAGCCGCGCTCTGATTTTCGTCTGCGACCCGAAGCAGATCGGAGAGACCGCGTGCGCCCAAAAGATTGCCGGGAACCTGGCGCGGCGCGCCTACCGCCGGCCGGTGACCGCGCAAGACGTGGCTCTGCTGATGCCGTTTTATGAAGCGGGGCGGCAGAACGGCGGCAGCTTCGACCACGGAATCGAGCAGGTGGTAGCGGCCGTGCTGGCGAGCCCCGATTTTTTGTATCGCGCAATTCGCGGGCCGAAGGGCGTGGCGCCCAACTCCGAGTTTGCGCTCACCGATCTGGAACTGGCTTCGCGGCTTTCGTTTTTCCTGTGGAATACCGGCCCGGACGACGAACTGCTATCGCTGGCCGCGGCGGGCGGCTTAACGAAGCCGGGGGCTTTGGACAAGCAAGTGAGGCGCATGCTGGCCGATCCCAAGGCATCGAGCCTGGTGACGAGCTTCGCGATGAAATGGCTGAATCTCACTTCGCTCGATTCGGTTCAGCCCGATCCGAAATTATTCCCCAACTTCAACGAACAGCTTCGGCGCGATTTTTCCGAGGAAGCGGAGGATTTTCTCTCCAGCATTCTTCTCGAGGATCGCAGCGTGCTCGACCTGCTCACCTCGAACCACACTTTTCTGAACGACCGTCTGGCGCGGCTTTACGGGGTTCCGGGCGTGGTGGGCGGACAGTTCCGCGAAGTGGTGCTGCCGGAACCGGAGCGCGCGGGTCTGCTGGGCAAAGCGGCGGTGCTGATGCGCAGTTCGTATGGCGACCGGACATCGCCGGTGCTGCGGGGCGCGTGGGTGCTGGATAAGCTGCTGGGCACGCCGCCGGCGCCGCCGCCGCCGAACACGGCTACGGATCTTTCGCAGAAAGCGGGCGAGCTGCCGAAGACGGTGCGCGCGCGCCTGGAGCAACATCGCGATAAAGCCGTGTGCAAGCAGTGCCACGGCGTGATCGACCCCACTGGCCTGGCGCTGGAGAACTTCGACGCAATCGGCGAATGGCGCACGGTGGACCGGGAGGCGCACGCGCCCATCGACGCCAAAACGGTACTGCCGAACGGTGTGGCGATCGATGGGCCGGTGGAACTGAGGGCGCAACTGGTGGAGCGCCCGGCGGCCTTTGCGCAGGCGTTTACCGAGAAGCTGCTGATGTACGCGGTGAACCGCGAACTGGAATATTTCGATATGCCGCAGGTGCGCGCGGTGGTGCGGGCCGCAGCAAAAGACAACTACAAATTCTCATCGATTGTTTTAGGAATCGTCCATACCGATTCGTTCCGGAAGCAGGGTCCGGCGCCGGCTTCTCAGGATGTGGTGAAGTCCGCGGCGGCTAAATAGCGTGGGTTCTCAGGAGATCGCATGTTCCTCACCAAGAAGCATATTGCCCGCAGAACGGTGCTGAAGGCGGCCGGCGTGAAGCTGGCGCTGCCGTTGCTGGATGCCATGATCCCGGCGGGCACGGCGCTGGCCCAAACGGCCGCCGTGCCGAAGCTGCGCACGGGCTTCTTCTACATTCCCCACGGCGCCATCATGTACAACACCGCGCACGGGCCGGCGATGGACAAATGGACGCCGAGCGGCGCGGGCGCGGATTTCAAGCTTAGCCCCATATTGGCATCGCTCGAACCATACAAGAAATACGTGAGTTCTTTCGGGAATCTGGAAAACGCGGCTACGGCGGGATCGGTGCACACGTTCAATCCGGCGACGTGGCTGAGCGCCACGCGTCCGGACACGGGCGGCCCGAAGGCGCACATGGCGACCACGCTTGACCAGGTGATTGCGAAAGTGATCAGCCAGGATACGCCGCTGCCCTCGCTGGAACTGGCTTCGGAAACGACGGTGCAGACGGCGGCAGGCGGAGGCGGTTCGTACACGACGCTTTCGTTCCGCGATGCGGATTCGCCGCTGCCGATGGAGTACAACCCGCGCAAAGTCTTTCTGGAGTTATTCGGGGAGGGCGACACGCCGCAGGAACGCGCGGCGATCAGCCATCAGACCGGCAGCCTACTCGATCTGATTGTGGACCGCACGAAGAAGCTGGAGAGCGAACTGGGCAGCGGCGACCGCGCGGTGCTCGACGGCTACCTGGACAGCGTGCGCGAAATCGAGCGGCGCACGCAGATGGCGAGCGCGCACAGCCTTTCGGGTTTGAAGATTCCCGATGCGCCGGTGGGCGCGCTGGATAAATTCGACGAGCAGGTGAAGCTGATGTTCGACCTGCTGGCGCTGGCGTTTCAGGCGGACCTGACGCGGGTGGCGTCCTACATTATGGTGGCGGAAGGCACCAACCGCACCTATAACCACATCGGCGTGCCGGATTCGTTCCACCCGGTTTCCCATCATGCCAACGATATCGACCGGATCAATAAGCTCGTGAAGATTCAGACGTGGCACGTGGAGAAGTTCGCGGAATTCGTGAAGAAGCTGGCGGAAACGCCCGATGGGCAAGGCAGCCTGCTCGACCACTCCATATTGATGTACGGGTCGAACATGAGCAACAGCGACCTGCACAACAATTATCCGGAGCCGAATATCCTGGTTGGCGGCGGCGCGGGGAAGATGAAGCTTCTGGGGCAGCATATTGTGCTGCCGGAGCGCACGCCGATCGCGAATCTGCACTTGACGATTTTGCAGAAGGTCGGGGTGGAGCGCGACAAGTTCGGCGACAGCACGGGCACGATCGCGGGCGTGTAGGATGAAGCGCAGAGAATTCCTGCTGGGCGCGCTGGCCATTCCCTGCCTCAGAGCGCAGAGTCGCGTGACGGATCGCATCGCCGTGCTTGATGTAGGCGGCGCGAACGTGCTGGCTTTGTCCACCGGAGAGGGGCTTGTGGTAGTGGACAGCGGCCCGCCCAAGAGTGCCATCGGCCTCCCCTCTCCCGCGAACGTTCGTATCCTCTTTAACACCCACTACCACCCCGATCAGACGGGCCACAACGAATCGTTCGCCGCCGCTGGGGCGAAAATCATCGCCCACGAGCGCACCCGGCAGTGGCTGTCGTCGGACTACTGGGTTCCGGCCGAAGATCGCTACGAGAAAGCCCGGCCTAAAGCGGCCTGGCCCACCGAGGTCTTCGAAACCACCGGCTCCTGGAAAGTGGAAAACGAGCAGATCGAGTGCGGCTACCTGCTGCTGGCCCACACCAGCGGTGACATTTATGTGCACTTCAAAAATTCCAATGTGCTGGCCGTGGGCGATGTAGCGTCTCCCCTGCGCGATCCGGCGCTCGATTGGTACACCGGTGCCTGGATTGGCGGCCGGGTAGATGCCATGGATGTCCTGCTGAAGCTTGCCGACGATCAGACGAAGATCGTGCCGGCGTATGGCCCTATCATGAGCAAGGCCGAATTCAAAGCCGAGCGCGACATGATGGAAGAGGTGCGGGCGCGCCTGTTCAAGCTGGTGCGGGAAGGCGACGGGCCCAAGGAGATGTTGGAACAGGGAGCGCTGAACGGCCTGCCGCGGATGTGGAAAGACCCGGCCAAGTTCCTGTATGACGCAGCCAAAGGTTTGTGGGCACATCATGACAAGCTCGACCCGAATGTGGTTTAACGGCGCGCTTCTTGCGATCGCCGCCGCGCTTCCGCTCTACGCGCAGGCGCTGAAGGCCTCTCTCGCCGATCTGATCGAGCAGGGCAATCGGAGCGCGGCGCTCGAACGGATTCGCGCTGGAGCGGATGTGAATGAGGCTCAACCGGACGGCACACGCCCCATTCACTGGGCTGTTTACAGGGTGGATTACGAAGTGCTCGACGCTCTGCTCGCGAAAAAGGCGCGGGTGGAGGTGGCGAATCAGTTCGGGTCCACGCCGCTCGCGGAGGCCGCCAAACTGGCCGATCTCAGGATGGTAAAAGCGTTGCTCGATGCGGGAGCGCGGCCGGATACACCGAACCAGGATGGCGAGACCGCTTTGATGCTGGCCATCAAGACCGGGGAACTGCCCGTGGTCGAGATGCTGGTCAAGGCGGGGGCAAACGTCAACGCGAAAGAGACGTTTCATAACCAAACGGCCTTGATGTGGGCCGCCGCCGCGCCGAAGAATGCCGGCGAGATGGTGAAGCTTCTGCTGGCGAAGGGCGCGGATTTCAAGCCGCGGGCGCTATACAGCGATTGGGAGAGCCAAATTACCTCGGAGCCGCGCGCGCAATATCGGCCGGTCGGCGGCCTTACGGCGCTGCTGTATGCGGCTCGGAACGGCTGCTATGAGTGCGTGGAGGCGCTGGCGGGCGCGGGCGCCGATGTAAACCTGCCGACGCCGGAAGGCGTCACGCCGCTGATGATCGCGCTCGACAACGATCACAACGAGGTCGCCAAGCTTTTGCTCGAACGCGGGGCGAATCCGAATCTTTGGGACTGGTGGGGGCGCACGGCGCTGTATATCGCGATCGATCGAAAAGCGGCAGCGGCCGCGCCGGCGCGAGGCGGGCTGGGATTGGGACGTGGAAGCCGCGGCGCGCCGGTTCTGGCTCACGCCCCGGGCCGGCCGCCTGTTTCCAGCATGGAAATGATTCAGGCGCTGCTGGCGGCTGGCGTGGATGTGAATCCGCAGCTCAATATGCATCGCCCGAGCCGCGGCGGCAACAGCGGACGGTTCATCGAGGAGTTTTACAACACCGGCTGCACGCCGCTGCTGCGCGCGGCTATCGCCAACGACGTGGAAGTGGTGCGGGCGCTGCTGGACAAGGGTGCCAACCCGAATATCGGCGGCATGGGACTTACGCCGTTCCTGATTGCGGCGGGCGTGGGAACCGGCGGGCGCGGGACCGGCCTGGCGGCTTCAACCAGCGCGGGCGGCCCGGTGAATACCGAGATCATGGACCTGCTGGTGGCGCACGGAGCCGATGTGAACGCGCAGGTGACGGGCACGAAAACCTATTCGCTGCGGATTTCCCGCGCGCCCTCTACTACGGAGGGCATGACAGCGCTGCATGTGGCGGTGCAGAAGGGCAGAGCGGATGAAGTAAAATACCTGCTGGGAAAGGGCGCCAGAACCGATATTGCCGATGCCAACGGACGCAAGCCGATCGATTTAGCGGTAGCCGCCGGCACGTCGGCCGCGGCGGCTGCCGGCGTGGCAAGCGCGGCCGAAATCCGCGCGCCTGGCGCCACCGATGCGGCTGAAATTCGCTCGCTCCTCGCAAACCCGGGGGCTCAGAAGTAGCTCAGAGGGGGTTCGATATCCGGTAGAGCGCGTGGCGGCGCAGCGGCTTTTCGGGCACTCGGGTGTGCTCGAATTCGCCGGCGTAACTCGCCAAGCTTTTCCATAACGCGGCGGGAACGCTGGTTTGCAGGCACGGTGAACGAGACGATCTCTCGCAAGCCTAATTCTCCGAAAGCCAGCGCCAGCGCGGCCCGCGCTACTTCCGTAGCCAGACCCTGGTTCCAACACCCGGCCGCCAGGCGCCAGCCGATTTCCACGCAGGGCGTGAAGTGCGCTTCAAAGCTTACCCGCGGATCGGAGTTTAGGTGGTAGAAAGGCTCGCGATCCTCGTTGCGCCAGCGGCGGAGAATCAGACGGGGCGTCTGGAGGCGCTGTGGGCGTCGCGCAACATCCTAGCTCGTTAGTATCATAGACAGTAGGTACCAGCAAACCGTATTTTGGTTGTACCAAAAATTCTATGGATCGATCCGAAGCGTACGCCGATATTCCCGGCACTTATTTGTTTGATAAGCGAGCCTGCGCCAAGGGCTACTACGTGAACATGTTCTGCATGTCCATGATGAAAGAGGAGAACCGCAAGGCGTTTCTGGCCGATGGATGGAAGTACATGGAGCGTTACCCGCTGACCCAGGAGCAGCGCCAAGCGATTATGGACCGCAACTGGCTGAAGCTCATCCAGGAGGGCGGCAACATCTATTACGTCTCCAAGCTGGGGGCCACGTGCGGCTGCACGTTCGAAGACATGGCGGCGGCAATGAGCGGCATGACGAAGGAGAAATACCGCGCGATGATGCTTTCCGGCGGCCGGTCGATTCAGGGCAACCGCAGCAAAACGGCTAAAGCTGGTTCTGACGAGGAAAAATAACTAATGGCTCAAATTATTGCCGGTGTGGGCTGCTCCCACGTACCCGCGATCGGGGCGGCTATCGACTTAGGCAAGACGCAGGACGCGTATTGGAAGCCGCTGTTCGACGGCTTCCAGCGCTCTAAGGAGGTGATGGCGGAACTGAAACCCGATCTGGTGATCGAGGTTTACAACGACCATGGCTCCGCCTTCTCCCTGCAGTACATTCCGACCTTCAGCCTGGGTGTGGCGGCGGAATTCCAGCCGGCCGATGAAGGCTGGGGGCCGCGCAAGGTTCCGGTGGTGAAAGGCGATCCGGAATTTGCGTGGTTCCTGGTGGAATCGCTGATTCTCAATGATTTTGACATGACCATCATCAACGAGATGGAGGTCGATCACGGTCTGACGGTTCCGCTGTCGCTGATGTTCGGCCAAGTCTCGGAATGGCCGTGCCCGGTGATTCCGCTGCCGGTAAACGTGGTGACGTATCCGCCGCCCAGCGGGAAGCGCTGCTTCGCGCTCGGCCGCGCCATCCGCAAAGCCGTCGAGGAGTACAACAAGGACATGCGCGTGGTGATCTTCGGGACCGGCGGCATGTCGCACCAGATCCATGGTGAACGCTGCGGCCTGATCAACAAAGAATGGGACAAGAAGTTCCTTGACCGGCTCACGAACGACCCGCAAGGCCTGGCGAACGTACCGCACATTGAGTACGTGCGCGAAGGCGGGGCGGAGAGCATCGAGCTGGTGATGTGGCTGATTATGCGGGGCGCGCTGAATGACAAGGTGAACGAGGTGTACCGGTTTTATCATGTGCCAGCTTCGAATACGGCCGTGGGAAATATCATTCTGACGAATTCGTAGCCTGGTTTGCCCGCTCCAGTAGTATGCGCCGCTCGCGCTCGTTCTGAGTGAGTGAAGCGGCGCGCGCTCGAACTCGGCATGCGCTTCGGCATAGCGCGCCAGCTTGAAGAGCAAGTCGCCGCGCACGCTGGGCAGCAGGTGGTAGTGGCGTAGCGACGGCTCGCCGGCCGGTTTGTCGACGATCTCTGGGCCGGCCAGCGGGCCATGCGCCATGCCGACGGCAACGGCGCGATTGAACTCCACAATCGGGGAAGGCCGGAGGCGGCCGAGTTCGGCATAGAGATCCGTGATGCGCGCCCAATCGGTCTCTTCCGCTGTGTGCGCGCGCGCATGGCAGGCTGCCAGGGCCGCTTCGAGCTTGTATCGGCTGCGCGGAGCTTCGAACGGGACGCGCTTCTCGGACAGTGTCCGCTTCGCTCGCACGATACGTTGCGCCACGGTAACTTCCTGCACCAGGAAGGCGCGCTCGATCTCTTCCGTGGTCAAGCCGCCAAGCAGGCGAAGGGTCAGGGCGATGCGCGCTTCGGTGGATAAGACCGGGTGGCAGGCCATGAAAATGAGGCGGAGCAGGTCGTCGCCGAAGTCATCGTCCATTGCTTGTTGGAGCTCCGCTACGGCTGCCGCCTGTTTGGCTTCCGTTTCGCGCCCGAGTTCTTCGTGCTTTCGTTGGGCAAGCTGATTCCGGCGCAACAGGTCGATGGCCCGGTGCTTCGCGGCGGTGAGCCAAGCGCCCGGATTTTGCGGAATACGCGATGCCGGCCACTGCTCCAGCGCTGCCACGAGGACGTTGTGCGCCAGTTCTTCGGCTGCGCCCAGGTCCCGCACCATACGCGCAATCGCGGCGATGACCCGCGCCGATTCGATCTTCCAGACCGCTTCAACCTAAAAACGGCGGTTGGGCTTCCGTTTGAAAAGTAAAGTGGCTGATACTATTCGGAATGAACGACGATAAGGCTCTGATTCGGATTCACCCGGAAGGTGAGCCACGAATCGAGGGAAA
>Ga0209061_1003330_pt1 | contig 17660 bp, 14 predicted proteins | sample Coa_R1_10_FD_187157 | JGI IMG/M metagenome (GOLD analysis project Ga0209061, IMG submission 187157) | Surface soil microbial communities from Centralia Pennsylvania, which are recovering from an underground coalmine fire - Coalmine... | ecosystem: Environmental > Terrestrial > Soil >...
GTAGCGCTCATGGGTCCTTCCGGATCGGGTAAGTCGACATTACTGCACCTGATTGCGGCCATGGACAAGCCGACCTCCGGCGAGATCGAGGTGCTCGGAGCGAATCTCCGCCAGTTCAGCGATAATCAGATTGCACGCTGGCGCAATGAGCATATCGGCTTCATTTTCCAATCGTTCAATCTGATTCCGGTATTGACCGCGCTTGAGAATGTAGAACTGCCTTTGAAGCTAACCCGCCTGAACAAAAAGGAGCGGTTAGAGCACGCCGAGACAGCTTTGCGTCTGGTGGGCTTAGGCGACCGATTAAGGCACTTCCCCAGGCAGCTTTCCGGAGGTCAGGAGCAGCGTGTTGCAATTGCGCGCGCCATTGTGACAGACCCGGATCTGATTCTGGCCGACGAGCCCACAGGGAATTTGGATGCGGCCTCCGCCGAAGACGTACTGACGTTGCTCATGCGGCTCAATCGCGAGTTCGGCAAAACCATCATCATGGTTACGCATGACCCGCATGCTGCGAAATTCGCCAAGACTGTGCGGCACCTGGAGAAAGGACGGCTGCTTTCACCCGGTATGCTTCCCGCCGATTGGGTACCGGCGCTGTCGGTACGCGGTGATCTTAATGCCGGAAATGCCGCACTCCCGTAAAGACCATTGCCAAGTGAAACCGATTTGCCGTTGCAATTACTTCCTCATCGCGCACCGAACCGCCAGGCTGGATTATCGCTGTAACGCCGTGGCGAGCGGCTTCTTCGATGCCGTCGGGAAAAGGGAAGAAGGCATCGGACGCGAGCACCGTACCTTTAAGCGGGAGCACAGCCTTCATTGCAGCCACTTTTACGCTATCCACACGGCTCATCTGCCCGGCTCCAACGCTCACCGTCTGCCCCCTGCGGGCATATACGATGGCGTTGGATTTCACGTGCTTTGCCACTTTCCAAGCAAACAATAACGCCTCCATTTCCTCCTCGGTCGGCCGCCTCGCGGTTTTTACTTCTAGCCGGGCCGGGTCGAGCGTAATCGAATCCGGAGTCTGGATCAGGAGGCCGCCGGAAATAGATTTCAGCACCAGCTCCTCACGCGGCGCGGGTGTAACGCGCACGAGCCGGAGGTTCTTCTTGGACATGAGAATGCGCATTGCCTGGTCTGAGAACGTGGGTGCTGCGACAGCTTCAACGAATAACTGATGTAGCTCGACTGCTGTCTCTTCGTCCACTTCGCGGTTAAAGGCCAGCACACCTCCAAAGGCTGATACTGGATCGGCTTCGAGCGCCTTGCGATAGGCCTCGGAAAGCGTTGTCTGCTCGGCACACCCACAAGGATTCGTGTGCTTAATGATGACCGCGGCGGGTCGCTCAAATTCCTGAACCAACTGCCAGGCTGCATCAAGATCGACCAGATTGTTGAAGGAAAGCTGCTTGCCATGGAGCTGCTCCGCACCAGCGATGCCACCCTCGTGCAACCCATATAACGCGGCTTTCTGGTGTGGGTTTTCCCCATAGCGCAGCATCGAGGTCCGCGGTACCGAAATTTGGAAACGTTTGGGCAGTTCCTCGCGGATGGTTTTGCCTTCGGCATCGACTTGTGCTAGCCGGGCTGCAATCGCCATGTCGTATGCCGCTGTATGCGCGAATGCTTCTTGTGCCAGCTTCCAGTGTGTCGCCAGGCTGAGTTGCCCGCCATTGTGTTCCAATTCAGCGGTAACTGCTTCGTATTGATCAGGAGAAATTAACACAGCGACATCCTGAAAATTTTTGGCGGCGGCACGGATCATCGTCGGACCGCCAATGTCGATATTTTCGATCAATTCTTGCCGAGTAGCGTCCGGTTTTTCCGCAACTCTGCCAAATTCGTACAGATTCACAACCACCATATCAATTGCAGGAATGCCGTTTTCGGTAAGAGCGCGCATGTGTTCGGCATTCGAGCGGACCGCTAAGACTCCAGCCGCGATTCGAGGATGAATCGTCTTGACCCGCCCGTCCAGCATTTCGGGAAATCCGGTAATTTCTGATATTTCACGGACCTGAATGCCATGATCACGTAGGAGTTTTGCGGTTCCACCCGTCGAGATCAATTCAATATGCAATTCCCGCAGCTTCTTTGCAAAAGGAACAAGTCCCGTTTTATTGGTAACGCTTACTAGAGCACGCTGAATGCGAGGCATCGAGAAACATTCTTGCATGTCTCGGTTTTTTCTGAGCCTGCAACTGCAGGAACATTGCCTCAAACACGAATCTGTCCCTTCTTAATCTCGCTTGATCAGCCGATGAGGGAATGTGAACAGCCCTAGTACGGTTTTTTGAGCGGCAATGAAACCATCTTCCACTCCTTTTAAAAAGCCCATGAGTGCTGGACTGGCGAACCCTCTTTCCGAACCTGGCTTTCACACGGCTGAGCTAGCCTCCGAGACTGTGATTCCGGCGGTTTCCGAGGATGCTAAATCCAAAACCGCAGGTGCCTGTGGTCTGCTTGCCCTCACCTTTCTTTTGCTTGCGAGCTGCATTCGCCCTACATTTGGCGGAGATCCGCTGTTTTATACCGAGCAAGCCATTGCCTATCTGCACAAGCACGGAATAGCCGAAACGCGCGCTTTCCTCGAGTTCGGACATCTGCTTTGGCGGCCGATAGCAGCAGTTGGCGCCGAGGTTTGGGCGCCAGTGATAACCGGCAAGGCCGGTATCGAAGCCAGGCTCGCCCCATTAGTGATACTGATCACACTCAGTCTGGCCGCGACGCTTATCTCCGCCTTGCTGGTATTTCGAATCGCCAAAGCGCTGTCGGGATCAATCGTAAACGCTACCGTCGTTTCGCTGCTGTTTCTGGTGACATATCCCGTGCTGACATATATGCGCTCTGGCTATTCCTATCTGTCCGGATTAGCGCTGCAATTTATCGCGCTGACCCTGATGCTGGCGCCGCCAGCATGGCTGCATAAGTTGCGAATGAGAGCATTTCTCATCGGATCAGCGCTTGCGCTTTCGATTTGCTTGTGGACGCCTTACATCGTGTCGGTTCCTGGGTTAATCATATTTGCCTTTATATGGAAAAACGACGAGTTGCCGCGTTCCAAACGCATGCGCCTGGCCGGCCATACCTTGCTTTGGACAGCACTTATCACTGGTGCCGCATTTACCTCCGCAATTCTCTTCAATGACTTACGTTCGATCGGCGAGATCGGAAAATGGATAAGCGATTCGAGCCACGGATGGGCACAAAATCATCGATTGGTCCGCCTAATAACGGGATTGCCCCGGTCGTTCATCGCCATTCAGGACGAATCGCTGATGCTGAAAAGGCTTTTTTTTCATGATCCTTATGCTCCTGTTCAGTGGACACAACTGCTGGTTACAGTAGCTTGGAAGCCTCCACTATTTGCCGCTGGAATGGGGGCTCTAGGATGGATTCTGGCGAGGACGATTCCGGGTCGACAATTACTTCTCGGTACGCTGTGCTGCTGGTTCTCTCTCATCATCTTCTCTGTCGCTGTTTTCGAGCCAAGCTCGCCCGAACGTTTTCTCCCTGGCTTCCCGCTATTGTTCGCAAGCCTGGGATATGCGGCAGGCAGACTTTCTATTAGCAATTTTGCCAGTTGGGTACTGAGTGCCTTCTTTACGGTGATGGTTGTCGTAAATCTTGCATCGGTCACCCTAGGGCCGGCAAATCGACACGACGAGGGTGCTGCGCAAAGGCTATCTTCCTTTGCCAAAGTTTGCCGCCCGAATAGCATCCTTGTGTTGCTGTCTTATGCCGACGATATCTTCAGATTTCAATCCGTCAAACCCTTCGACCCATTGAATCGCCTCCCATATAATTCCTTTCCTGCCATGGTGCCGGGCACTTTGAACGGTTTACGTTTCCGGGAAGAGTTTGCGCAAGCAGCGCTTCATACATGGCAGAAGAATGGGGACGTTTGGATCTCCAAAAGGCTATTGGCCCCCTATCCGTTGCCTTCTTGGGGCTGGGTCGAGGGAGATAGTCCCGGTATCAAGTGGAATCAACTCAGAGACTTTTATCGACAGTTTCAAACCGATGCAAGTACGGCAGGCATCGATGGATTTGTGCGAATCACTCCAAACGAGGCGAATCGCCGATTGTTGATTGCTTTAGTCAGTTCTTCTGATAACAAAACCGTAAATAGTTACTAAATAGATCTGGTTTATGCAGCTATCAGTGATTGTGCCCGCGTTCAACGAAGAGCGGACGTTAAATCGAGTAGTCGAAAAGCTGTTAAGCATACCGAATCTACTGGAAATCATCATCGTAGATGATTGTTCTACAGACAATACTTTACTGATTGCTGAAATGTTACAGCAAAGTTATGCAAAAGTAAAAGTGTTAAAACACAATCGCAATCAAGGAAAAACAGCGGCGCTCAAAACCGGATTTGCTGCTGCAACTGGCGACATCATTGTTATCCAGGATGCTGACCTTGAATATGATCCAGCCGAGATTCCCGACTTGATCGAACCGATCGTTGCGGGCGTGGCGGACGTTGTGTACGGTTCACGCTTTCTCGTCCGGAAAGCTGCACGAGTGCTCTACTACTATCATTTCCTAGCGAACAAATTTCTCACTTTTCTTTCTAACCTTTTTACCAACGTCAATATGACGGATGTGGAGACCGGTTACAAGGCATTTCGGAGAGAGATCATTCAGAGTATGATTCTCAGTGCAAGCGGCTTCGGCTTTGAGATTGAAGTAACTGCGAAGATCGCAAAGCTTGGTTGTATCATTTACGAAATCCCAATCAGTTATCACGGTCGTACCTATGAAGAAGGCAAAAAGATAGGGTTTTTAGACGGATTACAAGCCTGCTGGTTGATTCTGCGCTATAACCTATTTTGCTCGCTTGAGCGCTCTTTCCGGAACGCAAAGCAGCTCCGGCAGCAGCTTGCGTCTCGCACGATGGCTGCCTATACGCTTCCGGCTCACCTGGATCATGAAAAGATATCTGCTTAAGCATCTCACTGGTGTGGTGCTGTGTGCTCTGATCTTTCTTTTAGGTCTGACGGTGCGGTTACTGGGGACCTTCGGGAAAGGGGATCTTAAGGCGTTTGTAGCATGTGAATCTGTGCATATTGCAATCTCCCTCGCCACCACTGGAGCATATGCGGACGCCTATGGACCCGGGGTGGGGCCAACAGCACATTGCGCTCCGCTTCATCCGCTCTTTTTGAGCGTTCTCTTCCGCATTTTTGGGACAGGCGCGCACGGCCAGACGGCAATGGCGGTTGCAGCGTCGGTGGCATCTGCTCTCGCCTTTGCCCTGTTACCTGCAGTAGCGGCCGCATGTGATCTGCCGCAGAGTGTGGGTCTGCTTGCAGGTTTTGCGGGCGCATTGCTTCCTGTAAATTTTTGGAATCAGACAAGCGGAGCATTTGATGCTCCGTATGCGGCGGCAGCGCTTGCTGCCATGTTGATTTTTGTATGCCGTATTCAGAAAACCGGTCTGATTACCGGTAGTCGGGGCGTGCTGTTTGGACTAGCTACCGGTTTCTGTTGTTTGCTGAATCCGTCGCTGCTTCCTGTGCTTGTCGGCTGGCTAGTGATCTTGCTTTTCAAGCTCAGGCCGCAAGAAAGAGGCATCGTTAGTTTTTGCTCTGCCGCTCTTGCGTGCTTTCTCGTGACAATTGCGCCCTGGGCGATTCGCAATTGGGTGGTTCTTGGTTCGCCTGTTTGGAGCCGTTCCAATTTCTGGTTGGAAATGCAGGTTTCTAACAACGACTGGTTAACGGCCGATGAAGAGCAAAACGTGAGGACGGACAAGTTTGGCTGGGTACATCCTTATGCCGGAGCCGCTGAGCGTCAAAAAGTGAAACAGATTGGCGAAATAGCATACATGGAGCAGAAACGCCAACAAGTATTAACATGGATCAGCACGCATAAGCGGAGATTCCTGGAGTTGACAGCCGAGCGTTTCCGGCTGTTTTGGTTTCCAAGATTCGTGAGACGCTGGCAGAGTTTTATCGAGGCTCTCATCAGCCTCCTGGGGATAACGGGACTCATTGTACTGTCTTTAAATCAACAATCGATCGCTTGGTATCTAGGCGCCGCTATCGTCTTCTATCCCTTGCCGTTTTATTTAATTCAGGTTACGCCGCGTTACCGGCTCCCGCTCGAACCGCTTCTGTTTTTTTGCAGCGGCTATTTGTGCTATCGCGTTGCGCCAGCAATCATACGCTTCCTCTTCATTCGACGAAGTTCCGTTTCCGATGCCGTTGCATCTGATTACTAATACGGTATTCGTCCCCCTTTAATTCTAAAGAATGTCCCATTACAAACAGGCAAGTCAAGTCACAGCATAGAATCAGAGTGTGCCACATTTTTGTACCTTAATTCCGGGAGACGGCATTGGTCCTGAGGTAATTCAGGCCGCAGTGCGCGCGGTAGAAGCCACCGGGGTGGATATTTGCTGGCGGCGCGCGGAACTAAACGAGGCAATCATCTTAGAAGCAGGTAAGACACTGCCGCAATACGTTCTCGATTCTCTGCATGAAACCCGAATTGGCTTAAAGGGCCCAGTGACGACGCCTGTCGCCGAAGGCTTTCAAAGCGTCAATGTAGCTCTGCGAAAAGCATTGGATTTATATGCTAATGTCCGACCGGTGCGCACGATTCCTGGCATCAGGACACGATTTGAGGATGTCCGGATCGATATGGTGATCTTCCGCGAAAATACGGAAGACCTGTACTCGGGCCTGGAGCATGAAATCGTAAAGGATGTGGTGACGAGTTTAAAAGTGATCACGCGCACAGCCTCGGAACGCATTGCGCGCACGGCTTTCCGCTTCGCACAGCAGAACGGGCGAAAAAAGGTAACCGCGATCCACAAAGCGAACATTATGAAGCTGTCCGACGGCCTTTTTCTGCGTTGCTGCCGCGAAGTCTCTAAAGAATTTCCTGAAATTCAATATAAGGAACTCATCGTCGACAATGCGTCGATGCAGCTCGTAATCAAGCCAGAGAGCTTCGATGTTCTCCTGTTGCCCAATCTCTATGGAGATATTATTTCTGACCTTGCTGCCGGCTTAGTTGGCGGACTTGGAGTTGTGCCGGGGGCCAACTTGGGTGACGCCTATGCCGTGTTTGAGGCTGTACATGGCAGCGCACCGGATATCGCAGGCCAAGGCAAAGCCAACCCGACGGCTCTAATGCTTTCTGCCGTCATGATGCTTGCTCATATGGGCGAAACGGATGCAGCGCGGAGACTGCAAAACGCTGTTGAAACGGTTTATCGCGAAGGCCGCTGTCGAACGGAAGATCTGGGAGGCAGTGCCTCAACCGAAGAATTTACCGATGCCGTGGTGCAAGCCATCAAAGGTTAAAGCGGTTGTCAAAGTTGATGAGCGTGTCCGGATAAGGAAGACAGGCGCCAAAAGTTAGTGGGCCACAGCCGCGCAGATTAAATCCCGCAAGTGGGCAAGATCTCTTTGTAAGTCTTTGCTAAGATGAACGCGCAATGCTCGCCGCTTGCGTTCGGCCAGGACCTGAAAATCACCTCTGGCTTGCGCTGCCTTAACCACGCCAAAGGAATATTTTTGCTGCGGGACGGGCAGATCTTCCGCATCATCACATGTAATCTGCAGAAACACGCCGGAATTCGGACCACCCTTATATGCCTGACCGGTGCTGTGAAGGAATCTGGGGCCAAAGCCCAGCACGGTTGCTACGCCTTTTGACTCAAGAATCGCCCTCCGGATCTCCTCTAGTAAAGCTTCGTATTCACGAAACATCGGGATATAGGCAAGCAACCCGAAATAGTCGCCCGGTTTTAAGCGATCGATGTGCTCCCGCAACACGGCGCCGAGCGTGTGACCGCCCTTCAGCACCGCCTCGGCATTTGCCTGGTCCGTAAATAGCTTCAGGCCGTCCTGTTCGAGAAGGGGTTTTTCTGAGGGCAGCGAGCCTGTGCGCTCAAATGCTGCAGTTAGCTCACGCGTCGCAACTTTACTTGCCTCCACATCCGGCTGATTGAAGGCATTGATGCCAAGGAGCGAACCCGCAACTGCTGTTGCTATCTCCCATTGGAAGAAAGCCTGTCCGATATCGTAGAGGTCCTTTAGAATGATGCGTAGGATCGGCTGACCAGCGTCCTGCAGCCCGCTGACGAAATCCTCAAGCGAAGTTTCTAGATCACCCGCGTATTGAATAAAGGCGAAGATCCGATCCTGGCCGTAATCTTTAACCGATGCGAGCGGTTCGCGGTCAACTGGTATCAGACCTACTCCCTGTTTGCCCGTGGATTCGGCGAGCAGTTGCTCCAACCATGCCCCGAGATCATAAATCGAGCGGGAACACAAGAGCGTAACTTTGTTGCGGTTGAATACCTTGGCGGCGGTACCCAGAATTAAGCCGAGCAAAATGCCTGGATTTTGACGCGTATGGGGGTTTTTACATGCTTCCACCATAATGGCAGCGCGGCGCAGTAGTTTCTCGGTATCCAGACCAGCGGCTGCGTGTGGAACCAGACCAAAGTCCGAGAGTGCAGAATAGCGGCCGCCAATTGACGGTATGCCGTGGTAGACACGTCGAAAACGAAGCTGCCCGGCTCTCGACTCAAGTGGTGTTCCCGGATCGGTAATTGCAATGAAATGATGGCCTGCGCGCTCTCCTATGACCTTCCGGGTTTCCTCGTAGAAATATTGCATGTAAATGTTTGGCTCGAGGGTCGTTCCAGATTTACTAGAAACGCAGAACAGCGTTCGTGCGGGATCGATCCTGGCCCGCATCGATTTGATATAGACCGGGTCAGTCGAATCCAGAACCAACAATTCCGGCCACCCGGCTTGTTTGCCGAATGTCAGACTGAATACCTCCGGGCAGAGACTGGAGCCCCCCATGCCGAGCAGCAGGATATGGGAAAAGGCATCCTCTGCAACTTCTGCTGCTAGAGCCTTAAACTTCGAAGCGTTGGCCAGCTCTTCCTCCACCACATCAAGCCAGCCAAGCCACCTGTCCTCATCCGTGTTGGTCCAGAGTGAGGCATCTTTCCTCCAAAGCCGTTCTGTGTTGCTCGCCTGATCCCATTTCCTTTGTGCTTCTTGTACGGCGGTATCCAGATCGCCAGGCAGAGAGAAGGAAAATCCCTCAATTCCAGCTATGAATTGCGGATTAGCAGAGCTCATTATCTTCAATTCCTTTCACCTTGTTTAAACGGCGCACATGACGTTCTTCACCGCTAAAAGCTGCCTTTAGAAAAGCTTCTACTACATCTTGCGCGAGCATGGGGCCAACCACGCGGGAGCCGAGCACGAGGACATTCATATTGTCGTGCTCCACACCCTGATGAGCAGAGTAATGGTCATGGCACAGACCGGCACGTATGCCCTTGAACTTATTGGCTGCCACTGAGACGCCCACGCCGCTGCCACAGACCAGGATGCCTCGATCAGCGCGGCCGGAACGGATGTCTTGGGCAACTAAAATGGCGTAATCCGGATAGTCATCGGGTTGGTTCGGGTGAAACGTGCCGACATCATGAACCGTGTGCCCGAGCTTCTGCACAAACTCAACGAGCCCACATTTCAGTTCATAGCCGGCGTGATCAGCGCCAATTGAGATTTTCATCGGTTTCCCTCCCTAGGTTAGAACGGGCCGGTATCGATTTCTGAAAGATTAAGCTCTTCGGAATACTACCGTAGCGTTCAAGCCGCCAAAAGCAAACGTATTCGAAATGCCAATCTCCACATAAGCTTGCCGTGGCTCGTTCGGGACAACATCGAGATTGCAGGCAGGGTCAGGCGCGGTGAAATGGACAGTCGGAGGAATGATGCCATGCTTCAGGGCGAGCAATGTGGCAATTCCTTCTATGGCTCCGGCGGCGCCTAGAGTATGACCGTGCATCGACTTGGTCGAGCTCACCAGCAGCGAATCCGCATGCCTGCCGAAAACAGTGCGAATCGCTTGCGTTTCGATCACATCATTCGCTTCTGTACCCGTGCCATGTGCATTAATATAGCCAACCTGTTCCGGCGCAATCCCTGCATCGCACAGAGCCCACTGCATAGCCCGAGCAGGTCCCTCGACGCAAGGCTGGGTGATATGGTGTGCATCCGAACTCATGCCAAAGCCAATAATTTCGCCGAGTATTTCCGCACCTCGCGCTTTTGCGTGTTCCCAATTCTCCAGTACGAGAGCGCCGCCCCCTTCACCAAGAGTAAGACCTTTGCGGCCTGCAGAGAATGGACGGCATACATCGGGGGAAACGACGCGCATGGCTTCCCAGGCACGCAGGAGTCCTTCGGCGAAAACGGCTTCACTGCCACCGGCTATTGCGCAAAGCACCTGTCCGGAGCGCACCATCCAAAATGCCTGTCCGATTGCGTGGTTTGACGATGAGCAGGCAGTGGAGATAGTGTAAGCAGGACCTCTAATGCCAAATTCAAGCGAAACCCTGCTGGCCCCAGCATTTGCCATCGTCCGAGGTATGGTTAACGGAGCCACGCGCGGTAGGTTTTCGCGGTACAGGCGCTTGTATCCCTCTTCTTCGGAAAACTGCCCTCCTACGCTGCTGCCGGTAATGACTGCGGTTTTTTCCGCGAGGCTTCCGGAAAACTTCAACCCGCTTTGGGCGATTGCCTCTCGAGCCGAAACGGTAAAGAGCTGGCAGAAACGCTCGAGCAGATCCAGCTCCTTCTCTGAAAAGTGATCTAAAGGCCGGAAATTTTGGGCTTCTGCGCCGGTGCGGAATTTGTAAGGTGGGGAGCCGGGATCGCGCAGGGGACGTATGCCGCTTTCACCCGCGGCCAGCCGCTGCCAGCATTCCCCGACGTTGTTCCCCAGCGCGCAAACCAGTCCCAGGCCGGTTACCGCAACTCGGTTCACACTGCACCCGGAGGAACAGTCTCTTTCTTTGCCTCTATCAGCCTGCGCACCCCCGCGATCGCGTCCCGAACACCACGCATGCTCTGCACGCCTTCGTCAGGGATTTCGATGCCAAACTCATTTTCAAGCGCAAAGACGATATTAATCCCATCCAGAGAATCAATCTTTAATTCCTCAAAAGTACTATCTGGAGAAATCGATTCAGCTGGAATGCGCTGTGTCTGCGCGATCACTTTGATGACACGAGCGCCCAGATCGTCTATTTCCGAGATTTCCGAGGTTTCGGGCATGTTTGACACTCATGATAACGCGGGCCCGATTCACGAGGCTTTCGCTGCATCTTCAAGGATGCTTTCGCCCTAGTGCCGGGACTCTTGCAGCAATTGGGCTAGATACTGCTTCCAGATTTTGGCCTCGGTGTGTGTGCCGTGCCCGCGGGTCTCAGGTGTAATTGGCAGCAGCACAAACTGCCCTCGTTTTACCCGCTTGATCTCCTGTTGCGCAATCCCGAGCTCTGGCGGATTGATGAAATCGTCCGCTGAGTTGATATACATAACGGGTGCCTGAATCTTGTCCAAATTCTGTGAGGGATCGTAGTCGCGAGAAGCATCGACGGCGTAGAGCAGATCGTTGGCATCTGTTACCTTTCGGCGTGCCTCAACGAGATGGCGAAGGAACTCGTCAGCGAGTTGAGGTGTAGGCGCTGCCTTTTGCATCTGCAGGGGGCTGGAGCCGGCTAGGATCAAGAAATAGATCGCTTCTGTTAATCCGTAGGGTTGCTCTTTGTAGTTGCCCCCCATCCACCCCGGATCGTTGCGAATCGAATCCATCAGCATCTTACGCCAGATTCGATTTCTGCCTGAAATGGGGATGGGCAGGCAGGCAAGTGGCATAAGCGCATCCATGAAGTCTGGATGTTGTTCTCCCCACATCCAGGTATGCATGCAGCCCATTGAGGTACCCATCACAAGCCGGAGATGATCCACATGCAACCTTTGTGTCACCAGGAGATACTCTGCTTTGACCATATCAGCGTAGTCATAATGAGGGAATCGCGTGCGGAGGCCATCGCTGGGTTTGGAAGAAGATCCATGGCCGATATCATCGGGAAGAATGATGTAATAACGCTGAGCATCTAGCAGCTCGCCTGGCTCGAAAAGCACGTCGCGGAACTGCGGAGCCAAGAACTGCTTGCCGCTCCCGCCGGTGCCGTGCAAAATGAGGACGGCGTTCGAGACATGCCCATCCCTGCCCCGTGCCGGATGGCCTAGGGTCATATAGTGCAGGTTGAGCTTGTCTAACTGCTCTCCATCGTCAAATTGGAAGTGTGGAACTACGAAATTTCCCTCGTCTGGCGTCTGTGCCCTGACTAGAGGAAGGCAAAGAGCTGCGGTTATCGTCAACCTAAGGATTGTTTTGTTTGGCACGCGCTCAAGGTACCTCTTGTAAACAGGATTGTAGTCTGCGTGAACCCAGATTGAAAAGCGGTTGTTAACGAAGTCCGCGAGCCTTTAGCCAAGCTGCAAGGAGGTCAGGCCAGCTTGTAAGCTCCGGATCATTTCTCGCCAAGCCCACACCATGAGGTCCATGCTGGTAAAGATGCATCTCGGCAGGTACACCTGCTGTGCGCAACGCGACGTAAAAATCAATGCTGTTCTGCACGGGCACAACCGGGTCATCTGATGTATGGAAGAGAAAGGTTGGTGGGGTTTGTGGTGTGACATGCCGCTCATTGGAAAGGAATGCAATCAGAGCAGGCGAGGGGTTAGGTCCAAGCAGGGCGTTGCGCGAGCCGTGATGTACGTAGGGCTCCTCAAACGTAATAACCGGATAGGCGAGAATCAGAAAATCTGGCCGCGAGCTTTCTCGTTCGATGGGATCGCTACTGGCAGTGTTCCCCTCATCAAAATGAGTTCCGACAGTCGATGCGAGATGGCCGCCCGCGGAGAATCCCCATACGCCTAATCGGTGCGGATCAATGCCAAATTCAGTAGCATGCGCGCGGGCCCAACGTACCGCCCTCTGCCCGTCCTGCATTTCAATCGGATGATGATATTTGGGGCCTAAACGGTAACGCAGCACGAAGGCTGTGATTCCATAACTATTCAGCCAAGCTGCGACCTGCTGACCTTCGTGATCCATCGCAAGATGTGTATATCCTCCTCCAGGGAAGACAACCACCCCGGTAGGGACTTTTTGCCTGCCCGCGACCGGATAGACGGTAAGGGCTGGCTTGTCTACTTCTTCATTGCCTTGAGCGCCCGGGGCTCCCTCTGGCCAGAGCAGAACCGTGTAGGGAAGTTTTATCTGTTCCTGTGCTACCACAGCGATGGCAAATGTGATCCATAATCCCGCAGCAATTTTTCGCATCTTTGTACAACTACCATACGATACGGGCAAACTGAGGCGAGCGGCAAACCGTCACAGGAGGTTCTGAGCTAAAAAGAATGAGCAGGAGTTGAAGGCGCTTACGGTCCTCCAACTCCTGACATTTATCTCAGTACAAATTTACCCACGCAAATGCTGAGCCCGTATAGACGCAGACCTGCAGGGTATCCTTCGAGCTGCCATTGTTCACATACCAGAGTGTTCCCCGGTAAGTCGAGTTGCAAGGGGGTTGGGCATTCGAGGTCAGCAGTGATAGTCCGTTTGTCATGGTGTTGAATCCTGTAAAGGTATTCGCTACTCCGAGCTGCGGCACTACCACAGTGTTGATGTCAAGCGCGCCGCCGTTCATCTGCAGCGCTCCTGAGCCGCCTAAGCTGAGCATCTGTGTCCAGACATTCGTGGCCGAACAGGTGAAAAGCTGTTGCCCAGCAGGTTGATCGGTCGCAAAATACAGATTTCCGGCGGTACACGTTGTAGGCATGGATGCCAGCGGTCCTGAGGGAATACCGGCGGGCGCTGTCGAAACAGCAGTGATTTGACCATGCGCGTTGACCGTGATGACTGGTATCTGGTTGGTGCTCCCGAAGGTTCCGACATTGCTGTTTATGTTGGCAAGATCCACGCTTGTGCTGGTATTGGGATTGTCGGATAAGGAGAAGGCACTCGAGAAGTTAAGTGCCTTCTCTTGCGGTAGCGGGGTACCATTGCTCAAAACTTTCTGATAATACAGCGTCTGTTGAGCCCCGGATTGAAGGGTCCAGACGTTGGTGGATGTGCATGCGTAAAGATTTTGGCCGGGCGTAGCGGCGGAATTAAAAAACATCTGACCCTGCGAGCACGTCGCTGGCAGCGTTGTACCCATCTGTATGGGGCTCGTGGTTGCACCGGTAAAATTAATATTTTTGGCTTGGTTAGCCAGATCAATTAGCGTCTGCCCGTAAGCGGCGCAGGCTGCGGCTACGGCTACGAGCCCGCACCGCATTGCCTTTCCCAAGCGCCCCGATCTCTTCAGCCGGCGTTCCGGCAGCGAATAGGTTTGAAAGTGTTGTTTCATTCGATTTGACTCTGTAGTGATAGCGCTACTCTCGGCCAAATGCTACCGGCACAGCGCACGGCAGGAAACGTTCAAATCTCGCTAAGTCATTGAAATTAATGGAAATCAGAGAAATCGCTTGGATTGTGACTCAGTTCTGAATTGCGTCCGGCGTATGCAATTCCCGATACAGCGCAATCCATTGTGCCTTTACTTGCTCGGGAAGATAACGTTTGATCTCCTCCCTTCCGCCTGCTGTAATCTGCTCAACAAGATCCGGGTTTTCGAGCAGTTCAATGGCACGAGCCGCCATGGCTTCGTGGTCATTCAGATCCACCAGTAGGGCCGATTCGCGATCCTTTGCGATGTAAGGAATGCCACCCGCTTTGGTGGCCACGATAGGCAGCCCGGAAGCGAAGCACTCCAGCAATGATATTGGCATGCAGTCGATGTTCGGACTGGTGAGATAAATGTCGGCTGCGTCATAGAGTTCTGGGATGTTAGCGGGGGGTACCTCCCCGATAAAGCATACATTGCGCAATTGCAGCTCTTTAGCGAGCTTTTCTAAAGCCGGCCGGCAGATGCCATCATGAGCAATGGTCAAGCTTGCTTCTGGATAACGTTGTTGAATCAGCGCAAATGCACGCAGAATGCATTGGACGTTATATAGCGGCTCCAGACTCCGGTTTGTCATGAAGATCGGTCTTAACTTGCGCCGCTTGCGATAGTGAAAACGGTCGGCGTCGATCATGTTAAAAATCGATTGCGCCCGAATGCCATATCGGGCAAACACATCTACCAGATAGCCCGATGGCGCGACCACCCGGTCTGCCAGGCGCAAAGTTGGCCCGGCGGTGCGCCAGTTGCGGAGATGTTGCTCAGCGCGGCCATCGTGATAATTGACAATGAGCCTCTTTCCATAAAGCTTTCCGATGAGCAATGCTGGGATGGTCCAGAGTGTGTAAGACCACAATCCAGCCGTAAAGATGTGCAGAATGTCGTGCTTTTGCGCCAGCCTCAGAAGACCCAAATGATAAAGCGCAATATTAACGAGTGTGCGTACATAGGGCACCTTCTGGATCCAGCCGAACAGGCGTGGCAGGGGCCTATTCAGGGCAAAGAATGTGATATCAATCTCGGGGGCTCGTTGCAGTGCAGATAACAGATAGGAAGCTTGAACGGCTTGGCCCCCTACGATTTCTAACGAAGGCGCGATTAACAGCACACGAATGGGATGCGCCCTCTTTGCGCATTCCGTCATGTTCTGCCTGCTGGGGTGTTTGCCTCAATCGGATTCCGTGTCCGGGTATCTTTTACCACTATGCGCGCCGGGCAACCGGCTGCGACCGCATAGGGAGGTACGTCATGAGTCACGACACTATTTGCGCCGATGATCGCGCCCTCACCGATGGTGACGCCTTTCATTACGAAGCAATTTTGCCCCAACCACGCTCCGCGGCAAATGCGCACCGGCTTTACCTCTTCGGGCAGCGGGGGCAGTCCTTTCGCCCGTAACTCGGGATCACGAGGGTGCCCATCGTTGTCACAGATGTAAACGCGGGAAGCAATATTTACCTGATCTTCAATAATTATTTCTTTGTTGACGATGATTTGTACGAGATGGCCGATCACCACGTCATTGCCAATGATGAGTTTAGGGTGGTCAAAAAGCCGGCCGCTTGCAATGTCGACCTTTCCGAAAATTCTCAAACGATCACCAATATAGATTTCCGGGTGACCGATGATAAAGGGCGTCATCCATACGTGCCAATGCCGGCCAGCCCTGATACAGCGAGCTCGCAGAGCTGGCTCGCAGTAGAGAACAGACATCAGCCACCGAAGAAACCACTCCAGTGTGCGATGGAGACCGTAGAGGCCCCGGTAAAACGTCTTCAAGAGAGCGGGTTGTGGCAAGTTGGCGCTCATGAGCTTGAAGAACGTATTTTTCAAATATGCATAAACCGGTCCTTCGCCCCGGCGTATCTTTAGAATGGTTTTGCTTAGCCAGCTCATCGTAGATTGGCTATCTATGGTATCGGCTGTCCTTTGTCTCTTCTGGTGGTAACAAGAGGCTTCAGCTCGTTCTGGCTCTCCTATTCAGGGTATCCTATGTAATCTGTTTTGTTCTCGCGGTAGTCCATGGCTATGTGCTGCCTCAGGCTGTAACCGTCTGCGGAGTACCGCTTGCAGTTCGGCGATAGAACAGATACTCGGCGGCCGTTACCAGTATGTCTACTACGATCGCTGTAACCGCGAGCGCAGTGGGTGGCCAGATGAAATAGGTTAAGGGCAGCAGCAGTGCGAAATTCGCCAGAGTCGAGCCAATAATCACACGGGACCACTCCTTTTCATATCCAAACGCCAGCATGTAAAACGTGGAATAGCAGTGTTGGAGAGCCAGTAAAAACGGAGAGAACGCCAGAATCCGTAAAAGAGGCGTGGCAGGGGCGTATTTAAGGCCGTACACGAGCCGCATGATGAGCGGAGCACCCGCAAAAAGGCACAGTGAACCGCAAAATACCGGAGCAGCTAGAACCAACGTGTACTTTCGCAGCAGCATGATGGCGTCCTGTCGGGATTTCACCGCCAAGTGACTGATGTGGGGATAGATGGCAGTGACGACTGGCTGAACCAACATCCGGCACGCCACGATCAAACGCCATACGGATATGTAATAGGCGACATCGGTAGCCGTAGCTTTCAAGCCTAAAATGAACACATTTGTTGCTGGAACGAGATTCACTACTGCTGAGGATAGGAAAACATGCCATCCTTCCCGTAGTGCTGCAATCATGTCTCTTAGCGAAGGCAGTACCAGCCGCGCTGGCGTGAGGAAGGGAATCGTGCAGAAGCCAATGAGTCCCGCAAAGGCGAAGGCTCCGGATTGGAATCCCGCAGCCCACAGATATTGTTGGTCTTGATGCACGAAAGCAAAGATAAGGCTAAGGGCCAAAAATTTTGACAGCAGATCACGCCAGACTAAGTTTTCCATGATCTGCAGTCCTTCAAACAGCCATAGCGGAAAGAGCAAGTCCCCCACCACGACCAAGTAGCTGATACAGAAAAGATCGTAATTGGGTCGCAGCTTCGGCAGGCCCAGAACAACGCCGGTCATGATCAAAAATCCGAGAACGGTGAGCAACGCTTTTGCGGCCATAACTGCGCTGAAGATCTTGGAAATCGTCTCTGGCTCATCTTTATGGATGGCAATGCGGCGCGTAGCTGAGAGATTGAAGCCGTAATCCACCAGTGTCAAAAAGTAAAAATTGAGGTTGTTGGCATAAGCGATGAGCCCGAAGTGATCCGTTGAGAGCACGCGGGAAAGATATGGCAAGACAATTAGCGGTGCAGCGTAAGTCGTGATTTGAACGACAAAGAGAGAGGCGGTATTCTTGACCAGGCGATGCCCAGCAAA
>Ga0209061_1003331_pt1 | contig 17657 bp, 7 predicted proteins | sample Coa_R1_10_FD_187157 | JGI IMG/M metagenome (GOLD analysis project Ga0209061, IMG submission 187157) | Surface soil microbial communities from Centralia Pennsylvania, which are recovering from an underground coalmine fire - Coalmine... | ecosystem: Environmental > Terrestrial > Soil > Unclassified...
CCCGCTTCGAGGCCGAGCGGCAAGCGTTAGCACTGATGGATCATCCCAACATTGCCAAGGTATACGATGGTGGCGAGACAGCAGGCGGCCGCCCCTACTTCGTCATGGAGTTGGTCAAGGGCGCGCCCATCACCGAGTATTGCGACCAAAACCAAGTCCCGATTCCCCAGCGGATGGAGTTGTTTCTCGACGTCTGCGCCGCGGTGCAGCACGCGCACCAGAAGGGCATCATCCACCGCGACATCAAGCCGTCCAACGTGTTGGTCGTGTCCAACGACGGCACGCCGCTGGTCAAGGTGATTGACTTCGGCATCGCCAAGGCCATCGGCCAGCAGCTGACCGACCGGACCATTTACACGCAGTTCGCGCAGCTGGTCGGCACGCCCCTGTACATGAGCCCCGAGCAGGCGGGGCAGAGCGGCGTCGATGTGGACACGCGGACCGACATCTACGCCCTGGGTGTGTTGCTGTACGAACTGCTGACCGGTACGACGCCGTTCGACAAGGAGCGGCTGCGGGATGCCGCCTACGACGAAATCCGCCGCATTATCCGCGAGGAGGAACCGCCCAAGCCCAGCACCCGCATTAGCACGCTGGGGCAGGCGGCGGCCGCGGTTTCCCTCCAGCGCCAGAGCGATCCCACGCGGCTCCGCCAGCAGTGCCGGGGCGAACTGGACTGGATCGTCATGAAGGCGTTGGAAAAAAACCGCAGCCGCCGCTACGAGACGGCCAGCGCCTTTGCGGCGGACGTGCAGCGCTATCTCGCCGACGAGCCGGTTCAGGCGTGCCCGCCGTCGGCCGCATACCGGCTGCGCAAGTTCGCCCGGCGGAACAAGACAGCCCTGGCAATCGCCGGCCTGGTCCTGGTCTGTATCGCCCTGGTGGGCGGCGTCGGCGGTTGGGCCGTTCGCGACCGGGCGGCCCGGCAGCGAGAAGCCGACGGCCGGGCCGCCGAGGCGATGGCGGCGGCGGAGCCGCTCCTGCGGATAGGCCACCCCTGGGATCCAGCCCTGATCTCGGCGATCCAACGCGTCGAGGCAGAATTGGAGGCCGGGGCTCTTAGCCCGGACATGCGGGCCCGGGCTGAGCAGTTACAGCGGGACATGCGGATGCTGACCGATCTCGACCAGATTCGCCTGCGGCAAGCCGAGAGCAAGGGCGGAGAGATGTTCGACTCCGCCGGCAGCGACGGGCGCTATCGCTCGGCGTTTGCGGCGTACGGTATTGACGTTGGGGCGCTGGAAGCAACGGACGCGACGGAGCGTGTTCGGGGCTCGGCGATTCGCGAAGCGCTGGTGGCCGGGCTGGATGCGTGGATCCATATCAAGCCGGCGAACGACCCGGAGCGGCTCCGGCTGCGAGCCATCGCCGACGGTGCCGACGACAATGCCTGGCGGCGGACGTTTCGCGAGGCCGCCCTGGCTGGCGACGCGGAAAGGCTCAAAGCGCTGGCGGCACAGCCGGAGGCACTGGCCCAACCGGCCAGCGTCCTCGTCTGGTTGGGGACCGTCGTGTATGACGGCGGGGCCGTGGAAGAGGCGCGGGCTGTCACGCGTACGGCCCAACAGCGTTACCCCGACGATTTCTGGATCAACTATGTTCTCGGACGGATGCTAGTTTTTGACCCGCCACTGCGCGCGCATCGTTCCGACGAGGCGGTGGGCTACCTCCGAGCAGCCGTCGCCATCCGCCCTCAGAGCACCGAGGCTCGCTGTCTGTTGGGCGTCACGCTCCATTGGATTGGTGATTTCGACGGGGCCTTCCGGGCTTACGAGCAGGCCATCGCGATCGACCCAAATTATGCCATCGGCCACAGGCATCTGGCCGGGAGCTATTGGCACAAGAAGCAATACACGCGCGCGGTGGCCGAGTGCAACGAGGCCCTACGGCTGAAGCCGGACTACGCGGACGCCTGGCGGCAGCGGGCACAGGCCTATAGCGCACTTAAGCAATGGGACAAGGCCTTCGCCGACTACTCTGAGGCCATCAAGCTGGATCCGAACGACGCGGCCGCCTGGCACAATCGGGGCCAGGCCCTGAACGAGTTACGCCAGCATGAGAAGGCCGTCGCCGACTACTCCAAGGCCCTCGAACTGGCCCCGCAAAACGCTGAGGCCTGGATGAACCGGGGCCAGGCTTACACGAACCTGGGACAATGGGACAAGGCCCTCGCCGACTTGAGCAGGGCCGTTGAACTGAATTCGAAGAACGCGGTTGCCTGGGCCTACCGGGGCATGGCTCACAACAATCTGGGACGGTGGGAAGACGGCGTCGCGGACAACACGAGGGCCATTGAACTCGATCCAGAGAATACGATGGGTGCAATGGCCTGGATCAACCGGGGCCAGGCCTATCTCGAGTTGCATCAGTATGAGAAGGCTTTTGCCGACTTCACCAAGGCCATCGAGCTGGATCCCAAGAACGGATACGTCTGGAACAATCGGGGCAGCGTTTACGCCAGCTTCGTGCAGCGGGACAAGGCCATGTCCGACTTCACCAAGGCCATCGAATTAGACCCCAAGGTCGCGAGATTCTGGCACAACCGAGGCATACAGAACGCCGAGCTGAAGCAATGGGGCAAGGCCATCGCCGACTATACCCAGGCCATCGAACTGGACCCCGGTTATGCCCACGCCTGGAGGAACCGGGGGATTGCCTACCATCGACTCAACAAGTGGGACAAAGCCCTCGCCGACTTGACGAAGGCGCTGGAACTGGACCCGAAACTCGCGGACGCGTGGAACATCCGGGGAATTGTCCATGGACGGCTGAAACAATGGGACGAGGCCGTCGCCGACACCTCCAAGGCGCTGGAGCTACAGCCGGACAACCCCATGTTTCAGAACAACCTCGCCTGGTTCCTTTGCGCCCACCCCGAGCTGGAAAAGCGTGACCCACGCCGGGCCGTCGAATTGGCTGAAAAGGCTGTGAAAGCCCAGCCCAAGATCGGGAACTGGTTGAGCACGCTGGGCGTGGCCCGGTACCGAGCCGGGGACGGGCCGGGTGCCGTCACGGCTTTGCAACAAGCGCTCAAGTTGTTCGAAGGGGCTAAGAACTTCGACGATGGGGTTGGTGAGTCATTGTTCTTCCTGGCCATGGCGCAGCAGAAGGCCGGGCACGGCTCCGCGGCGAAGGAAGCCTACGAATGTGCCCGAGAGTGGCTGAAGGCGAACCGGGAAACACTCGAAAAGAACCCCTGGGCCGCTGACGAGATGCGCCGCTACCAGGCCGAGGCGGAAGAAGTACTCGACGTCAAGAAGCAGCAGTACCGACCAGACTAGCGAAAAGCGGACAGTGAGGTCTTACCGGCAAGAAATTCGATCCCCGCTATAAAGTGAGTCACCCATGCGAAATGCTCGCGCAGCCTTGGCGATCGTAGTCTTGACCTTTCCGCTGGCGACGCTTGCGACGTCTTGGTCTGCGGACCCACCGGCAACTCCGCAATCGTTGCTGAAAGACTTTCCCGACCCGGCCGCTTGGGTCAAGGCACTCAAACAGACGCCCGGCTGCCTGGGGGGCGGAATTGGGGCGCACCGAGAGCGGTAAGGTTCTTATTTTTGCCTGGTTCGAGAACAAGAAGGGCCTTGTGAGCTGGTACACCGGCGAGGCGCACCGACAGGGGATGAAGAAGTACTTCGGGCTCGAACCCTCCCGCACGCCCTTACCGAACGTGCCGGGCAACAGCGTGTCCATCCTGGCGATCGCCTCGTTACACTGTGGCCGACAAAGCACGCTTTAAGGAGACGCGGCTGCCACTCTCGCAGCTCGCCATCGAGATCTACCAGCCGTTGCCCGGCGGCATCGCCGCGGGCGGCCGACTCGCTCCTGACAATCTCAAAGTGCCCAAGATGCGGCACTACGCTCCCAGCGAGAAATAGCCTCCGCATCTGAACGCCCGTTGCTTTGTGCTACTTACGTGGGTTGGAGCGTGTCCCTGCTGCTCTGGTGCGGTCGAGCATTCGACGTGCCTGTGCAAGTCCGAGCCGTACCCGTGGCCGGAATGGTGACTTTTTCGCTCCCGAAGTCTCGCCTCATGCGGCTGCGCCGTTTTTTCACCTACCTGGCAGGACCCGCGGCGAATGGAGTGCTGTTGGCAGTTATTCTTGTTCTCGTACCCGGCCACCGCCTCTATCCACTTGATCGCCCACCCACTCCGCTGAACGAGCTCGGGGCAAAATGGCTACCGGACCGGCTTCTGGCGGAGTTTGATTTCGTCCTTGCCAATGCCGTCTTACTCGTCGGAAATCTGTGGCCACGAATTCTATCGATCGGCGGAATGCGCCTCGAGAGTGACGGCCTGGCTCTTCTCCATAGCTGCCGCTGGCGGAGTCCAGCAGCTGACCGGGCCGGCAGTTCGATGCTGCGCGGCATAATGGTCCCCGAGCTTCCCATGAAGGTCGCGGGCGCTCATGCGCGATCGAATGGCGACCTGGGTAGCTCGAGTCCGGTACAACCTCGCGGTATCGAGAACCGGGATGGGTTGAATGTCTTGAAACGTTCCGCTCAGATTTGTGCGGTGACTGGCGAACAAACCGTAGAAGACTAGCTACGACACGCAAGAGGACTTCCGAATGTCAAAGGCGCTAAGGGTTTTGATTTCAGGGGCGGCACGCGGCATAGGAATGGCAACGGCGCAGGTCCTTGCCAACCGAGGGCATTCAGTCGTCGCCACCGACCTATCCGTGCCCAGTGGATTGGAAGGCATCCAGGCACATGTACTCGATGTCACCAGCGATGACTCTGTGGCGCGGTGCCTTCAAGAGGTTGGTCCGCTCGATGCAATCGTCAACAACGCAGGCATCTTTGGACAAGGACCGGTGGAAAGCTATCCACTCGATCGTGTCCGACAGGTGTTCGAGACAAACACGCTCGGCGCGTTGCGCATAATCCAGGCGGTCTTGCCCGGTTGGCGACAGCGGGGTTCCGGCGTCATCGTGAATGTGTCGAGTGTGGGCGGCCGAGTCTCCGCGCCGCTCGAAGCGGCGTACAACGCCTCCAAGTTCGCGCTCGAAGCCTTTACGGAATCACTGCACGTGGAAGTCCGTCACTTTGGAATACGCTGCGTAATCATCGAGCCAGGAAACACCGCCTCTGGCATAAAAGCGGTCGAGCGCCATGAAGGACCGGCCGACTACGCCGGACTTTGGGAGCAGTGGACGGGAGCCCATAACAAAATGACGGGGCCATCTGGTCCACAGGGACCGGAAGTCGTCGCATTGGCCATCGCCCGTGCCATCGAAGACCCCGCGACACCGTTCCGTGTACCGGTCGGCCAGGACGCTGAGATGATTTTGGGCTTGCGAAGAAGCCTCGACGATCAGGCATTCGAAGATGCAATGAGAAAGGCCCTCGGGTTTACGTGGTGATCGGAGTGCAGCAGCGAGACTTCCGTTCTTCCAAAAAGAGTTTCGAAGCCTCTCCGATCGCGTTCTGGCACGGATGAAAACCGACCTTGAGTTACCAACGGGAAGGGAGAGCGGAGTTCCCCAGTGTCGTAGCTAAGGAAGGGGATTTTTTGGTCTAGACAATGGGGTTTACCTCAGGCTTTCGCGGGGCACTACGAATGTATGGTGAATGGCTTCCTTCTGGAAGCCGAGGATTTCGGGAAAGCGCAGGCCGGGTAAAAGTTGCACGTCGAAGATCTCCTCGACGGCCGTGTGAAACTCCAACAGAGCGGTGACCCCGCCGGTGCGTAGGTCCACCACCGCCACTCCACACTTCAGCTCTTTCCGCCGCCGGGCCAGGGGGACACCGTCCATCGCTGAGGTCGGGCGGATCTTCGACAGGCCTACAAAGGCATACGATCCCGCGAAGGCCAGGCCGCGGGCGAACCCGGGCAACTCGGTCACGGTCTGTCGTCGCCCATCGGCAAGGTCCATGAGCACGAGTTGCCCGGTGCCTGATTCCAGTAGCCACAGCCGCCCGTCGTGCGAGCGCGGCGAATGGGGCATGGACAGGCCACGGGCGATGATCTGTCTGCCCGGCACGTCGATGAGACAGCCGCCGTGCGGCTTGTTCGCCCGCCAACCGTCGCACGCGTCGCTCTCGCCGAGGGCAGTAACGTAGCGGGGCTCGCTGCCCACCAGAGCCAGGCCGTTGAGGTGGCAGCGGTCCTCGGCAGCCAAGGCACTGATGAACGGCGGCCGCCAGCGCGGCACGAAACTATGGTTGGCATCCAGCGTACATAAACACGAGAAACGCGTGTTGACGATCCACAATTCGTCATCGGCCCAGGCCAGCTCATGCACCCCGATGTCCCCGGTTACATGACAGGAGCGCGGCAGAAAACAGGCGTCGTGGGTCCCCACTGGCTCGATGCGCGGGGCAATGTCCGGGGCATTGCGTAGCAACCAGACCTGGTAGTGTGTCCCGAGAGCCAGCCGGCGGCCATCCACGGCTATACCCATGGGCCGCTCGAAGGTGCGCACCAGCGTGGACAGCCCGGCCTGTGCGGCACGCACCACCAACAGCTTGTTGGCCTGGTAGGTACTCACCAGTAACGACGTGCCCAGCTGGCATAGCAGGGGCGCGAAGCTGTCGGTCTGGGCATAATGGAAATCAACCGCCGTGCCGACCGGCGCCACCCGGGCGCCGGTCTCATCGCGTGGCGTGGTCGTCAATGCAGACATGACGTTCCCCCTTGCGCACGGCGACGGGTAAGTGGTGGTGAGCCAGCTTCACCCGTCGCTGCACGACGGTTACTTCTTCTTCGCCGCAAGCACGTCCACAAGCATGCTGTCGGTAAGCGAACTGTCGAGCGTATCCGTGATCCTGATGGTCTGGTAACCTGTTGTCCGCAGGGTCACCTTGGAGAAGGTATGCACGCCCGCATCCGCTGCCGTGAAGGTATAGTCAGCCGGCAGTGTAGCCTTGCTGTCCGTACTGCTGAAGTGAATCGTACCGGTATAGCCAGTGGCAACATTACCGTAGGCGTCTTCCACCGTGACAGTCAGGCTGAAGGCCACCCCGGCGGTGACGGAGGACGGGGCAGTGATGATGAACTGGCTGGCCGTCCCCGGGTTGACCGTGATGCCGCCATCCGTGCCGCTGATGCCGGCCGTCGTGGTGTCCGTGGCGGTGATGGACTGTGTGCCCGCCGTCTTCAAGACGGCGCTGAACGTATGCACCCCCACGTCGCCAGCCGTGAAGGTGTAATTGGCCGGCAGCAAGGCTTTGCCGTCGCTGCTGGTGAAATGCACCGTGCCGGTATAGCCGGTGGCGACATTGCCGTAAGCGTCGCGGGCGGTGACGGCGAAGCTGCCGGCCACGCCGGCCGTTGTCGGCGAAGGGAAGCCGGCGACGCTGAACGTGCTGGCCGCCGCCGGGTTGACGGTGATGCCCGACTTGCTGGCGGCGAGGCCGGTCGTGAACGTGTCGGCGATGGCGATCGACTGCGTGCCGGCCGTCTTGAGGATGGCGCTAAAGGTATGCACCCCGCCATCCGCTTCCGTGAACGTGTAGTCGGCCGGAAGGACGGCCTGGCCGTCCGAGCTGGTGAAATGGACTGTGCCGGTGTAGTGGGTATCGATCGTGCCGTCGGCGTTTTTGGCCGTGACGATGAAGCTGCCGGACACACCCGCCGTCGTGGACGAGGGGAAGCCGCTGACGGTAAAGCTGCTGGCCGGCGCCCAGTCCGCCCCGTTGAGCAGCACCGAGACGGTGTTCGCCGTCCAGGCACCGGTAACCGCCAGGTCCGGAGAACCATCGCCGTTGAAGTCGCCGGTGGCTAAGGTGTACGCGGGGGTCCCGCTGGCGTAGGTCACGGCCGCATCCAGGGTGCCGTCACCGTGGCCCAGGAGCAAGTTGACGCCGTTGCCGTTGGCTGTCACCACGTCAGGCTTGCCGTCGCTGTTGAAGTCGGCCACCGCCACGGAGGTGAGACTGGAGGCCGAGGTGGAGAAAGTCCGGGGCGTCTGGAAGGAGCCGTCACCGTTGCCAAGCATGGCGCTGGTGCTGCCGCCGGAGGATCCGTTGTTCGCCGTCACCAGGTCGGGCTTGCCATCGCCGTTCAGGTCGGCCACGGCCACGGCCACGGCCCCCACGGCGGCTTGCTGCACCGGCGTCTGGAAGGAGCCGTCGCCGTGGCCGAGCAGGGTCATCACGCGGTTGCCATCGGCAATTGCCAGGTCCAGTTTGTGGTTACCATCGAAGTCCCCGACGGCCAAGGAACCGGGCGAGGAACTGGGCAGACTGGGCAGGGCGGTGGTGACGGCCGGCGCGAAGGTGCCGTCGCCGTGGCCCAGCAGTACGTGGGCGTAGCCGTTCTGCGCGTAGGCGTACGAGCCGCCGCCGGTGAAGGTGCCCGCGGCCACGACCACGTCCAGCTTGCCGTCGTTGTTGAAGTCGCCCACGGCGACCGAGTCCGGTCTCTGGGACAGGTTTCCGTAGATCGGGGTGGGCGGGGGTGGAAGCGGCAGAGCGGTTGTCTGGGCGGGCTGGAAGGTACCGTCGCCGTTGCCCAGAAGGACGCTGACCGAGCCGCTGGCGCCCGTAGGTCCCGTTGAGTAATAGCCCAGGTAGTTCGCCGTCACGATGTCGAGCTTGCCGTCGCCGTTGATGTCGCCGACCGCCACCGAAACCGGACTCCCACCGGCGGCGTAGCTCACCGCGGCCTGGAACGTGCCGTCGCCGTTGTTCATCAAAACGCTGACCGTACTGTTGTCCCGGTTGGCTACCACCAGGTCGGGCTTGCCGTCGCCGCTGAAATCGTCCGTGGCCACGGCTACCGGGGTGGTACCGACCGGGCAACTCACCGGAGCGAGAAAGCTCGGCAGGTTGCGATCTTCCAGCGCCTCAAGCGCCAAATGGCACGAATGTGGTCGGGCCGACCGAATACGCCGAGACGCCGAGCGCCCCAAGGCCAGGAAATGGGAAAGCCACATGATCTGTCTCCATTATCAAGTAATGAGTCGTGAACAGGAGGTGGTGCGTGGCTCGGTCGGCCACACACCCCCATCTCCGCTAGCAGTTTTCGAGGACTCCGAACACGTCGTCGTCGCTGGTGGAGGCGAAGTTCTCGTCGATCACCGTGGCGTCGTCCGCGCAGGCATCGCCGCCGGCGGCGATGTAGACGCCGCCGCCCTGACCCTTGCCGTTGCTGAAGCCAGCGGCGCCGGTTCCGCCGATCGCCTCGTTGCTGGTGATCGTGCTACCCTGAAGGGTGAGGGTTGAATGGGCGTCCACGAAGAGACTGCCGCCTAGGCCATTGCCGCCGTTGCCCGCGCTGCCGTCCGCCCCCTGGGCCAAGTTGGTGGCGACGAGGCAATCGTCCAGGGAAGTGCTGATGCCGCCGGCGGTCAGGGTGGGGCCGCCCTCGGTGGAGATGCCGCCGCCGTGGGCCGCCCCGCCGACGGCCCCGGCGCCGCCCACGGCCTGGTCATCCTGCACGACATAGCTGCGGAGGGTCAAGGCCTGGTGATAGCTATTCGCGAAATCCTGGATGTTGGCAACGGCGCCGCCGGAGGCGAGGCCGCCGGCGCCGCTACCGACCGCCGCCCCGCCGACCGCCTCATTACCCATGAAGAGGCTGTCGGTGACGAGGACAGAAACGTCGCCGTCGCGCCCGGACACGCGTAGGGCGCCACCCTTGGCGGCGCCGCCGTTGCTGCCCGATCCGCCCGTGGCCTCGTTCCCCAGGAAGGCGCTGTCCCGGATCGTGAGACTACCGCGGTCAGCCAGCACGGCCCCCGCCGAGCCCTGGCCGCCAGCTGCGCCTGCGCCGCCCGCCCCCCCGATCGCCTGGTTCCGGGTGAAGGTACAGTCGCTGACCGTGGCATCGGCGGGCGGCGTACCCGGCAGGGCGCTGGTCAAGATCGCCGCGCCGTTGCCGTTGCCCCCCTTGACGCCGGCGTAGCCCGCCCCGCCCAGCGCCTCGTTGTCCGTGAAACTCGTGCCGCGTACCGTGAGATCGGCGACGTTGTAGATGCCGGCCCCTGCCCCGGCGCCGATGAAGGGGAACGTAGTTTGTTTGCCGTGGTTGCCGCCGAAGGATTCGTTGGCGGTGAAGCTGCCGCCCTCGACGGTGAGGCTCCCTTGATTCCAGACACCGGCACCCAGGCCATTGCCGCCCACACCGGTCGGCCCACCGTTGCCGCCCAGGGACTTATTGCCGCTGAACTCCACGTCGCGGAGCGTGACGGTCCCGGCGTTGAATAATCCGCCGCCGAACGACGGGCCAGCGTTGCCGTTGGTGTCGGCCGCACCGCCCTGCGTCACGTTGTCCGCGAAGGTACTGTCGCGGACCTCGAGCGTCGCGGCGGCGCCGTTGAAGACTCCGCCCCCCTGACTGGGTCCGCCGGGGAGGCCGATTGCTTCGTTGTTGGAGAGCACATCGCCGGACAACGTCAGATTGCTGGCGGAGTTCTCAATGCCGCCCCCCTGGGTCGCCAGGCCGTTGGTGATGGTCAGTCCGGAGATAGTGACATCCGCCCCGCTGCCAGTGAGGTCGAAAACCCGGCCGGCGCCACTGCCGCTGACCGTCAGTTGATCGGCGCCCGGGCCTTGGATGCGCAGGCTCTGGCTGAAGGCCAACTCCCCACCGGTCAGGGCGACGGTCTGGCCGTCGAGGCGGGGATCGAAAACGATCGTGTCGCCGTTCTGGGCAGCGGAAAGGACCACGCGAAGTGTCCCTGCCGAGCCATCGTCAGCGGCGCTGGTGACGGTCAGCGTGCTGGGCACGGTACGGTCTTCAAGGGTTTCCAGCCGGGGCCGATAAGACAGCACCGGACGGATCCTTTTGCCGCTACGATGGGGCCGCCAGCCAGACCTTTGCTGTCGTAGCCACGAAAAGAAACGCATGACTTGCTCCAGGTAAGAATCGGTCTGCGATATAATACCCCGGTCCTCCCTCGGCGCGCAAACCGAGCGCCGGGGCGGGGTCGGGCCGGTGAGGGATTGCTTGGCGGCGAGACCTCACCGGCCGCGCTTCTCTACTTCCAATGAGGCAAGGGCCGAAGGGAGCGGTCAGCCTGCCGACTTCTGCTTGCCGGCCTTCGCTTTCTCCGGCGGTGCTTTCTCCTCTTTACCACCGAGCAGCGCCTCGGCCTCGTCGCGCAATATCTGCAACGTCAAGCGGCGGTTCCAGGGCATATGAGCGTCCTTGTTCTTCGGCTCCTTTGGTTGGCGGGCCTTGTCCAGCCACTGCTTTGCTTCCACGCCGTGACCCAGACGCTGGTGGGCCATGGCCAAGAAGAACCACGTGTACTCCGGGGGCTGAAACGGTTCAGCGGGCAAGGCCACTGCCTGGTCCAACTGGCGCACCGCTTCCTGGAACCGGCCGGCGCGATACAAGGCGGCACCAAGGATTGTCTGGTCCGACCGGCTCTTGGGATTCTGCGCCACGAGTGTTTCGGCTAATTTCACCACACGGTCCGGACTTGCTTCGCTGTTCGGGCCCATTACACAGCTCCAGGCTGCCAATCGGACCGCCTCTGGCGTTGCACCGCCGGGGGAGTCGAGCATGGCCTGGCACTCCCGGTGGTAAGCTGGGCCGTCGCCAAGCTTGAGATGCAGCAGCGCCAGGCGATACAGCAGGTTCCCGCCTTTCGCAGCCAATTTCCGGGCCTGGAGCAAATCCTCGCGGGCCTTGTCGTACTGGCCCAGCCCGCAGTACGCGGCCGCCCGGTTGATCCGGGTCTGGACGTGCGTCCCGCCCAACTCCAGGGACCTGGAGTAGTCGGCGACGGCCTCGTCGTAGCGGCCCAGACCTAGATAAAAGTCTGCCCGGTCGTCCCATGCCCACCAGCAGTTCGGGGCCACGTCGATGGCCTGGTCCATGTCGGCTAGTGCCTCTTCGTATTGGTGAAGCTCGTAATGGACTTCTCCCCGAACGGCCCATGCCCACCAGAATTTCGGCTCCAACTCGATGGCGTTGTTGCAATCGGCGAGGGCGTCGTCGTACTGGCGCCGCCGGCAGTACGTCAACGCACGCTGGAGGAGGGCCAGGGTATGCTTCGGGTTGAGTTCCAGGATCTGATTAGCGTCCGCGAGTGCTCGGTCGTCCTGTCCCAGTAAGAAGCAACACCGCGAACGCTCCCATAAGAATGACGTGTTCTTGGGTTCGAGCTTGATCGCGCGATCGAACTCAGCCAGCGCTTTTTCCAGGCCGCCCCGGTCGCCCTGCGCCCAGGCCTTGTCACGCAGGGCCCGCCCCAGCGCTTCGGTAGCGCGGGGATCATCCGGACGGAGAGCCAGCGCGCGGGTGAGGTGGGCAATTGCCTCATCCCACTTGCTTTGATCGATCAGCGCGCTGCCGAGGTTGTAGTGAACCGCTGCATCTTTCGGGTCACATTCGACAGCCTTGGCAAGTTCAGCGATCGCCTCGTCCGACCGGCCTTTGGCCTTCAGAGCGTTGACGAGTTTGACAGTGGCCTCGGCGAACTGCCTCTGGTGACGGTCATAGTCCGCCTGCTGCGTTGGCAGGAGGTAGCGGTGGGAGTGCGCTGCGGCGAAGCCCTTTTGGAGGCGGAGCATCTCCCGGTACTCAGTGATCGCCTCGTCCAACAGATCCTTATCTTTCAGCGCGTTGGCAAGGCAGAAGTGGGCCTCGGGGAAGTCCTTTTCGACGCGGACGGCCTCTCGGTACTCGACAATGGCCTCGTCGAGTTGCCCCTTCTGCCGCAAGGCATGGCCAAGGTTGATGCGGGCGGTCGCGAAGTCGGGGTTCAGGGCAATGGCCTGCCGAAGGGCGGCGATAGCCTCGTCGGTCTCTCCTATCATTAACAAGGTGATCCCCAGGATGCTGCGGGCCTCCGCGCTGCCGGGGCGGATGGCTACGGCGGCCCGGAAGTAACCCAGGGCCATTTCGGGGTGACGTGGCGGTGGGCCGAAGGTCAAGAAATGCCCGAGGTCGTAGTTGAGCCAGAAATCCCCCGGGTAGCGCTGTTGCGCCTGCTGCAGGACGGCCTCCGCCTCCTTTCCCAGGCCGGCGGCTTCCAGCACCGCCCCCAGCCATGCGAGCACGCCTGGCGGCTGCGCCAGCGCCTCCGCCTGCCCGGCTAGCTCTCTCAGCTGCTTCGTATCCCCGGCCAACGCCGCGCCACGGAAGGCCCGCCGCCAAGGGCTGTCGTCGGCGCCGTCTGCCACCGCCCGCAGCCGGTCCCTGCCCGGGTCCTGCGTCGTCTGGCCCTGCATCCAGGCATCCAGCCCCGCCAACAAGGCTTCGCGGATGGCCGAATCCCGCACCCGGGCCGCCGCCTGCGCCGGCTCCAGGGCCATCACATCGAGCCCGTAGGCCGCGAACGCCGTCGCATACCGCTTCCCCGCCCCGGCCATGTCGAACATGGCGCCGCCCTTGCTCTCCGCTTGCCGCAAGCGGATCTCGTCCAGGTCGGCCAGCATGCGTACATCCCGGAGGAATTGCTCGGCGCGCCGGCGCACGCCCGAGCCCACGCTGTTGCCGTCGTGCAGGGCTTCGAGGCGCTGGGCCGCGGCGACCAGGGCCGGGTCGCCGGGCTGGCCCTCTCGCAGCCGCGGTTCCGCCGCCTCTAGCACCTCGACAGCCTTGCCTTCAGCCTCGCGTTGCCGGACCGCCCGGTCGCGCACCAGCCAACCGCCGCCACCGCCTACCACGGCGATAAACAGCAGAATGAGGCTGGTGACCGCCAGCGCAATCTTGTGCCGCCGCGTAAACTTACGGAAGCGATACCTCGCCGAGGGCGGACAAGCCAGCACCGGCTCGTCGTGCAAGTAGCGCTGTATATCCATCGCCAGACCGTTGGTCGTCTCGTAGCGTTCGGTTGCGGTCCTTCTCCAACGCCTTCATGACGATCCAGTCCAACTCCCCCCGGAACAACCGGCTCAGCAGCTTCGGTTCGCTCTGCCGCTGGGTGGACACCGCCGTCGCGGCTTTTCCCAGTGTGCTAACGCGTGTGCTCGGCTTGGGCGGCTCTTCCTCACGGATGATGCGCCGGATCTCTTCGTAGCCCGCCGTGCGCAGGCGTTCCTTATCGAATGGTGTCGTACCGGTCAAAAGTTCATACAGCATCGCACCCAGCGAATAAATGTCACTACGTGTGTCCACATCCAGTCCGCTCTGCCCCGCTTGTTCCGGAGACATGTACAAGGGCGTGCCCACCATCTGCGAGAACTGCGTATAGATGGTCTTGTCGGTCAATTGCTGGCCCACCGCCTTGGCCACGCCGAAATCAATCACCTTGACCACCGGCGTGCCGTCGTGCGACATCACCAGCACGTTGCTCGGCTTGAGGTCGCGGTGGATGATCCCCTTCTGATGCGCATGTTGCACCGCCTGACAGACCGAGACGAATAGTTCCAGTCGTTGGTGGATCGGCACCTGGTTTTGATCGCAGTATTCGGTAATGGGCACGCCCTTGACCAACTCCATGACGAAGTAGGGGCGGCCGCCTGCTGTCTCGCCACCATCGTATACCTTGGCAATGTTGGGATGATCCATCAGTGCTAACGCTTGCCGCTCGGCCTCGAAGCGGGCGACCACCTGCCGCGTGTCCATGCCGGGCTTGATGACCTTGAGGGCGACTTTGCGACGGACGGGGTACTGTTGCTCAGCGACGAAGACCAGCCCCATGCCGCCTTCGCCGATCTGCTCCATGAGGCTGTAGGGTCCGATGACCGTGCCGGCGCGTTCCCGAACGGGCGGCTCGTCGGTTGTTGCCTCGGGGCCGGGGACACCGCTTTCTCCAGGGCCGGGAAGCCCGGTGCCGGCTTCCCGGTGGGCTTGCAGCAGCACTTCCACCTGGCCGCGCAGGTCCGACCGGCCGGCGCAGACCCGGTCCAGGAAGGCCGGCCACTGGTCGGGGGCATGCTTTTCCACGGCCTCCAGGAAGAGCGCCTTGACCGGGTTGGGGTCCGCGTTCATGGGGTCAACCTTTCCGCCCTTCTCCCTTCGCATAGATACGTGCGAGAATGGCGCGGGAAACGTCTCAGCAAAAGCCAGCATTCAGCCCGAGCCCGGCCCGCCGCCCAGCCGGGTGCAGATAGTCCTCGCGGACCAGGGCCGTTTCTTGTGCTTTTTTGCTGGCGACCTGGGAATTACTGGAGTTCGGGGAGGCGACCGCCACTACTTCACCAGGCCATTGAGCTTCTCCGCAACTTCCTTGGCCGAATCGAGCGACGCAGACCCCACATGCTTTCCGTCCACGTCTAGAACAATGATCCCAGCAGGGACAGCCGCTGCCGAGGATCGGAACGGCGGCCAGGAAGACGATGGGCAACACTCGTCCAAACAGAGAGCTAGCGGACTAAACCTCCTCTCCCCTCGTGAGGGAAGGCTTGGGTAGGAGGTGTCAAGGCAATGGAACCAAGGAGTTGTGTCCCCCCACCCGCCCCCTCCCCCTTGTGGGGGAGGGAAAAGTCCGTTAGCCCATAGGCATCTCCATTCCCAGGATCACGGTGTCGGTTTAGGGACTGGCCGGGAACGGAACTACGATGCCGACGGCCTCGAACAGCTCGGCTACCTCGCGGTGTTCCGCGATGTCTACTTTCAGAGCGGCCGATCACGTCGTCCGCTGCAAAGATGTGCGGGACGCGCGTGCGCAGGAAGGTGTCCACGTCGATCTCGCCACGCTCATTGATGGCCACGCCTGCCTTTTCGACGGCGATGTTGTCGGTGTTGGGGCGTCGGCCTGTAGCGATCCGTAGTTTCTCGGCACGGTACTCCCGCTGAGTTCCGCCGACCAAAGCCGTAACCGCCCGTATCGACTGATAATCACGTCGCAATGCAAGCAGACGCGCTGCCGGCGAGACGAGCGGGTGGTCCGACTATTCATTCTCCGCCGTGGCCGGATGCGGCCTCATCCTCTTTAGCTACAACCCATGAGCGGCATATCGTTTGCGTGTTAATTATCGTTGTGCCCCGCGGACCTGGTACAGGGGGCGTTTTGTGCGCATCAGCGGGCAGGCCCAAGATTACTGACATCGCTTCGCCACGGGCGGGGATGATGGAGCAGCGAAAGGAGTAGGTACATGCCAAGAGAAATCGGCGATTCCGTGGTTGTCATTACCGGCGCGTCGAGTGGAATCGGCCGCGCCACCGCCTTGGCCTTCGCCCGCCGCGGAGCGGCTGTGATTGCTGCTGCCCGGCGAGAACAGCCGCTTCGGGAACTGGCACACGAATGCGAGCGGATCAGCGGCCGAGCCTTGGCCGTGCCGACAGACGTGACCGATGAGTCGGCGGTCCGGAACCTGGCGCGCCGCGCAATCGAAACCTTTGGCCGGCTGGATGTCTGGGTGAATAACGCCGCAGTGACGCTCTTCGGCCGGCTGGAAGAAACTCCTTACCAATCGTACCGTCGAGTGATCGAGACGAACCTCTTTGGCTACGTCCACGGCGCCCGCGCAGCGCTGCCCTACTTCCGCGAACAGGGCAGCGGCGTTCTCATCAACGTGGCCTCGGTCGTCGGCAAGATGGGCCAGCCATACACCAGCGCCTACGTCGCCAGCAAGTTCGGCATTGTTGGCCTGTCCGAGTGCCTGCGCCAGGAGGTCACAGACGCCGAGGACATCCACGTCTGCACCGTCCTGCCGGGCTCGACCGACACGCCGCTGTTCCAGCAGGCAGCCAATTACACCGGGCGGGCCGTCAAGCCGATCCCTCCGGTCGATGACCCGGATCGGGTGGCGGAGGTAATCGTCCGCTGTGCGGAGCAGCCCGAGCGCGAGGTGGTAGTCAGCGGCACCGGCTCCAGGCTGATCCTCATGCACACCCTGGCGCCGGGGTGGGTGGAGCGACAGATCGCCTCGAAAGTGGAGCACGAACACTTCCAGGAGGGGCCGGCCGTGCCGACCCCGGGCAACTTGTTCGAGCCCATGCCTCACTGGGCTCGCATCCGCGGTGGCTGGCAGGAGCCGCGGGGGGCTGCGTGGGGAAGCATGGCGGCCGCCACAGGACTGATGGTGCTGGGTTTTGGCCTCCTCGCCTGGTGGCTGCGCCCGGGACGAACAGTGAGGACCGGGATTGAGGAACCGGCAGACCGGGGCCGCGCTGTTGGACAAGGGGCCGCAACCGGTATGCAGATTGAGGTGTGACGGTGGAGCGGGCGAGAGCGAGTCTGGAGAGCCGGTTCTTCGATGTGCAGGGTCTGCGCATGCACGCCCGGGTTTCGACGAATGACGATGTTCATTAATAAGTTGCCGCGCCACGCCCGCGAGCAGGTCTACTCCTGGAGCGGCTGGGGAGAGGCTATCCGTCCGGAACGACTGGCACAGGTGCGAGCGGAAGACATCTCGCGGTGGGTGGTGAGTCAGTATCCCCGACGCCCGTATCAAGCAGTGGCCATCGGCTCGGCTAGCGGAGCGCTCGTCCACCTATGCGCCGCCCTGGGAATCCCCTGGCTACCCCAGACCTTCCTCATCCCCGTGCGGCAACCCGGCATCCCCCCCGACGAGCCGCAGCGAGACCTGGAATGGGGCCGGGGGCCAGCCCGGTTGCTCCTGGAGGCCAACCCGGAGCTACAGCTGCACCACACGCACGACGCCAACCAGGACCGACTGATGATCCAGCACATGACTTACTTTCGCGTCAAACGGTTGTGCCTGGGCGAAACATATGAGCAGTTCCTGGAAGAGGTGTTACGCCCCGGGGACACTCTAATCCTCATCGAGTGTCAGCTGACCTGGCCAACCGTCCGGGTGGATGAGCGTTACATCTTCCAGCATGGCGCGCTGGGCGGGGCGACACC
>Ga0209061_1003333_pt1 | contig 17648 bp, 17 predicted proteins | sample Coa_R1_10_FD_187157 | JGI IMG/M metagenome (GOLD analysis project Ga0209061, IMG submission 187157) | Surface soil microbial communities from Centralia Pennsylvania, which are recovering from an underground coalmine fire - Coalmine... | ecosystem: Environmental > Terrestrial > Soil >...
CAGGACAAGAGCGGCACACCTCACAGTTACGGATCGTGCAGTCGTAGCCACAGGCAAGAACCGCTCTTGCCCCCTCCAGAAAGAATGCGTATCATGGAGCGTATAATGGACAAGGAGAAGGTCATGCAGCTTGTGGAGCAACACGTGATCGGGCGCAGCGATCCCCGTTACAAAGTGATTGATGAGGCGGCCTTCAAGTCCAAGAATCTCTATAATGCCGCCACGTATGAGTACCGGCAAGCTTTCATTCACCAGGGCCGATACCTCACCTACAACGAGGTCCAGAAGCGGATGCAGTCGCATGAAGCGTACAAGGCCCTTCCGGCAAAGGTGAGCCAGCAAATCCTCATGGTGTTGGACAACAACTGGAAAGCTTTTCGGGAAGGGTTAGCAGCGTATAATGAGGATCCGTCGAAGTTCCTGGGGCGGCCACGCCCGCCCAAATACAAGCACAAAACACAAGGCCGCAACATCCTGGTGTACACGCTGCAAGCGCTCGTCGGCGGTCGGAGCAAGAAGGGGATACGAGGGATCATTCGCCCGTCGGGACTGTCTGTTGAGATACACACACGGCAAAGGAACATCGATCAGGTGCGCATCGTCCCGCGCAAAGGCTTTTATGTGGTGGAGGTGGTGTATGAAAAAGAAGTCAAGCAGGCAGACGTAAATCCTGCCTATTACGCTGGCATAGATATTGGCATGAATAATCTGGTAGCGCTAACTTCAAACAAACCTGGCTTTCGGTCAGTTCTTGTTAACGGGCGTCCAGTGAAGTCCATCAACCAGTACTATAATAAGCGCAAGGCAGAATTACAAAAGAAACTCGGCCACACCGGTACAACGAAGCGTATAGAGCACCTGACCACGAAAAGGAACCGGCGCATTGATCACTACATGCACACGGCCAGCAAGCGAATTATTGACCTGCTGGTGAAGGAAGGGATCGGTACACTGGTCATCGGCAAAAATGACGGATGGAAGCAAGAGGCCAATATGGGCAAGCGCACCAATCAGAACTTTGTCAGCATCCCCCACGCTCGTTTCATCGCCATGCTCACCTACAAGGCGCAACTGGTAGGTATCCGTGTCGTGGTCACGGAAGAGTCCTACACGTCCAAAGCTTCATTACTGGATCTGGACCCCCTGCCGGTGCGTGACCCGAACAACGGTGACGAGAAGCACACCTTTAGCGGAAAGCGGATAAAGCGGGGTCTCTATCGCGCCGCAGACGGGCGCGTGCTCAATGCCGATATCAACGGGTCCGGTAACATTATCCGAAAAGTAGTCCCCGATGCCTTCGGGCGAAGGGCGGTAGAGGGTGGGAAGGCGATGTTTGCATCGCTGGTAGTCCATCCGGTGAGGATTGTCGTTCCCCTCACGAAGCCAAAGGACAAACGTTTCGCAGCGAAAGCAAGCGGTCAATAGAACGCGCGATTTCGCTAGAAAACGCTATGGAGTTTGGAACTATCAGGTACGTGCCGGGTTATGATAGCGCATGCTGTACGCTTTTCCGCCTTTAGCAGGGGAAGGGGGACTTGAGATCGTGACCAGGCGGGCAAAGAGACAGCGGATGGACCTGGCTTCTTTTTGGGGTGAACCCATTTTCCGGTTCACTTCAATCTTCGCTCAGAAGAACAGGTAATCTCCCCAGAAAGGAATGGCTTTGTACGCCTGCTTCCTTTCGTCCATGAGGCGATCAATTTCTTCATAGACGACTTTTTGATCGTGAGTCGTCAGGTGCAATAAGCTGGGACCAAAGTTGTGCTTGAAGGCGCGACTTCGGCTCCATTCTCGGAGCAAATAGGTGCGCAAATTGGGAGCAATCACGATGATATCAGATTGCCAGATTGAAAGCACAGGATTCTCGGCCTGGCAGGGTTCGGCAAGGAGATAGCTATGCCCACAGAGCGGGATGAGCCTGGGAGCCGCGTCCACGATGGGTTTGAGTCGGTGACGGGCTTCTTCCTCTGTGCCAGGTATCGTACCCCACGCTGAGCGCCAGAAACGGGGGTGATGGATAGCGTCGAAGGCAAAGCCGCTCAGAATATGCTCATAGGCCCTCTGAATAGAGGCTGGCGCTCTTTGCCAGTTATAAAATAATCCAGTGATATATTCGCCAGGGACAAACTCAAATCTCGGTCGATCAGTCGCGTGTAGCCATTTGTAAAATAAGCGATAGTCGGGAGGAAAGCGGATGTGCCACTGGCGTTCAATGGCCTCGATCTCCTGGTCTGCTAATGGCTCAAGCCACCTGGCGCCGCGCCAATCGGGATGCCACTTGCCCCAGGTGTCTTCCTGTTCGAGATTAGCGTCGGCGGAGTACACGGGCACGTTTTTCCAGCCCGCCTCCGTTCTGGCACGAAACCAGAGCAAAAACGCTTCATTGAAGAGGGGAGGAATAGCCATCAGGTATCTCCGAAAACAGTTGATGCTTCGATTGTACCCAGATGCATGGCGTTTTACAACTGTTTTCCCTCACGAGGATTGCCCATGAGTGTACAAGTCTTATGGAGCGCTACCGGGCTATGCTTCAGTTGCCTGAGATCGACCAGATCAGGCGTCTCCGGGTGGTTGAAGTGGCAGTATGGTGGTACCGTTTGTCTGGACAGAAATCGACCAATTTTGAGAGTGAACTCAGCAGTAAGGAATTCTCGTTACGAATGATTGGAGCGATACACAGCAAAAAGGCGTTTGATAATTCAGTGACTGATGATATCGCTCATAATTGTAAAATCGGATTGGACGGCCCGCGCGCGCTCAAGGAAGAGAGCCACGGTCGCCACACGCACCAGGTCCTGGCTTTCGGGAAGTCGTGGGAGATCGGGGATGGCGAGAGGAGGCACAGCGAACTCGTATTCAGCAGACAGAGCACGAAAGGTGAATGCCCTCGCGCTCCGCTGCCAGGCATACCAGGCCGGAGAGCCGACAGGCACGATCTGCTCATGCCCCTGCTCTTGATAGCGCAGGACGCTGCCTGTGACAACGGGCCTGTTTCGGTCCATAGCTGCGCTCCCGGAAGGCATGTACCGGACGATCCTGTTGCCGAACAGTATAGCATATGTTCGGTAACAGGAGGATACCTCAAAGCGGGCAGTCGGGCATGCGTAGGATTAACCATGCGCAGCCGGGTATTGTTCTATCAGCGCCTCATGAGAGGTCGTCAGGCGGCAACCTTCGGCCGGTGAAGAGTTCTCCGGTTCTACCACGGTTCACCCACAGCACGGGCGTCCCTGGCAGGTCGGCCATTGATGCCTGGCCCGTGAGCAGCGTGGCCCAGAACCCCGGTTCGAGGTCATGCTGCGATGGATGAAGAGCGTTTGCCGTAAACGACTGTTATCAGCGGACAGTCACGGGTCATTTTCTGGCGAGCGAGGATGCATACCTCCGTCGATAGAGATGGTCTGGTTGGCGCGGATTACCCTTTTTGGCAGATCCCACTGTCCCCACGGGTCGTCTATACTTCTTATATCGTCCCTGAGCTATGTGGCTCGTTCCATGAGCCACGACAGAGACTGCTCTGCTCATGGCTCTTTTTTCCTGGCTGTGAACACACCACATAGCAAGACATTCCTCAAGAGGAGAATATATTGATGGGAAAAATGCACGTTGAGGAGGTCGCCATCGACCGCTCTCTGGTCAGCCGGTTACTTGCGGCCCAGTTTCCGCAGTGGGCAGACCTGCCGCCACTGAATGCAACAAAGAAAGGACAGTGAATAACATGGCAAAGAAGGAAGTGAACAGTAACGGCACGGGCAGCTACGCTCTGCTGAACGGTCTCGATCTCTACTATGAGGTCCACGGGAGCGGGGAGCCGCTGCTTCTGCTTCCCGGCGGCTTCATGACGATTGAGGCGATGGGGGAGATTGTGCCGAGGCTCTCCGCGACGCGCCGCGTCATCGGCGTCGAACTGCAAGGGCATGGGCACACAGCCGACATCGAGCGCCCGCTGCGCTTCGAGTGGATGGCTGACGATATCGCCGCCTTGATTACCCATCTCGGGCTCGAGCATGCAGACCTCTTCGGCTTTTCTTTGGGTGGAGGCGTCGCGCTCCAGACCGCTATCCGCCACCCGGAAGTGGTGCGCAAGCTTGTGCTCGCCTCGACCGCCTTCAAGCGGGATGGCTGGTATCCCGAGGTTCTGGCGGGCATGGGTTCGATCAGCGTCGAAGCCTTCGCCGGGACACCGATCCACGAAGCCTATCTCAAGACCTCACCCCGGCCAGAAGCCTGGCCCGGAGTGGTTGCCAAAATGAGACAACTGCTGGCCGAGGATTACAACTGGGCAGAGGCCGTCGCGGCGCTCAAAGTGCCAACTCTGATCCTGGTCGGGGATGCTGACAGCTTGAGTCTCGCGCACGCCGTGGAGTTCTTTGGTCTGCTCGGAGGAGGCAGGGCCGACGGCGACATGGCCGGCCGGCCGCCTGCCCGGCTTGCAGTGCTCCCGGCCACGACGCATGTCGGCTGGGCGCCTCCGCATCATGGGATCATCACGCGCACCGACCTGCTCCTGCCAATCCTCACCGAATTCCTCGATTCACCCTCAACAGAAACCAGGTGAGTCGGGGCCGGATCGAGGCGCAAAGGCCGCTTCCCGAGCGATGGGGCGACGGAGGCAGGTTTTCCACGAGCAGCATGCCATCCGGCTCTATATGGTGGCCGGGTGGCAGATCGCGCTCTCCCGCGAAAACTCGCGCTAGATCCGGCCTTCGTGAAGTGCGCTGATAGCTCTGGCGATACGTTGCAGCCTTGTCTCGGCGGTCCTGGCCCCCTCGATAGAGAGGACAATACGCTGCTTGTTACTGTAGGACAGTCCATCGAAGAATCGTCTGGCGTCTGCATCGCCGGCAAGCGCTTCCAGGAGGTCGGGTGGCACGTCCACCTCGCGGGGCTGAGTATCGAGTGCGATCTCGACCTCCACCTCATCGCCGGCCTCAACACCACTCCTGGCACGGTTTTCAGCGCTGATGGGAAGCCGGAACTCGCCTCCCATCGGCGCCACGGTACTGCGGTAGGTGTGGCCGTTGATCGTCACGCGGACCGCTGGCCGCTTGCCCGATTTGAGGCTCTCAACGACCTCTGCGGGAACGACGATACCTGTAGCCGTCTTGCCATGAAGCTCTATTCTACTGCGAAACCTCATAGGTTGGACTCCTGGAAGTACTCCACCAATACGGGGGCCATCGCCTCATCGGCCACGTTGTGTGGCTGGCCTGCAATGGTGTAGCGCCGCGCGTTGGGCAGGGTATCTGCGACGGCATCCGCGCTATGGCTCAACCATGGCATCGTCCCACCGTCAATAACCAGGGTTGGAGCTGTGGCTTTTGCGATCCGCTCTTGTGGTAGCTTGAAGTCGCCACTGCCCATGAGGATGGCGTCATAGACGAGCGTATGGGCAAACGCCTCCTGGGCCGGCCAGAATGGGGACTGACGCATGGCAGCCACGAACTCGGCAGGCATCCCAACAGCCCTGGTAAAGAAGAGTTCGACCATGTCGCCTCTGCGCCCCTCACGCATCATCCTGGTAAGCTGCTCCATATAGTCCTGCGGCACGGGAGGACGGCTCTCATCGACGATATAGGGCGGCTCCCACAGCGCCAGCTTCTTCATTCTGGGAGAGAGGCCGCGCGCGGCTGCCTCCAGAGCCAGAACTGCACAGCCGGACGTGCCATAGACACACGCAGACCCACCAGCCACATCGAGAAGCGCAGCAATATCTTCCACCTCGCGCTCGACGGCGTAAGGAGGGGTAAACCCGCTCTCGCCGTGCCCGCGACGATCAAAGTTGTAGACTGTGAAGTGTTCCGCGAGCAGGCGGGCCAGTCCCGCCTGTTGAGAGCGGTCACCTAAGACGCCGCCCACAATGACGACCGCCGGCCCCTGGCCGATCCGATCATAGACGATAGTGGTTCCATCTTTTGAAGTTACCTGTGGCACGCAATCTGTCTCCTGTCTCATAGGTAGCAAGCCATAACCACGAGCCAGGTGATAAACTGGCTCGTGGCTATCTCTCTCACTGTTTGACCGGTTGGTAGTTCAGACGAACGATCCCCGTCTTGTAGGCTCTGGAATCAAGCAGTTGAAATTGTCCTTTCATCCCCTCTTGAAAGAGACGCTTTCCTTTCAAGAGGACCAGGGGAGCGACCGTCAGGATGTACTCGTCGATGAGACCATGCTGCGTGAGCAGTTGCACCAGTTCAGCGCTTCCGTTGATTAACATGACGCGACCGGGCTGCGCTTTCAGTCTTGCCACCTCCTCGATGACGTTGCCGGTGATGACATGGGAGTTATTCCAGGTCACATCTCTCAGAGTGCTGGAGACAACGTACTTGGGGACGCTATTAAAGATATCGGCCATTGCGCCCGAGCGCTCGGGCCAGGCGGCAGCCATTTCCTGATAGGTCTTCCGCCCGAAGAGCATCGCGTCGGTCTCCTGAAGCTGGGCCATGACATACTCTCCGATTTCCTGATCCAGGTATGGAAACACCCAGTGATCGGGTGTTTCCATAACTCCATCCAGGGTCAAAATCTCGGACACGTGTAATCTCATGCTCTGTTCTCTTTCTTTCATGAAGGTACTTCCCTGCAAGCCGCAGGCGAAAAGGAACTTCTTAAAGAAAAGGTCAGTCCTCCTGCGGACGTATTTCGCTGCGCTGGAGCGAGAGCAGGGTTAAGCTCAATTGATCGATCCTGGCGAGTACCCCATAGAGGGCGGCCTGATCAGGAAGCGTACCGGAAAGCTGCGAGGTGCCATCTTCCTCATGCACAATCTCCAGGCCCTCCAGCCACTCCTGCCACGAAGGATCGAGATGCCCTTGAATGCGGATTGAAACATGCATGCATTGCCTGCCTCTCTTGCTGTGATGTACTCTGCCAGAGGTCGTTAAGAAGAGTATAGCTTTCAGATGGAGAGCACACATCACCTGTATTCGTGATCAGACAGGTGATTGCACCCGAGGTCTTTGGACACACCCGGGCGATTCTAGTTACCCAGGTGGCCTGGCTGTCCAGAGCCTCCATCGGCTAGAGGAGTTGCAGTCGCTGCGCTACCGCAATGGCTTCGGCGCGCCGGCTCACGCCCAGTTTGCGATAGATACTGCTGACCTGGGTTTTAATGGTGTTAGGAGGAACGATCAGCGCTTCTGCCATCTCGGCATAGGTGCTCCCTCCAACCAGCAGTCGCAGTACCCGTTGCTCCTGTCGAGAGAGTGGCTCGATGCTCTCTTGTTGGACGGCGTTTCGCGGTGAATGCGGCAAAGTCCTGTGAGGAGTGGCAGGTGGAATGTTGCTTCCCTGCGTGAGTCTACCTTCTTCCTGCTCAAAAGCAGCCAGCAAGTGCAGCACATACGATGCAGAAATTGCATCGGCACAAGCATCGCTATCCGGCGGCGCCTCCAGGAGCGTCTTGAGTACCTGTTTCATGGGGAAGCCGGCATCTAGATAGACGCGAATATAGTCCTCTGGCCTGGTCAGCCTGAGCAGACGGGCCGCGACCGTTCGTGCTTGCGCGACCTTGCCCGTATGGAAGAGAGCCACTGCATACAGCGCCATCCATTCGAGCGTTTTCTCGATATCTGCCGGCTGATCCTGGTGCCAACTGAAGCGTTCGAGCGTCTCGACAGCCTGAGCTGGCTGTTGCTGCGCAAGGGCGATCCGGGCCAGCAGCAGTACTTCCCATTTGCGCAGGGGGTCCCAGGCTTGCGGGGAGAGCGTCGTCTGTGCCGCCCAGGCACCGGCCTCGGTCAGACTCCCCCGCGCCAGCCACACCCGGACGCGGGTTTCTTCGATCCAACGCACATTGTTGACAAATTTCTCGCGCTCAAAGAGCGCTTCAGCCCTTTGCAGTGCCTCCTGTGCCGTATCCAGATCTCCTCGTACAAGCGCGAGCAGCGCTGCCGATCTTTCCCCTATCATCAACAGTTCCACCTGCTGCCAGCTCTGCGCGATACGCAGCAGCCGACGCAGCACATCGGATGCTTCTTCCAGCCGATTCCAGGCGTAGAAGATATTGAAAAGGCAGAAAAGCAGATAGCCTGCTACCGGCGTGCCCCCACTGATCTGCTCAAGCAACGTGAGGGCAGCGAGGCATTCGCGGTGCGCCTGGTGCAACTGCCCGGCTTCTCGATACGCCGTCGCCAGCCAGGTCATCACCCGAAACGTCGCCAGGGGGTCTCCAGATTCACGAATCCACTGTCGGGCCTCACGCAGCTTTTCCGCCAGGAGGGCACTCGATTGCTGGAGCGACAGGGCCAGCCAGAAGGCGAAGGAGAGCGGGATCAACTTCCAGCTCACCTCATCATCGGGGGGCAGCGCTTCTAACTCCTGAGTCAGCAGGCGCAGACGCTCTTTATTGCCGCGCCCCATGATGGCCCTGACCTCAATCAAGGCGCGCAGCAGGCAGAGGCGCCGCTCGATCAATGCTATCTCTGCCTCCCCTCGCATATGCATGTGCTGGCTGTGCACTATCGCTTCCATACGCACGATGGTGCGCTGCACCTGAGCGGCCATGTCGGCATGTACCGTTTCGGTACTGATATGGACGGAGTTGTGGAAGTGCAGCGCGGCGTTGAGGGCCAGGCGCGTATGAGCACACAACACGGAATCGGGCAGGGCGAGCACCCGGTCATGGATAGCCCTGGCTTCCCCATTAAGCCAGAAATGCGGAGCGGCCTGCTCCATCAAGGAGGCGGCCAGCGAGTAGTCAGGCGCCGCCAGCGCATGCGTAATGGCCTCGCGCCACTCGCCCTGCGTCTCATACCAGCGGGCTGCCCGGATGTGCAGAAGCGGCACCAGTTCCGGCTGCGAGGCGTGTAACTGAGCGCGCAGCGCCTCACGAAAGAGATCATGATAGCGGTACCACTGCCGCTGCTCATCAAGCGGTATCACAAAGAGGTTGGCCTGCACCAACGCTTCTAGCATCTCCTGGCACGCAGACTCGGCTGACGCTGCGGTAACGGCCTGGCATAAGGAGGCATGCATGCGGGTAAGAATCGATGTCTGGAGCAGAAAGCGCTGAAGTGGGACTGGCAATCCCGCAAGAATGTCCTGCTCGCCCCACAAAGGCAAAGGCGGTGTGCTCGGCCAACCAGCGGGCGAAAGCTGGCTCGTCTGCCTGTGTAAACCACTGCTCAGGTTCTCCGTGGCTCCGCAGCTCATACAGTTGAGCTTCTTCAGACCAGACGAGGACATGCAGCAATAGTCTGGGCATAGCGTCCTTTCATTCCTAAAATTGGTTATCTCATTTTTAGTTACCTACAGGCGGAAGTATAGCACACAATACAGCCATTCCAATGCATTGGCGCACCCGTCCTAATGAAGGATTACATGCAGGATCACAGAGATCACGTAGGTCAACAAGAGTAAGACGCCTGCCAGACGCCCGACCTTGCCTCGCCAGAGGAACGCGGTGGCGATCCAGGGGACTAGAATGAGCAGCGGCCAATCGAGGCGCACGATGAAAGGATCGACGCGAACAGGAGTGAGGATCACAATGCACCCCAGGTTAAAGAGCACAGGGAATCGGGCCCGGTCTCACGCGAGTGCTCATGAGGAGCAAAGAGGAGCAAGAAGGGATGAGGTATGACTTTACAGACACTCCAGGTTTCTCCTTCGCCTGGAGTGCCTGTTCTTCTGGTGCTTCGTTGGAGAGGCGAGCTACAATGGAGCGAGTGGATGTTTTCTTTGTCCAGCCTCTTCCCTCGCCTCAGTTTGGAGCCTTCTGCTGTCCGGCCGTTCTGAGCAACAATTTCGCTTTGACATACACCCGTTGAGAGATCTGCTCGTGCTGATACAGGTCCTCAATCGTCTGGAGCAGACCGTCCAGGGTTCCGCCCTGAAACGAAAGCAGTTGCACCAGGATCTTCGCATCATGGGCATATTCGAGCGCCATCGACCGCACTCGTGCATCCAGTTGCCTCATGGCCCGGCGAGAGAAGGTTTCCGGGAGATCGCTTTGTTCCTGGAACTGCACCAGCATCTGACGTGCCTGGGCCAGCTTTGATGGTTCCGTGGTCAGAGCCAGGACGAGTTCAAAGATCTTCCTGGCAAGCGTCTCGTTCTCACGAGCAGCACCCCGTTCCGAGCCGGGAGCCGTGCTCGCTTGCTTGCGGACCTCCTCATTGCAACGACGACACTGGTGCCTGTCTTCTTCTGGTGCCATGAGTGCTTCTCCCTGGAAGGTGTGATACCAACGGCGGTCGCGATGTCACACCTCTAGAAAGGCGGCGGCCCCAGAATCTCCATCCCATATTGAGCCGAGATGGCAGCCAACTTCTGAAAATCAATGGGTTGTGGACGCAGCCCCTCCTCCAGCGCGGGCGTTCCAGCGGCCACGAAGTACTGGTCCATGTTCGCCGGCGTGCCAATCACCAGGAAGCGGGCGGGGGTCTCGCTCACGACCTTGAAGCTGTGCGGGATGCCACGCGGCAAGAAGACGAAGGTGCCAGGGCCTCCCTCAGATAAGTCGTCACCGCATTTAAGGAGGAACGAGCCTTCCAGGATGTAGAACATTTCGTCATCGTAGCGATGGACATGCCAGGGCGGCGCGGTATCCGGTGCGGCAAGGGCCTCGACGACACTGATCGTGCCGCCGGTCGATTCGCCGGTCGCCTTGAGCGTCATGCGGGTGGTCGTATACCAGACCGCCTGGCCTTCATCAGCCTGTAAGATGTAGGGATGTAACGACGTGGGTTGAGTAGCCATGGAGTCATCCTTTCTGTTTCATGCGAAACCATCATCGAAAGACACAAAAAGTTCCTCAGCAGCAAACGCTCTACGAAAGGACGAACAACAGCATTCGAACTGAATTTTTGACACTTATGTGTCATTACGCTACTTGAATGCCACCATGTCATGCGAGTATAATAATCGAAAACACGTCAAAAGTCAAGAGGTTCCTGTATGCATATGGACACTTCATACAACGGGAGATACAAGCAAAAACGACGGACGCGCGCTGCCATTCTCACCGCTGCCAGGGAGCTGATCCGGCAGGGCAAAGTCCCCTCGGTCGCCGATGCCGCCGATGCTGCCGACGTTTCGCGCCGCACGGCCTACCGTTATTTCCCGACCAAAGAGCAATTGCTCGTCGAAGCCCAGCTCGAGGCAGAACGACCGGTGTTTGAGCGCCTGTTCGAGGCACCAGAACTCGCTCACGATGTCGAGGCGCGCCTGGATGCCCTTGTGCGGACGATGTATGCCGAACTTCAGGCGACCGAGCCGCTCATGCGGGCCATGATCCGCTTGACCGTGGATCGTATCCGGGACGAGCACACGGCTGATGCAGTAGAGACGGAGCCACCCCGCCGGGGCTACCGGCGCATCGACTGGATCGAACTGGCTCTGGAACCGGTTCGCACGCAGTTGGATGAACTCAGCTTTGAGCGCCTGGTGTCCGGGTTAGCACTCTGCATCGGGATCGAGGCCTTCCTGGTGCTGCGCGATATTCGTGGGCTTGACCTGTCCACAGCAGAGGAGGTCTCGCGCTGGGTCGCCCGCTCGTTACTGCACGCCAGCCTCGCCCAGAGCAACGGAACCACCTCGCCATCCCTTCCTCCTGAGAGATAGGTCGCTTCCTGTTGCGTTCCTGACGATAGTCTAGCGTAGTCCTGGCGTGCAGCACATCGGTAGGATTACGTGTTGCATTACCTGTTTTTCAAAGCGGGGAAGGAGGAAGCAGGTGTTGTTTAGACGAGCTTGTGCTCAACCGCGTAGCGTGTTGCGGCACTGCGTGAGGACACATTGATCTTGTTGTAGATGGAGCGGAGATGCCCTTGCACCGTGCGCGGGCTGATGACCAGTTCGTCGGCTACCCGCGCGTCGGTCAAGCCCTGGCTCACCAGCCGAAGCACTTCGACCTCTCGAGCGGTCAGTCCATCCGGGTAGGTGGGAGATGATCTCATGGGCAAGGGGGCTGCCTGCTTCGGCACAGATACTCCTTCCTGGGAGGCAAGTGCCTGCTCGGGCGTCATCGCCCGTCCCTCATTCCACGCGACGGCCCAGGCTTTCTCCCCAAGTCGCAGGCGTGCAGTAGTTGCTGCGCGTTCATAGTCCGCGCGCTCAAGAGGTGGCATGGGTCCACCGATTGCGTCTCGCACGGTTGCCGCGGCGCCCCAGAGGTGTGCTGCCCATACGAAAGTTCCCTGCGCTACAACCACACCGGCCAGTCCTTCCAGACCAGAAGCCACTTCCTCATTGAACCCTCCCTTCAAAGCTTGCTCAAGGCTCTCCTCGTAGCAGACCCGCGCCGCTGCGAAGTTCCCCTGGCGGGCCTCTGCCCTCGCCAACCGGATCAGTGACGAGGCGACCTGATCATTCCTGGCCCCAATCTCCCTCAAGACCGCTAAACTTTCTTCTGCTCGTGTGCGTGCGGCGGCAGGGTTGCCTTGACTGAGCTCGACCTCGCACAATGCGCGGAGGCAATCGGCAAGACCGACGGAGTAGCCGATCTCTCTAGCAAACTTACAGCCCTCCTCCAGCAAAGTAGCTGCCGTTGTCGCCTCACCTTGAGAGAGGTACATCCATGCCAGCCAGTAGAGCGCATTGACCATGCCCTTCTTGTCCCCCACCTGCCTGAAGAGTGCCAGGCTCTCCTCAAATCGAGCGCGGGCACGGGCATAGGTCCCTTGCCGTTCCTCAAGCAGCCCCAGGTGGAACAGTGCCCAGGTCATGTTTTTATGACCTGTTTCCCTGTAGAGGGCCAGGGCTTCCTCAAGCAAGGAGCGGGCTGCTGCGATGTCTCCTTTCGTTCTGGCAATCATCCCGAGCCACTGCAGAGCTGCGGCCATTCCCTGCTTATCTGCGAGCTGCCGGTACAGTACCAGGCTCTGTTCGGCCAGAGCTTCTGCCCGCCCGGTATCGCCCTGGTTGAGGGCCACAAACACGGTGGTCTCCAGTGCTTTCGCACGTACCGATGGCGCAACCGTCTCCTCACTACCCACTAATGCCCGTTCCAGGAAGGTCCTCCCTTCCTGCAAACGATGCTGTACCTCCCAGAAACGTGCAAGCGCGCTGACCAGGCGCGCGGCCATCTCTTTCTTCTCAGCCGTTTGTCCTTCTACCAACCACTGCAAGGATGCGCGTAGATTGCTCTGCTCGCGCGAGAGAAGCTTCTGCCACTGGTCCTGCTCAGCACCGTACAGATGTGGCTCCGCCTCCTCTGCCAACGCCAGGTAGTACGCCGCGTGTGCCTGCCGCACGGCCTCCCCCTCCTCATCGGCGGAAAGCCGCTCCCAGGCGTACTCACGCACGGTCTCCAGCATCAACAGGCGTGGTTCGTCACCGGCTTCCTCTCGCTGCTGCACGAGGCTTTTGTCCAGGAGGGACGTAATGGCTTCGAACACGTTGATCTCCTCCGGGTCAAGCGCGCGACACAGCGCCTCCGCCGCCTCTATGGTGCAGCCGCCAACGAAGGCGGAGAGGCGGCGGAAGAGGCGCCGTTCCCGGGCACTGAGCAACTCATAACTCCACTCCAGCGTGGTGCGCAGCGTGCGCTGGCGAAGAGGGAGGTCGTGTGCTCCTCCGCTTAACACCTCGAACCGGCGATCTAACCGGGCGAGCAGTGCTGGCGGTGACAGGAGCCTGGCGCGCGCCGCAGCCAGTTCGAGGGCCAATGGCAGCCCATCCAGGCGAGTGCAAATCTCCGCGAGGAGAGGCGCGTTGGCGGGCGTGATCTGAAAATCATGCTTGACGGCCTGCGCACGCTCGATGAACAGCTTCACCGCCGGGTACTGCGCGATGCTGTCGCTATCTGGCAGGTGGGCGAGGTCGGGGAGCGCCAGAGGAGGGACGGCGAATTGATGTTCCACTCGCAGGTGCAGCACCTCCCTGCTGGTGACGAGTAGCTTCAGGTGCGGACTGGCGGAGAGGAGGTCCATCAGGTCTGAGGCCGCGTCTATCAGGTGCTCAAAGTTGTCGAGCACCAGCAGGAGGTGCTTATTCCGCAACAACGCACGCAAGGAGTCCTCTGGCTCGTGCCCTGGATCATTGCATCCAAGCGTATGAGCAATCGTGGCGAGCACCAGGGTGGAGTCACGAATCGGAGCCAGGGACACGAAAGCGACGCCATCGGCAAAGTCCTCAAGCAGGTCTGCCGCGACCTGGATCGCCAGGCGCGTCTTGCCAATGCCCGCCGTCCCGGTCAACGTCAACAGACGTATCTCTGGCCTGCGCAAAAGAGCCGTCGCACTCGCCAACTCCTGCTCGCGTCCAATCAAAGGTGTGAGTTGCCCCGGCAGAGCAGTTGTCCCAATCGCATTCAGGGAACGATGAGTTCCACCTTCGGGAGCGTCTCCCGCTCGCTCAATGGCTTTAGCAGCCGTGGTGAGCCGTTCGAGAGTGAGTTCTTCTGACTTACCGAGGTAAGTGGTGCGCAGCTTGCCCTGAGTGCGCCGGTAGGCATACCAGTACCAGCCCCCTGGCCGCTGTTCCTTGCGGGCCGTGAAGGTCAGGCGATTAGCCTCAAAGGAAAACGAACGATGCTGCTCCAACCAGTCGTACCAGGCAGCCGTGCCAATGGCGATAGGATCGAGAGAGGTGCCTTCCGCAGTAGACGCTTGCAAAACACCATCACGTGCTTTCGGAATGCTGCGCGCCATCGTTCATCACCCTTCTAACAGGCTGGTTATACAGAAGTTACACAGATAGGATAGTTTGCTGTGTTGAGCTTGTCAACAGCAAGGAGGGCGATGGCAAGCATCGCCTCTCCCCTCCTGCATCGTTGAAGAAGGCAGGATCAGCCAGAGAAAGGACCAATCATGCTCCAGCGCGATCCCCGCGTGAATTGCGCATTGCAGGTCGCCCTGGAAAAGATGCAGGAAGTCGTCACCACGAGGCGCGCCGGAGAAAGGCACGCAGCAAGGACGCGAGCCTGCTTACACCACCTGGTGCAGCAGTTCGCCACGTCCTCGCAGGTGACGGCTTCACAAGGTGTGCAATTACAACACCTGTTGACGCTTGTCGAGGCCGTTTCCCCTGGTGGGACTCCCAGGAGCAAGCAGGGAGCATCTCCACTGGCCCCTGCTGGTGGCGAGCCAGAGGTTGAGAGAGCCATAGCCCATTCGTTGATAACGCCAGGATAGAGAGCTTCTTCCGCTCGTTCAAGACCGAATGCGTGCAGCAACCGACCAATCAAAGCCGGGCACAGGCCAAACTTTCCATCTTCGAGTGGATTGAGGTCTTCTACAATCGTCAGCGCCGGCATGCATTGCTCGCCTATCTCAGCCCTGTGCTTATGAGCAACAAGCTTCGCATGTTGAGCGACTCTGCGAAAGCAGGGGAAGATCACTACCCCGCAAGAGGGCGCCTGTGATGGTTCCCTGTCAGGATGACCGGGCCTTTACCACACAGATTATCCCATCCCCACTTCTCCTTGCCCTTGACAGCTACAGGCTCTTTGTTCTATAATCCTTATCGATTGATAAACAACCAGCAAGGAATACATGCCTATGGTGCGCCGATTACACAAACAGGTTACGGACGACGCCGCAGAGACGCAGGGTACGATTCTGCGCACGGCGGAGCAGTTGTTCATGACCTACGGCTATGGCGCCGTTTCGACGCGCCACATGGCTGGCGCCTGCGGTTTGGCGCAGCCAGCGCTCTATTAACGGCCCCGCGCCCGCTATGAGCGAGCAGAGATGATGGCTCAGCTCTTCCTCTATGGCCTTGCTGCTCCTGAGCAGGGAGTCGGGTGCAGGCCGGGGGTCAGGTTTGAATTTTTTTTGTTCTTCATTTATCAATCGATAAGTAGAATTTCTAAGGAGAGATTGATATGCAGTCCTTCTCGCCACCGTCTGATAACCGGCAGCAGAACTCTTTTGTGAAGGCTGGAAGCGATAGGCGTAGAAAGTGGAAGGTGCTGATTTCCGTCACCTTCGGCACATTTATGGTCATTCTTGACTCGACAGCCGTCAATGTAGCTATTCCCACGCTTCAGAAGGTTTTTGGGACGCCAGGCCACCCGGCCACCGTCGATCAGATCGATGGCATCCTGACCGGCTATATTCTCGCGCTGGGTATCATCACGCCGCTTGCGGGCTACCTTGCGGAACGGTCTGGCATCAAGCGCGTCTACCTGACGGCGCTTGGCCTGTTTGTCGCAGGCTCTTTCCTCTGCTCCCTGGCCCCCTCCTTGCTCTTTCTGGTCATCTTTCGCATCTTGCAAGGTCTGGGCGGTGGTATGCTCGGCCCTCTGGGCATTGCATTGCTCTTCGGAGCCTTCCCAGAGAAAGAGCGCGGCCTGGCCTTCGGACTCTTCGGTATTCCGCTGGTGGTTGCGCCGGCCAGTGGTCCGGTGCTGGGAGGATACTTCGTGGAGTATCTGAACTGGCGCTACATCTTCTATATTAACATCCCGGTTGGCATCGCAGGCATTCTTCTGGGATACCTCTGGCTGAGAGAGCAACGTCGCGGCGTACAGGCCAGGCTTGATTTGCCAGGCGTGGTGCTCTCTACCATCAGCTTTGGCACCCTGCTCTATGCAATTCAGCGTGGTGCCAGTCTTGGCTGGACCTCGCCGACGATCCTGAGCCTGCTCGGCGCCGGCATCCTGGCGCTCGCCGCGTTTCTCATTGTTGAGTTGAGAACGAAGGAACCACTGCTTGATCTGCGTCTCTTTGGACGGCGCACCTTCGCCTTCGCCAATATCATTGGCTGGGTGAGCAGCATTGCACTCTTCGGAGCGGAATTTCTCCTGCCGCTCTATCTGCAAACCCTGCGGGATCGGACGCCTTTACAGACAGGACTGCTCCTGTTACCACTGGCGCTGGCCTCGGGCGTCACTACACCCCTTGCCGGCGCTCTCTATAACCGCGTCGGGCCGCGCTGGCTTATCGCAGGGGGGAGCATCCTGCTGGCATTCAATACCTGGGAATTCGCGCACCTCACGCTCCATACGTCTTTTCTGGAACTGATGGGGATCGTCGCCATTCGTGGCGTTGCGCTCGGGATGGTACTCCAGACCACCCTCACCATCGCTCTCTTTGGTCTCTCACCCGCGCAGCTGCCGCGAGCCAGTTCATTGCTCAATGCCTTGCGCAACGTGTTTCAGTCGTTTGGCGTTGCACTGTTAGGAACGATTGTGACGCACCAGGTCACTTCCTATCAAGAGGCGGCGCGCAACGCTCTGAGCGAGCCTGCCAGCGCACTCGGTCAGCAATTCATCCATCTGGTTCAGCGACTTGCGCAACAAGGGATGCCTCAGGCAGTTGCGGCCAGAGCTGCGGCCGGGCAAATCCTGGGTAGCCTGTTCCCTCTGCACTTCCTGCAAGGACTGAACGACGCGTACACTGTCACCTTCTGGCTGGCAGTGGCATCGATCTTTCTGGCTTTCACGCTGCCCACACACCCGCGGCGACATCAGCCGGAGCGAGGCAAAGATGAGATGGAGGAGAAGGCCCGGCCTCAGCCAGCCGTTTAAACTCAGCTTTCCTGCCATTATCTTTCTTTTTTGCAGGCATGACTGTTCTCCCTGTTTGATGAGGAAAATCATATACGCACGTCACACACTTTATGGACGCAACAGTGTCTTGATCGCGCGGCGCTCATCACCTGTCAGCCCGGTTTTCAAACTGCCTGCACGTACAGCGGTTTCTCTGGTGTATGAGAGACAGCAGTAAACGCATAGATGCCGGAGCCAGTCTCAATGAATGTAG
>Ga0209061_1003334_pt1 | contig 17644 bp, 17 predicted proteins | sample Coa_R1_10_FD_187157 | JGI IMG/M metagenome (GOLD analysis project Ga0209061, IMG submission 187157) | Surface soil microbial communities from Centralia Pennsylvania, which are recovering from an underground coalmine fire - Coalmine... | ecosystem: Environmental > Terrestrial > Soil >...
CGAGCCACTGCGCAGGACTGAACCGGTCGCCCGGCAGCACAAACCTCGCGCCGAAAACCACGAAGAACGGGGCAAGATAAATGAAAAGCGTCGCGCGGCTCGCGGCGGTGTAGAGCAGCCCCTGATAGATCAGGATGAACTCACCGCCGAAGAGCAAGCCGGCAACGATGCCCGGAACGAGCGTTCCGTCCCGAACACACAGCTTGATGCCGCGCGTCTTGCACCAGAGAGCAATAATCAGCGCCGCGACGGTGGAGCGGACGGTGGCCTGGATCAGTGGTGGAATATCTGGAATTGCGAGTTTGGTGGCGACCTGATTGAAGCCCCATGAAAGGCACAGGACCACCACGGCCGCGGCAGCGAGCGGGTCAAGGGGTCGGACGATGTGACGGGCGTGCGCTACGGGCGAATCGGACATCTGAGCAGGAGGGGGACAAGCCAGGAGGGAGGATAAGCAAAGGATCCTTCAGGGCGTGGCTCCGAAAAAATGGGAGCCCTTTTCCGAAAAGATCATGCGCCGGCATGATGTCAGCGGAGCAAGGCGAGTCAACCAGACGCATCGCGTGCAAATGTGAGGACCGAGCTCTCGCCATCCACCGGCGCATCGGCACGGTCCGCGCGGAAAAGGAACAGCCGTGACATGCATCATAGGCGGAACGCCCGCCATCAGGCGGGCTCGGGGCATGCATCCCTGGCACCTGACCCGGCACTCGCGCCTCGCGCCGGTCGACCGCACCGATGCCACCGACGCCGACCATGTCGGATCCTACGGATATGAGGCGCGGACGGCGTTCGTACCATTCACGCCGCCCTACAATGGGCGCACATGCCCGAAATCTCGATCACTGGCGTCTTCGGAGTAAATCCGGCGGCGCGCGAGGCACTCCTGATGGTCGCGGCCACGGCCGCGCCGGCGGCCTCGCCCACCGCGCCGCACTTTTCGCAGATCATGAAGACGACGGGATCGCCCCGTGCGTGATTGTGCACGCAGGCCACGAAGGCGTTGCGGCTCTCGATGCGGTGCACCAGCCCCTGGGCGCGCAAGAAATCAAGCGCGCGGTAAATCGTAATGGGAGCGGGCCGCCCGTCACCCTCCGCCAGGCGGTCGATCAGCTCATAGGCGCCTAGAGGCTGATGCGTGGACAGCAGCACCCGCAGCACGGCGCGGCGGATGGGGGTCAGGCGCTCGCCGCGAGCCGCGCAGACCGCCTCCGCATGCGCAAGCGCATCGTGTGCGCAACGGTCGTGGTCGTGACCGGGAGCCGGAAAAACCGCGTGCGGACGTCGCGCCAAAGCCTTCTCCTTCCATCTTAGAGTCTAGTGATCCGCCGGCGGATTCGCGAGACACGGAATCCTCCGGTCACGCGACACGAATGCATATTGCATTGCAACAAGAATGGCGGCAGGGTCGGACTCGGTTCCCATCGCAACGACGAGTACGCCCATGTTGAAAGGCAAAACCGCACTCATCACCGGCTCGACCTCTGGTATTGGACTTGCCATTGCCCGATCCTTCGCCGCGGCCGGTTGCAATGTGATGCTCAACGGTTTCGGTGACGCCGGCGAAATCGAACGGCTGCGCGCCGGCCTCGAAAACGAATTCGAGGTTGCGGTGCGTTACTCACGCGCCGATATGCGCAAGCCCGTCGAGATTGCAGCGATGATTGCCGCGGCCGAGGACGAGTTCGGGACGCTCGACGTACTCATCAACAATGCCGGCATTCAGCACGTGGCCAGCATCGAAGACTTTCCCGTGGAGAAATGGGACGCGATCATTGCCGTCAACCTTTCGTCTTCCTTTCATACCATTCGCGCCGCATTGCCCGGCATGAAAAGACGCGGATGGGGCCGGATCATTAATATCGCATCTGCCCACGGTTTGGTGGCGAGCAGTCAGAAGGCGGCCTACGTGGCTGCGAAGCACGGGCTCGTCGGCTTGACAAAAGTAGTCGCGATCGAAACGGCGAATGCCGGGATCACCTGCAACGCCATCTGCCCGGGCTGGGTTTTGACGCCGCTGGTACAGGCGCAGATCGAGGCACGGGCGAAAGAACGAGGTACCACGGTGGAGGTGGAGAAACTCGCGCTGGTCGCGGAAAAGCAGCCCATGCATCAGTTCACCGCGCCGGAGAATATCGCCGCGCTCGCCGTCTTCCTTGCGAGCGACGCCGCATCGACCATCACCGGCTCGGCCTATTCGATCGACGGCGGCTGGCTTGCGCAATGACTCTCCGTCTCGTCCGGCGTTCATGGTCGTCCTGCCGGCGCGGTGGCGGTCCCCTGCGGCATGATAGTATATTGGGTGCATGACCGAACTCACCGCCGAAATCGGCAAGACGCGTCTTGACGTGATTGTGGCCGACATCACGACGCTCGACGTCGACGCGATCGTCAACGCGGCAAATCGCTCCTTGTTGGGGGGCGGCGGCGTCGACGGCGCGATTCACCGCGCCGCGGGGCCGGAACTGCTTGCCGAATGCCGCACGCTAGGCGGCTGCGAGACCGGCTCGGCAAAGATCACGCGCGGCTATCGCCTGAAAGCGCGCTACGTCATCCATGCGGTCGGGCCGGTTTGGAGTGGCGGCGGCAAGAACGAGGAGGCACTTCTCGCCGGCTGCTATCGCGCCGCTCTTGAACTTGCGGCGGAATATCGGCTCAAGTCGCTCGCCTTCCCGTCGATTTCGACGGGCGTTTACCGCTTTCCGGTCGCGCTGGCTGCGCGCGTCGCCGTCGGCACTGTGGCGGCGGAAATCGCGGCTCGGCCACGCGGCATCGAGCATGTCATCTTTTGCTGCTTCACTCAGGACAGCGCAGAGCAGCATAAGAACGCGTTTGCCGATCTGGGATTGGTCTGACGACAGCTCTGTCTCATGGCCACGATGGGCCGCGGCGGAACATCACGATGCAACGCGTCGTCTGCTTCTCATCGCGCGTGACGATCTCCGTTAAGCCCGAATGACGCCTTTTCCTCATTGCCGGGGTCAGGTCGGAAACTTGACGCGATGGTCAACACAGCGGGCGATTGCAGGCCGCGAGCCGCCTCCGATCGGATAGAAGCGGTCCGGTCATTGCAAGGGGCTCCGGAGAGTGAGACGAGGCAATCGAGAGCCGACCTAATCGATTCCGGTGGTTTTGCTCCACTCGCCTTGACGGGCGAACATGACATCAATTCGCTCTATCTTTTGCCGGCGCGAAACCGGCGACGATAGATTCCCGTCTCGCGCGAGATCGAACGCGAAAGATCGCGTACCCGCATGGCGTCTTCGTCCGACAGCACGTCGACATGTATGGTCCAGATTTCACGCTTGACCGGGATGCATTGTGCGACTGGCGTGCCCTTCGGAAGAACTCCGTTGAAATTCATATCGTGCCAGTGCGCCGGAAAATGCACCCGGTTGTGCGTATAGAGGTCGGAATCGACCAGTCCGGTGAGCGTAACGAAAGGCAGTTCTGGACGATTCACCGGATGGGTGAACAATAGCGAATATCCTTCCGGCGCTTCGATGGTCCAGAAATTGTTGAACTTGATCAGCAGCCGGTCGTCGGCGTGATACGGAGTTCCCGCAACTTGGCTTGCGTCATGAAACGAGATCGGCGAGCGCCAGAAATTGTTCACGCTGTTGACCGGCAGATCGAAGTCCCATGAGAACTCACCCTCCGCCACCTTGACGTCGCAGGGAAGCGGAATCAGGAAGCCATACGTCATGGCGTCGATGAAGGGCGGACAGCGCTTGACCGTCTGGGTTTCCTGTTGTGTCACCATGTTGAACGCTTTCTGCGGCATCGCCCTGAACCAGTCGGGCAAGCCCTGTACCGCCGGGATCGGCGGGGGCAGCACGCCGGCCAGTTCACGCGGGCAGCGAAACACCAAGGTCATTTCGTCGCGAGACATGGTTATTCCACCTGAAGGGCACCGGTAATTTATCCTAGCCATGGGTGCCGTGGCGATCCTATTCCGATCGGGATCGTCATGTCATTGCCGTCGAAAGCGTCCTATATGGGGAAGGCACGGCGTTGACGCCTCCGCTCGGCTCTGGCACTTCCATAAGGCGGTACAGCGCGATGAAAGCAAGCGTACAGACGCGACATCGGACGGTTGCAGTCGACATCGGCGGCGTCATGGTCGGCGGCGGCCATCCGATCGTCGTGCAGTCGATGACCAATACCGACACGGCCGATGTGGAAGCGACCGCGCGGCAGGCGGCGGCGCTTGCCCGCGCCGGCTCCGAACTGGTGCGGATCACGGTCGACCGCGACGAAGCGGCCGCGGCGGTGCCTCGTATCAAGGAGCGGCTGCTGAAGATGGGTGTGACCGCACCTCTCATCGGCGATTTTCATTACATCGGGCACAAGCTCCTCGCGTCACACCCGGCTTGCGCCGAGGCACTCGATAAATATCGGATCAATCCCGGCAATGTCGGTTTCAAGGAGAAGAAGGACCGCCAGTTCTCCGCGATCATCGAGATTGCGCTGAAATATGGCAAGCCGGTCCGGATCGGCGCCAATTGGGGCTCGCTCGACCAGGAACTTCTGACGAAGTTGATGGATGAGAATGCGAAATCGGTCAATCCGCGCGACGCGCGGGAAGTAACGCGCGAGGCCATGGTGCAGTCCGCGCTCTTGTCGGCCGCGCGGGCGGAAGAGATTGGGATGCCGCGCAATCGCATCGTCCTTTCGGCGAAGGTGTCGGCGGTGCAGGACCTGATTGCGGTCTATGGGGAGCTTGCGCGTCGCTCGGATTACGCCCTGCATCTCGGCTTGACCGAGGCGGGGATGGGAACGAAGGGTATCGTCGCGTCGTCGGCCGCCATGGCCGTTCTGTTGCAGCAAGGCATCGGTGACACGATCCGCATCTCGCTCACGCCGGAGCCAGGCGGCGATCGGACCCGCGAGGTCCAGGTCGCGCAGGAGCTGCTGCAGACCATGGGCCTGCGCACTTTCGTGCCGCTGGTCGCCGCCTGTCCGGGCTGTGGTCGCACAACGTCAACCACGTTCCAGGAACTCGCGGCGGACATCCAGAGCTTCATCCGCGACTCGATGCCGGAATGGAAGACGCGCTACCCGGGAGTCGAGACGCTTCAGGTCGCGGTGATGGGGTGCATCGTCAACGGGCCGGGCGAGTCGAAGCACGCCGACATCGGCATCTCGCTGCCCGGCACCGGCGAGCAGCCAACCGCGCCGGTCTTCATTGACGGGAAAAAGGTCGCTACGTTGCGCGGGCCAACGCTCGCCGCGGATTTCAAGCAGATGGTCGTGGATTATATCGAGCGCCGGTTCGGCCATCAGGTGGGCGGGACGGCCGCGGCGGAATAGGCCTTGCCGCCTTCGGCAAGCCCGGCCGCAAATCCGTGCTTTCCGATCGATAGGGAAACGAAAGCCCCAAGAGACCGAGCGTCCCGTGCGCAAGTGCGACCCGCAGCATAAATGCGACCGCAAGCGACGATCGCTCTCGGTGGCATGGCAGGCGGTCTTCGACACTACATCCAGCCGCCGCCGTCCTGCCCGCGGTTGGCAAGGCTCGCCTCCTCCAGGTCGAGCTCGTATTCGATGCGTCGCCGCGCCTCATCCGTGATTTTTCCCTCGCGCAGCAGCCGGTAGACGAACTCACGCTCGGCCGCGATCAGTTCCCTCTTGAGTTTTGCGGCGGTGCGGGCGACGTCGACGCCATCCTGGAGGTTGCGCGGGACGATCTGTTTGCGATGCGTGTTGCGGGTGCGCAGGTGCTCGATCACCTCGTCGGGCAGGTTCTTGCCATCGGTCGCCGTCTCGAATCGTCTGACGACTTCGGCGAGCGCCGCCTGCCGGGCCGCAAGCTCGGCTTCCAGCTCGGCGATGTGCTCAGTTCTGCCGAGGCGGGAAAGCCCGAGCCACTGCACGACCTTTGGCAGCAGAAGCCCTTGCCCCACCAAAGTGAGGATGATGACGCCGAATGTGACGAACAGGATGAGCTCGCGGTGAGGAAAGGGTTGACCGTTGTCGAGCGTGTAGGGAATTGCCAGGGCGGCTGCGAGCGAGACCACGCCGCGCACGCCGGTGAATGCAAGGAAAAACGGCAACTGCCACGGCGGCGCCGGATCGCGCCTGGCTAGCGACGCACTCATCCAGCGCGGGATATAGGTTGCGGGGAACACCCAGATGAAGCGTGCCGCAATGGCGATGAACGTCGTCCAGATGGTTGCGGTCAACAGTTCGTTTACCGGGAATGCCTGCGTCTGCGCGATCAGTGCGCGTGCCTCGAGGCCAGTCAGCAGAAATACCAGGCCCTCGATCAGATAAACCAGCAGGTCCCAGAAGAAAATGCCCTGCAGGCGCGTCGCCGACGAAATGAGGCGCGGCCCGTTCCAACTCACGTAAAGCCCGCAGGCGACGGTGGCGAGGACGCCTGAGCCGCCGAGATGTTCGGGCACCCAGAAGGCGACGTAGGGCGTCATCAGCGACAAGGTGATCTCGACGCGCGGATCGCCTGCCCATTGCCGCAATCGCAGGCTCAGCCAGCCGACGCCGATACCCCAGACAAGTTCGCCGACCATGATCGCGGCGAACGTGGCTACGGCCTGGTCGAAGGAAAAAGAAGCGGTCGCGACCGCCGCGACCGCGAACCGGTAGAGGATCAGCGCGGTGGCGTCATTGGCGAGACCCTCGCCTTCGAGCACCACCATCAGCCGGCGGGGCAACACCAACCTCCGTGCAATGGCGAGCGGCGCGACAACATCTGGCGGAGCGATGATCGCGCCGAGCACGAAGCCGACGGGCCAGGCAAAGCCCAGCACGTAATGCGCGGCAGCAGCCACGGCAAAGGTCGTGAAGACGACGCAGCCGAAGGCAAGGAGCGCGATCGGCCGCAGATTGAATTTGAACTCGCGCCAGCTCATGGAAACGCCAGCTGAGTAGATCAGAGGCGGCAGGATCACCAGCAGTACAACTTCCGGCGCTAGCTCGACCTGCGGCAGACCGGGAATGAGCGCCATGCCGACCCCGGCAACGACCAGCAAGATCGACGGCGCAATGTTAAGTCGTCGGGCGGCAACCGCCACGATGACCAGCACCGACAGCATCAGCAGCAGCGTCTGCATGATGGCGGTCATGGTGGCCTTGGCGCTGCCTTATTGCGGTACCGTTTGGATGGCGCTCGCGGCAATGTTGACGGTAAGGGCGAGCAGCGCGGCATTAAACAAGAACGATACGATCCCGTGCGCCGCGACGGTGCGTCGTACCGTCCGCGACGTGACCGCCACGTCCGACACCTGCGAGGTCATGCCGATCACGAACGAAAAGTACACGAAATCCCAGTAGTCGGGCTGATCGTTTCCGGGAAAGTTCAAACCGGCCTGTTTGCCGCCGTGTTCGCCGTAATATTCGTGCGCGTAGTGCAAACCGAAGATGGTATGAATGAACGCCCAGGACAGCAAAATGGTGATGGTGGCGAGCCCAAGCTGCGCCGCATCGCGCGTGCCCTGATGCGTGCTGGCAAGCAGCGCAACGATGGCGCCCAGACTCGCCAGCGCTGCCGCCACGGTGAGTATCAGAATGCCAAAGCGGCCTTCGTCCTCGAGCGCCGCCCAGCGACGCATGCGCCTTTCGTCACCCATTGCAATGAGGTGGTACGCGGCGGCGAGGTAGATGGCGACGCCAATGTCCCAGCCGGTCAACAGCCGCGTCGACACCCACCAGCCCTGCGGCGCCAGAGCGGCCGCGATCGCGCCCAGTGCCACCGCCACGAACAGGCGCGGTCGGGCGCGAATGATGCGCAGGATGCGCGGCAGGCGGCGATGCCTGGGGGCGGGCGGGGCAGGATCGGACATGGATACGGCCTCAGCTTTGCCGGGCCGCGGTAAAGCGCGCGGCGGCGCACAGGGTATCCGCTCGCGTGCCGAAGGGGGCCAGCGCGGCTTCCGCCTCCGCCACCAAGGCTCCGAGCCGCACCCGCGCGCCGGCAACGCCGAGGACGGACACCAGAGTCGCCTTGCCGGCAGCGGCATCTTTGCCCGCCGCCTTGCCGAGCCGTGCCGCGTCGCCCTCGACGTCGAGCAGATCGTCGGCAATCTGGAACGCCTGGCCAACCGCCGTACCGAAGCGGTCGAGCACCGCGAGCTGGGCAGCGTCGGCCTGCCCGAGAATGGCGCCGGCACGACAGGCGAAGCGGATCAGTGCCCCGGTCTTCATCGCCTGCAGCATCGCCACCTCTTTTTCGCCGAGTGCAAGCTTGCCGAAGCGCCCTTCCGCGGCGAGGTCCAGCATCTGCCCCCCCGCCATGCCGCCCAAGCCGGCGGCGCGGGCGAGTTCAACCACAAGCGCGGCCCGCACCTGACCATCCGCATGCACCTCGGGCCGTCCCATCACGTCGAAGGCGAGCGTCAGCAACGCGTCGCCGGCGAGAATGGCCGTTGCCTCGTCAAAGGCCTTGTGTACGGTCGGCCGGCCGCGGCGCAGGTCGTCATTGTCCATGGCAGGCAGGTCGTCATGGACCAATGAGTAGCCATGCACGCATTCGAGCGCGCTGCCGGCAAGCAACGCGCTGTCGCGATTCACGCCGAACAACGCCGCGCTTTCGACAAGCAGGAAGGGCCGCAGACGCTTGCCGCCGCCGAGCACGGCGTGGCGCATGGCCCGCACCAACCGGGCAGGCCTCGCGATCTCCCCCGGCAACGGTTTGTCGTCGAGCAGTCGGCTCAACAGAGCCTCGACCTCCGCCGCCGTGGCCGACAACTGGGCCTCAAAGTCCGGCATGTTCGCACTCATGCCCCGCATCTAGCCCCAGTATGTGCCCCACCGCAATCGCCCATCCGATGCGATAAGGTGCGGGCCATGAGCCGCTCGACACGACACAAGGGCCGCGGAGGGAGGGCGCTGCGTGCGCTCCTGCTCCTCCTGTTGGTATTGCTCGCTCTGCCCTACCTGGTCACGCCCTTCTACGCCTTCGGCGAGCCCGTCTCCACGGTGATGCTCTGGCGCCGTCTAATGGGCGAGCCGGTGGAGCGGATTTATACCCCGCTCTCGCGCATCGCACCGCGCCTGATCCTTTCGGTCATCATTGCCGAGGACGGCCGCTTCTGCCGTCATCATGGGATCGATTTTACGGAAATCCGGGATGTTGTCGCCGAGGCGGATGACCTTGGCGAATTGCGGGGCGGCTCGACCATCACGCAGCAAGTCGCCAAGAACCTTTTTCTCTGGCAAGGGCGCAGCTATCTGCGCAAGGCCCTGGAAATGCCATTGGCGCTCTGGATCGATCTTGTCTTGAGCAAACGCCGCATTCTGGAGATCTATCTCAATATCGCGGAATGGGGCCCCAATGGCCAATTTGGCGTCGAAGCCGGTGCGCGCTATGCGTTCGGCAGGCCCGCGCGTGACCTGTCCCCCTATCAGGCCGCTCTTCTTGCTGCGGTTTTGCCGAACCCCTTGCACCGCGACGCCCGCCGGCCGAGCCTCGGCTTGCGGCGGCTTGCCCTCCTCTATGTCGGACGCGCCGCACGCGCGCCCGAGGCGGCAAGCTGTGTTCGCGCCATGCGTTAGCCAAGCGTCAAGGGGTAGCCGTCGCGCGGCCCGAGCGCATGGAGCGGCGGATGGGCACTAGCCTTCGGCGGATGCATCCTCTATAAGCCCGCGTCGTGCCGACATCGTTCAAGGCCCTCAATTCTCGGGAGTTTTTGCCCATGGCTGTGCCGAAGAAAAAAGTCTCTCCGTCGCGCCGCGGCATGCGCCGTTCCGCCGACGCGCTCAGGCGGCCGACTTATGTCGAGGACAAGGATTCAGGCGAATTGCGCCGTCCGCATCATATCGACCTCAAGACCGGCATGTACAAGGGTCGCCAAGTGCTGAAGGTGAAGACCGAAGCCTGACGTCGGCCGAACGGCGGAGAAGGGGGTTCCACTCCGACCGTTTTCCGCAACCCTCACCGCTATTGTTGTCGCGCCTTGCGGCCCAGCTTTTCGGCCGGCGGCCCCCGCGCCAAGCGAGCGTGCGTTTGCCGGTATCTCGGAGGAAACCGCCATGTCGCGGCTCCGGTCTCGTGCGATCCTGCGGCCAAATGCGGCGCTGCACGACCTTCTGACGGCGCGCAACAGGCTGGAGCAGGTTCCGATCGGATTGAACGTGCGCCGTTGTTGCGAACGGCTCCGCCGGGGCGATGAAGCGATCCGGAGCGGGCCCGTTCGATCCTGGATTGCTCCGCTGCCATCACCATGAACGGTCCAATATCAATCACCCGAACCCATCCCAGGTCCTCATGAGTCGTGATTTTCAACTTCCCGGCCGTTCGCCCGTGCTTGCGTGCCAAGCGATGGCGGCGACATCACATCCGCTGGCAACGCTGGCAGCGATCGACACGCTGCGCGAAGGTGGGACCGCCGCGGACGCGGCGGTCGCCGCCGCCGCGGTGCTGTGCGTGGTCGAACCGCACATGACCGGGATCGGCGGTGATTGCTTTGCACTCATCGCGCGACCGGGCCGGCCGGTCTGGGGCTACAACGGATGCGGTCGTGCCGCCGCCAGGGGCTCAGCCGACGCCCTGCGCGCGCAGGGGCTCAGCGAGATCGGCAGTTCCATCCATGCCGTCACCGTACCGGGCGCCGTGGAGGCGTGGCAGCGTATTCTCGAGACGCATGGCCGGTTCGGCCTCGACCGCGTTCTTGCGCACGCCATCCGTCATGCCGAGGAAGGTTTCCCGGTGGCCGCGCGGGTTGCATGGGATTGGTCGCGTTACCTAGGCAAATTGAAAGCCGATCCGGGCGCCGCGCGGCACTATCTCTTCCGCGGCACATCGCCACGCGAAGGCGACGTGATCCGCTTCCCGCAGCTTGCGCAGGTGCTCAGGGCAATCGCCCGTCGGGGGTCGCGCGCTTTCTACGAAGGAGAGATAGCGGAGGACATGGTGGCAACGCTCGCGGCGCGCGGTGCTTTCCTGACCATGGAGGATTTTACGGCGCATCGCGGCGAGGTGGTTGAGCCGATTTCCACTAACTATCGCGGCGTCGATTTTCTCGAAATCCCACCGAATGGACAGGGATTGACGGCGCTTGCCATGTTTAACCTTTTGGAGCATTTCAACCTCTCTGCCCTCGATCCCGTCGGGCCCGAGCGTCTGCATCTTATGCTCGAGGTCGCCCGGCTCGGCTATGCTATCCGTGACACGCATATCGGCGATCCCTCCTCCATGCGCGTCGCACCGCGCGAGCTCCTCGATAAGGGCTTCGCCACCAGACTCGCGTTGCTGATCGACCCGAATAAGCGTGCCAAGCTGCCGGCCAAGCCGACGCCCGGCAGCGACACGGTCTATCTCACGGTGGTCGACCGCGATCGCATGGCCGTTTCATTCATCAATTCGCTCTATTCCAATTTCGGACTGGGCCTGTGCACTGAAAAAACCGGCATCCTGCTCAATAACCGCGGCGCCTGCTTCACTCTCGAACCCGGTCATGTCAACGAATACGGCCCCGGCAAGCGGCCAATGCACACCATCATTCCCGGCCTGGCCATGCGGGGCGACCGCTGCCACCTGGCCTTCGGCGTGATGGGAGCGCATTACCAGCCCATGGGCCACGTGCACTTTGCCACGAATATGATCGACTACCGGATGGATGTGCAGCAGGCCATCGACGGTCCGCGGTTCTTTTTTGAAGGCGACAAGACCGTCGTCGAACGCGGGGTACCGCCAACGACGATCGAAGGTCTCAAGGCCCGCGGCCACGACGTCGCGGTCGCTCCCACGCCGTGGGGCGGCGCTCAGGCCATTCAGCTCGATTGGGAACGCGGCGTGCTGATCGGGGGGTCGGACGCGCGCAAGGACGGTTGCGCGCTGGGCTATTAGAGCGGGTTCAGATCGGATCGAATCACCACCGTCGTGGGCGACGAGCCGCGAGGGGCGAGAGGCAATCCAAGGCAAGCCTGTCTGATTCCGGATTTGCCTCGCTTCACGCGCCATACGCTCGCGATGACGAATCGATTATCCCAAAACCCGCTCGAGCGGAGTGCCGAAAAAAGAACGAGGTTGTCGATCCGATTCAAGTCTGTTCACCGCGAGATTCAGTGACATTCCCGGAACAGATGACTTTCTCGGTAGCCAGCTAGCGGTGCGCGAGGCGCGCCGTCGCGCGGTAGACGGCGGTCGCTTCGCTGGGAGCGATACGCCTGCGGAGCCGCGCCTGCGGGTGGCCATCTTTCATAGCAATGAGCTGCGCCAGAAACGGCGCCGCGGCGGGCGGGGCGTTCTTGGTTCCGCGGCTTGCTGCGGGCGCAAGCGGAACGAGCGACCGCTGTGCTGCGGTCTGTTCGCCGTCGGCACGATCGCGGGTGCTTTTAGGATTGATGTCGATGGCATCCATGCGTGTGTTTCGAATCGGGACATGAGCGGCATTTCCCCTCATGGCGGCGCAATCCCTGTGCCAAGAGGCAGAGGCACAGGGATTTGTCGAATTGTTTAGACATGACCCCTAAGGTGCAGCGGTTTTCTTGCGTGAGTCTCGATCGGCCGGAAGTCATCGGTTTTTTTCGAAAGGAGCGAGTTTGGCTGCAAACGACGCCTCGTCCGAAGGTCCCGACGCGGCCGAGATCCTCCGGTCGATCGGCGAGGCCGCCTATGAATGGCGCATTGACAGCGACGAGCTCCGCTGGAGCGACAACGCCGCCGCCGTTTTGGGCATTGCCGACGTGACCGGAATCAGGACAGGCCGCGGTTATGCAAGGCATGTCGAGGCCGAAGCGGGACAGGCCCGCGCCGATGCCGTAATGACCAAACCGGTCATGCCGCCGACGGCCGCCGGGGTCCCTTATCAGGTGCAATATGCATTCAAACGTGGCGGTGCCGACCGGCTCTGGCTTGAGGATACCGGCCGCTGGTTTGCTGGATCTGACGGCCGGCCGTTGCGGGCGCATGGCTTGGTGCGTGTGATCAATACGCGCCATGAACAAGAGTTGCGCCTTGCGCAGCTCGCCAAAACCGACCCTCATACTGGCGCTCTCAACCGCGCCGCGCTTTCGGAAGCGCTTGCGGCAACGCTCGACGACGCCGCACGCTTTCGCGGCGCGAGCGGGTTCCTCCTCGTGGCGATCGATCACCTCGGCGAATTAAACGAGGCTTACGGCTTCGACGTGACGGAGGAAGTGATCGCCAAAATCGCACGGCGCATCCGCGGCCGTCTGCGCGGCAAGGATTATTTCGGTCGCGTCGCGGGAAACAAGTTCGGCGTGATACTCACCCGCTGCACCGGCGAAGAGCTATCGGTCGCGGCCGAACGACTGATCGCAGGCGTGGGTGATGAGCCGATTGCCACCTCGGCTGGACCGGTCGCCGCGACGGTCAGTATCGGCGGCGTCAGTCTGCCGCGCCACGCCCGTACGGTGCAGGAAACGCTGACGCGCGCGCAGGACGCGCTGCACTCCGCCCGACGACGGCGCCACGGTTCTTTCTTTGCTTATCAGCCCAATCTCGAGCGCGAGGCGCTGCGGCGCGAATGCGTACGCGCGACCGACGAGATCGTGGCCGCGCTGAATGAACGGCGCATCACCCTGGCCTATGAGCCGGTCGCGGAGGCGCGCGACCGCCGTATCGCCTTCCACGAATGCCTGATACGAGTCATTCGCCAGGACGGACGCGTTGCCCAGGCCCATGAGATCATTCCGGTGGCGGAACGCGTCGGTCTGGTGCGCATGCTCGATCATCGCGTTCTCGAACTGGTGGTGGCCGAGCTCAACGCGCATCCGGAGGTGCAAGTGAGCGTCAACGTCTCTCCGGCCTCCGCCGTCGATCCGAAATGGTGGCTCGGTCTCGGCGCCATGCTCAGGGCCAACGCCGATGCGGCACGACGGTTGATCATCGAGATCACGGAAACCGCTGCCATTCAGGACGTCGATGACGCGCGTGGCTTTGTCGCGCGCGTGAAAGATCTGGGCTGCCGCATCGCGATCGATGACTTCGGCGCAGGTCACACGTCTTTCCGTAATCTGCGCAAGCTCGGGGTGGACATCATCAAGATTGACGGGGCCTTCGTCAGGAACATCGCCCATTCGGACGATGATCGCGCCTTCGTGCAGGCGATCGTCGACCTTGCCCATCGTCTCAAGCTCGCGACAGTGGCCGAGTGGGTGCAGGACGAGGCGACGGCACGCCTGCTCCTAGGCTTGGGTTGCGATTATCTGCAGGGCGCGTTGGTCGGCCTTGCCTCCGCCGAACGTCCCTGGCTTGCCGGCACCGGGCGGGCTGCCGCCGGCTGAGGCCGTTGCCGTCAACGGCGACCGGCGAGCCGTTGCAAGCCTGCGCGCCATGGTCCGCCGACACGGTGTTCGCGGGCGAGCCGCGCCTTTTCCGGAAAAAGTCGGTTCAGTCCTTCCCGCCCAGTTTGTCCAGCCGCTTCTGCAATTCGGCGACCTGGCGGCGAAGCTCGTCCATCTCGGTCGATGACTGGGGTCTTTCCGGCGGCTCTGCCTTGCTTTGACCGCGGGCGAAAGGCGTGAACATGGCGAGCGTCTTCTCGAACATTTCCATATTGCGTCGGACTTGCTCTTCGAGCGACCCGAACGCGACGCCGCCGAACGCCTGCGCCATCTGTTCGCGGAACTTGCCCTGTTCGCGCGTGAACGTGTCGATCGACTGTTCGAGAAAGCGCGGGACCAGCATCTGCATGCTGTCGCCGTAGAAGCGGATCAACTGCCGCAGAAAAGTGATTGGCAGCAGTGCCTGGCCCTCCTTGTTCTCCTGCTCGAAGATGATCTGTGCCAGCACGGAACGCGTGATGTCCTCTCCGGTTTTGGCATCGTAGACCACGAAATCTTCGCCGTTCTTGACCATGGCGGCGAGATCCTCAAGCGTTACGTATGTGCTCGTGCCCGTGTTGTAGAGGCGCCGGTTGGCGTATTTCTTGATCGTGATCGGCTCTCTTTTTTCGTCTGCCATGGTCGCACGCATCCCCCTGCCCGGGCATCAAGCATAGCCCGCTTCTGCCGGCCGCTGCCAGTCGTTTTGTGGCGTGGCGGCAGTCGCTCCGCAGCACAGCCCGAGACTTGCGGAACCACCGCGGAAGCGCCAATTGTTCGGGCGCGGCGGCGCATTTCCCGTTGTTGACAGGGGTCAGCCACGTGCCGAACATGCGGCGCTGCCGAAAACAGGCTCAAGCCGCCCCGCGGCCGTCCCCCAGAAGGAGTTTCGAATGAAAGACGACATCGTCATCGTGAGCGCCGCCCGCACGCCTGTCGGTGCTTTCAACGGAGCCTTTGCCAATCTTCCGGCGCACGAGCTCGGAAAAGCCGCGATCGGAGCGGCATTGGAGCGCGCCGGGATCGACGGGGGGCGCGTGAGCGAGGTGATCATGGGGCAGATCCTGACCGCCGGTCAGGGCCAGAATCCCGCGCGCCAAGCCTCTATCGCGGCGGGAATACCGGTCGAATGCCCGGCCTGGGGCGTGAACCAGCTATGCGGCTCTGGTCTACGGGCGGTGGCGCTTGGCTACCAGGCAATCCTCAACGGCGACTCGGAGATCGTCGTTGCCGGAGGCCAGGAGTCCATGAGCATGGCACCGCACTGCGCGCATCTGCGCAGCGGGGTGAAAATGGGTGCGCTCGATCTCGTCGACACCATGATCAAGGACGGCCTGTGGGATGCCTTCAACGGCTATCACATGGGCAATACCGCCGAGAATGTCGCCAAGCAGTGGCAGATAACGCGCCAGCACCAGGACGAATTTGCCGCGGCATCGCAACATAAGGCCGAAGCGGCTCAGAAGGCGGGCCGGTTCAAAGACGAGATCGTGCCCGTGACGGTCAAGAACCGGAAAGGTGACGTCGTCGTCGACACGGATGAGCATCCCAAGCACGGGACCACGCTGGAGGCGCTGGCCAAGCTCAAGCCTGCCTTCGATAAGGACGGGACGGTCACCGCCGGCAATGCCTCGGGCATCAATGACGGTGCGGCGGCAGTGGTGCTGATGAGGGCATCGGAAGCTGCCAAGCTCGGCAAGACACCGCTTGCGCGTATCGTGTCCTGGGCGCAGGCGGGGGTCGACCCCGCGATCATGGGTACCGGTCCGATCCCGGCTTCGCGCGCCGCGCTCAAGAAGGCCGGTTGGAAGAAGGAAGATCTCGACCTGATCGAGGCAAACGAGGCATTCGCCGCCCAGGCCTGTGCGGTCAACAAGGATCTCGGCTGGGACGTATCGAAGGTCAATGTCAACGGCGGCGCCATTGCCTTGGGCCACCCGATCGGGGCCTCAGGCGCGCGCATCCTGGTCACCCTGCTTTACGAGATGCAAAGACGGAATGCCCGCAAGGGTCTTGCCACGCTCTGTATTGGCGGGGGCATGGGTATCGCGATGTGTGTCGAGCGCTAGTAGGTTTGTCCCACTCCCGATCGTGCGCTTCATGGCCGGGCTTGTCCCGGCCATGAAGTTTTACCAAGATCACGCGTTGAGAGGGGATACGGCCATGGGGCGTGTGGCACTAGTGAGCGGGGGAACCCGGGGAATCGGGGCAGCGATCGCCAAGGCGCTCAAGCAGGCTGGTTACGCGGTCGCGGCCAACTACGGCGGCAACGATGCAGCGGCACAAAAATTCAGGAACGAGACGGGCATCAATGTCTACAAATGGGACGTCGCTTCGTTCGATGCTTGCGCGGCGGGTATCAAACAGGTCGAAGCCGATCTGGGTGCGGTCGACGTGCTCGTCAACAATGCCGGGATCACCCGGGATGCAATGCTCCATCGGATGACACCGGAACAATGGACGGCGGTGATCAACACCAACCTGAACTCTCTCTTCAACATGTGTCGCAACGTGATCGAAGGCATGCGTGCGAGGAAGTTCGGTCGTATCATCAACATTTCGTCGATCAACGGGCAGAAGGGCCAGATCGGCCAGACCAATTATTCGGCCGCCAAGGCCGGAGAGCTCGGATTCACCAAGGCATTGGCGCAGGAAAGCGCACGGTCCGGCATCACCGTGAATGCGATTTGCCCGGGCTACATCAATACCGACATGGTGCGGGCCGTGCCGCAAGACCTGCTGGAAAAGAACATCCTGCCGCAGATTCCGGTCGGCCGCCTCGGCGAGCCGGAGGAGATTGCACGCTGCGTGGTATTCCTGGCCTCGGATGAGGCAGGATTCATTACCGGCTCGACGCTGACGGCGAACGGCGGCCAATACGTCGTTTGATGGCGCCCGGGGGTCGGTTTGTCCTTGTTGCGATTGGATCGAACGCCGTGCTTGCGGTATGCAGGCGGATCACCGGTTCGGGGCAGGCGGATCTGGCCAGCGGACCGCCCGCCGGCTGATCGCGTGTTTAATGCCGTCCTGTTTCTCCTGTCGCGCCGCTTCCATCGCGCGGGAAGGTTCCTGACGCAGGCTGCCCAAAAATGGGAAGCGGTTGTCGGAGACGATCAGGCACCAGAAAATCCTCAGGTGAGCATTGAGGATCAGTCCACACGCATCGCCGTTTAGAAGAATCCAACCGACTCACATCCGGCGCCGGCTTTGAAACCGTGCTTGTGCCGACGACGCGGCGCGTCGACGACGTGAATCGTGCCGTCGCCTTGACAGCCGACGAAGATGGCTTCGCCGCGGAAAACGAAATCCATCGGCTGGCTCCCGACGCGGATCGCGGTCTGCCGGCCCGAAGACACATGAACGAGGCTCAGGGTATCGCTGTTGAGACTCGAAACGA
>Ga0209061_1003336_pt1 | contig 17641 bp, 11 predicted proteins | sample Coa_R1_10_FD_187157 | JGI IMG/M metagenome (GOLD analysis project Ga0209061, IMG submission 187157) | Surface soil microbial communities from Centralia Pennsylvania, which are recovering from an underground coalmine fire - Coalmine... | ecosystem: Environmental > Terrestrial > Soil >...
GCGACCTTCGCCGGGTCGAGGTTCAGCTTCCCTGGCACGTCTACTCCCCCTCCCCGGCTCTCCTGCCGGATGAATGCGGCATCGAGCCGCCTATAGGCGGCTGAATGTCACATTCATCCGGGGAGGACAGGGCGGGGCATTCATCCGGGGAGGACAGGGCGGGGCGGCCCGGGGCGGGGGCGCCGTCCTCTCCCAGGCGGCGGGTGAACAGGGCGCGGACGGCCTTGTTTGTCCGGATCAAGTTCAGGGCCAGGCCGGCGTGGCCGGGGGTGTAGCCGGTGCCTATCAGCATCGTCACATCGGCGGCCACGCCCTCGGCGCCCAGGGCTGCCGCGCTGAAGCTCGTGGCCATCGAGAAGAAGATCACCGTGCCGCCCTGCGCCGTCGAGAGGATCGCGCCGCCCTCGCAGCCGGCCACGTCGACGCACACGACCGTGACGTCGGCGGGGCCGCCCGCCCCGGCGACCGCCTCCGCGAGCGGCACCGGCCGCCGGGCATCGGCCACGACGACCTCGTCGGCGAGCGGCGCGATGGCGTTAGCCGAGCGCAGCAGGCTGGCCTCGGCCTCGGTGGGAACCACGCCGATGATGTGGCGAGCGCCGGCGGCGCGAGCCGCGGCAGCGGACAGCGAGCCGCTCTTGCCGGCCGCGCCCAGGATGGCCACGACGGGGCCTGGGGGTCCCGGCCGGGCGGACGGGGCGGACTCCTCACTGGCGGCAGCGGGGGGCCGGGGGGAGATGGCTGGCGGCGTCCGGAACGACTGCCGCCGGCCGGCTTCCCCACCGGCCCCGCCCCACGCCTCCATGACATCGGCCCCGCCCCACGCCTCCATGACATCGGCCCTGCCCCACGCCTCCACGACGCGCTTGGTGAGCGCAGGCGCCCCGCAGACGTCCATGACTGCCAGGGACAGCGGAACAGGCAGATCGCCGGGAAGGACGGCGGCGATGGAGCGGCCGAAGAGGATCGCGTGCCCCTCGCACGGCACCTGCTCGGACAGGCCGTCCCAGCGGGCCAGGCCGTCGTAGATCTCCAGCGGGGTCAGCGTCAGCGAGACCAGGGTGGCCACCCGGTCACCCGGCTTCAGGCCCAGCGGAGACTCCGGGCCCGCCTCGTCGACCACCCCCGTGAGCATGCCGCCGGAGCCGGTGACCGGGTTGTGCATCTTGCCGCGGCTGCCGATGATCTCGCGGACCGCCTCCCTGATCGCGTCGCCGTCGCCGTTGTTCGCCTCACTGAGCTGCCGGTACGAGGCGGCGTCCAGGTTGAGCCTGTCGACCCGGATCCGCACCTCGTCCGCGCCGAGCCGCGGGCTGGTGTCGAGGCGCCACGCCGCCTGCGGCAGCACGCCCGCCAGGCGCTCGGCGGGGTCGGCGACGCGGCCGAGCCCGAGCGAGGTCGCGAGCGGCGCGCCGTGCCCAGGGGAACCAGAGCGGCGCGGACCGTGCTGAGGTCGTGCCATGCCTACATCCTTCCCCGCCCATCCTTCCCCGCCGCCGGCGGGCAGCGGGCCGGCGCGGCGGGAGCCAGCCGCGCACGTTCGGAAAATTTATCTTCTGGATAATGATCCAACGTATCTTCTTTCGTACGATACGGGTACCGCAGAATTATCGTTCGCCGCACCCTCGGGAGGCAACATGCTGGAGCAGCCGTACGCGTACCGGCGCCGTGAGCTGGCCGAACCGGACTGGCGGCGGCTGCCCGGCTGGGCCGGGGTGACCCGCGCGGAGTGGGAGTCCGCGCAGTGGCAGCGCGCGCACTGCGTGAAGAACACCCGGCAGCTTCGCGAGGTGACCGGCGGCGGGCTGGACGAGCGCTTCCTCGCCGACCTGGAGAAAGACCAGCGGGAACGGGCGACGATGTCCATGCTCGTCCCGCCCCAGATGCTGAACACGATCGCGCCGGACGTGCCGGCGTCCGCTCCCGGGTTCACCGACGCCTGGTACGCGGACCCGGTGCGCCGGTACATGCTGCCGGTGTTCAGCGACCGGCAGCCGGAGTGGCCGTCCCACCCCTGCGCGCAGCGCGACTCGCTGCACGAGGCGGAGATGTGGGCGGTGGAGGGGCTCACCCACCGCTACCCGACGAAGGTGCTCGCCGAGCTGCTGCCGACCTGCCCGCAGTACTGCGGGCACTGCACGCGGATGGACCTGGTGGGCAACCCGACCGCGTCGCTGCGCAAGCACAGGTTCGAGCTGGCGCGCGAGGACCGGCTGACCGCGATGCTGGACTACCTGCGGCGGACCCCGGGAGTCCGGGACGTCGTGGTCTCCGGCGGCGACGTGGCGAACCTGCCGTGGCCGCGGCTGGAGGCATTCGTCGCCGCGCTGCTGGAGATCGAGTCCGTGCGCGACATCCGGCTGGCCAGCAAGGCGCTGATGGGGCTGCCGCAGCACTGGCTGTCCGCGGAGGTCCGGGCCGGGATGTCGCGGCTGGCGGCGGCAGCGCGGTCACGGGGCGTGTCGATCGCGATCCACACCCACGTGAACGCGGCGCAGTCGGTGACGCCGCTGGTGGCCCGGGCGGCACGGGCGATGCTGGACACCGGGATCAGGGACGTGCGCAACCAGGGCGTGCTGCTGCGCGGCGTCAACGCCAGCGCCGGCGAGCTGCTCGACCTGTGCTTCGCGCTGCTCGACGGGGCCGGCATCCTGCCGTACTACTTCTACATGTGCGACATGATCCCGGGGGCCGAGCACTGGCGGCTGACGCTTGCCGAGGCGCAGGCGCTGCAAAGCGCGATCATGGGCTACCTGCCCGGGTTCGCGACGCCGCGGGTGGTCTGCGATGTGCCCTACGCCGGCAAGCGGTGGGTACACCAGGCGGCGCGATACGACCCGGTCCTGGGCATCTCGTACTGGACGAAGAACTACCGGACCGCGCTGGAGGCCGGCGACCCGCTCGCGCTCAGCCGGGAGTACCCCTACTACGACCCGGTGCACCTGCTGCCCGCCGACGGACAGTCCTGGTGGCGGGCCCGGGCGCGGGCGCCCGAGCTCGTCCCCTGAGGACCGGCTCAGTAGCCCTGGTACCCGGCCCCCGCCCCGGCCTGGCCGCCGCGGACCGCCGGAGTCAGCACCTCGCCGACCGCCTCGACCAGCAGTGTCATCTCGTAGGAGACCAGGTCCGTGTCGCATTCCGGCGCGGCGAGGACGCACAGGCTGGACCCGTCACTGATCGACTTGACGAGCATCAGGCCGCCTTGCATCTCCACCAGGGCCTGCGTGGGCAGGCCCGCCTCGAAGATCCGCGCGGCGCCCTGCATCAGGCTGGCAAGGCCGGAGGTGATGGCGGCGAGCTGTTCGGCGAACTCCACGGGGATGTCCTCCGAGAGGGCGAGCGGCACGCCGTCCGCGGACACCACGGCCGCGTGGGCGACGTCCGCGACCCTCGCGGCGAAGTCGCTGACAAGCCAGTTCAGGTCCTGACGGTATACGTAACTCAACGATCCGTTCCCTCTCCTGCGCGCGGCGCCTGGCTTTCGGCCCGGCGGGCTCCGCGCTGGAACCCGCTCAGGCGGCTGCGCGCCATCTCCGGTGAGCGCTGCGGCAGCGGCTGCGCTTCCTGACTGTTCCCCGGCCGGACGGCGGTCCGGCCGTTGCCGGCACCCGGTGCGGCATCGGCCGCCGAGCCGGGAATGAGGTTGGCCTTCGGGACGCGGATCGGCAGCCCGGCAGACGTTTCCCCGCCGCGGGCCGGCTCGGCGACGATGTCGGCGGGGTTCCGTCCCGCGGCCCAGCCGCCCGTCCCGCCTTCCCGGCCGCCTCCTGGCTGGCCGGCGGTCACGAACGGCCTGGCGCCCGCGCCGGAACCGCCGGCCCCCATGGCGCGGGACACGCCCGTGCCGCCTTCCGGCGCCGCCCGGCGGCTGCGGAACCAGCTCGACGCCGGCGGGCTGGCCGCCTGCGCCGGCCCGGACCCGCTCCCGGATCCGGTTCCGGCGCCGGCGAGGCCGGCGCCGGCGCGCCCGCTGCGCCCCGGGTCGGCCACGGTGTCCGGCGAGCCGGGCCCGGGCGGGTCGCCGGCCGCGGCACGCGCGCCGAGGCTGTGCCTGCCGTAGCCCTGCTGGCCGGCCCCCGCCTGGCTGTCGTAATGACCGCCGGGGGTGCGCCTGGCCTGCAAGGCGCCCTGGGCGGCCGCGGGCTGCCAGCCGCCCGTGGCCCCGCCATAGGACCGGGCCGCCGGCCGCTCGATCACGCTGTCCGGCAGCCACACCAGGGCGGTCAGGCCCTGCGGGGACGCGGCGCGCAGCCGGACCCGCACCCCGTGCCGCGCCGCCAGCCGCGACACGGCGAACAGGCCCATGTGCCTGGACACGGAGACGTCTATCCGCGGCGGGTTGTCCAGCCGCCAGTTCATCTCCGCCAGCCGGGCCTCGGACACGCCGATGCCCTTGTCGGTGATCTCGATGAGGACGCCTCCGCTCGCCAGCTCCTGCGCCGCCACCTGCACCTGGGTGTCCTTGGGAGAGTACAGCGTGGCGTTCTCGATGAGCTCGGCGAGCAGGTGCACGACGTCGGACACCGCCTGCCCGATGACCGCGACGCCGGGCTGGACGTTGAGGACCACCCTGTTGTACTGCTCGATCTCCGACGTCGCGGCCCGCGCCACGTCGGCGAGGGACACCGACTCGCTCCACTTGCGCGCGCCCTCGTGCCCGGCGAGCAGCAGCAGGTTCTCGGAGTTGCGGCGCATGCGGGTGACCAGGTGGTCCATCGAGAAGAGGTTGGACAGCCGGTCCGGGTCGTCCTCGTTCTGCTCCAGGGAGTCGATCATGCGCGCCAGCCGCTCGATCAGCGACTGGCTGCGGCGGGACAGGTTGACGAACATCGCGTTGAAGCTGGTGCGCAGCAGCGCCTCCTCGCCGGCCAGCCGCACCGCCTCCTGGTGCACCTGGTCGAACGCGCGCGCCACCTGGCCGATCTCGTCCTCGGTCAGCACGTCGATCGGCTCGACCTGAAGGGCCGCGGCCGAGTCGGGCGCCTCGCTGAGCCGCCTCACCCGTTCAGGGAGCTGAACCGAGGCGATGTGCAGCGCGCCGGCCCGCAGCCTGCGCAGCGGCAGCACCAGCGACCTGGCCACCGCCAGCGCGGCGACCAGCACCAGGAACAGGATGACCACGGTGATGACGATCGTGATCAGCGCGGACTGCTGGGCGCCGGATTCCAGCGACCGGGCGCGGGCCGCGATGTTCCCGGCGATGTCCTGGGCGACGGCCTGCATGGCGTTGATCTTGGCGGACTGGTAGCCGTACCACCTCGCCGGCGTGTTCTGCTCGGTGAGCTCGATCGAGGGGCTCGATCCCAGCACCTGCGAGAACCCATTGGACGTATTGACGGTCGGCAGGCCGTTGGCGGGCTGGTAGCCGTTGGCGCCCTGCGCGGGCTGGATGTTGCCCAGCACGTAGTCTTCGATCTGCTCGGCCCGGCTGACATCCTGCCCGCCCAGTTCGGTGTCGAAGAGGCTGGCCTCGGCCGGCGTCGCCGACGCGCGGAACGCCGCGTCGTCGCTGACCTCCTCGGCGAACGCGTTGTTGAGCACCGTGGGCAGGCCGGGAAGGGCGAACTGGCGGTTCGTGAAGGTGTTGTAGAGGATCGCGCGCTCTTGCGACGCTTCCTCCTTCGCCAGCGACAGCGCGTTGAGCGCGCGCACGTCATTGGCGAGCGCGGCGTCCGAGACGCCCTGCGCGATCTGGTCGTTCAGGCTGATCATGCTGCTGATGTCGGCGCCGTAGCTGGCGATGATCGCCAGCACGTCCTGGCTGCTCGTGTAGGCCTGGTGCAGCGCCGCGATGCCCGCCGGGCTCACTTCCGCCGCCACGGCGCTGGCGTCGGCCTGGATGTTCGCGGGGAAACCGCTGCCGATGCCGGCGAGCAGCGGCCGGACCTGGGCGACCGCGCGGTCCGTCGCGGCGAACAGGGGCCCGAGCGGCCTGCTGTCGCCGCTGGTGATGACCACGGCCGTCACGTCGCGCTCGTTCTGGAGCGCCTGTATCAGGCCGGTGAGCTGCTCGCCGAGGTCGGCGAGCTGCGACGCGCGGCCGAACTGGGCGGCGCTGCTCTCCGCCGACGCCACCCGCAGCCCGCCGAACACCAGGCCCATGAGGAGCGCCATCACGATGACCGCGAACAGCCGGCGCGACACCGACCAGTTGGACAGGCTCAGCGGCCGCAGGCTCCTTGAATCGACGTCAATCGATTTACCGTCGCGATTGCTGGCCGTGCCGGCGCGCGCTCTGGCGCTGGCAGCACCATGGTTTCCCATTGCTTAGTGTCCTCGCTCAATACGCGCTCTGCGCAAGCCGCTTGCAACCGACGGAACTGGACGCGACCTGAGCCCGCACCACCAACCGCCCCGTAGCACCAAGGTACTGCCGCCACTTTAATGCGATGGCGAGTGAAATATCCGGCGAATACGGACCACCGCCAAGATGTGATGTTCTGCTGGCCTGACGCGGCACTAGAGGATTCCTTTACTTTCCGGGTCACGGGCTACTTTCCGGGTCACGGGCAGCGCCGGCATTCCGTGCGCGGCGATAATTCCGGCCGGCGCCGATTGCGAGCGCCGGACGGCCGGCGCCGGCTTCGCTGGCGGCGCCGGACGGCCGGCTAGGACGAACTCTTGACGGTACCGCCGAGGTAGAGTTCGCCGATCTCGGGGTGCTCAAGCACCTCGCGGCCGGTGCCGGCCAGCCGTACGGTGCCGTTCTCCATCACGACGCCGCGGTGGGACAGCCTGAGGCCGGCCCGTGCGTTCTGCTCCACGAGCAGGATCGTGGCGCCATTGGCGTTCATCTGCCTGGCCGCGTCGAACACCGACTTCAGCACCATCGGGGACAGGCCCATCGACGGTTCGTCGAGCAGGATCAGCACCGGGTCGAGCATCAGCGCGCGGGCGAACTCCACCAGCCGCTGCTGGCCGCCGGACAGCGCCCCCGCCTTCATCTCCGCCCACCCCTTGACCTGGGGGAACATGTCGAAGACGGCGTCCATCCGCCTGGCCACGACCGCCCGGTCCGACAGCATGTAGCCGCCGAGGTCGATGTTCTCCCTGACGGTCATGTCCTTGAACAGGCTGTGGTTCTGCGGCACCTGGACGACGCCCATCTTCAGGATCTGCCGCGGCGACTTGCCGTTCAGCTTCTCCCCGCGCAGCGTGACCGTGCCGAGCCGCGGTTTGAGCAGGCCGCTGATCACGCGCATCAGCGTGGACTTGCCCGCGCCGTTCGGCCCCACCACGCAGGTGATCGACCCCTCGGGCACGCCGAACGTGACACCGCGCAGCACGTCGCCGCCGCCGTAGCCGGCGACGATGCCGTCCAGGACGAGCGCGGGCTCACTCGCCGGGGTGGTCATCGGAGTCCTCCTCCAGGTCGGCGCCCAGGTAGGCGTCGAGCACGCGCTTGTCCGTCCTGATGATGTCCGGCGGGCCGCTCGCCACCGTGGCGCCCGACTCGAGCACCGTGATGCTGGCGCACAGCCCCATCACGAACTCCATGTTGTGCTCGACGATCAGGAACGTCTTGCCCTGGGAGTTGAGCTCGCGGATGCGGTCGGCGATGTGGTTGATCAGCGTCGGGTTCACCCCGCCGGCCGGCTCGTCGAGCAGGATGACCCGCGGGTCGGCGACGAGCACGTAGGCGAGTTCGAGCAGCTTGCGCTGCCCGTAGGACAGCGAGCCGGCCAGCATGTCCGCGTGCCGCTCGATGCCGACGAACTCCAGCAGTTCCATGGCGTGCCTGCGGTGATGCGTCCAGGCGTCCTTGCCGAACCAGGCGAGCAGGTTGCGGGGCCGGTCCTTGGCCTGCGCCGCGATCAGCATGTTCTCGACCACGGTCAGCCGGGGGAAGATCCGCGTGAGCTGGAAGGTCCGGCCGATGCCCGCGGCGAACACCTTGTCCGGCGCGGCGTTGGTGAGCACCTTGCCGTCGAAGTGGACATGGCCCTCGTCCGCCCGCGCGTACCCGGTGATCACGTTGAACAGGGTGGTCTTGCCCGAGCCGTTCGGCCCGATCAGGCCGGCTACCGTGCCCTCGGCCACGTCGACGCAGGCTCCGTTCAGCGCCTGGACACCGCCGTAGGCCTTCTTGATCCCCTCGGTGCGCAGCAGCGCGCTCACCTGGCACCTCCCGGGCTTCCCGAGCCGACAGACGTTGCGGAGGCGGAATCCGCGGATGCGGACCTGGGACCGATCGCGGTGGCGGGCACCACCGCCGGGCGGCCCCTGGTCCGCATCCGGGTGATCCACTCGCCCCCCGTGGGGATGATCCCGCGCGGCACGAACAGCACCACGACGAGGAAGATCGCGCCGAGCATGATCTCGCTCAGGTATCCGCCGGAGAACTGGGGCTGGGCGTTCAGCCACAGCGTGCCCGGCTCGATGAGCAGCGCGCCGAGCACCGGCCCGGCGATCGTGCCGTAGCCGCCGAGGAACGCCATCAGCACGACCGTCAGGTCGAACAGCGGGTCGAAACCGGTGTTGGGCTGGACCTGCGCCTCGTACAGGAACCAGACGGCGCCGATCATGGCGGTGAGCGCGCCGGAGATGACGAACGAGGCGAGCTTGACCCGCATGGTCCTGACGCCGAGACCGCGCGCCCGGTCCTCGTCGTCCCTGATCGCGCGCAGTTGCAGGCCGAACCGGGCGCGCCGGATCAGCCAGGAGATGGCGACCGTGCCGGCCGCGTAGGCCAGGGCGATGTAGTAGAAGTTGGTGTTGAAGGCCGTCGGCGACCAGGGCAGGAACGGCGCGTTCATCCCGCTCGTCCCGTGGGTGAAGGACAGGTTGTACGCCATCAGCTGGAAGATGAAGAAGACGGCGATCGTGATCACGATGAACGTGTGCCGCCTGACCCGCAGGGCGATCAGCCCGAACGGCACCGCGACGATCGCCCCGACGGCACCGGCGAAGGGCAGCAGGATGAACGCCTTGGTCCCGTTGAGGTTCCAGCCCTCCGCCGCGGCGCCCATCGCGTACGCGCCGCTGCCGAAGAACACCGCATGGCCGACCGAGATGTACCCGGTGTATCCGGAGAAGATGTTCCACGCGCTGGCCACGGTGACGAAGATCAGCGCGAACACGCCGTAGTTCGTGACGGCGGGGTTGCTGTAGACCTGCGGGAAAGCCAGGGCGGCCGCGATCAGCACGAGCAGGCCGGCGCCCTGGAGCGCGCGCCGGGAGTTCATGATGCCCGCCGCCTTCTTGCCCTCGCCCGAGGCGATGTCCTGGCTCACTGTGCCCGCACCTCCTTCCGGCCGAAGAAGCCCGTCGGGCGGATCACCAGGACCAGCACGAGCGCGGCGTAGAAGACGACGATCGACCAGGTGGGGTACCAGATCTGCACGACCGACTCCACGGTGAGCATGAACACGGACGCGGCGAGCGCGCCGCCGATGCTGCCCATGCCGCCGAGGATGATGATGGCCAGCAGCCGCGAGATCAGGTCATAGCCGCTGTTGGGGTTGAAGCCGCCGCTCGTCGCGCCGAACACCATGCCGCCCGCCGCCGTCACGGCGACGCCGATGCCGAAGGTCAGGGCGGCGACGCGGTTCACGTCGATGCCGACGAGCCGGGCGGCGGTCTCGTCCTGCATGGTGGCGCGCACGCTGCGCCCGAACCTGGTCCGGTACAGCAAGACGTACAGCGCCGCCACCAGCACGGCCGCGAGGATGAACCCGTAGATGTAGATATAGGTCACGTAGAAGCCGAATATCTTCACGCTGCTGGTCGCGTACGAGGCGTTCAGCTCGACGTAGTTCGGCCCGAACAGCTTGTAGAGGATGCCCTCGATGATCAGCGCCACCGCGTAGGTGACGAGCAGCGTCATCGCCGTGCGCTCGGTGCCGCGCAGCCGCCGGATGAACGCCCAGTGGATCACCACGCCGATGACGAACATCGCCGGCACGGTGACGAGCAGCCCCACGAACAGGTCGACGTGGGCCTTCACCGAAAGCTCGTAGCTGAGGTAGGCGCCCAGGATGACCAGGACACCCTGGGCGATGTTGATGATGTCGAGCACGCCGAAGATCAGCGTCAGGCCGACCGCCATCAAGGCGTAGACACCCCCGGTGAGGATGCCATCGACGATGGCCTGCAATATCTCCCGCGCCATAAACACTCCGTCCTGGTCGGTTAAGGCATCCCTCGGTCAGGGACTGGGCTGGGTGGCGGTCAGCCGGTTGTCCACGGCGGCTTGGGGTTGATGATCTTCACCGATCCGGCAGCGTCCTGCGGCAGGACCTGGACAAAGTCGGTGCCGTTCTTCTGCCACTGGAAGATGAAGGCCGCCGCGGCCCCGTTCTCGCCCAGGGCGTCGAACTTGACCGGCCCCTGCACGGTTTGCAGCGTGACGCCGCTGTGCAGGTAGCTGATGATCTTGGCGTTGTCGGTCCCGCCGGTCGCCACGATCGCCTGCTGCATCACCTGGCCCACCGAGTACGCCTCGGCCACGTCCGCGTTGACGTCGGAGGGGGTGCCGCCGTACTTCTTGACGTACTCGCTCACCATCTTCTGGCTTTGCGCGTTGTCGTAACCGGGGTACCAGCCGTTGGGCACCATGATCCCGTCGGCGTTGCCCGCGCCCACCGCGGAGGTGAACGCCGCGCCCTGGTCCGGGCCCGACGCGGCGATGAACAGCTTGGGCACGTAGTGCTGCTGCTCGAACGCCTGCATGAACGCCTGCACGGTCGGCACGTCGGTGGAGCCGAGCACCACCGCGTCCGGGTGCTTGGCGACCACCTGGTCCGCGGCCGCCTTGTAGCTGGTGTTCTCCGCGGGGAAGATCTGCGAGTACACCGTCTTCACCCCGAGGGCTTGCAGCTTGGTCTGGGCGAGCTGCACCGGCGGGTCGGCGAACGGGTCGTCGGTCATCGGGTAGGCGGCGGTCTTCGGCCGCTGGCTCGGCGGCAGGCTCGCGACGTAGTTCACGAACGGCATCAGCTCGTCCGCCACCGGCAGCGACACGTCGAACACGTTGTGGTCGGCCTGGTTCTGCGGGGTGTCGAAGACCGACGGCGCGCCGCCCGCGCCCTCGACGAACGCGTAGCCGTTGCGGGCCGCGACCGACGACGACGGACCGGTGATCAGCGACGAGTACGGCCCGAAGGTCAGGTCGACGTGGTCGGAGTTGATCAGCGTCTGGTAGTTGGTGACGGCCTGGTTCGGGTTGCTGTTGTCGTTCAGGATGGTCAGCTTGACTTGCCGGCCGAGGATGCCGCCCGCGGCGTTCACGTCAGACTGCCACAGCTTGTAGCCCTTCTCGAAGGCCTGGCCGTCGGCCGAGAAGTCCCCGGTGAGGGAGAGCGACGCGCCGATCGTGATCGGCGCCTTGGATCCGGAGGCCGAGCTGCTCGATCCGGCGCCCGCACTTGAACTGCTGCTGCTACTGCTGCTACTGCTGCTGCATGCTGCCAGAGCACCTACGGCGAGCGCGACTGCGCCCACCGCGACGGCGTTCTTGGAGAACCAGGGGAGGTTAGATCTCAACGCCCGGTTCCTCCTTCCTAATCTCGCTCAGGAATCTTCGGGGTCGAGCCCGTCGGATACATCGGCGTGCTCACTTTCGAGGGTTATACCGGCCGACTCCGCCTCTTGCGCGACAAATGCCGCGAAATCGACGTCACCGTAACCCCGGCCGACGAGTCCCTGAATCAGCTGGTGAACGATCGCGGCCACGGGCATCGGAACCTCGCGCTCCCGCGCCGCTGCCAGTCCGAGGTCGAAATCCTTCCGGAGCAGCCTGGAGGTGAACGTGGGTTCGAAATCGAGGTTCACGTACGCCGGCGTTTTGTACTGGGTGAACTGGGAGCCCACCACACTCTTGTTCAGGCAGGCGAGGAAAGCCTCGCGGCTGATCCCGCTTGCCTGCGCCAGAATAGTAATCTCTGCCATCGACGCGGCGACCACGCCGAGGAACAAATTATGGCAAAGCTTAACAATTCGCGCCAGTTCGCCCTCGCCCACGTACGTGACGCCCCGGCCGAGCATATCCAGGTAGGGCCGTGCCGTCTCGAACGCGTCCTGCGGCCCCGAGACGGCGGCGGTCATCTTGCCGACCTCGACGACCTTCGGGTTCCCCATGACCGGCGCGGCGAGCAGCGCAGTGCCCCGCTCGGCGAGCCGTTCGCGCACGGTCGCCGAGGCGTCCGCGGACACCGTCGAGCAGTCGACCACGATCTTCGGGGAAGCGCCGCCCGAGATGAGCCCCTCCGGCCCGGTCAGGGCGGAGATAAGGTCGGCGGGCGTGCCGAGGGCGGTGAAGACGATGTCGCATTCCGCCAGTTCCGGGATGGACCGGACAGCCTTCGCGCCCAGCTCGACCAGCGGGACCGCCTTCGCCGCGGTGCGGTTATAGACCGTGACGTCGCAGCCGTTCGCGAGCAGGCGGCGTACCATCGCGGCGCCCATCCGACCGGTTCCCAGCCAGCCTAGCTGGAGTGCGTCAGCTTGTTCAGTCATACTGCCCTCGTCCTGATTGCATGGCACAATCGTTTGCACCAGAGCGTGCTGCACGGCCGCTTGTTTGTCAATGCCGCATGCCCAATCTGTTACACAGCCGTGTTTGAAGTACGGCGGCGCTTGGCGGCCAAGCCGGAACGAGTCAGGAAAACCGCATGTCCGGCGCATGCGGGGCATCTCGCGCCAAAACCGGCAGGCAATGACGGGCGGCGTCCCCTCATGGGCCGGGCAGGATGCAAACGAATGCAGAGGCTGTGCCGGTCCGGCCTCCCGGCCGCCGGTATCCGCCGGCTAGCGGCCCCGGTGCGCCGCGCCCCGGCGCAGCGGGACCGCGGTGGGCACGCTCGCCTGCGCGGGGTCCCGTCCGTCGTCCTGCGCCGGCAGCTCACGGGCCGCCGCCGAGGCGGGGGGCATCGTGGAACCGCGGGCGACCAGCTCGGGCGCGAGATACAAGATCTTAACCGGGCTGGCGGCGTTCTCGATCCGCTCCAGGAGCAGGGTCGCCGCCTCGGCGCCCAGCTGGTAGTGCGGGAACCGCACCGTGGACAGCGGCGGACGCAGCCGGTCGACGAACGGCATGTCGTTGAAGCCGACCACGGACACGTCCTCCGGGCAGCGCAGGCCGAGGTCGTCAAGCGCGCCGTAACAGCCGACCGCGAGCATGTCGTTCGCCACCGCGACCGCCGTCAGCTCGCGGTTGGCGGTGAGCAGCTCACGGCCGCAGCGCAGGCCCTCCTCGATCGACAGGGCGGATGCGTAGACGATCTGGTCCTCGCCGGCCGCCAGGCCGTGGGCGCGCATGCTGTCGAGGAAGCCGCGCAGCCGGGCGGTGCCGGTCGAGATGTCCTGCGGGGCCGCGATGTGCCCGATCCGGGTGTGCCCGAGCGCCGCCAGGTGCGCGACGGCCGCCCGCTCGCCCTGCTCGTTGTCCACCGCGACCGCCGAGAACGGATATCCCTGGGCGGTACGGTTCATCAGCACGACCGGCAGTTCGGCCTCGGCGGCCTCGGCCAGTATCGGGCTGTGCAGGGTCGCCGTGGCCAGCACGAACCCGTCCACGTGCCGGGCGCGCATCTGGTCGAAGACCATCCGCTCCCGGTTCAGGTCACCGTCGGTGTTCCCGATGAGCGCGACATAGCCGTGCTCGGCGAGCCGGTCCTCCAGGCCGCGCACGATCGGCGGGAACAGCGGGTTGTTCAGGTCCGGGATCAGCACGCCGACGGTGTGCGAGCGGCGGGTGCGCAGCGAGCGGGCGACCGGGTTGGGCCGGTAGCCGAGCCGCTCGGCCGCCTCGATGACGCGCCGGGCGGTCTCCTCGCTGACCAGGAGCCTGGTTCCCGGGTTCAGGGCCCGGGACGCGGTGGCGGGGTGCACGCGCGCCGCGGCCGCCACATCCCGCAGCGTCGCTGGCTGCTCGGACAAAACCATGACTTTTTCCCTTCGCTGGAACCCGCGCCCGGTGAACCCGCGCCGTTGTGGGAGCCTGGCAGGAATCCCTGGCAGGGAGGCGGAAAACGATTGCCGCCGCACCCCGCTATCACAGTACAGCCTGGTCAGACGGCAAGCCAGGACTCGGCAGGCCATGTTGCGCGCCCGATCGCGCCAGCCGGGCCGGCTGGAACGCGCCCGCGGCGCGGCCGCGGCCCGCCCCCTCGGCCGGGCCGTCGCCGGGATCCTCGCAAGGCTTCACGCGAGAACGCCGGCGTTGAACGCACGGGCGTGTCCGGTCCCCGTGGGACGATGGGGGAATGCGGATCACTGGCGTGGAATCGACCGACCTGTTCCAGGGAAGCATCAGCCGCCCGCTGCAAGTCATCCGGGTTACCGTCGAGGGCACCGGGCCCGCCGACGCCGGGACGCCGGCCACGCTGCGAATCGCGGGTGCCTCGGCAGACACCCCGGTTCCGTTCGGTATAACGCTGCCGGCGCCGGGGGAAAGCCGCAGCCATGACGTGGCGGTGGCGGTGACCGGCGCTCCCGGCACGGTCCGCCCGGTCACGGTCATCGCGGAGACCGCCGCCGGCCGCGCCGAGCAGGCGGCGCAGATCACCGTGGCGGAGCCCGGGTGGACGATGTGGATGGTCAGCCACTTCCACTACGACCCGGTGTGGTGGAGCACTCAGGGCCAGTTCACCGAGGCCCGGCTCGTGCTGCCCGACGAGGACGGCGAGCTGCCCGACGCGCGGACCGCGTTCGACCTCGTGCGGCTGCACATGCGGAAGGCGCGCCAGGATCCGGACTACAAGTTCGTGCTCGCCGAGATCGACTACCTCAAGCCGCATTTCGACGCGTTCCCCGGTGACCGGGCCGAACTGCGGCGGCTGATCGAAGACGGCCGCGCCGAGATCGTCGGCGGCACCTACAACGAGCCGAACACCAACCTGACCGGCGCCGAGGCCACCATCCGCAACGCCGTGTACGGGATGGGGTTCCAGCGCGACGTGCTGGGCGCGGATCCGCGTTCGGCGTGGATGCTCGACGCGTTCGGCCACGACCCGGGGTTTCCCGGGCTGATGGCGGCGGCCGGGCTCACCTCGTCGTCGTGGGCGCGCGGCCCGTTCCACCAGTGGGGTCCCGGGGACAACAGCCGGATGCAGTTCCCGGCCGAGTTCGAGTGGCTGTCCCCCGACGGCAACGGGCTGCTGACCGCCTACATGGCGAACCACTACGGCGCGGGCTGGACGCTGCACACCACGCCGGACCTGGCCGCGGCCATGCGAGCCGCCTACGACGAGTTCCGCATGCTCGCCCCGGTGGCCGCCACGAGGAACGTCATGCTCCCGGTCGGGTCGGACCACGTGATCCCCGCCCGCTGGGTCACCGACGTGCACCGGGAGTGGAACAAGCGGTACGTCTGGCCGCGGTTCGTCACCGCGATCCCCCGCGAGTTCTTCGACGCCGTGCGGGCCGAGGCCGCGTCGCCGTCGTCGGGCGTCTGGATCACCCCGCAGACGCGGGACATGAACCCGGTCTACACCGGCAAGGACGTGTCCTACACCGACACCAAGCAGGCGCAGCGGGCGGCCGAGACCGCGGTCGCCGAGGGGGAGCGGCTCGCGACCCTCGCCTGGCTCGCCGGCGCGCCGTACCCGGCCGAGTCGCTGGACAAGGCGTGGCGGCAGCTCGCCTACGGGGCCCACCACGACGCGATCACCGGCACCGAGTCCGACCAGGTGTACCTGGACCTGCTGGCGGGGTGGCGCGAGGCGTGGCAGCGCGGGGACGCCGCGCGCCGCGACGCGATCGGTTTCCTCGCCGGGGGCGCCGCGGGCTGCGGCGGCGCGGGCACGGAGGGCGGCGCGGGCACGGAGGGCGCGGGAGGGGGCGGCCGCTGCGTCATCGTGTGCAACGGCCTTCCCCGCGAGCGCGACGGCATGGCGACGGTCACCGTGCGGCTGGACGAGCCGGGCACGCCATGGCTTTCGGTGCGCGACCCGGTCGGCGGCGGCCTGGCCGGGGCGCTGGCCGAGGGGGTGCGGCGCCATCCGGACGGGACGCTGGCCGAGGTCACGCTGACATTCCGCGCCGCCGGCGTCCCCGCGCTCGGGTACCGGCGCTACCTGCTGGAACCGGCCGGGCACGGCGAGTGCGGCTGGACCGATGACGAGGGCACCGTGATCGAGAACGGCGCCTACCGGGTGACCGCCGACCCGGCCCGGGGGGGCACGCTTTCCATCACCGACAAGCGCACCGGCCGGAGCGTGCTGCGCGGCCCGGGCAACGAGATCGTGCTGCAAGAGGAGTACGACAAGCACCCGCGGTGGGGCGAGGGCCCGTGGCACCTGTCCCCGAAGGGGCCGGGAACCGGCTCGGCGTCTGTCCCGGCGGCCGTCCGCGCGCAGCACTGCCCCGCCGGACGGCGGCTGGTGGCCGCGTTCGCCCTGGGAGGCCTGGAGATCACCCAGGAGACGCTGCTCTGGCACGGCGCGGACCGGGTCGAGTTCCGCACGCACGTGTCGGGGTCGATCGGCAGGGACCGGCTGCTGCGGGTTCGCTTCCCCGCCGATGTCCCCGGCGGGCTGCCGGTGTACCAGACGGCGACGGCGGTGATCGGGCGGCCGTTCGGGGCACCGGAGGCAGACACGGCAGAGCACTCGTGGACGCTCGACAACCCGGCCAACCAGTGGTTCGGCCTCGGCTCGGTCGCCCGGGTCACGCTCGGCACGCCCGGAGACCCGCTGGCCACCCCGATCGGGGTGGCGGTCGGGGTGGCCGAGGTGATAACCCCCGATGCTGTCCGCGGCGAGTACCGCGAGCTGATCAGGAGCCTGCTCATCAGCCTCGCCGGGACCGGCGTCACGGCGACCTGCTCGCGTGCCACCGGGCCGCGTTACGGGTCGGTGGACACCGACTCCAACCTGCCGGACTTCCGGATCGCGCTCGGCGGCCCTGAGGAGAACGCGTTCACCGCGGAGGTGCTCGCCGCCTGCGACCCGCCGGCGGCCAAGCGGCTGGCCGCGCTGATCGCGGACGGCGGCGCGGCGCGGCTGTGGGTGCCGGCTACCCGGCCGCGGGCATCGGCGTTCGCGCCGGGCGCGGACCTGCGCGGGCCGCGCGACCTGCCGGTGCTGATCGTCGCGTCCGCGGACCCCGCCGGGCTGGAAGAGGCGATCGCCGGGCTGATCGCCGACGTGCGGGCCAGGACGGTTCGCGCGGACGTGGCCGAGGACGCCGTTCCCGCCGCCGAACCGCTGGCGGACGGGGCGGTCGCGCTGTTCAACCAGGGCACGCCGGGAGCGGTGGTCGCACCGGACGGCACCTTGTGGATGTCGCTGATGCGGGCCTGCTCAAGCTGGCCGAGCGGGGTGTGGATCGACGGCGACCGGCGCACCGCGCCGGACGGCAGCAGTTTCGCCTGGCAGCACTGGAGCCACACGTTCTCGTACGCGCTCGTGTCCGCCGGGGACGACTGGCGGGCGGCCCGGTTCAACGCGCGCGCGGAGGACTACTGCCACGGTCTGGCCGCGGTCGTGAGCGACGGCGCCCTGTCCGGGCCGGCCTTGAGCGGGGACCTGGTGTCGGTCAGCGCGCCCAACGTCACGCTGACCGCGCTGAAGCCACGCGGCAACCCGCTGGCGTCCGGCCGGCCGTCTCCGCCGCCCGCCGGCGCGGGCGGGGACGGCCGCGGCGGGGACGGCCGCGGCGGGCACGGCCGCGGCGGGCACGGCCGCGGCGGGGACGGCCG
>Ga0209061_1003337_pt1 | contig 17636 bp, 17 predicted proteins | sample Coa_R1_10_FD_187157 | JGI IMG/M metagenome (GOLD analysis project Ga0209061, IMG submission 187157) | Surface soil microbial communities from Centralia Pennsylvania, which are recovering from an underground coalmine fire - Coalmine... | ecosystem: Environmental > Terrestrial > Soil >...
ACGGGGAGGCGCGCTTCACGTCCATGCCGGCGCTGGTCCCCGAGCTGGCCGACACCTGCATCGTCGTCAACGGCGTCGCCAAGACCTACGCGATGACCGGCTGGCGGGTCGGGTGGATGATCGGCCCCGCGGACGTGGTGGCCGCCGCCACCAACCTCCAGTCGCACGCCACCTCCAACGTGTGCAACGTGGCGCAGCGGGCCGCTCTGGCCGCCGTGTCGGGGGACCTCACCGCGGTGGCCGAGATGCGCGCGGTGTACGACCGGCGGCGCCAGACGATCGTCTCCATGCTCAACGAGATCCCAGGCGTCCGGTGTCCTCTCCCCGACGGGGCGTTCTACGCCTTCCCGAGCGTCGAGGGACTGCTGGACCGGTTCGGCCCCACCTCCCTAGACCTGGCGGCCTACGTGCTCGAAGAGGCAAAAGTGGCGTTCGTCCCGGGCGAGGCGTTCGGGGCGCCGGGGTACGCCCGGTTCTCCTACGCCCTCGACGACGACTCGATGATCGAGGGCATCAACCGCCTGGCCAAGCTGGTCGGTTCCTGACTTGGCCAGGGTGCTCGTCGCGGAGGAGATAGCCCCCGGCGGCCTCGACCTGCTGCGCTCTGCCGGCCACGAGGTGGACCTCCGGACGGGGATCACCCCAGGGGACCTCCTCGAAGCGCTCCCCGGCGCGGCGGCGCTGATCATCCGGTCCGCCACCAAGGTCGACGCCGCCGTGCTCGAAGCGGGGACGGACCTCGTGGTGGTGGGACGCGCCGGGATCGGCCTGGACAACGTCGACGTGGCCGCCGCCACCCGCCGCGGCGTGATGGTGGTCAACGCGCCCGAGGCGAACATACTGTCGGCCGCGGAGCACACCCTGGCGCTGCTGCTTGCCCAGGCCCGAAACGTCCCCCAGGCGCACTCCGCGCTCGTCGCCGGACGTTGGGAGCGCTCTCGGTGGGAGGGGGTCGAGCTGCACGGCAAGACCCTGGGGATCGTCGGCCTCGGCCGGGTGGGTGCCCTGGTGGCGCAGCGGGCGGCGGCGTTCGGCATGCACCTGGTCGCCTACGACCCCTACATCAGCCCCGACCGGGCGCGCCAGATGGGCGCCGAGCTGCTACCGCTAGGGGAGGTTCTCGCGCGGGCCGACTTCCTCACCGTCCACCTGCCCAAAACGCCCGAGACCGCAGGGCTCATCGGGGCTGACGAGCTGGCGCAGGTCAAACCCGGGGCCAGGATCGTCAACACCGCCAGGGGCGGGATCGTCGACGAGAAGGCCCTCGCCGCGGCGATCGCCGAGGGCCGCGTAGCTGGGGCGGCGCTGGACGTGTTCGAGCAGGAGCCGGCGACCTCGTCGCCGTTGTTCGAGCTCCCTTCCGTCGTCGTCACGCCGCACCTCGGGGCGAGCACCCGCGAAGCGCAGGACAAGGCGGGCCAGACGATCGCCGAACAGGTCGTCCTGGCACTGGCCGGGGAGTTCGTCCCCTTCGCCGTCAACGTCGCCGCCGCCGACGTTCCCGAAACGGTCCGGCCCTGGCTGCCCGTCGCCGAGCGTCTCGGCAGGCTCCTCGCGGGCCTGGCCAGGGAGCTGCCGCCCGTCCTCGACGTCGAGTTCCGCGGAGGCCTGGCCTCAGAGGACACCCGCATCCTGACCCTAGCGGTCCAAAAAGGCCTTTTCGCGGCGACGACAGACGAGCCGGTCTCGTTCGTCAACGCCCCCCAGCTGGCGTCGGAGAGGGGGCTCGCCGTCCGCACGGTCTCGGTGGCCGACCACCCCGGCGCGTACACCAACCTGGTCGTCCTGCGTGGCGCCGGCCACTCGGTGGGCGGAACGGTGTTCGGATCCGCCGCCCCCCGGGTCGTGATGGTCGACGACCACGACATCGAGCTCCCCTTCGCCTCGCACATGCTGATGGTCCACAACGACGACCGCATCGGCATGGTCGCCGCCGTGGCCGCCATCGTCGCCGGGGCGGGGCTCAACATCGTTGACCTGAAGCTGGGCAGGAGCGCGGCCGGCGGCACGGCGATGATGGCGTTGTCCTTCGAGCAGGAGGTGCCCGCGCCGGTGGTCGCCTCGCTGCGGGCGACACCGGGGATCCTCGATGCGGTCGCGCTCGCCGGCGTGTAGCGGCGCTTGGGTCGGGGCGTGGCTGGTGGTGGGTGGGCCGGCGGGTTGCTGCCTGGCGTCGGGGCGTGGCTGGTGGTGGGTGGGCCGGCGGGTTGCTGCCTGGCCTGGGCTCCCGCCCGGTTCTCGAGGCCCTCATCCGCGTCGTCGACGAACGGCCCGGCGGCGGCCAAAGTGTCCACTCGGCACAGCCGGGAAAGCCTGCTCTGGACAGTTAGGTCAAAATATTCGCCCTAAGTGTCCAGAGCGCCCTGGTCGCCGCCGGGGGAGTGGACACTTTGGCCGAAACGCTTCCCGATTGATGGTGGCGTCTCCGCGCGCGGCGGTTTCGCCCCGCTGTGCCGGGGTGTTCTTACCCAGCGCGTGCCCGGGGCGTTCTCGCCCCGCTGTGCCGGGATCGTCTACCTGGCTTTGGGTCAGCGGCGAGCCCTCGTGAAGCCGTCAGCCTCGGCCGCCTCCGCCGAGGCGTAGCAGCGATCGGGCTTCGTCCGCTCGTAGAGGGACATGCCTGGGAGGTGGTAGATGCGGCTCGCCACCTTGGCCTTCACGGGATGCGTGGTTGGCGCTGCCCCGCTAGCGTCAGGGGGCACCCACGCCGGTACAGCCGGGTCGGACCGCTTCGCCGCGGGGGTTTGGGCCGGAGGCCTTTCGGAGCCGCCGGAAGCCCTCCGAACCCCGCCGGGGCTTGCCGCGGGACGTCCCGCCTTGGCGGGAGTGGATGTCCCCCCGCCGGGTCGTGGGGACGGCCGAGAGGAACCCGTGCCTGCCCCGGTCGGCCTCGTCTCGGGGCCTTGGCGCTTGGCGGGACGAACCGGTCGCCCGGCCGCTGTGCCGGTGGCCGCCACATCCCCGGCGCCCCCCTCGCCGGCGCCCGTTGCGTCCCCGTCTCGCGCGCCCCCGTCTCGCGCGTCCCCGTCTCGCGCGCCCCCGTCTCGCGCGCCCGATGCGTCCCCGCCGGCGCCTGCCGACCCCGGTCCACGCCCCTTCGGGTCCGAGCGTCCAGCCGGGGCAGCGGCACCCACCGATCCGTTGCTGCTCCCCGCTGCCTCCCCGCTGGCGCGCCCGGCCGCAGGACCCGAACCGATCAGCACGTCGCCGGCCGCCCCGGATCCGGACAGACCGGCAGGCGCCCATCCTTCCGGCTCCGGCGACCCGGACACCCATCGCCGGAGGGCCATCCCGACCACCGATGCGATCACCCCCAGCACACCCAGCCGCAGGAGGAATCGCATCGTCCGTTTGATCACGTTCTCAACGCTACCCCCATGCGGAGGGCACGAACAGTGCGTTCCGTCAGGATCCGACCCTGGGGAGCCACGCCGGGCGCCGCTTCTCGTGCAGGGCGATCTCCGCTTCGTGGCGGAGGGTCAAGCCGATGTCGTCGAGGCCTTCCAGCAGGCGGTGCTGGGTGAACTCATCCATCGGGAAGACCTCCTCCAGCCCGGCTGCTGGCGCGGAGATGGTGAGCCGGGTCACGTCGACGGTCACCTCGAGGGAGGGGTCCGCGATTACCGCCTCCATGAGCCGGCGGCCGAACTCGGGTGTCACCTGGACGGGGAGCAGGCCAGCCTTGGTGCAGTTGTTGCGGAAGATGTCCCCGAACCGGGGTGACACGACGGCCTGGAACCCGTAGTCCATCAGCGCCCACACAGCGTGTTCCCGGGAGGATCCGGTTCCGAAGTTGGGGCCGGCGACGAGGATCGTCGCACCCGCGTGCTCCGGGCGGTTCAGCACGAAGTCGCGGTCGTCACGCCATTCGGAGAAGAGGCCCTTACCGAAACCGGTCCGCTCGACCTTCTTCAGCCAGTCGCTCGGGATGATCTGGTCGGTGTCCACGTCGGAGCGGTCCAGCGGCACCGCCCGGCCCGTCACTGCCCTGATCGGCTCCATCTACTCCTCCCCTCGGGTGATCGGCGACCCGGTGCCCGGCCGGATGGACGGGCCGGTGCCGCTCGAGGAGGGCGCCACTACAGGTCCTCCGGACTGGCAAGGTGCCCGACCACCGCTGTGGCGGCGGCGACCGCCGGCGACACGAGGTGGGTCCGCCCGCCCCGCCCCTGGCGGCCTTCGAAGTTTCGGTTCGAGGTGGACGCCGATCTCTCCCCGGGCGAGAGCTTGTCGGGGTTCATCGCCAAGCACATGGAGCAGCCCGGGTTGCGCCAGTCGAACCCGGCGGAGATGAAAACGCGGTCGAGCCCTTCCGCCTCGGCCTGTGCTTTGACCGCACCGGAGCCGGGTACGACCAGGGCCCGGACGCCGGGCGCCACCTTCCTGCCGTCGAGCACAGCGGCGGCCTCCCTGAGGTCCTCGATTCGGCCGTTGGTGCACGACCCGATGAACACGGTGTCAACGGCGATGTCGCGGACGGCCGTGCCGGGTCGCAGCCCCATGTACTCGAGCGCCCGTTGCGCCGCGTCCCGCGCCGAGGGCTCCCCGAACGAGGAGGGGTCGGGAACGGCCCCGTCAATCGGGATCACCTGGCCGGGGTTGGTGCCCCAGGTGACGTGCGGCGACAGGCTGGAACCCTCCATGGTCACGACCTTGTCGAACGACGCCCCCGGGTCGGTGGCGAGTGCTCGCCATTCGTCGAGCGCCAACTCCCATTCCTTCCCGGTCGGAGCGTAGGGGCGCCCTTCGAGGTACGCGAACGTCGTGTCGTCGGGGGCGACCATCCCCGCGCGTGCGCCGGCTTCGATCGACATGTTGCAGACGGTCATCCGGCCCTCCATCGACAACGAGCGGACCGCCTGGCCGCGGTACTCGATCACATGCCCCATGCCTCCGCCGGTGCCGATCCTGCCGATCACCGCCAGCACCAGGTCCTTCGGGCTGACGCCGGCAGGCAGGTCGCCGGTCACCTCCACGGCCATGGTGAGCGGCTTGCGCTGCGGGAGGGTCTGGGTGGCGAGCACGTGCTCCACCTCGCTGGTGCCTATGCCGAAGGCGAGGGCGCCGAACGCCCCGTGGGTGGACGTGTGGCTGTCGCCGCAGACGATCGTCATGCCAGGCTGGGTGAGCCCGAGCTCCGGGCCGATGATGTGGACTATCCCCTGGGAGGGGTGTCCCATTGGGAACAGCCGGATGCCGAACTCCTCGCAGTTGGCCCGCAGCACCTCCATCTGGCGCGCCGAGACCGGATCGTCGACCGGACCGCTGGTGGCCGTGGTCGGCACGTTGTGGTCCATGGTGGCGACGGTGAGATCCGGCCGGCGGACGGTGCGGCCGGCCAGGCGAAGGCCGTCGAACGCCTGCGGTGAGGTGACCTCGTGCACCAGGTGGAGGTCTATGTAGAGCAGATCCGGCTCGTCGGCGCCGCGGTGCACCACGTGGCGTTCCCAGACCTTCTCGGCGAGGGTGAGGGGATGGTTCATGTCGCCGGACATTGTGGCATCGAATACTCGCGGCGGACCGCCGCCACGGCGTCGAGCAGGGCGGGCAGGAACATTTCCGGTTCGTCCACGCACACCCGGTGGTCCCCGTCGACGGGGAAGCACAACGAGCCCGGAACAAGGGCGGCCAGGTCGCGCTGGCGCGCCGGGGGCACGGTCTGGTCGCGTTCGGTCAACACGACGGCGGTCGGCACGTCGACGCCGCCGATCCACCTCGTCGAGTCGAACCTCGACAAAGCGACACCCGCCTGAACCAAGGCGGCCAGGTCGTGGCTGCGCCACTCGTCGAGAACCCAGGCGGCGCTCTCCTGGCGGCGTCGGATGGCCAGGTTCATCCCTCCCCGGCGGACGGCGCTCGGTAGAAGCGTGAAGGCGACCGACGCGCCCAGGCCGATCGAGCCCACGGTGCGGCGCATCTGGCCTCCCCACGGGAAGCTGGCGGCGGTGGCGCAGAGGACCAGTTCGCCGACGACCTGCGGGTGGCGCCTCCAAAGGAGCTGGGCGACGGGGCCTCCCATCGAATACCCGACCGCTGTCACCGGCCCGGCTCCGAGGAGCTCGACGAGCGCCGCCGCGTCATCGGCGCAGGCTTCCAGCCGGAACGGCAGCCTGCTGCGGATGCCGTGCCCGTGCCCCCGCTGGTCGAGCGCCACCACCCGGTACCCGGCGTCAGCCAGAGCGGGGAAGGTGGGGTACCAGTTCAGCGCCGCGGTCGAGGTCCAGCCGTGGAGGAGGAGCAGGGGACGTCCGGGGCCGCCGGTGTCGTATACCCGGGCACGTCCCCGTCCGGCCAGCTCCACCGCCCGGGCCGGCGGCAGGGGGGGGTGGCCATCCACGCCGACAGGGTAGGCGCCCTCCGTCCGCTACCGACGTGCCCGCCGCCTGCCGAGGCGCCCTCCGCCTGCCGAGGCGCCCTCAGCCTGCCGGGGACGCCGGCTACCGACGTGCCCGCCGCCTGCCGAGGCCGGCGCGCCGCCTGCCGAGGCCGGCGCGCCGCCGGCCCTAACCCCCTGCGGCGGCGACGGCCGCCTCCCTGTGGCGGTCAACCGCCCAGCAAAGAGCCTCGCGGGCCAGCGCAGGGTGGTAGCGCCAGCGCAGCAGCTGGCGCTCGACTTCCTCGGCGTCCTCGCCCAGCTCTAGGAGGCTGAGGGCCAGCTGGCGGGCCCGCCTCGAGGCCGACTCGGCCGGCGGCGCGTCCCTCGCGCCGATGAGCCAGCTCTCGTGGGCCTCCTGCAGGGCGGGTGACAGGCGCGCCAGCTGGCGCCGGGTCAGGGGCGGCAGCCGGCGCAGGACCTGCAGCTCTCCGGGGGCGAGCTCGCGGGCTAGGTCGAACTGGACGAGGCGGTTCAGCGTCCTGAAGAACGCCGAGCCCCGCCCTGCCGGGTCTCCCAGCCCGAGGGCGCGCGACGTCTCGCCGATGGACATCTCGAAGCCCTCCGGGGAGGCGTCGAACCCGGCAGCGACCCGGCGGATAAGCCATGTCGCCGTCGGGCCGATTATGCCCAGCCAGAACCTCTCCACGTAGGGCGAGCGGGGGTCGAAGCCGGCCCGGTCGAGCGTCTCGTCCACCCAAGGCCGCACCACCACCGTCTCCGAATCGAAAGAGACCATCACCTTGAACCACCTCCCATGTATTATCAATCTGTTTCATTATCTATAACACCATCGGGATGGCTTGGCAATAGACTGTTGGGAATGGCGCTGGACGGCGGTGTCGAAGCAGCGGCCGACCTCGTGGCGAAGGCGAAGCGGGTCACCGTCCTGACGGGTGCGGGGATCTCGACCGACAGCGGAATCCCCGACTTCCGCGGCCCGCAAGGGGTGTGGACGAGGGATCCCGAGGCGGAGAAGACGGCGACGCTCTCGGCGTACCTGGCCGACCCCGAGGTACGCCGCCGGTCGTGGCGCAACCGGCTCGAGTCGCCGGCGTGGACAGCCGAGCCCAACGCCGGCCATCGGGCCTTGTTGGAGCTCGAGCGTCAGGGCAGGCTCGTAGCGATAGTCACCCAGAACATCGACGAGCTGCACCAAAAGGCGGGCAACGACCCCCGTCTCGTCGTCGAGGTCCACGGCACGATGCACCGGGTCAGGTGCTGGGCTTGTGGTTGGGAGGCTCCAATGGCCCCCACGCTCGAGCGGGTCCGCGCCGGTGAGGCCGACCCTGCCTGCGAAGTCTGCGGCGGGATCCTCAAATCGGCGACCATCAGCTTCGGCCAGTCCCTGGATCCGCAGACGGTGAGGCGCGCCGAGGCCGCTGCTCTTTCCTGCGACCTGTTCCTCGCCGTGGGCACGAGCCTCGCCGTCTACCCCGCAGCGGGTCTCCTGCCCCTCGCCCTGCAGGCTGGCGCGGCGGCGGTGATCGTCAACGGCGAGCCCACTCCGTACGACGACCTCGCCGACGCTGTCGTGCGGGGCTCGATCAGCGAGGTGCTCCCCCTGCTGGTCGCCACCCGCCCCGATGGACGACCTCGTCGACCGGGCGGAGGCCCCTGAGCGCCGACCCTCGCGGCCCCCCCTCGCCCGCCGGCCAGCCGAGTAGCACCGTCCCTATCGGCTGCCAGTCCGGCGGGACCCCGAACGTCGAGGAGAGCCGTTCGTACGCCTCGGCGTCACGCCCGAAGAACAGCGCGCCCAGGCCCTCGTCGGCGGCGGCGAGGAGGAGGAGCATCGTGGCGAAGGCGACGTCGACCGTCCAGTAGGGCACCGCCCACCGGTCGGCGCTGGCCAGTCCTCGCCAGGCCTTGTCCGGCTCGGAGTAGCGGTCGAGGTAGACCTGGGGGCTGCAGTAGGGGACGACCGCCACGGGGGCGCGGAGCAGTCCGGGGAGGTTGGGCCGGCTCCTCCACTCCTCGTCGGCAGCCGCTTCCCAGAAGCGGCGCAGATCCTCTGGGCGTTCGAGGACCAGGAACGCCCAGCCCTGGGAGGAGCCCGCCGACGGGGCGCGTCGCGCAGCCTCGAGGAGACGGTCGAGCACCGCCGGGTCCACCGGGGTAGGGGAGAAGTCGCGGCACATCCGGCGCCTTCTCACGACCTCGCGGAAATCCATACCAGAACGGTAGACTTTTGGTCATGGCGAGCTTCCGAGACTTACTGCGCGACACCAAGGCGCGCATCCGCGAGGTCGACACAGAGCAGGCTGCGGCGCATCTAGGCCGGCCGGGCACGGTCGTGCTGGACGTGCGCGAGCCCGACGAATACGAACAGGGGGCGCTCCCCGGCGCGGTGCACATCCCCAGAGGACACCTGGAGAGCCAGGTCGAGGCGAAGATACCCCACCGCGACGCGACCATCGTCGTCTACTGCGCCGGGGGCGCCCGCTCGGCCTTCGCCGCTGACACCCTCGCCCAGCTCGGCTACACCGACGTGGTGTCCATGGCCGGCGGTTTCAACAAATGGAAGGACGAGGGCCGGGCTTGGGCGGCTCCGCTCACCCTCAGCGCCGAGCAGCGCAACCGCTACCAGCGCCACATCCTCCTGCCCGAGGTGGACGTCGCCGGGCAAGCCAAGCTCCTCGGCTCCAAGGTGCTGCTCCTCGGCGCAGGCGGCCTCGGGTCGCCCGCCGCCTTGTACCTGGCCGCGGCGGGCGTGGGCACCCTCGGCATCATCGACATGGACGTCGTGGACCCGTCGAACCTCCAGCGTCAGATCCTGCACAACGTCGACCGGGTCGGCGACCGCAAGGTCGACTCGGCGAAGAAGACCCTCACCGCCCTCAACCCCGACGTCAACGTGGTCACCTACGACGTGCGCCTCGGGGCCGACAACGTGCTCGACATCTTCTCCGGATACGACGTCGTCGTCGACGGCACCGACAACTTCCCCACCCGCTACCTGGTCAACGACGCCTCGTTGAAGCTCGACGTGCCCGTCGTCCACGGTTCGATCTTCCGCTTCGAGGGCCAGGCCAGCGTGTACCTGCCACATCAGGGCCCCTGCTACCGCTGCCAGGTGCCCGAGCCACCGCCGGCGGAGCTCGCCCCGTCCTGCTCGGAGGCGGGCGTGCTCGGCGTGCTCTGCGGGATCATCGGCAGCATCCAGGCGATGGAGACCGTCAAGCTGCTGCTGGGGATAGGCGAGCCCCTGGCAGGCCGCCTGCTCGCCTACGACGCCTTGGAGCAGACGTTCCGAACCTTCAAGGTGAACCGCGATCCGGAGTGCCCGGCGTGCTCGATCCCCAAGGAGCAGCTCGTCATCGCCGAGTACGACGGCCTGTGCATGCCGCACCCCGTTTCCTAGGACAAAGCACAGCCCTCCTGGTCGTCGGCCTCCTCCTGCTGGCAGGCTGCACGGCGGTAGGTTCGAACAACCCGGCGCTGCCAGAGCCCTCAACCGTCGCCGGCACCGCGCCAGCGGTTACCGGGGGCCCGCCGGTCCGCACCGTCGATGCTGGCGGTAAGGGCGTGCCGGTCCTGGCTGGGGAGCCGGCCCCCGACGCCGCTCTCCGGCGGCTCGCCCGGAGCCTGCCGGCGGGCTGCACCCCGAACACCGAGGACGACACTTCTCGGCTGGCCTCGTTCCTGTGGCGGTGCCCGGGCGGGCAGGTGGCGACGGCGACAGTGACCCTGCCGGCCGGGCGTCTCCTCACGCTGAGCGACCTCTTCAGCGGCCAGTGGCGCAGCTACCTCGCGTCGGTCGGCGCCGCGCAGCTCCGGGCGCAAGGGGTCGTCGACCCGGCGACAGGTGACCTGTCCGAGTGGTTCGTCGCCCCTGGCCTGCTGGAGGTCGTCTTCCCCTCGGGGGTGGTGGCATACCCTCTGGCCACCCTGGGTCGCTTCGTTGCGCGATCATCCGGGTATGGGACTCTTCTCCAGGGCGCATGACATAGTCCAGGCAAAGGCCAACAAGGCTCTCGACAAGGCCGAGAAGCCCGACGAGATGCTCGAGCTGTCCTATCAGAAGATGCTCGAGCAGATAACCCAGATCCGCCGGGCGCTGGTCGAGATCGTCGCCTCTCGCAAGCGGATCGAGCTGCAGGAAACCCAGCTGCAGAACTCGGCCGACCACCTTGCCGAGCAGGCCCGCCAGGCCCTCGGGTCGGGTCGGGAGGACCTGGCGCGCGAGGCGCTGACGCGCAAGGCGGCCGCCCTCCAGCAGATCCAAGAGATGGAGCCCCAGCACCAGCAGATGGTCGACGAGGAGGCCAAGCTCACCCAGACCCTCCACCAGCTCCAGGCCAGGGTCAACCAGTTCCGCACCCAGAAGGAGACCCTCAAGGCGCAGTACTCCGCCGCCCAGGCGGTGACCACCGTCAACGAGGGCGTCGCCGGCATCTCCAAGTCGATCAGCGACTCGGGCGCCGCGCTGCAGAGGGCGCAGGACAAGATCGCCGGGATGCAGGCGCGGGCCGGGGCTCTCGACGAGCTGCTCGAGTCCGGCGTCCTCGAGGACGTCGGCGGCGGTCACGACGACATCCAGCGCGAGCTCGACCAGATCGGGACGTCCAGCTCCGTCGACAGCGAGCTCGCGGAGTTGAAGGCCCAGATGGCTCCCGCGGGGGCGATCGAGGCCGGCACCCGCGACGTCCCCGAGCTCGGCCAAGGGTCGGGGGAGGAGCAGGAGGACACCAAGGACGGTGAGTGACGACCCCTCCTTCGACCTGGAAGTCGCCGCGGCCAGCCTCACGGGCGGCACCTCCGACCTGCGCGCCCTGCTCAAGGCCCTCGCCTCCCAGCTGGCGGAGCCGCTCGGTCAGCGCCTCCGGGTCGAGCGCGCCGGAGGGCTCCTGCGGAAGTCCGACGAGGTGAGGTCGCTTTCGGCGACGATAGGCAGCGAGCAGTTCGAGGCGAAGGTGGACGGGGCAACCGTGTCCTGCCTCATCGCCAGGTCGTCGGGCGGTATCCGGATACGCTCGGAGACCGTGGGCATGGACGAATGGTTGCGGCGGCTGCTCCAGGCGCTGCAGGCCGAGGCCGCGCACAGCGAGTCCGCTCGGCTCGCTCTCGAGAAGATGGTGATCGGAGGACCTTGATGTCAGACACCGCCCCCGGCGACCTCCCCAAGGACGCCAGCAAACGGCTCGAGGAGCTCGAGCACGGCCTGTTCACCTCTGACCTGTCGGTCAACGAGTTCCTCCTCGTCAAGGAGGCGGGCTTCCATCCCCTGGGCTTCGTGATGGGCTCGTCCATCTACCACACGGGCATCCAGACCCGTAAGTGGGGCCAGTCCCAGGAGCTGTCCAAGTTGACCGAGGCGATGTACAACGCCCGGGAGCTGGCCATGACACGCATGGAGGAGGAGGCCGACGAGCTCGGCGCCGACGGGGTGGTGGGGGTCCGCCTCGACGTCAACTACTACGAGTGGGGCCACGACGCCGCCGAGTTCATCGCCATGGGCACGGCCGTCAAAGCGGAGAACGGCCAGTCCTACCGCAACAAGCTCGGCAAGCCGTTCACCTCGGATCTCTCGGGGCAGGACTTCTGGACGATCATGCAAACGGGTCACGTGCCCCAGGGCCTGGTGATGGGCACCTGCGTGTACCACATCGCCCACCGGGGCCTCGCCCAGACACTCGGGTCCGTCGGGCAGAACGCCGAGCTCCCCAACTTCACCCAGGCGCTCTACGAGGCACGCGAGCTGGCCATGACCCGCATGCAGGACGAGGCCCAGCGCCTGGACGCAACCGGGATCGTCGGCGTCAGGCTGGAGGAGAAGAGCCACATGTGGGGCAGCCACACCATCGAGTTCCTCTCCCTCGGCACGGCGGTGGTCAAGACCGCCGACCAGGTGACCCTCCCCAAGCCCACCACGATCATCTCCCTCGACAATTGACCGTCTCCGACGTGCCCCCCGAGTCGGCCGGGCGGCTCGAAAGCGGCACCTTCAGCTCCGGGTTGACCATCCCGGACTTCGCCGCCTGCCTGCACATGGGCATGCGCCCCGTTGCCCTCGTACAGGGCTACTGCGTGATGAGCTGGGGGTGGTTCGGGACGGGGGGTCTCTACGCCCGCTACCAGGGTTCCGGGCTGTCCACCTACCGCTGCCCCCACGGCTACTACGCGATGGGCCCCGACCACCGCACGTGGGGCCAGAACACCGAGCAGACCTGGGCTACCCAGGCCTGGGCGACCGGGTTCAACACGGCGTACCACCGCATGGTCGAGGAGGCGGCCGAAGCCGGCGCCCACGGGGTCATAGGCGTGGTCGACACGTCCCGGCACCTGCTCGAGGGCGGCATCCGCGAGTTCCACATGTACGGCACGGCTGTCGTCGTCGAGGGCCGCCAACCACCGGCGCAGATCTGGACCTGCTACCTGGCCGGCGAGCGGCTCGCCAAGCTGATGGAGGCAGGTTTCTTCCCCGTTTCGGTGTCGGCGTCGATGGCATCGGTGCTCGTCCAGGCGGTTTGCGCCACCGAGATGCTCCTGCATGGATCCTGGGACACCTACGGGATGGTCAACACGACCGACGAGATCACCCAGGTAGCCGACGCCGAGATGCAGGCCTGCCGTATGGCGCGCGACCGGGTGCGCTCCACCCTCGGGGGGGATCGCCTCCACGGCGCCAGCATCGAGGCGGGCTGGAAGGAGGTCGGAGCCGGCCTGATGCAGAGGGACTGCGTGCTCAGGGGCAGCCGGGTGAGGCACGTCTCTGACCCCGGCCCCATCGAGCCCCCCCGCCCCGTGGTGGTGCTGCGTGGCTGAGCGGCCGGTCACCTCGGACCTGTCGGTGGACGAGTCGCTGATCCTCCACTCGGTCGGTTGGGAGCCGCTCGAGCTCGTCTGCGGCTCTGGCGTGTACTCCATCCCCCAGGGCACCTGGACCTGGGCGGTGGGGGAGATCACCGCCGCCACCTACGCCGTGCGCGCCGCCGTGGCGGGAGCCGCCCGGCGGCTGGAGGCCGAGTGCAGGGGCGTGGGCGGGGCGGGCGTCGTCGGCGTGGAGGTGACGATCGGCGTGGAGCGACACTCGGTGAACGCCATGCTGGTCGGCACGGCCATCACCGGCGGCGCCAGGCGCAGCGGCGACCCGTTCGTCTCGGACCTCTCCGGGCAGGACTTCGCCCTTCTGCACCGAGCCGGGTGGGAACCCTGCGGGCTCGCCTTCGGCGCCTCCTACGTGTACGTGCCCCGGCGGGGGGCGGGCACCGCCGTCCGCCAGAGCGGCCAGAACGTCGAGCTGCAGAACTACACCCGGGCCATGTACTCGGCGCGCGAGTCCGCCATGGAGCGGATGCAGAGCGACGCCATCGCCAAGCGGGCGACCGGGGTGGTGGCGGTGAAGGTGGCGGAAGGTCCGGTCGAGTTCGCCGGCCACGCCATCGGCTTCCTCGCCTGGGGCACGTCGGTGCGCCCCGGTCCGGGAGGGCACAACTACATGCGCCCCGGCGTGGTGCTCCCGATGGACGACGCCGTCGTCACCTTCGACGCCGCCCACCTACGCTGAGCGTCGGGCTCGGCCCGGGCGGGCCCCGCCGCGGGCTCTAACCTTCAGGTATGGCCACAGACGCCCGGAGCACCGATTCCGGCATCGAGATCAAGGCGGTGTACGGCCCGGCCGACCTCGAGGGCTGGGATCCCAGCCGGCAGCTCGGGGAGCCGGGGAGCTTCCCTTTTACCAGGGGCATCTACCCCAACATGTACCGCGGCCGGCCGTGGACTATCCGCCAGTACTCGGGGTTCGGGACGGCGGAGGCCACCAACGAGCGTTGGAAGTTGCTGCTCGCCGGGGGTGGCACCGGCCTGTCCTGCGCCTTCGACCTGCCCACCCAGATGGGCTACGACAGCGACCACCCCCGGGCCTTGGGCGAGGTGGGGAAGGTCGGCGTCGCCATCGACTCGATCGACGACATGCGGGTGCTCCTGTCCGGGCTTCCCCTCGACCGGGTGACGACGTCGATGACCATCAACGCGACGGCGGCGATCCTGCTCCTCCTCTACCAGCTCGTCGCCGAGGAGCAGGGCGTGCCGGCGGGCAGCCTCGGCGGCACCGTGCAGAACGACATCCTCAAGGAGTACGTCGCCCGCGGGACCTACATCTACCCGCCCCGCCCGTCGATGCGGCTGGTCACCGACATCTTCGCCTACTGCCGGGAGCACCTGCCGAGCTGGAACACGATCTCCATCTCCGGCTACCACATCCGCGAGGCGGGAGCCACAGCGGTGCAGGAGATCGCCTTCACTCTTGCCAACGGCATCGCCTACGTGGAGGCGGCGGTGCAGGCGGGGCTGCCTGTCGACGAGTTCGCCCCCCGGCTCAGCTTCTTCTGGAACGCCCACAACAACCTCTTCGAGGAGGTCGCCAAGTTCCGCGCGGCCCGGCGCATGTGGGCGAGGATCATGACCGAGCGATTCGGGGCCTCAGACGATCGCAGCAAGCTGCTGCGCTTCCACACCCAGACAGGCGGCTCGACTCTCACCGCCCAGCAGCCGGAGAACAACATCGTCCGGGTGACCCTGCAGAGCCTCGCCGCCGTCCTAGGCGGGACGCAGAGCCTCCACGCCAACGGCTTCGACGAGGCGCTCGGCCTGCCGACCGCCCGGGCGGCGACGCTGGCCCTGCGCACCCAGCAGATCATCGCCAGCGAGTCCGGGGTGGTCGACACGGTCGACCCGCTCGCCGGCTCCTACTTCGTCGAGTCTCTCACCGACGCCGTCGAGGCGGAGGCGTGGTCGTACCTGGAGAAGATCGACGGGATGGGCGGCGCCGTCGCCGCCATCGAAGCCGGCTACATGCAAGACGAGATCGAGCAGTCCGCCTACAGCTACGCCCGGCAGGTGGAGAGCGGCAGCAAGGTCATCGTAGGTGTCAACAAATTCGCCGACGAGGCGAAAGAGCCGGCCGAGGTGTTCCCGGTTGATCCTGCCCTGGAGCGCCAGCAGGTGGAGCGGGTGCGCAGGACCAGGGCCGAACGGGACCAGACCGCAGTGGACGCCGCCCTCGCGGAGTTGGCCGCGGCGGCTCGGGGGTCCGCAAACCTGCTCGTCCCCATGAAGGAGGCCCTTCGCCGGCGGGCGACGCTCGGAGAGGTGAGCGACGTGCTGCGAGCCGAGTTCGGCGTCCACCAGCCGAGCCGCTGATGGCCGTCCGCTTCGTGATCATCGGCGGAGGCCCGGCCGGCAATACCGCCGCGACCCACGCCGCTCGACTCGGCGCCAAGGTCACCCTGGTCGAGCGCGACGTCGTCGGCGGCGCCGCCCACCTCTGGGACTGCATCCCGTCCAAGACGATGATCGCCACCGGCGGGGCGATGAGCTTCTCCCGGCGGATCGAGGGGATGGGCCTCGTCCACCAGGAGGCCAAGCTGGACATCGACGCCCAGCGCCGGCGGGTGAGGGGCATCGAGGACCACCTCAACGAGCAGGTCACCGGTCTGCTCACCAGCCAGGGCGTGCGCCTCCTCAGGGGCTCGGCGCGACTCGCCGGTCCCCACGAAGTCGTCGTCGAGGGCGACGACGGAGAGGAGACCCTGGAGGCAGACGCCGTCCTGGTCGCCACAGGCAGCCGGCCGCGGATCCCAGAATGGGCCGAGCCCGACGGCGACCGGGTGCTCACGACCAGGCAGGCCTACCCGCCGCCGTCCATGCCCGACCACCTGGTCGTCGTCGGTTCGGGAGTGACCGGCGTGGAGTTCGTCCACATGTTCAGCTCGTTCGGGTCGAAGGTGACGCTGATCGTGAGCCGCCAGCAGGTCCTGCCCAGCAAGGACCCCGAGGTGGCCGCCGCCCTCGAGCTCGAGCTGCTCCGCCGCGGCGTGCGGCTCCTCAAGGGCGCCAGGGCGATCGGCGTCGACCGGTCGGATTCCGGTGTCGCCGTCCGCTGCGACGACGGGCGGGTCGCCGAGGGCAGCCACGCCCTGCTCGCCATCGGGTCGGTCCCCAACAGCGACGGCCTCGGCCTGGAGAAGGCGGGGGTGAAGCTGGAGGGCGGCTACGTACCGGTCAACCACCACTGCCAGTCGAACGTCCCGCACATCTACGCCGCCGGGGACGTGTCGGGCAAGCTGCCTCTTTCTTCGGTCGCGGCCATGCAGGGGCGCAAGATCGCCGAGCACGTGATGGGTATCCACTCGCGCGACCACCGCCACATCGACTACGAGAAGGCGGCGTCGGCGATCTTCACCGAGCCGGAGATAGCCGACGTGGGGCTCGCCGAGGCGGAGGCGTTCGCTTCGGGCAGGAAGATCCGGGTGACCAAGGTCCCCTTCGCCGCGGCGGCCAAGGCGCTGATCAACGACGACCCGGGCGGCTTCGTCAAGATCGTCTCCGACCCGGCGACGGGGGTTGTGCTGGGCGGCTCGATCGTCGGGCGCCACGCCGCTGAGCTGATCTCGGTGATCGCCGTCGCGGTCACCGCCAACCTGCGGGTGAGCGACATCGTCGAGAGCTGCCTGGCCCATCCGACCCTCTCGGAGGCGCTCGCCGACGCATCCGAATGACGGGAGGCTCCGCTCAGCCGATGACCACGACGGTGTCGCCAGCGCCGACGGCGTCGCCAGGCTTGACCCGGACCTCCTTGACGGTGCCGGCCGTCTCGGCGGTGATGTTGTTCTCCATCTTCATCGCCTCGAGGACCGTCACCGCCTGACCCGCCTCCACCTGGTCCCCGACCGAGACGAGCACCTTGACGATGGTGCCCTGCATGGGGACGGTGACGTTGCCGCCTCCGGCCCCGGCGCCGGGATGGCCGTGGGCCGCGGCCTGGCGGGGGCGCCCCGGCCGGCCAGCTGCCGGTGCGGGGGCAGCGGCGGCCGCCTCGGGCACCCAGAGCCTCACCTGGTAGCGCCGGCCGTTGACCTCCACGTCCACGTCCCGTTGCACCTTGCCCGTCTCGCCGCCGGCCGCGCCCGCTGACGGGGAGGACACCGCGGAGAGGTCCAGCTTCTGCTCGACCCAGTTGGTGGAGTGCTCCACGCCGATGAAATCGGGGTGCTCGAGGATGGCGATGTCGGCGGGGATGGTCGTCGCCGGCCCCTCGATCTCCAGCTCGCGAAGCGCCCTCAGCGTTCGTCTCCTGGCGTCCTCGCGGTCGCTGCCCCAGCAGATGAGCTTGGCGATGAGGTTGTCGTAGAACTGGCTGACCGTGTCGCCCTCGTCGTAGCCGGCGTCCACCCGCACGCCGAAGCCGTCGGGCCGCTTGAAACGGGTGATAGTGCCGGGGGAGGGAAGGAACCGCCCGCCGGCGGGGTCCTCGGCGTTG
>Ga0209061_1003339_pt1 | contig 17630 bp, 15 predicted proteins | sample Coa_R1_10_FD_187157 | JGI IMG/M metagenome (GOLD analysis project Ga0209061, IMG submission 187157) | Surface soil microbial communities from Centralia Pennsylvania, which are recovering from an underground coalmine fire - Coalmine... | ecosystem: Environmental > Terrestrial > Soil >...
AGGCCGCGAACTTGATGTGATTCATCACAGCCAGAACCACACAAAAGATCCTTTGCGCAGTCGCTTAACCCGACCACGAATCAAAAATCACGTGCCGCATGTGTACTCCGGTTTCCACATCTACGGAAACGGGGCGGCGGGAAGTTGCGGTTTTTGGGTGTGGCTCCCCTCTCTCAACGGCCCTCGAACATTCTCCACCCTGTTGCTTGCGGCCCTCTACTAAAGCAAAAAAACATCTTGCGGTACTTTGTGCATGCGCTGATGCTGGATCACAACCCGAGAAGCGGAGGGGCTCAGGCCGGGGCATCTCATTCATTCACAAGGTTCTTGACGATGTGAGCCATCACCGGGGGGCACACCGCGTTGCCGATGAGCTTGATCCGGTCTCTTCGAGTTCCTACACGAAACACGTAATCGGCGGGGAACCCCATCGCCGACTTTAACTCCTCGACCTGAAGCATTCGCATCTCGTGCGCACCATTTCGAGACCGGACGTACGCAAAGCGATCAAGCGTCGTAATCGTGCGGAGCGGGACGCTAAGGCGCTGCCAGCCACCAGCACCATCACTGCCGTAGTAAACGAGCAAAAACGGATGGCGCTCTCCAACCTCCGCTATCGCGCGTTCCGCACGTTCGATTGTTCCACTTGCCCTTCGGGCTGTTCGCAGCGGTGAATAGCGGTATGTGCCATTCGTGTCGACGATCTCCCGAGCGGTACGCTTGCGGGCCTCGGGGAGAACAATCGGGGGAGGAGCGCTCTCCCGTTGGCAAACGACAAACAGCCTCCTCCGGGACTGTGGCACTCCAAAATCGACGGCGTTCAATACGTGTGGGGCGCAATGGTACCCTTCGCCTTCGAGATCCTCTATCAGTTCTTCGTACCGCTCCCATGTGCGCATCTGGATCACGTTCTCGATGACGATCCAACGAGGCTGAAGTCGCCTCGCGAAGCGGACGACCTGGAATGCTGTATTCTTGCTTGCCTCGCAACGTTCCGCCGCGCCCTTTGCACAGGTATGGTTTGTGCACTCCGGTGAAGCCAGCAGGATATCAATCGGCCCCACTTCCCTTTGGACCAGATTTGGGTCTAATTGTTCACAGGTGCTGTGGTAAATCTTGGCGCCTGGATGGTTCTCACGGTAAGTCATGCAGGCCAGATCCCATGCATCAACAGCACCGACGACTTGAACACCAGCGGCCTTCGCGCCACACGTACTCCCTCCAGCACCGCAAAACAGATCCATCGCACGGAGTCGTTTGCCTTGGATCGGATTTTCGCGCATGTTCTCTCTTGACATTAGAAATCCCTCTGCATGTCCACTTCAAGCCTTGCCATTGGTGGCTCCCGCCGTCGTGTCAGAGCGCACTGGTGAAGAATCCCAGTCCACGTTTATTCGGCGTGCCGACGAGCAGGGCACGATCAAGCAGACGGTTCCCTTCTTCACAGGATGTCTCAGATACCAGCAGACAACCGTGACAGGCGGCAAGGTTCGCGTTGTCAGTGCCTTGCGCGCGGGCCTCTATGCAAACCGGATCTGACGAGCACCATTGCGCTTTCTGCAGGGCTGCCATCAACGTGCGAAGAAGCCGTTCGGGCTCACCCTGACGCACCAACCCCCCCATGGTTCCTTCCGCGTCGCCAGAGGCGGTGTAGATAAGAATCCCCTGCATCGGCTCGGTGTTTTCGTCCAGATTGCTGTAGACACGCTCTCGAAGCGATGCACTCCCGTAGCCGCAGTCAAAGCTCAGCTGATTAATCAGGCTGTGCGCAAGGCTGTGTAGCAAGACAAACGCCGGCGTAACGCGGCGCGCGGGTTGGCCTCGGAGAACCCGAAGGTTGTTGTAATTCGTCAGCAGACGTTCTACGCGCTCTGCGCAAGTGCTGTTTCGCAACCACTGCTGGACCGCGTCCCTGCGAAGCTCCAGAAAGATGCCCTCACCGCGAACGAAGATGGCCGGCAGCCAATCGATCCTTCGGTCGAGGGAGAGACACTGCACTCGCCCCGTAGGGTTGTCCGCATCTGGTGGCAACAGGCGGGTGAACCCTGCCAGGGCCCGTGTCTCACGGAGTTTCTTGACCAACCCGATTCGTCTGAAGAAGCGCCCCAGATCTGGGCCTATTGCTGCGGCATCAAGGAGATCCACGAAAAGCTCCGTCTCCGGACCGCCCCGTGGTGCGAGCAAGGCTGTGTACTCCTGGCGCCGATACTCTTCTTCATCCCGCACAGGCCGAACGTCCAACCCGTCCAGCCGCCGCTGGGCCACCGCCAACAGTTGGACTGCGTCAAGGCCCCACATGCGCGCGATCGTGTCACAGCGGGTAGGATCAATCCGCTTACCGTCCACCAAGCCACTGGTAAGGATGTCCCAAACTTCCGGTCGTTCTATGGCATCGATGACCGCACGCTGAGCCTGTTCTGCCCACAGTGGCAGATAGATGGAACTGACCACTAGCGGGAAGTAGGCGTTGCTGGCACCCCGCTGGATCACGCGGAGTGGCGCGCCGCACTGTTGTGCCTGAGCGCCGACGTGCCCGAGCCAGGGCTGGCTAGCCCGGCACTGGTAACCGATACGCTGCAGCGCACCACCCGACTGCTGGTCAAAATCGAAGATGCCCGCAAGTGTCTTGGCTTCGCCGCAGCTACATTCCACTTTGATGCCAGTCAGCATGGAGGACGATCGTCCCGCTAGAAACCGCAGCTTGCAGTCTGCTGTGGGACTCTTGTCGCGGTGAACCCATTCCAGAAAAGGGAAATCCTCGATGTGACCCTGATCACAGACCGCTACAATCCGTACCGGTATGAGAAAAGGTCGCGACTTCTCCCCTTTGCTGGCGCAGTTCATCCCGGGGTAGGGACGGCCGGGGCAGCGCTGGCGGCTCCCGAAGAGTGGCAGATTCTCCATGCCGCCACATCGGTAACAGTAGTGCCACCTCGGAAACCGGACCGTTGGGATATCGAGATTGGCGTGTTTCACGCCGGGGGCGGGATCTTTGTGTTCGGGCGGCAGCCTGAAGGATCGCACAGAAAGACGGGCCTGGAGACGTTCCTCCATGATCAGCCATTCCGGGGGACAGGACTCTCGGGCAAACGGCCAGGCGTCGAGACCGGCCACCATGAGAGACTCGTCTTTCGGGAAGTCAACCATCGCACCCACGCCGAACGGGCTGATGAGTTGAGATCTGCGGATGGGCTTCAATGCTGGCATCGTCGTACCTAGTCCGGTTGCGGGTAGCTGGAAATGACGTTCGCGTCGCAGGCCGCATCGACGTTGCGCATTGAACTGGGCGTGGCCAGTGGCCGCACGCTCCAACGGGGATGCCGATCCGTTCCGCTGGGGTACATCAGTGGCTCCACTTCATCCGGAGGGCTGAAATCGCCGTACCTGGACGGCGGGACCCGACGCCACTCCTCCATCACATAGTCGAATCGATCAAGCACGAATCCTGTCTGATCCCGGTCAATATTCGAAACTCGATCAAGGACTATGGATCTGATCCGATCCACCAGTTCCGCATCAGGCGGCGGTGAATTCGGCCTGGCGCGAAGGTTCTCGCTGCCGAGCGCCCTGGTTAACGCCACTGCTACAGCGTGGAGTGCACGCTCGATCACCGGTTGTGCGAACGGTGTGATGCTTGTGGGTTCAACGAAACGATAGATGCTCTGATGGTACGCGCGAAAGTGTTCATAATGCGAACGGTCGCGTGGACGAGCCGGGTTGTAGATCGTGACAACCAGCCCCGGTTCTTTCCGTCCGACCCGGCTTGAAGCCTGAATGTACTCTGCTGTAGTCTTGGGCTGACCGATCACCGTCATCAGGCTGAGGCGGGGAACGTCAAGACCAACCTGAATCATGTTTGTGGCAAGGCAGATGTCGACCGCGTTCTGTTCCTCTCCTGAACGCAGAGAGGTGAACAATTGCTGCAAGATCTCCGGGATCTGGTTGCTTTGAATACGACTTGTGAGTTCCAGGTCCCGATTGATGAAGCGGCGCATTTTCAGCGCCTCCTGCCCGGCGATTGCCGCAGTGAGCCCGCTGCGATCCCACATGGCATTCATGTACTCGCGGATGTCAGCGCGAATCAAAGTCGCGGCATGACCGAGCTCACGGATGCTGTTAAAGTAGGCCATGAGGGTCCAGTAGGGGTCGAGTGTGGCCGGATCAGAGATCCCCAGCAGCTTGACCGCCTGCAAGAGTGCAGAAACCACCCTGATCTGCGCGGTCACGTGCGAAGGCAGGGCAGAGGCAAAGACCCCGAGATAGCTCCTGCCCGCTGCGTTCGGATTTTCCCAGGCGAAAAAGGACTCGCCCGCCATCAAGCCTTGAGGCGGAAACAGGAAGCTGGTCCTGCCGTTATAGAGCGCCTGGATCTGATCGGATGCGCGAGCGATCGTGGCTGTTGACGCTACAATTTTCGGGGCACGGTGTCCCGAGCCGGCGCGGCACAGCGCCTCAATGGCCGTTTCGTAATGAGCAACCATTGAACCAAGGGGCCCGGAGATGAGATGAAGTTCATCCTGAACAATCAATTCGGGTGGATCGTAATCGTGTTCCAGCCCGAAAAGGCTTCGAGCTTCGGGACGCCAGGGGAGCATGGCGAACTTGTCAACGGTTCCAATCACGAGCGATGGCGGCTCGTCATAGATGGCTTCGTCAACTACCTGGAGGGGCAAACCGGCCGAAGCGCCAAACGGGCAGTCGGGGTCTTCGCAGCAAAACACCACTCGGGATGGATTGGTCTTTTTGAGATACCCCTTCACGCGCCAGCTCGAACCTGCCTTCACGGCACCCATCGCCGCCCCACACCAGGGGCAGGCGAGCACGATGAACGGGTTCTCACGGCTGCCTTTATACAGTTCGTTTAGGGCTCTCGTGGCGTCATCCTGCTTATTGGGTGTGACACCTTGCCCGACCCAGAGCCCGATGGAAATCGGTGTGGAGCCGAGTTCCGTCGGCCGCGACCGGCGCAAGTATTCACAGGCGCAGATCAGCGACGCGGCTCTTTGAAACTGCTGCGCGGTGAGGAGGCGCAACGTATACCGCATCAGCACAGTAGTTCCGGCGTTCTCTGGATTCCGCAGTCGGCGGAGCATGATCGTGAACGCAGAGAGCCCAAGGTAGGCCTCAGTTTTTCCTCCGCCTGTCGGAAACCAGATCAGATCAACCACGCTCCTCTCTGGCGATTCTGGATCGGCCAGGGACTTGAGGTTCATCAGCAGGAACGCCAACTGAAACGGCCGCCAGCGCGCCTTCTTCAGTGAATAGTCCGGCCGCTGGTAACGCTTGCTCAGGCGCAGAGAGCCATCCTTGAACTCCCAGTCCCGAACGCATTTGCTGGCCAGTTCATAGTGTGCCTGCTGGAGATACATCGCGTTGTTGGCCAGAGCGAATGCCATCCGGACGCCGCTATCCTCCCTCAGAAGCTCGATGCCAGAGCGAATTCTGGAGAGGCACTGACGGCAGTCGGCGAGATTTCGGGCTGCCACATCACGGAATCCGGGCGGCACGTCGCCGGTATCTGCCACCCTTTCCTGCTGGCTTTCTATCCACTTCTCATAGGCATCGGCGAGGGCTTCACAGAGCAGAATTAACTCGGGCGATCCTTCGTCGGCAAGCTGCTCCATCGACAGCGCAAGGTCCGGCAGGTCCACATGTTCGACAGGCTTGATCTCGTGAGACGGGAGGCTTTCGGTCCAGATCCGCAGGCACCGCCCGCCGGTTTGCTCGGACCACTCGCCAGCGCAACCGTGACCCACTGAAAACACCTTCCGGTGCCGGTACAGGAACTGGAGCGAACGTTCCTCATTGTCCGGCGCGACCCGGCGATCAGGATACTCCAGGAAGCATGGGGCACCGGCGGCGTCTGATACCTCAAGACGGCACTGGAAGAAGCACATCTCGTCGTTGGAAACGCTGGGAGATTCTTTGCGATTGATCAAGGTAAACGTTACAAGCCGGGTTCGTTCGCCCGCGCCCGTCTGCCGGTAGGGCCGGCTAATCACATAGACACATAGACCGATCGCGATCCCATCAACCTGCACCGGCTGTTCCGTCGTCCGGACCTCATCCCCCAGCAGATCAGCGGCCGGCAGTACCAAATCGACGGAAATAGGTTTCCGAAACCAGGCATGGCTGGCGGACTTCCTTGATCCGCTCTTGCCCAAGCCAGGCAACTCCACCTTGTCGTACCGCGCTGCTGTCACCCGGACTGCGAGCTGCTCCGGAATTTCAACCAGCGCGCTGATGCCCATCGCGCTCGGGAGATACTGATTGGCCAGATTGAGGTCCAGCTCAGTATCAGGCTGTTGTTCACTCCGGAGGTCCACGCGACTCGGTGGCAAATCCTCAGACGCGGTTTCTGGTCCGCCGGCATCTTCGACGGGAGCTGCTTCAATGACCTCGGCGACATCCTCGCGGACCTCAAGCTGGCTCGGCAGGCCAGTTCGGAGGGGAAACAGGATGCCCGCGCTGTAACGCAATCGCGGCGGGTCCTGCGGCCGCAGGATCTCTTCGCGATTGAGCTGCATCGCAGGAAATCCCGGCGAAGGGCCGATCAGCTCACTCCGAAGGTACTTGATGATCGCGTCGCGTGCCTCCTGCGTCGTCACAATTGCCACTCCTTGCTGAGTTTCCTGACCAGTGCCTTCCCAATGCTCTCCCGCACTCGCTCGTGGACCATCATGACAAGGAGGCTCCGGGCGCGAGACATCCCGACGTAAAGCAGCGATTGCAGTTCCTCGGTTTCAACACGATCGACGTCACAATAGATAACCGCCGGACTCTCCATGCCCTTGAACGCCTGGACGGTGGCGAATGCGACTGAAGCACTCCCTGGTTGCGCGGTTCCGCCACGCAACTCATGCGCCACGACGGCACGGCCAGTTCTCCGGACATGGCAAGAAAGTCCGCTCGCAACTGAGTCCGGAAACCGACGAGCGGACAGGATAACGAGATCTTCCGGTCTCAGCCCTTCTTCCAGCAGCTGCCGGACGACTTCGGAGAGCTTCTCGCTCTGCTCCGAGGCCGTTCTCCAGTAACGGTAATCAACCGCCAGGCCATCGACCTGCCCGAGCCGGAATGGGGGCGACGGAAAGCCCGAAAGCAGAGCCGTCTCCTCGCCGATACGCCGCGTATTTCTGCAATTTGTCACGAGCCGAGCGTGTGTGATTTGCGGACAAACACCTTCAAGGTGCCCGATCCTCTCTTCGCGCGACGAGCTTACGTAAATCGACTGCCGTGTGAAGTCCCCGAAGATGAACCACCGGCCACCCGCCAGTCCACCCTTGAGAAGTGCGCCCAGCACGTCGAGAGTGCAAGGATTCAGAAGATCCTGCGCTTCGTCCAAGACCAACGTGTCGAACTGGTTCCCCGATTCTTCCGCCGCAAGCTGACCGAAGAGCGGGTAGACTTCGGAGAACAGATTGGACGCGCCCCGTAGCTCTTCCATCTCGAACTCGGCCCGGTAGCTGGACGACATAACCAGATCACGGAGGAATTTGAAGTAGCTGCCCGAGACCAGTTTTCCGTTTCCGGACTCGGCGGTCTGAACTGCCAACCAGTCTCCGAGAAGACGATTGAAGCACAGCAACAATGTCCGCTGTCCTCTTCGGGAGCATCGCCGGGCATATTCCAAGGCCAGCACTGTCTTTCCCGTGCCAGCAGCTCCCTCGATCAGACACCGGTGGTTTTCCTCAATCGTGTCGAGCACATGGTACTGATCCTCGGTCAGCGAAACCAGCGATTTCTCCGTAACCGCGATTACGCCAGGTCGCACGACAACCTGCTCGAAATCAGGACGCAGGAACTGACGGATTTCTCGAATGGCCTTGTCCAGTCCCTCGCGCGGCAGAAATCCCAGCTTCTTGCGTTGCCCTGCCACTGTGCGCAGGAGGCTACGTGATATCGGAACGTTGAGATCTTCGCGGCCAATGGCTTCCCACGGCTCGAATTCGATCGTCTGCGGTGGAGGTGACACGTCGGGAAAGACAACCGCCGACGCGAAGAGGCAGCCACTAGCGGCGTGCGACGTCCCAAAATTTCGCTGCACGGCTGCCCGGAGTGCAAACATGCCCTCGCGCGCCTGCATGAAGGGGCTTCTTCTCAGCTCAGAGATCTTCCCTGTTCTGTCTGCCGTTTGCCAGACGCCAGCCTGACAGGACACGCGGCCGCCCTTCACTTCCAGGCAGACCACCACTCCTTGCGGAATCAAAACCACGAAATCGATCTCCCCGTAAGGACCGCTCTTACGGGCGGCAAGACCGAGTGAATGCAGAATCACCCAGTCCCGTGTATCAGGATCGTGCTGCAACAGGTGAAACAGGCGCCGCTCCGCGCTGCTCGTAACGTTCTCATCGATCTCCGGAGGGATCATCGTCGCCATGTCAGCCGGCCACCCCCTGAACCGCATACTCCGCATCCCAGAGAAGCCGGTTCACTATCGTGTAGTTCACAGGAGTAAGCCCCCCATCAATCTCCTCAATCCGAACGACCCACACTTTGCCGAACCCGAGATCAACTTCGGTCTCTCCGCTTGCGATTACGTCCAGCCGCCTGGGCAATTCCCTCAAGAGCTCGGATGTAAGCCGCTTCCCCGCCTTGATGTGATGGCCGTTGATCTCGCTGATAGCCTGTTCGATCCTGGGCAAGACATCGAGCAGATCCTGGTCGCCACTTGCACGCGCGATGGTCCGGATGTCATCGAGGTTCTTGGGGGCGATCATATGCGGGTTGCATAGCCACGCCCGCACGGTCTGGATATGGCGCGAGAATCCGAACTGACGCAACTTCTCCCATACCTCTGGGGCGTCGCCGCCGATCCTCTGCAACGCGCTCTTCCATCGTGTGGCTGTCGCCCGCAGCTTCTGGTAAGCGTCCGCGCCAATCTCATCCTCCACCATGAACCGGATGATGTCGGAATCGCCTGTGCCGCGGAACAGGACAAAGTCTCCGACTTTCAGCTCTCCGATAGGGCGGAAAAGGACTTTGCCGGCTGCCCCGTGCTCGCCGATTACATAATCGTTGACAACGGGAAGTTCGTGGCCTTCCGTGAGATAAGCAAAGGTAGGCCCGGCGAAATCGACATAGTGAGCCTCGATTGGCTCGTCGAGCACGTTGCCGGCCGCAGCGACACCTGCGGCCACAGCCTTCCGCCGGATAAGGAAACGCTCCTCCGGAAGATCGAACGGTCCGGTTGAAGGTGGTGCGGGCGGTAAGGGCTCATCCACCCCGTCAACGCCCTGGTGCAGACCAAGCAGGATCGACTTCTTCCTCGTACTGAGGCCTGCCGGAGCCGCCTGATCGTAGCGTTTCTTGTAGTCTCTGAGCCACATCCGTTCGAAGGAGTAGGCCAACACCTGAAGCCGTTGCGTCGCGTACAGCCGCAGCAGGCGATCAAAGCGCCGCGCGCTGGGCCATGACACGACCACGAGCTGTTCGAATTGACTGTTGCCCGGCACCTCGTTGACCCGGTACACGGGAATCCTCCGTCCCTGACCTGCCAGCCACTTCTGGACCGCATCGCGCCGCGCTTCGGATCTTGTGACGACCGCAGCAGGAAGTGGCGATGTTTCAGGATGCCCGAGGCAGTCCAGGAGAGCCTGCCCTTTCGGGGTGATGGGATTGACGGAAAGCTCCTCGGCAGCGCAGTCCAGCCTCGTGATCACAGTATCAATCTCCGGCACAATCTCCGGAGCAATCCAGATCTCCGCACGCTTCAAAAGCGACCTTGCGTCGTTTAGCCGCTTCCTGATCTCGCCCAGAAACGAATCTCCCTCGGAGCCGAGGTGCTCGGCGCACAGCATCAAGATTCCGAACAGCCTCCGGAACAGGTAGCGCACGGTGGCGTTGCCGTTGTCGGCCGGAATAGCGCGTGCGGCGGCAACAAGATCCGCGGCAGCCTCGTCGAGTACGTCGCACGCACAGGCAGAGGAAGCAACAACCAAATCCCGCATGTTGGAGGCTTTCGTAAGAAGCACGTTCAGCGGCCCGGCTGCCGCGCCGGGGCCAGACCCCATGAGCACCTCCTCGGGCGAAAGATGCCAGACCGTGCAGCCACGGTCTCTTAAAAACCCGACGGCTTCGTGCTGCGAATCGTCGGCCAGAAGCACCACACGCTGCCGGTCCGCGATGGTGTCGTACGCCTGTAGATTCCTGGCGAGACGTTCGACATCATCCACGATTACGGCGACGGAGAGCTGTACTCGCGCGGCACAGAATGCCGCCAAGTCGTCAGGAGAAGAAGCAACCGCGACCAGCGGTTCACCGGAGGCGATGTATTTGTCGAAAAAGGACAGTCCTCCGTCCTCGTCCAGTTCGCCGCAGGGAATCTCTTCGCCAAGCGTTCCGGCAACAGCATGGCCTTCCACGGCGATCGTCCAGGCTTGCAGGCAGTCCTTAAGGTGCTTCTTGGTGCTCAGCACCGCGACGTAGTTCCGCAGGAAGTTGCGGTTCACCGTGCCCGGAATCCCGACGAGCGTTCCCAATACAGTCGGTTGCGGCCGTCCGAGGTCGGAATTGCCGTATCCCTTCGGTCTTTTCTTCAATGTCCGCTCAAGGCGGGCAACCTGATGGACCGGAAGCGAGCACCATTCGTTGCGATCAACTACTTTCAACCGGAAGTGCTCCGCGGAGAAAAAACCTGCGTATTCATAAACCAGCCCTGACGGGTGGACCAGGACGCGCACAGGCTTCTCCCCCGGGCGTGCCTGTAGGGACACACTAGCGTAGGCTCGAAGGATCTCGGGGACATCGCGCGCAAGGCGGCTGACGGACACCAGCGTGCTGACCGCCAGCGCCATTCCCTGATGATCGGGTACGACTAGGCAACAAGGCCGGTCTGTCGAATCAAGGATTGCAGCGACGAGTCCCGTGACCGCCGGGAGACGGACTGGGGCAATGTCCGCTCTGTTCGACAGGAGCAGCCGTTTGAGCAACGGCAACCTGGATTCGATCGCAGCCTGAGCCTCTTCCAGGAATGACGCCTGTGGAGCAACCGGCTGCTGCAGCGATTCGGACAAAGAGAACTCCTTGCGGACAAGTTCGTCCATCCTCTTAAGTATCTTTAGATTATCCGCATGGATCGGCGCCGGCAAGCGCTGCAATGTCCCGACCGCATCCTGACCGACTTCGACCGACCCACACCCGGCGGCCCGAATGATAGACTGACGGGACGGAATGGCCGACGTTCTGACAGCGCGCCAGCGAAGCTACTGCATGTCGCAGATCCGCGGAAAAGACACGAAGCCTGAGCGCCTCGTACGCAGCGGGCTCTTCGCGCTGGGTTTCCGTTACCGGCTGCACCGCCGGGACCTGCCGGGCTGTCCCGACATTGTCCTCCCCGAACACCGCGCCGTTGTTTTCGTCCACGGGTGCCTCTGGCATGGGCATGAGTGCCATCTCTTTAAATGGCCGACGGCGAATGCCGCCTTCTGGCGTGACAAGATCATGCGTAATCGCGAGCGTGACGCGCAGTCGGTGGAGCAGTTGCGGAGCTCAGGCTGGCGCGTGCTGACGGTCTGGGAATGCGCCATCAAGGGCCGGTTGCGGCAAAGCCCAGTGGCTATCGTCGAACGAATCGCACGGTGGCTGCGGTCAAACCGCGGGCGACTGGACATCACGGGATGATTCGGTGCTGATCTCGACGGGTCGAGGATAAGATTCCATTCAGGTGTCACCGCCAGTGCAAAAATCCCCAAATCGCCATTTGAAATTCCCCACCCCGCGACTGAGTGACAACGCCACCGAGGAGGGCGCCGGCGACGTTACGGAGTGTCGAGGTGAATCAGATTGAAGAGCTGAAACGACAAGGGCTGTCGATTTGTGGGATCGCTGCGGTGACGGGTTTCGACCGGAAGACCGTAAGGAAGTATCTGGCGCGACCGGAGCAAGAGCCGCGATATGGACCGCGGCCGAAGCGACCGAGCCAGTTGGACCAATTCAAGCCCCATATCGACGAGCGTTTAGCGGCGGGTGTATGGAATGCGGTTGTGCTGCTGAGCGAGTTGCGGGCGGAAGGCTACGACGGCTGCTACAGCACGGTCAAGGAGGACTTACAGCCCAAGCGCGAGGAGGCGCGAGGCGCCGCCGTCCGCCGGTTTGAGACGGCGCCCGGACGGCAAGCCCAGGTGGACTGGGGACACCTGGGGACCTAGGAGATGGATGGCGAACAGCGCAAGCTGTCGGGCTTCACCTTCACGCTGGGCTATAGCCGCAGGATGATGGCGGAAGCGGCGCTGGCCAGAAGCTCGGAACGCTGTTGCGCATGCACGAGCAAGTCTTCGAGCAGTTGGGCGGAGTGCCCGAAGAGATTGTCTATGACCGGATGCGAACGGTGTGGACGGGCATTGACGAGCGCGGCGAGATCGTGTGGCACCCCAAGTTTTTGGATTTTGCACGTTATTGGGGATTCACGCCGCGGCTGTGCGCGCCATATCGAGCGCAGACCAAAGGCAAGGTGGAGTCCGGCATTAAGTACGTGCGCCGGAACTTCCTGTGCGGGTTGTTGAGTAATGCGCCGTCGACTCTGGCAGACCTGAATGGGCAGATGAAGGCGTGGGTCTGGACGGTGGCGAACCAGCGCATTCAGGGCACGATCCATGAGCAGCCGGTGACGGGATGGGAGATCGAACGGAAGCGATTGCGCTCGACGGCGCATCGCCCGCCGTACCCGTATGCCGATGACGAACTGCGGCGAGTGGCTCGCGATGCGTATGTGGCGTGGCAAGGCAGTCGCTACTCGGCGCCGTGGCAGTATGCGGGCAAAGAGGTTTGGGTCCACGAACGCGCCGACCGTATTGAGGTGCATTACAGAGCGGAGCGAATTGCCGTTCATGAGCGTGCTGGCCGGCACCGGGTCGTTACCCATTCAGAACATCATCGCGGCATTTGGCCCGGCTCTCACAGGCGGAGCGACAAAATCGTGATTCATCTGCGCGAGACCCCACCCGTGGTCGAAGCACGCTCGCTTGCGGCCTACGGAAGCCTGGCCGACGGAGGTGCACGATGACCACCGTTGAACGGCTGCAGGGCACGTTGAATGCGGTGGGGCTCAAAGCGATCGAAGCTTGTCGGGAGGGCTTGCTCGAACAGGCGGCCAAAAAGGAGGCGCGCTACGCAGACTTTCTGGACGAGCTGCTCAGCTGCGACGTGGACGCACGCCGTACCCGTTATCTGCGCGCGGGTCTGTAACTGGCGCACCTGCCGATTCTGAAGACCTTCGACCAGTTTGAGTTCGGCTTTCAGCCCTCCATCGACGAGCGTCAGATCCGCGACTTGAGGACGCTGCGATTCATCCACGAGGCGAGCAACGTGATTTTTCTTGGCCCGACCGGCGTGAGGAAAACGCATCTCAGTGTGGCCCTGGCCGAAGCCGATCCTCTTCCGTTTTCACCGGCCCGCCCTCGCGCGCGTACGCCCAGGCTGCATAACTCTGAGCAACAATGCGCCGGCAGCCCACCTCGCGCCCGGCGGCAATTAGGTTGTCCGGCCTTTTGGTGCGCAGCCGGTTCGTGATTTCGAATTCCCGGTCGAAATGCCGGATGTCCAGGTTGTCAGGGATTGCCGTTAGTTCATGCACGATGGCTTCGGGCGCCGCTGCGTTTACTGCCCGCATCACTGCCTCGCGATCGAGTGCGTCGGCTACTGCGGGCGTTGCCCCGGCCTCGCGCACCTGTTCGGCCTTTTTACTCGAACGCGTCATCCCGGTAACCTGATGGCCTGCTTCGACGAGTAAGGGAACCAGGCGGCTTCCGATGGCGCCGGTCGCGCCTGCGACGAATACTCTCATACGCGCCCCCGCACGAACTGAGCGGTCACCTCAGCTACCCGTTTTCCGAGATGCTGCGCTGTCGCGAGGTCTGCTGCGGGAGGCGCCTTTTCCGGTCCCTCATCGACATTCGACTGCGCTCCGGCGCCCAGCCAGAAGCCAAGACGGTTCAGCTCGTCATCCGACCCCCGGCTCGAGTTGTTCCCCGGCGGCAGATCGAGATTGACCCAATGCATCCCGTGCTGCGCGGCGAAGATCGCGATTTGGACGAGCGTCGCCAGCTTGTCTCCGGAGCGGGCGCCGGAATTCGTGAAACCCGCGGCAATCTTGTTGCGCCAGGCAAATCCTTTCGCCATGACCGCCCTCGACGTCGCCTCCTGAAAGGCCTTGAATCGAGCCGAAGGACCGCCCATATAGGTAGGCGCTCCGAAGATGATTGCCTCGCTCGCAGCAAGATCGTCCCAGCGCGACTCGGCTTCGTCGACATTGAGAAGCAGGACGTCTGCGCAGGATAGCTGTTTTGCGCCCGCGCTCACCGCCTCCGCCTGCCGCCTGGTATGGCCGTAAACGCTGTGATAGACGATCGCGATTTGAATCTTAGACACGGCTCTGTTCCCCCGCTCCAGAAATCAAGAATCGAATGTGCTCTAATTTCTCCGGATTTCGTACCACATAGATCGCGGAAATCTTATCTGCATCGACTTCGAGCGCGGTGGTCTGAAGCGTATTGTTGCTTTCGACCGTGACGAACCCCGGCAGGCCGTTGATGAAGCCTCGCTGAACCATCCGCGACATCTCCCGCTCAAAGACACGTGCGAGCGACTCAAATAACGGCATCACGTTCTCGATCCCGGCAACAGGTTCCAGCAGCGCAGGAACTTTCCCGCCGCCATCGGAATAGACCACTACGTCCTCCGCCAGCAGCGAACGCAGTTTTTCCATGTCGCCGCCGCGGGTTGCCGCGAAGAATGCATCGGCAATCTCCAGGCCCCGGTTTTTAGAGATAGGAAACCGAGGCCGGGCTTCTCGGACATGAGCCCGAGCGCGGCTGGCAAGCTGGCGGCAGGCCGCCGGGTCACGACCGATCGTATCCGCAATCTCTTCGAAGCTGAGCCCGAAGACATCGTGCAGAACAAACGCGGCGCGCTCCAGAGGCGAGAGCCTTTCAAGCGCCATAAGCAGCGGAAGCGTGACATCGCCCGCCTGCTCCTCCGCCGGCTCCACCACCGGTTCCGGCAGCCACGGTCCGGGGTACGTTTCGCGCCGGCGCCGCGCTGATTTCAGGTGATCGAGGCAAAGCCGGGTCACTACGCGGCGCAGAAAGGCTTCCGGTTGCTGTACGGCGCTGCGATCTGCTTCCAGCCAGCGTAGAAACGCCTCCTGGACCACGTCCTCCGCATCCGCCACGGAGCCCAGCATGCGGTACGCGACGCGCACCAATTGAGGCCGCAGCGGATCGAATGCAGCCGCGGCAGTGTCCTTCATATCCGCCATCATGCCGCCTTACTCCTGTCGATCACCTGCCCGGCTCGGAAGCCTACGTTGACCCTGTTCCATCCGTTGATCGCTACAATCAATAACGTGAGCTTCACCTGCTCCTCTGCGGTGAACTGCTTTTTGAGTTCGTCGTACACATCATCGGGCGCGTGTGTCTCATGTAACAGCGTTAACGCCTCAGTCCAGGCAAGCGCAGCGCGTTCGCGAGGCGTATAGAGCGGCGATTCACGCCACGCGTCCAGAAGATACAGACGCTCCTCCGTCTCGCCTTTTTGCCGGGCGGCTGCAGTGTGCATCCGCAGACAAGCTGCACAGCCGTTGATTTGTGAAGCGCGGATCTTCACCAGCTCCATCAGGCTTTCCTCTAATCCGGACTTGAGCACGCTTTTCCCAAAATCAAGCCAGCCCTGCATGAGCGCAGGCGCGGCGGCAAATGGATCCAGTCTCGCTGTCATCTCGGGTTCTTTCATGGTTGTCTCTCATAAACCATGACGAGATGACGTCCTCTCGTGTGACACGTGCGCGTGTTCTGCCAGCGGCTACCCCTGAAAGGCTGCGGGAGTTGGTGATAATTGTAAGGCCGTTAGGAGCGGAGTTGATTGCTGGCCGAGTCTTGCTCCCGCAGCTTGATCTTGGGATTCCCGTGCACTGCGCAAATCGAGACAACTTTGTGTGCCGCTATTGCACGGCAACAGGCACGTACGTCCATTCCCATGGCGGCTGACGAATGCCGAAGAAGTATTGACCCGGTGCGAGGCTATGGAGATCCAGTCGCGCCCTTACCGCGGTAGTCCCGTTCTCGACGGACGCGGCGCCCTCTGTTTCCAGCACGGGTTCGCCTGCTTTCTGTTCCAGCCGAATTTGATATTGCCCGCGCTCGCTGCCCACGGGAAGATAGATCGTTAGATCGAGCGGCTTTCGCGGCAGCACGCGCGATTCGGACTTCGTCGCCGGAGCTGCAGCGCCGCGGCGGAACGATTCACCTTTTAAATCGAGCGTCGCCGGCTCGTATTGCGCAAGCGTTGATTGCGTCGCCATGTGCGCCACGTAAACGCGCCATAGAGCCGCGCCGCCCGCGATCAAAACCGCCGCACAGACGGCTGCGATCAACGCGTGGCGTTTTCGTCTTGCCGCGCGAACATCTTCCTCCCGCCGGGCTTCCTCCACAAACCGCAGAAATTCTTCATAACACGGCGAGCAGTGCGTTACATGATCCCAGGAAGGGTGATCATCGCCATATTCACGGGTGGCCAGCTTGCGAAGGATATCCTCGCCAGGACAGTCCTTTCGTTCCGGGTTCGGGTAGTCCCGAAGGATCGCCTGCTGGAGAATGTTTTGGAGCCTTGCGATGCGACGTTCCGGCGCTTCCGCCATCAGTCCAAGACTCTAGCACCTCCTGGCCTTGAATCCAATAGGCGAGCCGATGCCGCCGCTTTCCGGAGTCCGCGATAGAAGCGATGCGTGAACGTGTGCCGCGTCATATTCAGGTGCTCATAGATTTCTTTCGGCGTCCACCCTTGCACGGCCATCCGGAACATCTGATTGACTTCCTCCAGCCCGAGGTCATGCAGCGCGGCGTCCAGCTTGTCCAACAGCTCTTCCTGTTCATAGAGGCTCACAAAATTCCGCGGGTCTTGCAGCGTCTCGACCAGTTCTTCGAACAGGTCCAGCTCAATGCCCTGCCTTCTCCGCCAACCGCCGGCGCGCTTATCCAGGGCCTTCCACTTGGCATGTACTAAGAGCCGCGCACCGGGCTTCCTCCCGAGATCATCGCGGTAAAGCGCCCACATGTCGTGTACGCTTTCCTCCGCCAGCTCGGAAACGCGCCATACGTCGCCCAGAAGAACCCGTGCCAGGCGCCGGAATGGGTCGGCCATCTCGGCGAGCGCGTCGATCCATCCACGTGCGATCAGCTCCCCATTCGGATCGCGGTCGTTGACTGCAATCGGAATGATGGAACTGTCGCGTTCATCGTAATCGAAGGGGATGATTACTGCGGCCATTGCTTCCCTCTGATAGAGAGTCTCCACATGCGCGGCACACCCCTGGGCGGCCGACGCCTAATGTGTGAGGGTCGCAACTCGAAAGGACCCACAAGCCGCGGGATCAGTTGAGAGCCAACTCCTCGCGGCTGAGATTTTGATTAGCACGATTTACGAAAAAATGCAAGCTGCAAAAACCGTAGTATTGAGGAATTTCGGAACACTTCAGGAGCAACAGCGCCAGCGTTATGATGCCAAACTACGGCGCGAACTTGGCGACGTGGTCCGCTTCCTCGAAGACCCTGAAGTCGAGGATATTGTTCTCAATCCCGACTCGCGCTTGTGGGTCCGCAGAATCGGCCAAAGCTTCGAGCCCGCCGGCCAAATGT
>Ga0209061_1003341_pt1 | contig 17624 bp, 13 predicted proteins | sample Coa_R1_10_FD_187157 | JGI IMG/M metagenome (GOLD analysis project Ga0209061, IMG submission 187157) | Surface soil microbial communities from Centralia Pennsylvania, which are recovering from an underground coalmine fire - Coalmine... | ecosystem: Environmental > Terrestrial > Soil >...
CCGTCGCTTTCCAGTCAATCCGTTTGAGCGGGTCGCCGGGGCGATAGTCGCGGATGCCGGCGATACGGCTCGGGTCTTCGAAGAGACGGTTTTCACCGCGTGCCGCTCCGAACGGCCGCGCGTGCGGGAGCGGTGTCTCGGCCAGATCGATGCGGCGCGGCAGCACGATGATCGTATCGGTGGTGGGTAGCTCGTGTTCGCGGGGGAAGAGACCGAGGAGATCGCCGGCACGCAGCCGCGTCTGTCCCACCTGGAAGTAGCCGCGCGCGGCGCACCGGAACCGTTCGCGCCATCGCACACGCTCGTATGGGCCGAGCGAGGTGGTGTGCGTGTAGACACAGGTGTTTTCCCATGGCCCGGGAAGAACGCGCGTGGTAAGCGCCTGCAGCGCCTCGGGTACGATGTCGCGCACGTTGAGCCAGGGCACCGGCAGCGCCTTGCGGTTGCGCACGCTGAAACGGACTTCGATCTCATCGCCCACGGTCGCGCGGCGTTCTAGCCAGGAGCGTTCGTAGTACACCCGCTCCAGCGAGAGGCGGCTCCAGAGCAGCGCCCCGGCTCCTGCCAGCAGGACCAGCGTACCTACCGCCGCGGCGGCGGCCTGCTGGAACGCGAGGCCGGCGAGCAGCAGCACGACCGCTGCCAGGATCCAGAGCGAGCGCAGCAGTTCGCGCAGCTCCTCGGCGGTGAGCTTGCGGCGGGGCGTGCCCGATGAGAGCGGTGGGCGGCCGAGCAGCATTGGCGCACTCTCTCACTCGAGCACGGGCGCTGGCACCGTGGCGAGCAGGTCGGCGACAATGGCGCTAGCATCGCGCCCTCGCAGGCGCGCGCTCGACGACAGCAGCAAACGGTGCGGTAGCACGTGCGGCGCAAGCGCCTTGACATCGTCGGGCAGCACATAGGCGCGGCCGCGGATCGCTGCTAGCGCCCGCGCGCCACGGAACAGCGCCAGGCTGGCGCGCGGACTCGCGCCCAGCTCCAGACCGGGATGACCGCGTGTCGCTTGCGTCAGTCGGACGATGTAATCGCGCACCGCGCCCTCGACGCGCACACGGCTAAGGGCCGCCGCGCAGGTCATTAGCTGCTCGGCGCTCGCAACCGGCTGCAGCGCCTCCAGCGGATTCGCCTCTTCGAAGCGATCGATGATCGCGCGCTCTTCGGTGGCGTCCGGATAGCCGATCTTGAGCCGCAGCAAGAAGCGATCGAGCTGCGCTTCGGGTAGAGGAAACGTCCCTTCTAGCTCGATGGGATTCTGGGTTGCAAGCACGAGAAACGGTCGTGGCAGGTGTAGCGTCACGCCTTCGACGCTGATCTGACGCTCCTCCATCGCCTCCAGCAACGCGCTTTGCGTGCGCGGCGTGGCGCGGTTGATCTCGTCGGCCAGCACGATCTGCGCGTCGATCGGACCGGGCCGGAACTCGAACTCGCCGGTGCGCTGGTTGTAGTAGTTGATGCCGATCACGTCGGCGGGGATGAGGTCGGGCGTGAACTGGATGCGTTTGACCGTGCAATCCAGCGAGCGGCCGATCGCCTTCGCCAGCGTTGTCTTGCCCAAGCCGGGCACGTCTTCCAGCAGGATGTGCCCTTCGCACAGCAACGCCACGAGCACCAGCTCGACGACCGTCTCTTTGCCGACGATCACGCGGCGCACGTTCTCCATCACGGCCGTGGCGAGCCGCGAGATGCGCTCGATGGCGATATCTGTCGTTTCCATCTCGCTCGCTTCGCGCACACCTCACCTCGTGACGGGGCCGCGCTGCCATACAGCCCGGGATGCGCCGAGTATAGCAGTTGCCGACCATTGCGCTGCGCTGTGTACCATACAGGGCAGACCGGCGGATCGCGCCGGAGGAGGAGCGATGAAAGCGGAGATCGTCTCGATCGGCACCGAGATCTTGCTGGGCGAAATCCTCGATACCAACGCGCAGTATATCGCCGCGCGGTTGCCCGCGCTGGGTATCGATCTCTACTTCATGCATCAAGTCGGCGATAACCGCGCGCGGCTGGCAGGAGTGCTGCGCCAGGCATGGGACCGTGCCGACCTGATCATCTGCACCGGCGGTCTCGGGCCGACCGAGGACGACGTGACGCGCGAAGCGATCTGCGACGTGATCGGCGAGGAGCCCGCCGTCGACCCGGAACAGGAGCGGATTCTGCGCGCCTTTTTCGCCGGTCGCGGCTACGCGATGCCGGAGCGCAACCTCAAACAGGCGTGGCTGACCCCTTCGACGCGCGCGATCCCCAACCCGCGTGGCACTGCTCCTGGCTGGTGGGTAGAGAAAGAGGGGCGGATCATCATTGCCATGCCTGGGCCGCCCACCGAGATGCAGCGCATGTGGGATAAAGAAGTCGAGCCGCAGCTGCGCGGCCGCTCCAGCAACGCGGTGATCGTCTCGCGCACGGTAAAGACGGCCGGGATCGGCGAGGGGACCGTGGACGAGATGATCAGCCCGCTGCTGCATAGCGAGAATCCCACGATCGGTGTCTACTCTCGCGCCGACGGCATCCACGTGCGCGTCACGGCGAAAGCGCGCACCGAGGCGGAGGCGCAGGCGCTGATCGCACCCGTGGAGGAGCGGCTGCGCGAGATCCTGGGCAACGCGATCTGGGGCTACGATGCGGACGAAATGCACGATGCAGTGGGCGCGCTGCTGGCCGAGCGTGGCCTAACGATCGCGACGATGGAATCGTGCACCGGCGGGCTACTCGCCTCGACGCTTACCGACACACCAGGTGCATCGCGGTACGTGCGCGGCGGCATCGTCAGCTACGCTACCGAGGTCAAGATCCGGTTTGGCGTCAGCGCGGAGACGATCGCCCGTTTCGGCGTGATCAGCGGCGAAACGGCGCTCGAAATGGCCGAGGCCGCCCGCAGAGCGTTGAGCGCCGATATCGGCGTCGGCATCACCGGCGTGGCGGGACCGGACAGCCAGGAGGGCAAGCCGGTTGGCACCGTGCATATCGCGGTGGCCGGACCAGGCGATGCGCCGCCAACGACGACGAGCTACACGCTTGGCCAGGGGCGCGAGGCGATCAAGCGCCGCGCGGTGACGACGGCGCTGCTGCTGGTTCGCCGGGCGGTGCTCGCCGCCGATGCACGTGCGACGGGGCGCGCCGGATGAATGTTACGGTGGACACGCTCACCGTTCGTCTTGGCGCAAGCAACGTCTATCTCGTGCCACGCGACGATGGCTACATCGCGATCGATGCCGGCGCAAACTATCGCGGCGCCTGGCGCGAGGCGCGAGCGCAGCTTGCCGCGTTTGGGATCGCGCTGCAGGCGGTTGATACCGTTCTGCTCACGCATGGCCACCTCGACCACTGCGGCCTAGCGCTCCACTGGCAGCGGGCAGGAGCACGCATCGCCGTTGCCACGGCCGATGCAGAAAAGGTGCGCCACGGCGGGCGTGATGCCGTAGCGACTCGTGCCGCGATCCTTGCCTTTCTCGCCGCGGCCGGTGTTCCCGATGGGCTGATCGCGGTACGTCCGCGCGGTGGTACCCGCACACAACCCGGTGCCGTGCGCGAGGGTGGCGACAGTCGCTTCGGCAACTTGCACTCTATCCCGGCCGAGCACGGTACCTGGCCGGGTCTGTTGCGGCCCGTGCCCTGCGCTCCGGATCTGCTGGTCGAGCCGCCGACAATCGGCACTGCTGCTGGCGGTCTCGCTCTGCCGGGGTGCGGTGCTCTGCGCATCTGGTTGGCGCCCGGCCATACTCCTGGCAGTATCGTCCTCTTCGACGAGCGCAGCGATGACCTGTTCACCGGCGACCACGTGCTCGAGCGCATAGCGCCAACAGCAGGGATCGCCCTCGCTGCGGACGGCAGTCGCCTGCGCATGCTGCCGCTCTACCTGCGTTCGCTGCAAGCAACGAAGGAGCTGCGACCGCGGCGCGTCTTGCCTGGCCACGGCGAGCCGTTTACCGACCTCGCCCCCGTCATCGATCGCATCATCGGCGTGTTCGAGCAGCGCGCGGCGCGGGCGCATCGCCGTCTGCGCGAGGGCGGACCCGCTTCGCCGTGGGCGCTGGCGCTGCGCATCTATCCACACCTGCGGTCGGCAGCGGTCTGGCTGATCATGGCCGAGATTATTGGTCTGCTCGACCTGCTCGAAGAGCGTGGCCTGGTGCGGGTGCTCCCCGGCGATGCAGTGGTCTACGAAACGACGTGAGCCGCGACAACGGCGGCCGGCTGGTGCATGCTGGTAGAGCGGCTGACCTTACCTCTGCGGCATCTGCCTGGTGATGGTGCAAGAGAACGATCAGGGCGCGCGACCGCGCGGCGACGGATGGCGTGTGGAACGGGATCAGGGGCCGCTGTTGCTCTGTTCGAGTTGCTCGTAGGTCACGACGGGCACGCGCAGCGTTACCTCGCCCGCCCTGGCGAAGCGCAGCGTTACCGGCACCGTCTCGCCGCGATGCGGCACGCTGTTGAGATTGACGAGCATGGCGTGGAAGCCGCCGACCTTGAGTGTTGCGGTGCTATGCGCCGGCACGGCGATGTCCTGCACGGGCAGCATCTGCGTCGCGAGGCCCTGCGTCTCCTCGCGCATCAGCATGCCCGCCCCGGCGATAGAGGATGTGACACCGATCAACTCGTCATCGGTGTTGCCCGTGTTGCGCACCGTGAGGTAGATCACGGCCTGGTCGGGCGAAGCCGGTTCGACGAGCTTGGCGTCGCGAATGCGCAGCGCACCGATGCTCGCCGACCCCTGCGATGAAGCCTTCGCACCGCCGCCGGCATACGCCGAAGCTATAACCACCGCTAGCACGATCGCGGCCACGATCGCCGCACCGAGTTGGATGCGCACCCGCGTCATCGTCGCTCCCGAGCGCCTCAGTGCGTCGTTGTCGCGCCGGCACGCGGTGCCGATGGCGGCAGCGCGCCCACGTCCTTGCGTGCAAGCTGGATCAGGTCAGCTTTGTAGTCGTTGATCGTCACGCCCTCGGGGTAGACCACGTGCGCGAGGTTATCCCGCGTGTAAGCGAGCACGAACGCTGCGTGGTTGACCCCGTAGCCGCCGTTGCCGTCGGCCTCTTTCTGCGCGGGTGGCAAGCCCACGGCCTGCTGTGCCTGCGCGATCTGCGCCTCGGTGCCCGTCAGGCCGATGAAAGACGTGCTGAAGTGGTCGAGCCACTCGCGGATCACCTGCGGCGTATCGCGCGCCGGATCGGTCGTGATGAAGACGACGGCGATCTGCCGCGCGACATCGCTGGGTAGCTGCTTCATGATCGTACCCAGCTCGGCCATCGTCGCCGGGCAGACGTCCGGGCAGTGCGTGTAGCCGAAGTACACGAGCGTGATCTTCCCTTGCGTCTGCTGCACAAGGTTGAAAGGCTGCCCGGAGGTATCGGTCAGCGTGAGGTTCGGCTTGGGGACGGGTGCAGTGGGGAAAGCGCCGTGTAGCGTGACCGCGCCGCTCGACGGTGCGCCCTCCGGCGCCGACGTGCTGGCCTTGCTGGCACCACAGGCGGCAGCGAAGACCGCGAGCGCCGCGATCGTGAGCCCGACTGCCAGCCGCCGGCCTGTTCGCGAGGTCCCCCACCGAAGCCCCGATAGCATGCGCATCGTTATACGCTCCTCTGGCAGGATTACGGTTGCGCGTCGCTGGGGTGGAAAGCCGGCGCGCTGGCCATCGCTCTACGTTTACCGTAGCACCGCCGTCTTATCAGACCTATCGCATGCATAAGGGCGCCTATTCCCGCCGGCACGCGGCGCTCTCCAGAGCGCTACTCCGTAAGCTTGCGATAGAGCGTCGGTAGCCGGCTCGGTAGCGATTCGATGTCGGCCACAACCTCGTAGCCGATGTCCTCGCACATCGTTTTGAGGTAGTCGTGGCCAGCGCGATCGACCGTCAGCGCGAACGGCACGATCCCTTTCCGTTTCGCCTCGGTGAGCGCCATCTTCGTGTCGTGAATGGCGTACTCCTTCTCGGTGCGGTCGCGGCCGTAGCCGTGATCCTGCGGGCGGCCGTCCGAGACGAGGAAGAGGATCTTGATCTTCGCATCCGTTGCGTCGAGCTTGCTGGTCGCGTGGCGGATCGCCGGTCCCATGCGCGTGCTGCGGATCGGCACGACCTTATCGATGCGCCGCTTGACCTTCTCGGAGAACTCCTCGTCGATGTCCTTGATGATGTAAAACTCGACGTTGTCGCGGCCGTAGCCGGAGAAGCCGTAGATGCCGTAGCGGTCGCCGATCGTTTCGAGCGCCTCCATCAGCAGCACGGTGCTCTCTTTTTCGACGTCGATAATCCGCTTGACCGGATTCTGCAGCTCTCGGGCGCGTTTCTGTGCCCACCAGGCGAGATAGCGGCGCGGGTCGTCGTCGAAATCGTCGTCGTCTTTGCGGTCGCGACGGCTGATCTCCTCATCGGTCGAGGCCGACATGTCGAGCAGGAAAGCGACGGCGACATCGCGTTCGATCTTGTTGCGACGGAAGTAGAGCTTATCGTCGCCGGTGTGGCGGCCGCGCCGCTCCACCACGAAATCGATCGCGGCGTCAAGATCGATCTCTTCGCCGTCGTAAAGCTTTTTGATCTTGCGGAAGAGCTCTGGTCTGAGCAACTCGAACTGCTTGCGCGTCTGCGATACCAGCGCGCTGTGCTCGGTCAACGTCTTTTCGAAGAACTTCTCGTCGCCCTCGTCAAGCTTCTGCTGGATGACGCGGCACCAGTGCGGCTTATAGTCGTTAGCGCGGAAGTCCCACTCGTCGTACCAGAAGTACTCGATCTTCTTTTCGTCCGGCTCTTCGCGCGTTTCCTGGTTGCCGGTGCCGTCGCTCGGGTTGCCGTCGCCGGATTGCGTTTCGGTTTTCTCGCCGGAGGGTGTGCCGGCCTCGCGCAGCAGGTTCTGCATAAACAGCCCCGAGCTTTGCTGCATGTCGCCTTCAACAAAGGCGGAGATATCGATCTCGGTACTCTTCTCAAGCAGCTCTTGCAGTTGTTCGGGTGTGAGCGGCGCGAAGTTGCCGTTCGCCTCGCCTTCGTTGCGCGCGTCCTGGCGCAGCCGCATCAGCAACTGTACGAGCTCCGGCTTGAAATCGCCGCGGAAATCGGGCGGCTCGGGGCTTTCGTACGGCACCTCGCCCGCGCCCGCGTCGCCCAGCGATGGCCTACCGCCCGGCTCCGGCGCGCCGCCCTCGCCCGCGGGGATCGCCTCTGGCGAGTACGCTTGCTCCTCTCCGAGCTCGGCCCAGGCATCGGGATCGGGGTCGGCCATCATCACGTTCGGCACCTGAGCGATCAAGTCGTAGAGCCGCAGGGTGATCTCGGCGGCGTCCTCGACCGTCGCCTCGGGCTTCTGCGCGAGCCGCAGGAGGCCGATCGCCTTCTGCATAACGGCCATCTGCTGCCGCGGCCAGCGCACGTACTCCAGCCCGTCGAGGCTAACACGCAGCAGATTCTCGACGGCTGCTTGCCGCAGCGGCAGCCGCTCGAGCTGGGGACGGCGTTCCAGCTCGCGACGCTGGATGCGCCGCAGCGCGGCGCGGATGCCGCCGTACTCGCGCTTGGTGCGCTCGTCGATGCGAGTGTCTTCGACGATCGTGAAGAGATCGGCGGCGAGCTGGCGGTCGGGGAAGAGATCGAAGAAGCGCTCCATATCGGTCAGCGGCAGGGGCGCGTCGGGTGCGAGCCGCTCCCAGCGTAGCGAGGGCAGCACGTTGCCCGGCTGGTCAAAGCGGAAGCCGAAGCTGCCGAACTCCAGGTGCCCCGTCTGGTGCGTGGCGTAGACTTTGTAGACAGCGAAGTTCTCGGCCTTATCGCCCGTATCCTCGACGACCGTCGGCAGGAAGATCGCCGTCCCTTCGGTCGAGGCACGCTCGGCATTCACCCAGCCAACGCCCTTTTCGGCCAGAGCGCTAGCGGCCTGGATCGTCACGTTCGCGCCGGTGAGCGCCTTGCAGTACATGCGCAGCACCTCGCTCACGCGTGACAGCTCCACGCGCGACGAGAGCCGCTCGATCATCTCTTCGCCCTTGCTCGATTCGAGGCGGAAGTAGGCCAAGCCACCCTCTTCGCTGCTCTCGAGAATGTGCAGCCCGTACTCGTGCCACTGTTCGAGGTCGTCGATGCGCAGCCGCCGCAGCACCTCGGGCGCGCTCTTGAGGAACTCCATCGCCGCGGCGCCCGAGCGTGGTGCGAGCAGTTCGGCGAGCGTCAGCAGGCGCGCGTGCAGCTCGGGGTCCAGCTGGCCCAGCGCTGCCGCGCTCTCGGCGAAGAAGGGGTAAGCCTGGCGCCCCGCCTTGCGCGCCACCGCCGAAGCCAGGATCAAGAAGCGCTGCCGCTGCTCCGGGTGCACGTGATGCAGCAACTCCGCGCCGCGGTCGAAGAGCATGCGTGCATCGGCCCACGACGATTCGGCGATGACGACAGCGAAGCCGAGAAATGCCGCGCGATCTTCGGCGTCGATCGCCGCGAGCACCTCGGGCGCCTTCGTTAGGCAGACGGCGGCCAGCTCGTACGAGCGTGCCGCGAGCGTGTCGATGAAGCGCACGAGCTGGCGCGTTTCGGCGAGCGACAGGGTGTCGAGCAGCATGGGGCCGGCTTCGAGGAACTGCGCTGCCAGCGCGCTCGACTTCCACGTGCCCTTGAAGAGAGTGCGCGCCAGCGCCGTCCATTCGCGCAGCCCCTGCGGCGTTAGCCGGTCGAGTCCGGCGAGGGCAGCGCGGAAGAGTGCAACGGCGAGCGCCGCCGAATCCTCGGCGAGGTCGCGCCCAGCGGCCGCCCACTCGCGGAGCGCGAAGAAGGGCATCTCGGCGCTCAGGCGCGGGCTGGCGCGGAAGAACTCCGAGGCCGCTTCCCACGAGCGCAGCGAATGCCGGGCGAGCGCCGCGCCGTCCTCCGCCCAGAGGCGCAACTCGGCGGGCGTCAGGTGCTCGGCGAGTACTTCGAGCGCGGTGCGAAAGTCGCGCGTCAGCGAGTTGGGGTAGGCACCGAATTGCTGTTCGTATTCTTCCGCCAGGGATTCGATCGCGTGGTTCATCGTTGCGCTCCACGCCCGCGCCGGCGGGCCGGTCAGATATCGAGCGAGGCCGCCCAGGGGTCGCGCTCACCGCGTCGCGCCGCGGGCGCGCGCTCGTAACCGTAGCCGGTAACGCCAGGCGTTTGCCAGTGTGCCATCGTCAGTTCGGGCGCCGTGGCGACGACGCGCGTCGGGTCGGGATAGTCGAAAAAGGTCACCTCTTCGGTTACCGGGTCCAGCACGGCGCAGGAGAGCAAATAACCGTTGCGCGGATCGCGCGGCTCGCCCGCCGAACCGGGGTTGATCACGAGCACGTGGCCGATCCGTTCCGCCATGCGGTAATGGGTGTGACCGAGGATAACGATATCGACGTCGAGCGTGGCGAAACGGCGCAGCGTTGGGCTGTTGGGGTAGATGTACTCGTAGCGCGGCTCCCAGGGGCTGCCGTGCACCACGAGAATCCGCTTGCCGCCACGGGTAAGCGTGAGCGACGTGGGCCGTTCGCCCAGCCAGGCCAGCGCTTCGCGATCGATCCACGGCGCGGCGCGGGCGCGTTCGCCATCGCGCGAGAAGAAGACCTCCTCGTGATTGCCCTTGATCGTCAGCGCGTTTCGCTCGCGCAGGCGGTTCACGACGTCGTTAGAGAAGCGGAACTGGTAGATGCTATCGCCCGCGCAGATGAGCTCGTCGATGCCGTTCATCTCGGCCAGAGCGCGATCCAGGCCGGCGATATTGCCGTGGATGTCCGAGACGATGCCGATCCTCACGCTCGCTCCTGCCGGTCGCATCATTCGAAGATCGACGAGACGACCTCTTCGATGCTGCGCTGCACGGCGGCGTCGTCGGTCAGCGCCCACACGACCGCGACCTGGCAGGCACGCCGCGGCGCGATCCCCTTCGCGATCAGCTTGCCGGCATAGATCAACAGGCGCGTGCTTACGCCTTCGCTCAGGCCGTGCTCGCGCAGATTGCGCACCTTTTCGCCCAGCTTGGCCAGCTCGCGCGCCGTCTGCTCGTCGCAACCGGACTCTTTGGCGATGATCTGCGCCTCGATCTCCCGTGGTGGGTAGGTGAAGTCGATGGCGATGAACCGCTGCCGGGTGGAGTGCTTGAGGTCTTTCAGCGCGCTCTGGTAGCCAGGGTTGTACGAGATCACGAGCAGGAAGCCTTCGCGCGCTTCCAGCACCTGCCCCAACTTCTCGATCGGCAGTAGACGGCGGTAGTCGGTCAGCGGGTGGATGAGCACCGTCGTATCTTTGCGGGCTTCGACTACCTCATCGAGGTAGCAGATCGCCCCCGCCTTGACGGCTCGGGTCAGGGGGCCGTCCATCCAGCGGGTGCTATCGCCTTCGAGCAGATAGCGGCCCACGAGGTCGGAGGCGGTCAGGTCTTCATGGCAGGCGACGGTGACGACCGACAGCCCGCGGCCGTTTTGCGACGCCTTCTCGCCCGGGCTGACGCGCGTGATCGGTCGCCCGAGCTGATAGGCCATGTACTCGACGAAGCGCGTCTTGCCGCAGCCGGTCGGTCCCTTCAGCAGCACGGGGATCTTCTGCTCGAAGGCGGCGCGGAAGAGCTCGACCTCATCGCCCACGGGCTGGTAATACGGCTCGTGATCCGGGGTGTACTCTTCGATCGCGAACTGGCGATACGTCTGGTTGGGTTCGAGTTCCGTCGTCATCAGTCACCACGCCCGATTGCGGTCTGAGCCGCGCGTCGGCAGGCGCCGGTCGCGCAGGAACGCGCGGCGTCGAACAACGGCGACGCAAGGCAGCCTGCACTTCTTATCGTACGACAAGAGGCGCTCAGGACGCTCGCTCCGCACCGCCAGCAACCGCGAGCTGCTGCCACAGTCGCCGCACCTGCGCGAGCGTTTCGTCCAGCGGCCGGGCGTTGTCGATCACGACGGTGGCGCGGCGCGCGCGCTCTTCGTTCGAAAGCTGTGCTGCCAGCCGCGCGCGGGCCTGCTCTGGCGTCAGGCCGTTGCGCGCCACCAGCCGCTCGATGGCAACCTCGGGCGGCACGATCACGACCCAGACCTCATCGACCAGGTCCTGCCAGCCGGCTTCGAGCAAGACAGCCGCTTCGACCACGGCAACCGGCACCGTTCCTGCCGCGCGCAGTTCGGCGAGCCGTTCGGCGATCATGCGCTTGATCAGCGGCCAGACGATCGCCTGCAATCGGTCGCGCTGCGCGGGGTCGGCGAAAACGATCGCCCCCAGCGCGCGCCGGTCGATCGTACCATCAGGGGCCACGACGCCTTCGCCGAACGCGTCACGCACTAGCTGCCAGCCTTCTGTGCCGGGTGCGTACGCTTCGTGGCCGACCTTGTCGGCGTCGATCACGACTGCGCCGAGCCTGGCCAGCTCCTGCGCAATGGTGGATTTGCCCGCCGCGATACCACCGGTCAAGCCGATAACGACCATGCTCTCTGCCTCCGCGCCGCTGTCGACAGTGCTGACGGCACGGTAACCCCCGCAACGGCTGCGAGCAAGTCTGCAGTGGCGCGCCGCTGCTAATCCGACACCTGCTTGACCGGTGTCTGCTGTGTGATACCACTGGCGGGCGCCACGTCGATCTCGCCGCGCATGAACGGGTGGATGCTGCAATAGTACGTGTACGTACCGGGATAGTCGAACTCGATGCTACGGCTCTCGCCCTTGCCGAAGAGGCCGGTATCGAACGCGCCGTAGTCGTCGGTGGCGGAGTGGCGTGGGATATCGTCGTTGACCCAGGTAACGATCGTACCCGTCACGATCTGCAGCGGGTCGGGGTCGTACATGAAGTTGCGGATATCGACCGTCACCTGCGGCTTATCGGCCGCGCGTGCCGGAGCAACAGCGCGCCCCGCGCTCAGCGTGGCACTGCCCAGAAATGCCAACGCCGTGGCGAGGCCGAAAAGCAGAGCCGTACGCCGTTTCATCGCCGTCCCGTTCCTCCCGGGTGTGGTCTGGCATGACACGCGAAGATCAGCGAGGCGGGGTAGGCCTGGCCTCCTCGCCTCGCTCGCGTTACCTCAGCTCTGCAGCTTTTTCAGCTCTTCGATCAGCGGTGGCAGAACCTTCTTATAGTCCTCGATCACGGCGAAGCGCGCCGCTTTGACCATGTTCGCTTCGGGGTCTTTGTTGATGGCGATGATGTTCTTCGCGCCGCTCATCCCTGCCATGTGCTGGCTGGCACCCGAGATAGCGACGGCGATATAGACATCGGGGCTGACGGTGGTGCCTGTCAGACCGATCTGCTTCGAGGGCGGGTACCAACCGAGATCGCAGGCCGCCCGGCTCGCGCCTGTCGCCGCACCGAGTACTTCGGCAAGCTCCTCTATCAGTTTGAAGCCTTCAGGTGCGCCGAGACCACGGCCGCCGGAAACGATGATACGCGCGTCTTCCAGGCGCACGCCTTCTGCTTTCGCCTTCTCCTGGCCCAGCACTTTGGTGCGGATGTTCTGCCCGCCGACAGCGACGCTGACGATCTCCGCTTGCTGCCCGGGCTTGCGCTCCAGCGGCTCCTGCGCCTTGGCCTTCACCGTCGCGACGACGGGTAGCTTGGTAGGCGACAGGATGACGCGCGCATTGCCGCCGTAGGCGGGCCGCAGCAGCTTGATCTTGCCATCGTCGACGGTAACGTCGAGCGTGTCCATCGAAACGCCGGTATCGAGCCGGAAGGCCAGGCGCGGACCAAGGTCGCGGCCGATGCTCGTCTGGCCGATCAGGATCAGCGCCGGATCGGCCTGCTTGACGATCTCCTCGATCACCGGCAGCCAGGCGTCGCCCTGGTACGGTGCGAGCGAGGCATCCTGCGCCACGTAGACCTTTTCGGCGCCCCATTCGCCGCCCTCGGCCGCTAGTGCCGAAAGGTCGCCGCTGCCGAGCAGCGCGAGCTGGACCTTGCCGCCGAGCTTGTGCACCATGCGGTGTGCCAGGCCCAGCATTTCGGTCGTTAGACCGGAAAGATGCCCCTCGTGCTCCTCGCCGATGACGAGCACGCCACCTTCGTTGGCCATCGTCGTTCTCCCTTCGTTGTCGGTTGCGTGGTTAGATCAGCTTGGCGTTGCGCATCGCCAGCGCAAGGTTGTGCGCCTTCTCTTCCGGTGTATCGCCCTCGATGATCTCGACTTTGGAGTCGTTGACGGGGACGAATAGCTTCTCGATCGTGAGGCGCGGCTGCAGCTGCTCGGTGCTCAGACCAAGATCGGCGAGGCTCCACTGTTGGACCTGCTTGCGCGCGGCCATCATGATCTGGCGTAGCTGTGGATACCGCGGATCGCCCAGCTCATTGGAAACCGTGACGACGGCGGGCAGCGGCGCCTCGACGGTTTCGAAGCCGTCCTGCAGCACTCGCTCGACGGTGACGGCGTGGTTGTGGACGGTCACGCTCTTGGCAACGGTCACGCAGGGGATACCGAGGATCTCGGCGATGCCAGAGGGGACAATCCCCTGGTCCCAGTCCGCTGCCTGGCGGCCGCAGACGATGAGATCGAACTCGCCGATCTTGCGACAGGCCGCGGCGAGCACCTGCGCCGTCACATAAGCGTCGGCATCTTCGAGCGCCGGATCGGTGACGAGCACGCCATCATCGGCGCCCATCGCCAGACCATGCTTGATCGCATCGCGCGCGCTTGCTGGCCCCATCGAGAGAACGGTGATCTGCGCATCGACGCCGGCGTCCTTGATGCGCAGGGCGGCTTCCACAGCCTGCGCGTCGTAGGGGCTGATGACAGGTGCGATGCCCGGCGCGGGGACGACTTTGTTCGTCGCGGGATCGACTTTGAACGCCGAGGCGGGCGTCTCCGGATCGGGGACTTGCTTGACACAGACGATGATCTTCACTGCTTTCTCCTCGCGGTGCGTCGAACCGGGAACCCGGCCCGGCATACGGCGCCCCTCCCACCGGCTGGTAAGGAGGGGCGGTCCTCTAGCTTTACTCTAGTGCTGGCGCGCTTTGGAGCAAGAGTGACCGCGATTACGCCGCTCCGCCGTCCGGCGCGCGCACGGATGCTTCCAGCAGCTCGGCGATATCCATCGCTTTGATCCGCCCTTCCTCTTCCGGCTGCACAGCGGGGATCGCGTCTTCGAACATCTGGATGCAGAACGGGCAGGCGACGGCGACGATCTGCGCGCCGGTGGCGACCGCCTCTTCTGCGCGTACGCGGTTGACGCGCTTGCCTTTCTTCTCTTCGAGCCACATCATCCCGCCGCCGGCGCCGCAACAGTAGCCTTTGCTGCGATTGCGCGGCATCTCCACCAGATCGACGCCGGGGATGCTATCGAGCACGTCGCGGGGCGGGTCGTAGATGCCGTTGTGGCGGCCGAGGTAGCACGAATCGTGGAAGGTGACCTTCTGGCCGAGGTGGTTCTTCGGCTTGAGTTTGCCTTCTTCGATGAGCTGGCGCAGGAACTCGGAGTGGTGGATGACCTCCAGCTCCATGCCGAAATCGGCGTATTCGTTCTTGAGCGTATTGAAGCAGTGCGGGCAGTGCGTGATCACTTTGCGCACGCCCAGCGCTCTGAACGTCTCGCTGTTCGCCTGCACTTGCATCTGGAAGAGGAATTCGTTGCCGAGCCGCCGCGCCGGATCGCCGGTGCAGGTCTCCTGCGCGCCCAGCACGCCGAAGCTCACGCCGGCGTCCATCAAGAGGCGGATGATCGCGCGCGTGATCGGCACGTTCCGCTCGACGAGCGCGCCGGTGCAGCCAACCCAGTAGAGGTACTCTTGCTCGCCCGTGAACTCGGGCACGTTCATCTCATCCATCCAGGTCGTGCGCTGCAGGGCGGTGCCGCGCCAGGGATGGCCGCGTTGTTCGATGTTCTGCAGCGCTGCCTGTGCCGTCGGCGGCACGGAGGCGAGATCCATCACCAGATGGCGACGCAGATCGACGATCGTCGGCACGTGCTCGATGAAGACCGGGCACTCCTGCATGCAGGCGCCGCAGGTGCGGCAGGCCCAGAGCTGTTCTTCGGCGACGGCGCCACCGACCAGCGGCCGCGCTGGTTCCGGTTCCGGTAGGCCGCGCTCGCGCGCGTCGGCCAGCGCCGGGCCCACCTCGTTCAGGTACGCCTTGATGTTCTGGATGATCGACATCGGCGAGAGTGGCTGTCCGGCGGTGTGCGAAGGGCAGGCATTGGTGCAGCGCCCGCAGCGTACGCACACATCGCTCTCGAAGAGCTGCTTCCAGGTCAGGTCGGTGATCTTCGCCGCGCCAAAACTGGCGTTCTCGTCGGCTAGGGCGCTTTCGTCGAGCAGATTGGTGGGATAGGTGAGCTTACCGTACGGTTCGAGTGTGCGGAAGAAGCCGTTCGCCGGCGCGAGGAAGATGTGGCCCAGCTTGGTGTAGGCGATGAAGCTGAGCCAGATGAACGCCGCCGGCATATGCGTCCACCACAGGACTTTGTGGATGTTGCGCATCAGTTCGGCGCTCGCACCCAGGCCGGTGAAGATCTTCGCCACGACCCAGCCGGCGTAAGCGAAATGCGACCAGGCCTCGTGGCCGTTCGGGATCTCGTCCGCGCCGATGCGCATCCCCTGGATAAACAGGCCGGAGAGCAGCAGGAATCCCAGACCCGCGAGGATCGCCTGATCCTCCCAGCGCACGTCCCAGCGCACGCGCGGGTTGCGCGTGATATAGCGCCGCCACACCGCCATACCGACGCCGACGAGGCCGATCAGCCCGAACGTATCGCCGATGAGTTTGTACCCGAGGTAGACGCCGCCGCGTAGAAACGGCTGGCCGGCCAGCGGTTGCCAGATCTCGTTGTCGAGCGCGAGCAGCGCCGTGACGATGGTCAGCACGATCATGCTGGAGTAGATGCAGGTGTGATAGATAGCGGCGTACGGCTCGCGCATGACGCGATGCGCGGTCGCACCAAAGGTCATCGCGTTGCGCAACCGCTCGCGAATGCGGTCGGTGCGCAGCGCGGACCGCCCGAGGCGGTAGAGCCGTAAGCGGCGGTAGGGGACGTACAGCAGGATCGCGACGAGGATGCCGAGGAAAAGATAAACGGCCCAGCCGCCGCGGATATTCCAGTACTCTTCGCGATGCGCGAGCTTTGCGACCGACCCTTTCTGCACCGTGCCGACGACGAGCGCGGCAGCGATACCAGCGGCGAGAGTAAAACTCGCTAGCCCGGCGATGATCTCAGAGATTGTGATCTCGCGTTCCTCGAGGGCGTGCTCATCCCTGGCCACGTGCCCCGTGGGGACGGCGTCAGCGTGGGTCGCCATGCTATGCTCCTGGTATCCCTGTGCGCTTGGTGCTCCTCTGCCGCTTCAGGTTACTTGTTGTCGGGCGCACCGTGCAGTTTGCGGATCTCCGTCTTGAGCACCTTGCCGAGCGGATTGCGCGGCAGCTCGTCGACGAAGGCAACGTATTTCGGCACTTTGTACGAGGCGAGGCGGCTCTTGGCGTACTGGCGCAGCTCCTCCGGATCGACCTTCTGGCCTGGCTTGAGCGCAACGACAGCCTTCACCTCTTCGCCCCATTCCACGTCGGGTACACCAATCACCGCTGCTTCCTCTACCGCCGGGTGCTCTTCGAGCACCGCCTCGATCTCGCCCGGAGAGATATTTTCGCCGCCGCGGATGATCAGGTCTTTCTTGCGGCCGGTGATGTAGAGATAGCCGTCTTCATCGATGTAGCCGACATCACCGGTGTGCAACCAGCCGTCGCGGATCGCGTCGGCGGTGGCATCCGCTTGCTTGTAGTACTCCTTCATGACACGCGCGCCGCGCACGCAGATCTCGCCCTCTTCGCCCGGACCAAGGATGCGATCCTTGTCGTCCATGATCGCGATCTCTACGTCGTCCATCGGTCGGCCGACAGAGCGCAGGCGGCGCAGCTTTTTCTCTTTCTCCTCGGGCGAGAGGCCCTTGATGTCGTGGTCCTCGGGGCCAAGGTAGGTGAGCGAAGAGGTGCTCTCCGTCTGGCCGTAGGCGTTCATGAGGCCGCAGTCGAAGACCTCGACGGCACGCCGCACGACCTCGTACGGCATCGGTGCGGCGCCGTAGGCGAGCAGCTTCAGCGAGCTGAGGTCGTAGTCGCGGAACTTCGGGTGCTCCATGATGCGCTTGAGCATCGTCGGCACCACGAAGGCGTGGGTGACACGCTCCTTCTGCACCGTTTGCAGCCAGAGCTCGGGATCGAACTGCGGTAGGATCACCAGCGTGCGGCCGCCCCAGATCGAAGAGATCATCGTCGTCGCGCCGGCGATGTGGTAGAAGGGCACGGTCGCTAACGTCACGTCGTGTGTGTCTGGCGTGGCGGGTTCCATCGTGTTGGTGGCGTAGGCCGTCAGCGCCAGATACGTTAGCACCACACCTTTCGGCAGCGAGGTGGTGCCGCTGGTGTACATGAGGATGGTCGGATCTTCGTCGTCCACCTCGACCATGATGTCGTCGGGCTCGCCGCGGGCGATCAGGTCGTCGTAGGCGGGCAACCCTTCGCCGCCGCGCTCGAAGCACACGAGCTCTCGTACGGAGGAGAGGCTGCCGCGGATGCGGGAGACCAGGTCGAGATACCGTTCGCCGACGAAGAGCACGCGCGCTTCAGCGGTGTTGATCATGTAGGTCAGCTCTTCGTCCTTGGCGCGGTAGTTGAGCGGCACGAAGGTGACGCCGAGCCGCGCACAGGCGTAGTACGTCTCGACGTACTCCGGCGAGTTGACGGCC
>Ga0209061_1003343_pt1 | contig 17617 bp, 12 predicted proteins | sample Coa_R1_10_FD_187157 | JGI IMG/M metagenome (GOLD analysis project Ga0209061, IMG submission 187157) | Surface soil microbial communities from Centralia Pennsylvania, which are recovering from an underground coalmine fire - Coalmine... | ecosystem: Environmental > Terrestrial > Soil >...
CGGCGCCGTGGTGTGGGTCGGCGCGTGGACTACCATCGGTGACCTCGCCGGTCACCACATCGGCACCCTATATTCGGTGATTACGCGCTACGGGGCCTACGAGCTCGCCGCCGTCGCCGTCATCATCGCCGTAGTGTGTGCGCGCCTGGTGGTGCGGCGGCACCTGGTACGCCACCGCTGCCGTTCCTGACGCATGCCCGTGCAAGAGAATCCGTGTAAAGGAAAGCGAGCACATGCAGCACTTCATCGCCACCTACGGCTATGCGGCCGTGTTCGTCCTGATGGTGGCTGAGTCGGCGTGCATCCCCGTCCCTTCCGAGCTGATCATGACTCTCGGCGGCGCGCTCGCCGCCGGGGCGGTCGCGGGGACCCACCTGAACCTCGCCGGGGTCATCGTCGCCGGGGTGGCCGGCAACGTCGTCGGCAGCTACATCGCCTGGGCGGTGGGCCGCTATGCCGGGATGCCGGCGCTGCGGCGCTGGGGCCACCGGGTGTGGCTGCGCGAGCACGACCTTGACCGCGCCGAGGTATGGTTCAACCGGCACGGCCCCAAGGCGGTCCTGGTCGGGCGGATCCTGCCGGTGGTGCGCACCTTCATATCGCTGCCTGCCGGGGCTGGCGGCATGGCCCCCGGGCGGTTCGGTATTTATACCACGCTCGGCTGCATTCCCTGGTCTGCGGCGCTTGCCATCGTCGGCTACGAGGTCGGCGCCAACTACCAGTCGATCGTGAACGGCTTCCACGGCCCTACCGACATCATCGCCGTGATCGCCGTCATCGCCATCGTCGTCGCGCTGGTCGTCTACGCCCGCAGGCGCAGGGCCGGCCTCGGCGGCGGGGAGGGCCAGCACAGGGCGGGGGGCAGGCACGCCGGACCCGCGGGAGCCGCGGGGCGCTCCGCCCGGGCCTCCGCACCGTCCGGCCCCGCGGTGCCTCCCGGATCCGCCGGGCCCGCCGACCCGGCCGGGCCCGCCGTCGGAAAGGCCCGCTGAGCCATGGCCCCGCGGACCCGGCCGAGGATCGTCCTCGGCATCGTGCTGTTCGTGTGCGTGCTGGTGCTCGGCGTGCTGGCACGGACCCACCTGGTGACCCAGGCCGACCTGCATGCCGATATCGACATCAGCCACCTGCGCTCCGGGGGGCTGACGCCTTTCGAGAAGGGGCTCAGCGCCGCCGCGGGCGTGAAGGTCGGTGCCATCGCGCTCGTGGTCGTCGCGGCGATCCTGGTGGTGATGCGCCGCCGCTGGGACGCGCTGCGGGCCGTCGGCGTGGCCGGGGCAGCCTGGGTGATCGCGCTCATCGTCAAGAAGGTCATCAACGAGCCGCGGCCGCCGGCGTCGGTGTGGCTGGTGCGGCCCGACCATTCCGGCAGCTTCCCCAGCGGCACTACGACGACTGCGGTGGTGCTCTTCCTGCTCGCCCTCGTCCTCGCCTGGCACTCCGGGTCGGTCCGCAGGCTGGTGATGGTGGCCGGCACGCTGTTCGCGCTCGCCGTGGGTTTCAGCCGCCTGTACCTGGGGGACCACTACCCCCTCGACGTCCTGGGTGCCTACCTGACCGTGACGGCCACCACGATCTTCACCCTGGGCGTGCTTGACACGATGTGGGCCCGCCAGCTCGCGGCCCGCTGGCTGCGCGCCCCCGAGGCCGAGCTGACCGCGCCCGCCCCGTACGGCTCGCATTCCCGGTACAGCCGGCGGGGCGGCTACTCCGGCCGGCACGGCACCGCGGAGCTGTTCGAGGAGCCGGATGGGCCGCAGGCCCAGGGCGGCACATGGCAGCCGGACGCCGCCACGCAGGCCTGGGCGGGCAGGGACGCCGCCGGGCCACGGCCGCAGGACCCCGCACAGCCATCATGGGGTCCGGACGCCGCCACGCAGGCGTGGGGCCCCCAGGGCACCGCCGGGCCGCTGCCGCAGGATCCCGCCGCCCGGGGATGGCCGCAGCAGCCCGCCGCGGACCGGCCGTACCCGGAGGACCGCTCCATGTACCGCTCAGCGCCTCCTGGCCGCCCGGCGCCCGGCCACCCCCCGGCCGGTGACCGCCCGCTGCCTCGTGACGGCGGGGAGCCGTGGCCGCCCGCGGACTGGCGCCATGGCAGGCCGGAACGGAGGGACCATTAGCCGGCTGGCCAGCCGTTCGCTGGGATAGCCGGCCGGCTAACCGCCCGCCATGGCCCCGACGATGAGGAACGGCTCGGCTCCCGACGCGACGGCGCCGGGCAGCGGGGAGTCCGGGAGCTCGTTGGACAGGTCCTGCTCGCAGGCGTAGAACCTGATGAACGCCCGCCGCCGCCCGGTGGCGTGGTCACGGATTGTGCCGCGCAGCACCGGGTAGCGCGCCTCGAGCGCGTCGAGGACGAGGCGCTGGGTGGCCTGCCCCGTCACGGTCAGCTCCACCTCGCTGCCGGTCTCCGCGAGCGTTCGCAGGTGGGCGGGCAGCACGACCCGGATTATGGCGCTGGCCCCGGATGCGGCCCTGTCCCCTGTCACGGTGCTGTCCCCGGTCACGGTGCTGTCCCCGGTCATGGCAATGTCTGGGCCTCGACGGAAAGCACGGCCGGCAGGTTCGCGGCGATGGTCTCCCAGTGGTCTCCCGCGTCGGCGGATGCGTAGACCTGGCCGCCCGTCGTGCCGAAGTACACGCCGCACTCGTCGAGGGAATCGGTGGCCATCGCGTCGCGCAGCACGTTGACGTAGCAGTTGCTCTGCGGCAGCCCGCTGGTGAGCGGTTCCCACTCGTGGCCGCCCGTCCTGCTGCGGTAGACGCGCAGCCTGCCATCGGGCGGGTAGTGCAGCGAGTCGCTGGTGATCGGCACGACGTAGACGGTCTCCGGCTCGCGGGAGTGGACGGCGACCGGGAACCCGAAGTCGGTCGGCAGGTCGCCGCTGACCTCCTGCCACGATTCTCCCGCGTCGTCGCTGCGCATCACGTCCCAGTGCTTCTGCATGAACAGCACATCAGGCCGTGACGGGTGCATCGCGATCCGGTGGACGCAATGACCGACCTCGGCGTCCGGGTCGGGGATGCCCTCCGAGCGCAGGCCCCGGTTGGCGGGCCGCCACGTCGTGCCGCCGTCGTCGCTGCGGAACACCCCGGCCGCCGAGATGGCGGCGAACATCCGGCCCGGGTTCGCCGGGTCGAGGACGATCGTGTGCAGGCACATCCCGCCCGCGCCCGGCGCCCAGGACGGCGCCGTCTCGTGGCCGCGCAGCCCGGGCAGCTCCTGCCAGGTCTTCCCGCCGTCGGCTGAGCGGAACAGCGCGGCGTCCTCAGCTCCCGCGTACACGGTGTCCGGGTCGGCGGGGGACGGTTCCAGGTGCCAGACGCGCGTGAACGTCCACGGGCGCGGCGTGCCGTCATACCACAGGTGGGTCCCGGCTTCCCCGTCATAGGCGAACTCGTTGCCCACGGGCTGCCAGCTCCTGCCGCCGTCGTCGGAGCGCTGGATAAGCTGCCCGAACCATCCGGTGGACTGCGAGGCGTACAGCCGGTCAGGGTCCGCGGGAGATCCCGTCACATGGTAGACGTCCCAGCCGCCGAAATACGGCCCGTTGATCTCCCAGTGCTCGCGTTTACCGTCCGATGTGAGGACGAACGCGCCCTTGTGGGTGCCGACGAGCACCCGTACTGCGGTCATTGCCTGCTCCTTCCTGGCATCACCCCGGTGGTCTCGCGGGCCGCGGGCCGCGGGCCGCTTGTTATCGAGACGGCCGGCGAGCGGGAAACTCATCGGCGCGGCGGCAGGCGGCTTGCCTTCCCCTCGTCCCGCCCTCCCTTTGTCGAACACCTTATCGCATACGCGGCTTGTTCGTAGTTAATTTCGATACAGGGGTATGCCGTGTCCTCGCGTGCGGCCGGCGCTGACGCGAACAGCCTGGCCGGCGCGCCAGCGGCTCGCCCGTCGTCCCGCCACGGCGCGAGTGACGCACACGCTGCGCCGCGGGCCCGCGGTCGCCAGTCAGCGGGCGGCGGGCGGGGCAGCGCCCCGGGAACCCGTCCGCCGGCCGGCCTGCCACCGCAGCGCAGGTGCCTGGCTCAAGGCATCAGCGCGGGCCGTCCGGGTATGAAAACCCCCGTGAGCGGATACGCAATTGCCGGCTCTTCCTGCGGCCTCGCCCTTCCGCTCACCCCTCCTGGGAGTAGGGGGACCGCAGGGAGTCCCGTAGGCATGCCCAGGAGCACATGGCAGACGGGACAGCCACGGGCCGGCTGACCCGGTATGCCGGGAACGGCAACGCGGAGGCGGTTCACTGGTGAGCACCGTCACCGGGATCACAGCGAAGACGGGAACGACGGCCGGCGCGCACCGCGCGCTGTTCTACGAGGGGACCGAGGACTACGCCAGCGGGATCGTCCCGTTCCTGCGTGAGGGGCTGGCGGCCGGGGAGCCAGCCCTGGTCGCCCTCCCCGGCGCCCGGCTCGGCCTCATCAGGGACCGTCTTGACGACCGTCCCAGGGGGGTGACTTTCGTGGACATGGCGGACCTGGGGCGTAACCCGGCCCGCCTCATCCCGGCCGTCCGTCAGTTCGCCGCCGCCCATGCCGGCCGCCGGTTCCGCGCCGTGGGCGAGCCCATCTGGCCGGGGCGCTCCGACGCAGAGATCCGGGAGGCTGCCCTGCACGAGGCCCTCGTCAACACCGCCTTCGCCGGCCTGCCTGCCATCTTCGTCTGCGCCTACGACGCCAGCGGCCTTGACAGCACTGTGCTGCGCGACGCCAGGCGGACCCACCCGCACATCCAGCAGCGGGGGCAGCACCGGCCGAGCACGGAGTACATGGGGTCTGCCGTGGGATGGGCCATCCGCACGCAGTGCCCCGCAGGACCGCCATCCGGCACGCGGTCGTTTCCCTTCGGGAAGGCGGACCTGCCGCACCTGCGCCGGTATGTACGGCAGCACGCCACGCGGGCGGGGCTGAGCGGCGAACGCGCCGGAGACCTGGTCGTAGCGGTCAACGAGGTGGCCACCAACACCGTGCTGCACGCCAGGGCGCCGGGAATCCTGAGCATCTGGCAGGAGGGATCTGCCCTGGTGTGCGAGGTCACAGGGCCCGGCCGCATCGCCGACCCGCTCGCAGGACGCCACCTGCCCGCGGCCCGTCCCACCGGCGGCCACGGCCTGTGGCTTGTCAACCAGGTCTGCGACCTGACCGAGCTGCGCTCCGGCCCGTGGGGCACCAGCATCCGCCTGCACATGCACCCCGGTTAACGCACGGGTCGTTTGTTCCCCGCCCGGTACTGCGTGCGCTGCGGCACGCGAGCCGCGGGACTCGGGGGGCCCCCTGCCGTGCGGGCCGGCGGCGGGTGCGCGAGCATAACGGCACGCACAGTGAGACGACGGGAACCGCACCGAGAACCCGGGCGTCCAGGGCGCACCGGGAACCCGGCGGCCCGGGGGCCGTCCCCGCGGCGGGCGTCAGGCCGGCGGCAGGCACCACACGTGGTGAGGGGGCCACTCGGGGGCCCGGGGCACCCCGGGCCGGCGCGGTGGCCCCGGGCGGGGCCGGGCAAGGCGCGGCGAGCAGGGCGGGGCGGTGCGTCGGGCTGGCGGGATTCGAACCCGCGGCCCCTGGCACCCAAAGCCAGTGCGCTTCCAAACTGCGCTACAGCCCGTATGCGAGGAGAGTGTAGTGGCTCAGGAGAGGCGGGTGCCGCCAGGCGGGATGCCGCCAGGCGGGGTGCTGTCTCCGGCCCTGGCGTCACCTTCGTGGTGCGCGCCGTGCGCGCCGCCGGCGCGGCTGGGGCCCGGCGCGGCCGCGTCAGCGGGTGTTCCTGCCGGCGCGGCTTGTAAAATTGGCCGCCGTAGAGATGGCGGCGATGGCCGTCGGTGACCACCCGAGTTCCCGCGTTCACGATCGCTCCCCGGCGGCGGGCGCTGGAGGGAACCACTGCAGGGGGACTTTAGGAGCGTTATTCGCCAGCTGGCTGACGGCCACGGGCCGGCTGGCCTGTGCGGGCGGCCCGGGATAACGCGGATTTGTACATCAGGCAGAGGGAGTGACGCGGACGTGAAGACTGACGTCGAAGAACTGAGCCCGACCCGGGTCAAGCTGAGCGTGGAGGTGCCGTTCGACGAGCTGAAGCCCAGCATCGACAAGGCGTACCGCGAGGTCGCCAGGCAGATCAATGTCCCGGGATTCCGGCCGGGCCGGGTGCCGCCGCCCGTCATCGACCGGCGGATAGGCCGGGGCCCCGTGCTGGAGCAGGCCGTCAACGAGGCCATTCCCGGTTTTTACGGGAAGGCGGTCGAGGAGCACGAGGTTTTCGCGCTCGGCAGGCCGGAGGTCGAGATCACCAGGCTGAACGATGGCGAGGAGCTGTCCTTCACCGCGGAAGTCGACGTCAGGCCCAAGTTCGAGCTGCCCGCCCTTGACGAGCTGACGGTGACCGTCGATGACACCACAGTGACCCCCGACGATGTGGAGGAATACCTCGGCTCGCTGCGCGAGCGGTTCGCCTCGCTGAAGGGCGTGCAGCGCCCGGTCGCCAGCGGGGACTACGTGTCCATCGACCTGTCAGCCGCGGCGGGCGGGGAGCCGGTGGAGGACGCGCAGGCCAGCGGGCTGTCCTATGAGGTCGGCAGCGGGTCGCTCCTCGACGGCCTCGACGACGCGCTGACCGGGATGTCGGCGGGCGAGTCGAAGACGTTCAGCACCGAGCTGGCCGGCGGTGCCCACGCAGGCGAGCGGGCCGATGTCACCGTGACCGTGCACAGCGTCAAGGTCAAGGAACTGCCTGACCTCGACGACGCGTTCGCCCAGCTCGCGAGCGAGTTCGACACGATCGGCGAGCTGCGCGCCGACGCGAGGAGGCGGCTGGAGCAGATGAGGCGGGCGCAGCAGGCGGTCCAGGCGCGGGACCGTGCCGTGCAGGCGCTGCTCGGCAAGATCGACATCCCGCTCCCCGAGCGCGTGGTCACGGAGGAGGCCGAGGGCATCAGGCGCTCCATGCACGAGCAGATCCAGCGGGTCGGCGCCGACTGGGGCTCCTACCTGCAGGCGATCGGCAAATCCGAGGAGGAGTTCAAGGCGGAGGTGGACAGCCAGGCGCGCCGCAGCGTCAAGACCGGGCTCGTCCTCGACGCGCTGGTGCGTCAGGAGGACATCCGTATCGACGAGGCCGAGCTGTCTTATTTCGTCGCGCAGCAGGCCGAGCGGATGGGAGTCGCGCCCGAGCGGCTGGCCAGGCAGCTCGCCGAGAGCGGCCAGGTCAGCTCTGTCGCGGCCGAGGTGCTGCGGGGCAAGGCGATCGCGCTGCTCGCCGGGCGTGTCAAGATCCGCGACGAGTCGGGCAACGAGATCGACTACACGGCGCTCACCCGCCAGGCCGGAGAGGCCGGAGAGGCTGCCGGAGCCGGTGAGCCCGGCGGGGACGGCGAGCCCGCCGGGGGCAGCGAAGCCAGCGGGACCGGGGACGCCGCGGAGACCGCCGGGGCCGCGGAGGAATAGCCAGGCACCCCTGACCGCCCCAGCCGTCCCGGTGCTTTCCGGCGCGCACCGCGCGCACCTGCGGCATGTCGTGCGCCGATAGCGAAAAACCGCGCTGCGCCGGCAAAGCCGGTGCCCGGCGCGGGTTATCGTCCTTTCATCGACACCAGACGTAACCGTCTCACGTGATCATGTCAGCGACATGCCGGAGCGCCAGCGCTCCCGTGGCGAGGCGAATAAGGAGAGCGTAGTGAGCAGGGATCTGGCTGCGGCGCCATCGGCCAAGACGACGACCGCCGACCCTTCCGTCCTGCCGCTTGGCGACCAGTTGTTCCAGCGGCTGCTGAGGCACAGGATCGTGTTCCTCGGCCAGCAGGTCGATGATGACGTCGCCAACCGGATCTGCGCCGAGCTCGTGCTGCTGGCCGCCGAGGATGAAAAGCGCGATATCAGCCTGTACATCAACTCGCCCGGCGGCTCGGTGAGCGCGGGCATGGCCATCTACGACGTGATGCAGTACGTGCCCAACGACGTCGCCACGTACGCGATGGGCATGGCCGCGTCCATGGGGCAGTTCCTGCTCTGCGCGGGCACGAAAGGCAAGCGGTACGCCCTGCCGCACGCGCAGATCCTGATGCACCAGCCGTCCGGCGGGATCGGGGGCACCGCCTCCGACATCAGGATCCAGGCCGAGCAGATGCTGTACATCAAGCGGACGCTCGCTGAGCGCATCGCCATCCACACCGGCCAGTCGGTTGAGCAGATCGAGCGGGACTCCGACCGCGACCGCTGGTTCACGGCCGAGGAGGCCAAGGACTACGGCTTCGTCGACCACGTGGTACGCAACGCCACGGAGGTTCCCTCGGCGGGTCCCGTCTCATGAATGTCCATTTCGGAACGGAGGAGCCGAACGTGAGCCAGCTCAGCGTGCCGCGGACGCTGGAGGCCAGGTATGTCCTCCCGTCCTTCGTGGAGCGGACCTCGTACGGGATCAAGGAGATGAACCCGTACAACAAGCTCTTCGAGGAACGGATCATCTTCCTCGGCGTCCAGATCGACGACGCCTCGGCCAATGACGTCATGGCCCAGCTCATCACGCTGGAGTCCATCGACCCCGACCGTGACATCATCATGTACATCAACTCACCGGGCGGGTCGATGACGTCGATGATGGCGATCTACGACACGATGCAGTTCATCCAGCCCGACATCGCCACGTACTGCATCGGGCAGGCGGCCTCGGCCGCGGCCGTGCTGCTCGCGGCGGGGACGAAGGGGAAGCGGATGGCGCTGCCCAACTCCAGGATCCTCATCCACCAGCCGGCCACCGAGGGCGGCTACGGCCAGTCCAGTGACCTGGAGATCCAGGCCCGCGAGATCCTGCGGATGCGGGCTGCCATGGAGGCCGTCCTCGCCAGGCACACCGGCAAGGACGAGGAGACGATCCGCCGCGACATCGAGCGGGACAAGTTCTTCAGCGCCGAGGAGGCCAAGGAGTACGGTCTCATCGATGAGGTGCTGACGACGGTGAAACGCGGCACGGCGCGCGAACCAGCGGTAGTGTCGTCCTTACCAGGAGATTTGCCGCTTCCCCGGCGTGCCGCAACCATGATGTAACAGAGCTAGCCCTGTGACCTAGCGCCCTTGAGGCGGTACCGTCGATGCGGGAGCGAATGACGGCCCGGCGGGACATGCCCGCCGGGGACGGCCGGGACCGGCCTTCCCCGGCGGCCACATGTAAAGGAGTATCTGGGTGGCACGCATCGGTGACGGTGGGGACCTGCTGAAATGCTCGTTCTGCGGCAAGAGCCAGAAGCAAGTCAAGAAGCTCATCGCCGGCCCTGGCGTGTACATCTGTGACGAATGCATCGATCTGTGCAACGAGATCATCGAGGAGGAGCTGGCGGAGCCGTCCGAGGCAAGGTGGGACAGCCTGCCGAAGCCCCGGGAGATCTACGAGTTCCTCGACTCCTACGTGATCGGCCAGGACAAGGCCAAGAAGGCGCTCTCCGTCGCGGTGTACAACCACTACAAGCGCGTCCAGTCTGGTGGTGAGCGCCCCGGCGAGGACGGCGTGGAGCTGGCCAAGTCCAACATCCTGCTGCTCGGCCCGACAGGCTCCGGTAAGACGCTGCTCGCCCAGACGCTCGCCAGGCTGCTCAACGTGCCGTTCGCTATCGCGGACGCGACCGCGCTGACCGAGGCGGGCTACGTCGGCGAGGACGTCGAGAACATCTTGCTGAAGCTGATCCAGGCGGCCGACTACGACGTGAAGAAGGCCGAGACGGGGATCATCTACATCGACGAGATCGATAAGATCGCCCGCAAAAGCGAGAACCCTTCGATCACCCGCGACGTGTCCGGCGAGGGGGTGCAGCAGGCGCTGCTGAAGATCCTGGAGGGCACGACGGCCTCGGTGCCGCCGCAGGGCGGGCGCAAGCACCCGCACCAGGAGTTCATCCAGATCGACACCACGAACGTGCTGTTCATCTGCGGCGGCGCGTTCGCGGGCCTGGAGAAGATCATCGAGCAGCGCTCCGGTCACAACGGGATCGGGTTCAACGCGGTGCTGCGGGCGCGCAGCAACGGCGCCAGGGCCGACCTGTTCGCCGACGTGATGCCCGAGGACCTGCTCAAGTTCGGGATGATCCCGGAGTTCGTCGGGCGGCTGCCGGTCATCACCAGCGTGCACAACCTGGACCGCGAGGCGCTCATCTCGATCCTGACCGAGCCGCGCAACGCCCTCGTGAAGCAGTACAAGCGCCTGTTCGAGCTGGACGGCGTGGACCTGGAGTTCACCCCCGACGCGCTCGAGGCCATCGCCGACCAGGCCAACCTGCGCGGCACCGGGGCACGCGGGCTGCGCGCGATCCTCGAAGAGGTCCTGCTGTCCGTGATGTACGAGGTGCCGAGCCGCAAGGACGTCGAGCGCGTGGTGATCACCAGCGAGTCCGTGCTCGAGCATGTCAACCCCACCCTGGTGCCCCGCGGCGTCAGCCGCCGCACGCCCCGCGAAAAGAGCGCGTAGCTGCGGTAGCCCGGGGGGCGGCCCCACAGCCCCCGGGTTCCCGCTGCGGTGCCCGCCGGCGATGCTGGCCCGGGAGACACCCCGGAACCCCCCGGGCGCCCGCTCGCCGGGGGCGCACGGCCCGGGTCACGGCTGGCCGGGCCTCCGGCCAGCCTGGTCGCACGTCATGCGCGGTGCCCGCCGCACCGGCCGCTCACCCGGCCGCGGGCCGGGATCGCTGGGGCGGCAGGAAAGGCTCAGCCCGCGCAGGTGCTTATCCGTGCGCGGCAGGAGCGGGAACTCCGTAGACTCGTTGATTGGGCCGCTGGCCGGGGCATGATCCAGGGGCCGCTGAGCGCCTCATCGACGAGGAAGGGTACACAGGCGTGGCACGCTACGGATCTCCGCTACCGGAAAGGCCATCGCTCGATGGGCTTGAGGCGAAGTGGTCGGAGTTCTGGAGCGAGGCCGACATATACCGGTTCCGCCGTCCCGGCACGCGCGACGCCGTGTTCTCCATCGACACCCCGCCGCCGACGGTCAGCGGCTCGCTGCACGTGGGCAGCGTCTTCAGCTACACCCACACCGACATCATCGCCCGGTTCCAGCGGATGCGGGGCAGGCACGTCTTCTACCCCATGGGCTGGGACGACAACGGGCTGCCCACCGAGCGCCGCGTCGAGAACTACTACGGTGTGCGCTGCGACCCGTCGCTGCCCTACGACCCCGGCTTCACCCCGCCAGTGCCCGTCTCCGGGCGCAAGGGGGCAGGCAGGAAAGCTCCCGCGGTCAGCGTCTCCCGCCGGAACTTCGTCGAGCTGTGCGAGAAGCGTACGGCCGAGGACGAGCGCGTCTTCGAGGATCTGTGGCGCGCGCTGGGCTTGTCGGTGGACTGGTCGTTCACCTACACGACCATCGGCAAGGACGCCCAGCGGGTCTCGCAGGCGGCCTTCCTCCGCCTGCTCAGGCGCGGTGAGGCGTACCAGTCCGAGGCGCCGACGATGTGGGACGTGACGTTCCAGACCGCTGTCGCCAACGCGGAGGTGGAAGAGCGGGAGATCACCGGGGCGTACCACCGTGTGGCGTTCAAGTACGGGACGGACGACGTCTGCATCGAGACCACCCGCCCGGAACTGCTGCCGGCCTGTGTCGCCCTGGTCGCGCACCCGGACGACGAGCGCTACCGGCCGCTGGTCGGCAAGGAGGTCGTCTCCCCGCTGTTCGGCGTCCGGGTGCCGGTCGTCGCCCACGAGGCGGCAGATCCCGCGAAGGGCAGCGGCATCGCCATGATCTGCACCTTCGGCGACTGGACGGACGTGACCTGGTGGCGTGAGCTCGGCCTGCCCTCCCGGACGGTGGTCGGGCGCGACGGCCGGCTCCGCCCCCTCGACTTCGGCAAGCTGCCGTGCGACGATCCCGGGCGCGCCCAGGAGACCTACGAGAAGATCTCCGGCAAGACGGTGCACACCGCCCGTGAGATCCTGGTCCGGGAGCTGCGCGAGGACGGCAGCCTGATCGGTGACCCCCGGCCGGTCCGTCATGCCGTCAAGTTTTACGAGAAGGGCGATCGGCCGCTGGAGATCGTCAGCAGCCGCCAGTGGTTCATCAGGACCGTCGAGCACCGCGACAAGCTGCTCGCCCGGGGCAGCGAGATCTGCTGGCACCCGCCGTACATGCGGGCACGGTACGAGGACTGGGTCCGCGGGCTCAGCATCGACTGGCTGATCAGCCGCCAGCGATTCTTCGGCGTGCCGTTTCCGCTGTGGTACCGGCTCGACGCCGAGGGCCAGCCGGACTACGACAAGCCGATCATCCCGGAGGAATCGGCGCTGCCGATCGACCCGTCGAGTGACTGCCCTCCGGGGTACACGGCGGAACAGCGGGATCAGCGGGGAGGTTTCACCGGCGAGCCGGACGTCATGGACACCTGGGCGACATCGTCGCTGAGCCCGCAGCTGGCCTGCGGCTGGCTGACCGACAGGGAGCTGTTCGAGCAGACCTACCCCATGGACATGCGCCCGCAGTCGCACGACATCATCCGTACCTGGCTCTTCGACACGGTCGTGCGGTCTCACCTTGAGCACGGGACCATTCCGTGGAAACATGCAGCGATCTCGGGGTTCATCCTTGATCCCGACCGCAAGAAGATGTCCAAGTCCCAGGGGAACGCCGTCACCCCGCGCGACCTGCTGGACACCTACGGTGCGGACGCCGTCCGCTACTGGGCCGCAAGCGGGCGTCTCGGGACGGACACCGCGTTCGACACGCAGCAGATGAAGATCGGCCGGCGTCTCGCGGTGAAGCTGCTGAACGTGAGCAAGTTCGTGCTCTGTTTGCCCGCGCCGTCAGGGGAAGCGCGAACAGCCGAGCCGCTGGACAAGGCGGTCCTGGCCATGGCGGCCACCACGGCGCGAGAGGCAACGACCGCGCTGGAGGCGTTCGACCACACGGCCGCGCTGGAGCGTACCGAGCGCTTCTTCTGGTTCTTCTGCGACGACTACGTCGAGCTTGTCAAGGAGCGCGCATACGGCAGGGGCGGTGAGGAAAGCACCGACTCGGCGCGTGTGACGCTGCGGCGTGTCCTTGACATCATCATCCGCCTGCTCGCTCCCGTGCTGCCCTATACCTGTGAGGAAACGTGGTCGTGGGCGCATGAGTCCTCCGTCCACGTGGCCGCCTGGCCGGTTACCGAAGAGATCGCCGCCCTGGCACCGGACGGGCGTCCTGAGCTGGCCGAGGTGGCCTCCCTGGCGATCTCGGCGATCCGTAAGGCCAAGTCGGCCGCCAAGGTCTCGATGCGCACCGAGGTCGCCCGTGTCGTGGTCGAGGCGCCGGAGGCGGTCCTGGAGCAGTTCAAGGCCGTGAGCGGCGACGTCTGCGCGGCCGGGAAGGTGGCCGAGCTGGCCTGCCAGCCGGATGAGGAGGCCGGCCTGGCAGTCCAGGTCGAGCTGTAGCTGCTGCGCTCGCCGTCTTGTGGCGGTGAGTTGTTGCCATGAGTGCCCCGGCTGCGCCACCCTATGGCCAGGGGGCGCGGAGGGCGGTGACGTGCGGGCAGGAGGTGCGGTGGCCGGCGCGGCAGCAGACGCCCCGCAATCCCCGCAGACGCCCCGGGTGACGTTCGGCGAGGTGTTCGCCAGTGGCGAGTTCCGGGCTGTCTGGCTCGCGCACCTGGCGTCGATCGCCGGGGACCAGTTCGCCAGGGTCGCGCTCACCGTGCTGGTCTACCAGCGCACCGGATCGCCGCTGCTGACCGCGCTGACATATGCCGCCAGCTACCTGCCATGGCTGGTCGGCGGGCTCACGCTGTCCGGCCTGGCGGACCGTTACCCCCGCCGTGACGTCATGATCACCTGTGACCTCGTGCGCATGGTGCTCGTGGCCGTCATGGTGCTGCCCGGTGTGCCGCTGTGGGCCATGGTGCTCCTGCTCTTCGCGGTCACGACGGTGAACGCCCCGTTCCAGGGCGCCCGCTCCGCCCTGTATGCGGCGATCCTGCCCGGTGACCGCTACGCGCTCGGCCTGGCAGCCTCGCAGATCGCCAGGCAGGTGGGGGTCGTGGCCGGGTTCGCGGCAGGCGGCGTGATCGTCGCGGTCTTCGGCGGCCGCCTGGCCCTGCTCGCAGACGGCGCCACGTTCGCGGTGTCGGCGTTGCTGCTGTGGTCGGGAGTCCGGCCGCATCCCCCGCCGCCAGCCGTGCGCCGGTCGCGCGCGGCGGAGATCGCCGCCGGCGTGGAGCTGGTCTTCGGCGATCGCCGGCTGCGTATCTTGATGCTGCTGGGCTGGCTGGCAGCCTTCTATACGGTCGCCGAGCCGCTGGCCGTCCCGTATGCGGCCCAGCTGCGCCAGGGAGCGGTCGCGGCCGGGCTCATCTTCGCGGCCGGGCCGCTGGGCAGCGCGATCGGCTCAGCCGCGTTCAGCCGGCTCGTCCGCCCGGCAGCGCGGCTGCGGTGGATGGGGCCGATGGCCGTGGCGGCGTGCCTGGTGCCAGCATCCTGCCTGGGAACGCCGGGCCTGGCGCCGTCGCTGGTGATCTTCGCGCTGTCCGGCGTGTTCGGTGCGTACCAGGTCGCCGCCAACACGGCCTTCGTTGCCACCGCTCCCGATGCGCGGCGTGGCCAGGCGTATGGCCTCGCCAACGCTGGCCTGCAGATCGCCCAGGGCGCCGTCTACGTGCTGGCGGGAGCGGTCGCCTCCGTCATCCCGCCCGCCGCGGTGGTGGCCATCGGCGGCCTCGCTGGCGCCGCCGCCGCCACCTGGATGGCCGCCGCCTGGCGGCGGCTATCCAGGCCCACGCCGGCACACGGGTGACGGAGCACGCGGTGTTGCCTGCGCGGCCACGCGCGTGGAACCATGTCCCCAGCGCTCAGTCCCACTCGACTCGCATGGCACTTCCTTTCGCATAGTGATCACCGGCACATGACGGTTCTGGAGCAACGCTGGTGGGCGCAGAGTGCTCAGTCCCATTCGACCCGCATGACATCTCCTTCCAGACGAGTAGCTAAATCCATGGAAACATACCATTTGCGGAAGTTGTAGGAGTGAAGGCTTGATTGACGTATAGTGTCATGTCTGTAACCATATGAAGCTGACGAGGCAGGGGCAGCCGCACCGTTGCGGAGATCGTGAGGAGTTGTGTCGCATGAGGTGCACGTGACTATCACGTCCGCGGGGGGAGGGCTCAGAGCAACTGCGGCATGGGTGCGCGGCTGGCCGTTCTGGTCGCTCCCGGTATGGTCGCGTACCTACATCACCGTGGTGGTGGCAGCGGCAGCCGCCGCCCTCGGCGCGGCTTCGGCACATACGCCCTGGCACGCCTCGCAGTTCGGCGTCTTCCTGCTCCTGCTCGGCGGTGCCGCCGCGATGCTGGAGGCGACCCGGACCGTTCACTTCCCGCAGGGAACGCTGACACGCGACCTGCAGGAGGTGTGGTTCCTGGCAGTTGCCATCCTCCTTCCCCCGGTGTTCGCGCTGATCGCCCCTATCCCCCTCGTGGCCATGAAGCAGTGGCGGGTACAGCGGGGTGTCGCGCACCGGCGCGTCTTCAGCGCCGCGGCGATCGGCCTGGGATACGGTGCCGCATCGCTGGAGTTCCATGACGGTCTCACGCCGCTGCTCAGCGGCCCGCCGGCAGCGGGCGCGGGCGCCCTCGGCTGGCTGGGCGCCACCATCGCCGCGGCGCTGACGGGTTGGCTCGTCAACGCATGGCTCGTCGTTGGCGCGGTCAAGCTGACGGACCGCCGGTCCCGGGTCGGCGCCATGATGTTCAGCCGGGAGGGGGCGGCGACCGATGCGGCCGTCATCTGCCTGGCGGTGCTGGTGGCGCTCGCACTCAGGTTCAGCCTGGCAGCCCTGGTCCTCGCCGTGCCCGTTGTCTTGATGCAAAAACGCTTCCTCATGCACGCCCAGCTCCTCGCCGAGGCGCGGACGGATGCCAAGACGAGCCTGCTGAACGCGGCGGCCTGGCAGCGCGAGGCTGCGACGGAGCTGACCCGCGCCGGGCGTTTCCGCCCGCCCCCCGCGATTGCCATCATCGACATCGACCACTTCAAGGCCGTCAACGACGCCTACGGGCATCTCGCCGGTGACCGGGTGCTGCGGGTCATCGCCGGCCGGCTCAAGGCTCAGTTGCGCGACGGGGACGTGATCGGCAGGTTCGGCGGTGAGGAGTTCGCCGTCCTGCTGCCGCGTACCGGCACCGCCGAGGCCCGCCGGGTGGCCGAGAGGCTGCGCGCCAGGATCGATGACGAGCCGATCGCGGTCGGCGACGGGAGGAGCGACGGTGTCCTCGTCCACGTCACGATCTCGGTCGGCCTTGCCGAGCCGGGCCACGCCTGCGACGACCTCGACGAGCTGCTCGCGACCGCCGACGCCGCCCTGTACGACGCCAAGCACGCCGGGCGCAACAGGGTCTGCGTCCTGGCGCCGGCCACGGCGGTGAGCAGGGAGCCGGTCAGGGGAGAAACGGCGGCTGGGGAGGTCATGCCGTCAACGGGCCCCGGACAGGTGGCACGCGCTCCCCAGTAGGCTGTCAAGGTGACCGAGATTGGGGCCTGCGGGCGGGTGGCGCCATGACAGGTGATGCCCGGGCCCGGCTGCGCGAGGTTGAGCGCGACATTCTCAGCCGGCGCCCTGAGTCGGACATCGAGCCGACCCTGGAGCGGATCGCCACCCTCACCAGCCTGCTCGGGGACCCGCAGCGGGCTTGCCCGGTCATCCACATCACGGGTACCAACGGCAAGACGTCCACCGCGCGGATGATCGACGCCCTGCTGCGCGCACGGGGCCTGCGCACCGGGCGTTTCACCAGCCCGCACCTGGTGTCCATGCGCGAGCGGATCTGCGTGGACGGCGAGCCGATCGACGCCGGGCGCTTCACCGCCCTGTACGAGGAGATACTGCCCTACGTGAAGCTCACCGACGAGCGCCACGGCGTGCGCCTGTCGTTCTTCGAGGTGCTGACCGGCATGGCGTTCGCGGCGTTCGCCGACGCGCCCGTCGATGTCGCGGTGATCGAGGTGGGGATCGGCGGCACCTGGGACGCCACCAACGTCGCGGACGGCGCGGTCGCCGTGGTCTGCCCCGTCGCCATCGACCACACGAAGTACCTCGGCGATACGATCGAGTCCATCGCGGGGGAGAAGGCCGGGATCATCAAGCCGGGTGCGACCGCCGTGCTCGCGCAGCAGCCGCTGGCTGCGGCGGAGGTGCTGCTGCGGCGCGCCGCCGAGGTGGGCGCGACCGTGGCGCGGGAGGGGCTGGAGTTCGGCGTGCTCGGCAGGGAACTGGCGGTCGGCGGGCAGCAGCTGACGCTGCGCGGGCTGCACGGCACCTACCCCGAGGTGTTCCTGCCGCTGTTCGGGCAGCACCAGGCGGGCAACGCGGCCTGCGCGCTGGCCGCCGTGGAGGCGTTCGCCGGCGTGGCCGGCGGCGACCCAGGTTCGCCCGATGGGTACGGGGATCGCGGCCCTGGCGGCGGCACGCCCCGGGCTCCCCTCGATGCGGATCTCGTCCGCCAGGCGTTCGCCGGGGTGGGCTCTCCTGGCCGCCTCGAGGTGCTCAGGCGGAGCCCCGCGGTGATCGCGGATGCGGCGCACAACCCGGCGGGCATGGCCGTCACCGTCGCCGCGCTGCGCGAGTCGTTCACGTTCAGCCGCCTCGTCGGGGTGCTCGCGGTCAGCGCGG
>Ga0209061_1003344_pt1 | contig 17616 bp, 14 predicted proteins | sample Coa_R1_10_FD_187157 | JGI IMG/M metagenome (GOLD analysis project Ga0209061, IMG submission 187157) | Surface soil microbial communities from Centralia Pennsylvania, which are recovering from an underground coalmine fire - Coalmine... | ecosystem: Environmental > Terrestrial > Soil >...
AGGCGCTCGAAACAGCGCGTGACCACGAGGAGCAACGCGCCATCAAGATCATGCTGGATATACACACGGTTGCTTCCGCCGTGCGCAACCCCGCCCCGGCGCAACCCACAGCCCAACCGGCGCACAGCCGGTAATACAACCTCGCCTCCCATGCTGATTGACAGGCATATAGGGCCATGTTACGATTAGAGATGGCGTGCGCAAGGCGACATCGTGTATGGCGCCGCCCGTGAACACGCGAAACGACCCCCAACGGCGAGAAGGCGGCGTAAGGCAACGTATGGCAGAGCAGGCTGAACAAGAAGAACTCGTCACCCTGACGATTGACAGGCGCCAGGTAAGCGTGCCCAAAGGCTCAGTGATCTGGGCGGCGGCGCATAAACTAGGCATCGAAATCCCCATTTATTGCTATCACCCCAAGATGGATCCGCTTGGCGCCTGCCGCATGTGTTTCGTCGCGGTGGAGAAGATGCCGCGCGTCGTGACCGCCTGCACCACGGTTGTCAGCGAGGGCATGGTCGTCTACACGGATACGCCCGCCGTCAAGAAAGCGCGCCAGGGCACGCTGGAGTTCCTGCTGATCAACCATCCGCTGGATTGTCCCATCTGTGATAAGGGCGGCGAGTGCGACCTCCAAGACTTCACATTGCGCCACGGGCCAGGAGCCAGCCGCTTTGATTTGCGTAAGCGCCACTTCCTCAAACCGGTTCCCGTCAGCGAGAACATCCTGCTGGATCGCGAACGCTGTATCGCCTGCCAGCGGTGCGCGCGTTTCTGCCAGGAGGTCGCTCAGGAGAACGGGTTGATCATGCAGGAGCGCGGCTACCGCACGGAGGTGGGCGTCGAGCCAGATGCCCCGTTCGATAGCATCTTTTCAGGCAACGTGGTGGAGATGTGTCCGGTGGGCGCACTGACGGCCAAAAGCTATCGTTTCGTCTCGCGCCCGTGGGAGTTGAAGCGCACCCATAGCGTCTGCGGCTACTGCTCGGTGGGCTGCAACGTCAGCGTAGATGTGCGGGTGGATCGGCTGTTGCGCCAGTATTCGCACACCAACGACGCGATTGACGACGGCTTTCTCTGCGACCGTGGCCGCTGGACGCTCGATCCGGTGAACAGCCCTGACCGCCTGCGCACGCCGCTGATTCGCCGTGATGGCAAGCTGCAACCGGCCACCTGGGACGAGGCGATCAACCTTGTCGCCAGCCGCCTGCGTGAGATCGCCGAACGTGACGGCGCACAGGCCATCGGCGCGATTGGCTCGACCCACACCACCAACGAAGAGGCGTATCTCTTCCAGAAGCTCTTCCGCGTGGGCCTGGGAACCAACAACATAGACCACCATCACGGACGTTTCCCTGCGCCAGATGGCAAGGCGCTTCCCTGGGTTTGGACTGACAGCATCGCCGGGCTGGATCGCGCCTCACATATCGTGCTGCTTGGAGGCGACGCCTACCATCGCCAGCCGATCATAGACCTGCGCATCCGTCGGGCGATTCGCCGTGGCGCGAAGGTCTATGTGCTGACGCCTGAGCCGAATCGCCTCGATAGGCTGGCCACCGCCGCCATCCGCTACGCCGCCGGGCAGAGTGGCCTGATTGCGCGGACGCTGCTCAACGTCGTCCTCAGCGAAGGGCTGACGCGCGGAGCCTATGCCGAGGGACATGCTTCGGATGCGCAGACGCGCCTCTCCGACATCACGCAGGACACGCCGGAGCGTGTGGCCGACCTTGCGCAGACCGACGCCGCAGCGCTTCGCATGCTGGCGCGCGAGATAGCGGGGGCAACGGGCGCCGTTCTCCTCTACGACGAGATGGCGACGCTGGAGCCATCTCGAGCCTCGCTTGCCGCCGACCTGCTCGACCTGGCGCTGCTGACCGGCAACTACGGGCGGCGTGGCGCGGGCGTCGGCCCGCTCTTCGAGGATAACAACTCGCTTGGCGCGCGCGATATGGGCGTGCTGCCCGATACACTGCCTGGCTATCGTCCAGTGAGCGACACTGCGGCGCGCGAGGCGCTTGGCGCCGCCTGGGACGCCGATCTATCCGATGCGCCAGGGCTTGGCTATGACGACATGCTGGGTAGTGGCATGAAGGCGCTGTATGTGATGGGCGCGAACCCCATGCGCCACGCCACATCAGAGCAGCAATCCCGCCTCGCCTCGACTGAGTTCCTCGTCGTGCAGGATACCTTCCTGACGGAGACCGCGCAGGCTGCGACGGTTGTTCTGCCCGCCGTCTCCTACACCGAGAAGGACGGCACATTCACCAACACCGAACGCTGTGTGCAGGTGGTACGCAAGGCGATGCTCGAACTCCCCGGCGCGCGGGCCGACTGGGCGATCCTCAACGGCGTGGCGCAGGCGCTTGGCCTCGATTGGAACTACCAGTCGCCAACGCAGATACTCGGCGAGATTGCGCGCACGGTTCCCCTCTACGCGGGCGCCTCGCGGAGGACACTGGGGCAGACGGGCGCACGCTGGCCGCTGGCGCCAGGAGCGCCCGACACTGAGGGACGCACGACGCTGGTTGGCTCACCCTATCTCACATGGGAGATGCTGGCCCAGGGTGTCGCGCAGGGCATACCTGCTTCGTCTGATCATGCGGGGTCGGGAGATTTGGCGCTGGCCGGTGGGCGTGCGGAAGGACAGGCATCATCATGAGCGATCTCGCCTGGTTTTTGGTTGCGGCAGTCGTCAAGAGCATCATAGCGATTGTCGCATTGTTGACGGCTTTCGCCTATATGACGCTGATCGAGCGGAGGGTGATTGCGCGCTTCCAGCGGCGGGTTGGCCCCAATCGCGCCGGGCCGTTCGGCGTGTTTCAGCCGTTGGCCGACGCGATCAAGATGGCATTCAAGGAGCATATCCTGCCAGCGAAGGCGTCGAGCTTCGTCTTCCTGATGGCGCCTGCGATCTCCGTCTTTGTGGCGCTGACCGCCTTCGCCGTGGTACCGCTGGGTGGGCCGACGCCCTGGGGAACATCGGCGATTGCCCGCGCCTGGGCGCCGTATATCGCCGATCTCAACGTCGGTATTCTCTACATCCTTTCGATCTCCTCGCTGGCGGTCTATGGCATCGTGTTGGCGGGGTGGTCGTCTGGCAACCATTACTCGCTGCTGGGCGCATTGCGTTCGGCGGCGCAGATGGTCTCGTATGAGGTAAGCATCGGCCTCGCGCTGGCAGGCGTGCTGATGTTCGCGGGTACACTGAGCATGGTGGGTATCGTCGAGGCGCAGGTACATCAGGGCATCTGGTTCATCCTGGCGCAACCGCTTGGCTTCTTCCTGTATGCCATCGCCGCCATCGCCGAGGTGAACCGCGCGCCGTTCGATCTACCCGAAGCCGAGCAAGAACTCGTCGCTGGCTACCTCACTGAGTTCAGCGGGCTGCGCTGGAGTCTCTTCCAGATGGCCGAGTACATCAATATGATCACGGCAAGCTCGGTGCTGGCGACGCTCTTCTTCGGCGGATGGACGCTTGGCGCGCTCAACGGCGTGCTAGGCGCTCCCTTTATCTGGTATTTCATCAAGGTGGCGTTCTTCCTGTTCGTCTTCATCTGGCTGCGCGCCACGCTCCCGCGCATCCGTTACGACCAACTGATGCGCTTCGGCTGGCAGGTGTTGCTGCCGCTCTCGGTCGTCAACGCGCTGGTGACGGCGGCTGTCGTCGCGTTTGGCCTGTCGTGGTGGGTCAGCGGCCTATTTGGGCTGGCCGTGCTGGTGATCGCGGTTGGCGTGTACTATCTACGGGCGCGACGCCGCACGGCAGGGCAGATGGAACTGGCGCGCCTGGACTTTGGGACACCCAACGCAACCGTCAGCGTCGGTGTGGCGCTACCCTCGTCGGTGCGGCTGGTGAGCTTGCCAGCAGCGAATGGCGCGGTTGACAGTGCTGCGGAGAAGGGGGAGCCAGTTGTGGTGGGATGATCGCGGCGGGTCAGCGCGGCGGGCGGTTGGGCGTGGCAGGTGGTTAAAACCGCAGCTAAGGGCCTACGCTCCGCTTCGGCCACAAAGCCCACCTGCGTGGGCTATACCGATACATCTTTAGTCCGCGAAGGCGGACTTCGTGGAGACGCCGCAGCGTCTCCCTTAGGCGCGGTTTCAACCGCCCGCCGAAACGCCACATACAGCAATCAATCTCCCCTTCCCACCTCTGGGAAGGGGTAAAGACGGGACAGTGGGGTTAGGTAGACACAATGGCGATGGAGATGATCAAGGGGTTGGCGACTACCCTGCGTGAGCTTGGCAAGAAGCCGACCACCGTTTCATACCCCGAAGAGAAGCGTACGCTGCCCGCGCGGTTTCGCGGGCGGCATGTGTTGCATCGCTACGAGGATGGGCTTGAACGTTGCGTCGGCTGCTTCCTCTGCGCGGGCGCCTGCCCGGCTGATGCGATCTACATCGAGGCGGCGGAGAATTCGCCGGAACAGCCGGTTTCTCCTGGCGAACGCTATGCGCGTGTCTTCGATGTAAATCTGCTGCGCTGCATCTTCTGTGGCTACTGCGAACAAGCCTGCCCCACGGGAGCCATCACGCTGGAGCGCATCTATGAGATGTCCAGCATGAATCCCGAAGACCTGATCTACCACAAGGAGCAGTTGCTCGAGCCGGTCGGCCAGTCCACACGCGGCTCGCTCGACGCATGGTCGGCCACACCTCCTGAGGAGACCAACACGCCGCTCCCCGGACGCCAGGGCTACTTCGATGGGCAGGAGGCGTCAGCCGCCGCAGTCGGCCAGGGCGATCTGCCGCCGGAGACCGAGATACTGATCGGGCGAGGCAAGCCGGAAGAATAACGCCGAAACGGCTAAGACGGCGAAGATGAGTAGGTGAGAGAAGGTTGGGAGGCGGTATGCTGTTTCAGCAGATAGCGTTTTATGTGTTGGCGGCGGTGGCGATTGGCTCGGCGCTTGGCGTGATCTTCTTCCGCAACGCCGTTTACTGCATGCTGAGCCTGATCCTCAACCTGCTCAGCCTCGCGTTCTTCTTCCTGACGCTCGAGGCGCTTTTCGTCGCCACAATCCAGGTGTTGATCTACGCGGGCGCCGTGATGGTGCTCTTCCTATTTGTGGTGACGATGCTTGCGCCCAGCTCCAATGATGATGTGACCGGGCGTGATCGTCTGCGCTGGCAGTGGGGCGCTGGCATTGGGATGGGCGTCATCCTGGCAGTGGCGCTCTGCTATGCAGCCTTTACGGGCAGGCTGGCGGCTGATGTGAAGGCGAGCGGCGCGGCCAGCCTGGCGAAGCAGGTGGCCAGCGCGGGGAATACGCAGGCGTTCGGGCTGGCGCTCTTCCACGGCTACTCGTTCCCTTTCGAGGTGACAGGCGTGCTACTGGTGATCGCTGTGCTGGGCGCGGTGGCGTTGGGGCGACGCTCCGGCGCAAAGGAGTAGAGAATCCATGCCACTTTCGGCCTATCTGGCGGTCAGCGCCATCCTCTTCGCCATCGGCGCGACAGGCGTCGTCATCCGGCGCAATCCACTGGTCATGTTTATGTCCATCGAGCTGATGCTCAACGCCGTCAACCTCTCGTTCATCGCCTTCGCCCACTTCCTCAACTCGGTTGAGGGCTGGATGTTCGTCTTTTTGGTGCTGACGGTGGCCGCAGCAGAGGTGGTGGTGGGGCTGGCGATCATCGTCTCGATCTTCCGCACGCGCCACAACGTGGACGTTGACGAGTTGAACTCGCTGAAGGGCTAGTGTTGCGATGCTGAACCTGACGCCATACATTCTGCTTGCGCCGCTGGTCGGCTTCGTCGTGCTGGGTCTTTTCGGGCGCATACTGCCGCGCGTCGTCATCTCCGTGATTGGCTGCGGCGTTGTGCTGGTGGCGTTCGCGCTGGCCCTCGCCGATTTCTTCTCGATGCTTGGCGTCGGCGCGGCCCATCGCGTCTCGGATGTCGTTCCCTGGCTCTGGTTGACCTCCGGCAATCTCTCCATCAATTTCGGGCTGCTCTCCGATCCGCTCTCGGCGGTGATGTTGCTGATCGTGACGGGCGTCGGATTTCTCATCCATGTCTACTCGATTGGCTACATGGAAGATGACCCCAGCTACTGGCGATTTTTCTGCTTCCTGAACTTCTTCGTCTTCGCAATGTGTTTGTTGGTAGCCGCCGACAACTTCCTCATGTTGCTGGTGGGCTGGGCAGGCGTGGGACTTGCCTCGTTCCTGCTGATCGGCTTCTGGTACACGCGCCCGTCGGCGGTTGCGGCGGCGCGCAAGGCGTTCGTCGTCAACGTTATTGGCGACTTCGGCCTGATGATCGCGCTCTTCCTGATGTATGGCGCGTATGGCACGTTCGCCTATAGCGGCGTGCTGCATGGGCGGCTGATAGATACGCCAACGCTGACGGCGATCACGCTGATGCTCTTTGTGGCAGCCGCCGCGAAGTCGGCGCAGTTGCCGCTGCATGTGTGGCTGCCCGATGCGATGGAAGGCCCGACGCCAGTGAGCGCGCTGATCCACGCCGCGACGATGGTGACGGCTGGCGTCTATCTGGTGGCCCGCGCGGCTCCCCTCTTCAGCGCGGCCTCCACGAGCATGACGGTGGTCGCCATCGTGAGCGGCGCATCGGCGCTCTTCGCCGCGACGATTGCCTGTGTGCAGACCGACATCAAGCGCGTGCTGGCCTATTCGACGATGAGTCAGCTTGGCTACATGTTCATGGGTGAGTCGGTTGGCGGCTTCAGCGCGGGCATCTATCACCTGCTGACGCATGCCTTCTTCAAGGCGCTGCTCTTCATGTGCGCGGGTGCGGTGATCCATGCGCTGGGCGGCGAACAGGATATGCGCAAGATGGGTGGCCTGCGCCAGAAACTCGGCAGGACGTATGTCTGTTTCTGGGCGGCTGCGCTGGCGTTGGCGGCGATCTTCCCGTTCTCTGGCTTCTGGAGCAAAGACGCCATCCTGGGCGCGATTCTGGCGCATGCGGCGGCCAGTGGTGGCGCTGGCTGGTATGTGCTCTACATCGTCGGCCTGCTCACAGCAATCCTGACGGGCTTCTACATCTTCCGCCTGGTGTATCTCACCTTCCACGGCGAGTATCGCGGCGAACCAATTGTTGTGGCGCATGGGGCGCATGGCGGACATGGCGGACATGGCGCGGGTCGGGCGGCAGTAAGCGCCGACCCGCTGGCGATCGTCCATGAGCCGGGGCAGACGATGCTGACGCCGATGTACATCCTGGCGGCGCTCTCGTTGATCGGTGGCGGCTTTGGCGCGTCTGTCCTCTTCAACCTGAGCGACCTCTCTACCTTCCTGGCTCCCTCAACTGGCAGCGCGCCCGAACCACCGACGGCGTTGTTCTGGCTCTCACTGGCGCTCAGCCTGATCTGCGCGCTCTCAGGCGTCGTGTTTGCCACGCTACGCTACGGTTCCGGCCAGACCTATTTTGTGGCGGAAGGGCAGGAAAACGCGCTCGTGCGGCTGTTGCAACGCCGCTACTACGTTGACGACATCTACGACGCAGTGATCGTCAGACCAATCGTGGCGTTTGGCTCCTGGCTGCGGGCTTCGCTCGAAGAGGAACTCGATGGCGGTTCGCGCGATATAGGTGATCTGGTCAGCGGCATGGGCGAGAGCCTGCGTGGCTTCCAGACGGGCTTTACGCGAAACTACGCCGCCTACATCTTTGTCGGCGTGATCTTATTTGTCTTGTTCTTCCTGTCCACACGCCCCTGAGCAGGCGCTAGCGATAAACGATAGAGGATGGTTATGATTCCGATTCTCAGCGTGATTCTCTTCTTGCCGCTGCTTGGGGCGGTGGGCGCGGTGATATTGCCCCGGCTTGCCGGTTGGGGCTGGGCGCTGGCCTGTGGACTGGCCGACCTGGCCTGCGCGCTCTGGCTGATCACCCAGTTCGATCCCCACCAGGTAGGCTTTCAGTTTGTTGAGAACGCGCCCTGGCTGCCGGATGTTGGCGTGAGCTATTCGCTAGGGGTGGATGGTATCAATCTCTTCCTGCTGGCGCTCAACGCGCTGCTCACCGTCGTCGCGGTCGCAGCCTCGTGGCGTAGTGCGCAGACGGGCGACCGCTCACGCACGTACTTCACGCTGATGATGTTGCTGGCGTGCGGCATGCAGGGGGTCTTCCTGGCGACCAACCTGTTCTTGTTCTACGTCTTCTGGGAGTTGATGCTGGTTCCGGCCTATCTGTTAGTGGGCATGTACGGTGGACGGCGACGCGCCTATGCAGCGATCAAGTTTGTGCTGTATACGGCGGTTGGCTCACTGATCATGCTGATCGGGATCATTACGGTTGGCGCGGTGGTGAGCACGAGCGCCAACCAGCCCTATACGCTCGATCTGGCGACGTTGCTGCGCCAGGGTGTGCCGTCGGGCGCGCAGTTCTGGCTGTTCCTGGCGTTCTTTGTGGCGTTCGCCGTCAAGGCAGGCATGTTCCCTGTCCATAGCTGGGTTCCCGATACCTACGGCGAGGCTCCTGCGGCGGTGATCGTGCTGGTGGCTGGCGTGATGGCCAAGACGGGAACCTATGGCATGCTGCGTTTCTGTCTGGCGCTCTTCCCTCAGGCGACGAAACAAGTAACGCCCTATGTGCTTGGCCTCGCGGTCATCGGCATTCTCTATTTCGCGCTTCAGGCGTTGGTCGCGCAGGATTTCAAGCGGCTGCTGGCCTATGTCAGCATCAGCCATATGTCTGTCATCGTGCTCGGTATCTTTGCGCTGAACACACAGGGCATGGAGGGCGCGGTCGTGCAGATGGTCAATCACGGGATCATCATCGCGGCGCTCTTCCTGATCGCGGGCTACATCGAGGCGCGCATCGGTTCACGCAAGCTGAGCGACTTTGGCGCGCTGGCCACGCGGCTGCCCTGGCTGGCGACGGTGTTTCTGCTGGCGGCGCTAGCGGCGCTGGGCCTGCCCGGCCTGAACAGCTTCGCCGGAGAGTTTCTTGCCTTCCTGGGCGCGTTCCATCACGACTATCGCTTTGGCGTGCTAGCGACGCTGGTGGTCATTCCGGCGGCGTGGTATATGCTGCGCTTCTTCCAGGGCGTGATGGTTGGGCCGGTTCCCGCAACCGGCCCCGTAGCGACGGCGCTGAACCCAACAGGCGGCGCGGTGAGTGTGGCGACAACCCAGACCGGGCGCCGCAGCCGACGCCATCACCGTCGGCGCGATGAAACCAGCCCACGCGACCTGACCTGGGCCGAGTTCTGGGTCGTCTCGCCACTGCTGGCACTGATCATCATTCTGGGCTTCGTGCCAGGGCTGCTGACCGCGCGTATCGCGCCTGCCACTCAGCCACTCCTGGCGCCCTACGCGCAGGTGAGCAGTACGTATACAATGATACATCGTCATATGGCAATGGGGGCGGGCGGTCAAAGCCGCGCCTAGTAGTCAGTCCAGAGAGGAAAGCGGCAGGTGAAACGGGCGGGCGGCTGAAGCTGCGCCTAGAGGCTGCGCCACGAAGGCTGCCGACGTGGCCTCCCATCCGCAGACCGTTGCCCGCTATGCTGAATGGCCTGACGACTAGGGGCTGGCGCCACGAAGTCCGCCTAGAGAGCGAACGGCGCCGACGAGAAGATCAACTAGAGAGTGTGAGCATCCCACTCCCTCCAGCCCGCGAAGGCGGGCTTCGTCGAGTCCCGATAGGGACTCGCTTAGGCGCGACTTGAGTCGCCAGCCGGAACGCCGGTTGCAATCGCCCGCCAACTGGACAAGGATACACCACCATGCTGAACACGCCTTTTACCTATATGCCAACCGGCGCGGACTGGCTGCGCATTCTGCCGGAGCTGATCGTGTTTGGCGCAGCGTTGCTCGTGTTGCTGGCCGATCTCTTCATCCCCAATGGGCGCAAGGGCTGGCTGGCGATGGTCTGTCTGCTTGGGGTGATCGCCGCGCTGATTGGAGTAGGCTATTTGCTCTCCAATGGAGACAGCCAGACGGCGTTCTATGGCATGATCAGTGATGATACACTCGCGCTGTTCTCCGATCTGCTGATTCTCTTCGCGGTGGGAATTGGACTGCTCTACTCGCCAGGATATATCGAGCGGCATGCCGTCACACGCATAGGCGAATACTACGGGCTGATGTTGCTGGCCGCCCTTGGCATGATGCTGATGGCCTCTGCCACGAATCTGATGTTGATCTTCGTCGGGCTTGAGGCTCTCTCCCTCTCACTCTATATCCTCTGCGCCATCGAACTCACCCGCTTCCGTTCGCAGGAGGCGGGCATGAAATACTTCATCCTCAGTTCGTTCGCCTCGGCGATCTTGCTCTATGGGATGGCGATGCTCTATGGCTCGACGGGAACAACCAGCCTCAGCGGCGTGCAGGCGTTCTTCGCTCCTGGCAGACATCCCTTCCTGGCGACGAGCGGCTATGGGCCGCTGCTGCTTGCGGCGATGGGTCTGCTTGGCGTCGGCTTCTGCTTCAAGGTCTCGGCCATCCCCTTCCAGGCGTGGACGCCCGATGTGTATGTCGGGGCGCCCACCTCGGTGACAGCGTTTATGTCGGTGGGGACGAAGGTGGCGGCGTTTGTGGCGCTGTCGCGTGTCTTTCTGCTTGCGCTTGGCGCGCAGTCAGATAAATGGGAGCCAGTCTTCTGGATCGTTGCGATCCTGACGATGCTTGGCGGCAACCTGATGGCCGTCGTCCAGCGCGATGTGAAACGCTTGCTGGCCTATTCGAGTATCGCCAACGCGGGCTATATGCTCGTCGCCATCGCCACCAATACACAACATGCGTTTTCCGGACTGCTGATCTTCCTGGCGACCTATACGGTGATGAACGTCGGCGCTTTTGGTATTGTGCTTGCGCTGGAGCGCAACGATGGCCAGGGAACAACGCTCGACGACTTCGCCGGGCTAGCGAAGCGGCGTCCGGGAGTGGCGGCGGCGATGGCGATCATCTTGTTCGCGCTGGCGGGCGTGCCGCCAAGCGCTGGCTTTGTCGGCAAGTATTATGTCTTCCAGGCGGCGATTGTCGGCAATCATATTGATCTCGCCGTGATTGGCATTCTGACGAGCGTGCTTGGCATGTACTACTATCTGCGCGTCATCTGGGCGATGTATTTCACTGAGCCACGTAATGTATCAGGCGGCGCAGGAGCGATAGCGGCGACCACTGGCATGGCTGGCGAGGACGAAGGCGAACCTGAACCTGCCGACGCAGCCAGTGGAGCAAGCGTAGCGCCTGTGCGCGCCGGAACGGCGACGCTTGCACGCCCGGTCACCTCACGCCGAAGCGCCAACAGCCGCACCGTGGTAGCTACCCAGGCTCCAGCCGAGTCTGCCGCTCCGCCGCTGACGCTGGGGACAACGGTGGCGCTGACGCTGGCCGTGGTGTTGACGGTGGCGCTGGGACTTATTCCTGGGCCAATAGTTATGCTGGCGGAACAGGCGGCGCGGCTCCTGGGCCAGTGAGCGCCTGCTACTTATTGAAAATGGAATATTGATTGAGGGGGACATGAGGTGACGCAGCTCTATCTGATCCGGCACGGGCAAGCCTATTGCAATGTGGAGAATCTGATCGCTGGCGTGGAAAGCGACACAGGGCTGACGCCGCTTGGTGTGCAGCAGGCCGAACGGCTGCGCGACCGGCTAATCGCGACGGGCGAGATCGCCGCCGATGTCTTCATCGCCAGCACGCTGCCCCGTGCCCGCCAGACCGCCGAGATCATCGCTCCTGCCTTCAATCTCCCTCTTCTGTTGGATGACGATGCGCAAGAACTGCGTGTCGGCGAGGCCGACGGCCTCACGTGGGAGCAATACATCGAGAAATATGGGCCACCGCCCGACTTTCGCGAGGAACCGTTTCGCCCGCTCTTCAAGGGTGGCGAGAACTGGGGTCAGTTTGTCTTGCGAGTCGGCACGACGATTGATCGCTTCGTCCGTGAGCATGAGGGCAAGACGATTGTGGTGGTCTGCCACGGTGGCTTTATAGATACGTCTTTTCTGGTGAATCTGGGGATGAATACGCTGGCGCTGCCTCCTGCCCAGTTCGAGACACGCAACACCTCGATCACCCAATGGGAGCGTCTACGCTATGGCACGGAGCTACGCTGGCGGCTGGCGCGTTATAACGACGACCTGCATACGCGCGACATCGGCTCCGCCGAGCGCATCGTCTGGGCGCGCCTAGCGCCTGAGCCCACTCCTGCCAGCACCGCGCCCGCCGTGCCATTGCCCACCGAGGACGAACCTTCGCCGAATGATGACAAGGCAAAGGCGCCTACTGAGACATAATTGTCGTGTGATATACTATTGCCAATAGAAGCGTCTGATAATGGGATCGGCGGGAGGGCGTCGCTGTGCCGGAGATGGATCAAACGCTCAAACGGCTCATCCAACTGCGCCCGACCGATTGGCTGCGCTTTGTCTTCGCCGATACAGAGGTCGAGTATCTAGGAACAGCGTCAACCGACGTCGCGACAGAACCTTTGCGTATCTTGGATACGTTGCTGCGTATTCGCCTCGAAGGGCATGAATGCCTGGTGGACATCGAGTTTGAGGCGTATACCAGTCCCGATATTGGACGGCGACTCCATGAATACGCCGCACGGGCAGAGATCGTTCACAAGCTCCCAGTGATTCCGGTGGTCTTCTGGTTGATGCGCGATGGCCAGGCGCTCACTTCACCATATCGGGCGAGTGTTGGCAGTGTGCGGCTCTATGATCGCTACTTCTTTGGTGTCGAGGTCTACCAGTTACCCGCGCCGGAAGTGTTAGCGCTGGGTGAACAAGGGATAGTAGGACTGTTGCCGCTCATTCCCTTTACGCAGGGCGGCAAGACGCTCGAAGCTGCGGAAGCGGCTGGCCGGGCAATCCAGGCGCATGCGCCGCCTGAAGAACTTACCGCACTGGCGACATTGCTAGGCGTCTTCGCGGCGCGCATGGTTGGCCCGGAAGCGGCGTTGGAGTTGATTCGGAGGTTGCTCATGTCAAACGATATTTTGCTGGAGGTTTCTCCGCTCTATCGCCAGTGGGTCGAGGAGTGGAAGGCAGAGGGTCTCGCAGAAGGTCTCAAAGAGGGACGCGAAGAAGGACGCGAAGAAGGACGCGAAGAAGGACGCGAAGAAGGACGCGAAGAAGGCATGCGCGAGGGACTACGTGACGCCATGCTACTGTTCTGGCGCGGACGCTTCGGCGAGCCAACCGCCGAAGTGAGCCAGGCCATCTCTGCAGCCAGCCGCGAGACGTTGAGCGAGGCGCTGCTGCACGCCAACAGTGACACGCCGGAGCAGCTTCGTGCGCGCTTTGGCCTCTCGTAAAGGAGGCCATGACATGAGCGATACCCCAACCCCTTCACCATTCCCTGTTCAGATGAATAGATCTGCGCGCAGGGCCAGCCGCGTCAGCCTGTTGAGCTTTGGCGCGATTGCCTGCATCCTCAGCGCCTTTAGCATTGGCAGCATACTTAGTTTTGGCAGCGTGGCCAGCCTGCTCAGTGCGGGCAGTTTGCTCAGCATCGGTAGCTCAGGAAGCATCCTGAGCATTGGCAGTACCGGCAGCATTTTGAGCATTGGAAGCGCGGGAAGTATCCTCAGTATTGGCGGCGCAGGTGGTCTTCTTCGCATTGGCAGGCGCAGCGGCCATCTGGCGCGCTTGAACCCTTCTACGAGAACAATGGAGTGAGCCACTCAACGGCATCGCATAGTTGCTCTTCGCTGACCATGTGGCTGTGATCATAGAGTTGGAGCGCGAGATGGTTGGGCTGCTCAGTATAGTAGGGCTTGGCCGTCTCGTACATGCGCAGTGTGCCACGGATCGGCACCATATCATCTGAGCGACCATGTTGCAAGAGCAGCGGCTTGGGCGCTAGCCGCGCCACATGCGCCGCCGCGTCGTGTTGTTCTGCCCAGGCAATGTTTTCGGCGGAGGGCGGTGTCGAGCCAAAGATCGTCACGCCGAGCATATCGGGCAGTGGCGAGCCTGAGGCGGAGATTACTCCCGCGACGCGCTCATCCTCAGTGCCTACAATCAATGCGGCAAGCGCCCCCATTGAAAACCCTGCAATCACCATAGCGTCGCTTCGCACATCGGGTAGCTCGGTCAGGGTGGTCAGCGCCTCGCCCAGGTCGGCGGCGGTATGGCGCAAGACGGTAAGAAAGTAATCGGCGGAGAGCTGATTCATCCAATTGGGGCCACTTGCGGGGAAGCGTTCGCCATGTCCCCAGGCGTCAGGCAGCAGTGAGACAAAGCCGTGTGATGCAAGCAAACTTGCCAATGGCAATAAGTCGGCCTTTTCAGCGCCGTAGCCATGCTGGATGAGCGCAGCCGGATGTGAACCGGCCTTATCCGGGCGCACCAGATAGGCGGGAATGTCTTCCGCGCCAAAGGTGATACGCTCGATGCACTCAGTGACTTGGTGGGGAATGAAGTCGGTTGCCATTGGGAATGGGTTCCTTTCTGAAGGAGAAAGTTCGCGTGGGCCATGCTGTGGAGTATCGGAGTGTGGCCGGAATATGGCTTGCCGATGCGTTAGCAGGGTGATAGACCAGTTGGCGCCAATGAACAGGTGAACGTCACCATATATACGCAGAATCAGCCTGCCAGGGTGCATATCTACAGCCTACAAGCTACAAGCCTACAGGCTTGATCCAGTTGGCGTCGCGGGCAAACCGGCCGCCTTGCGCAGCGAGGGCCATGCGGCCAGGATGTCACCGAGGCTGTTTGATTCGTAGCCCCAGCATGGCTCGTAGTAGTAGCAGCCGACCCAGTTGCGTGTCGCCGCGTGATTGAAGAACTCCAGCGCGTAGGCGATCATGAAGCAGTTGATCAGCGGATCGCGCGAGAGCACCGACGCCCACCAGTTATCGGCCGTCATCACGCCAGTGTTTTCGTTGATGCCCGACATGATCTGGCTGATGGTCATGGCGGGGAACGTGCAGGAATAGCCGCCGCAGGGAGGAACTGTTCCCTGGCTGGCGTCGAAATCGAGCACCTTCTGGCCAACCTGCTGGACGAGTTTTGTGTTGTTGGGATCGCCATACAGATCGGTAAAAGCATCCTTCAGCACATAGATCACCGAGAACTGGTTGCCATAGCCCAACTGCCAGAAGCTCGAATGGTCACAGTTTTCGATGTCGGTAAAGTAGTTTGTGCCGGGGCGCGTACCTTCGTTGGCGCAGTTACTATAGTTGATGTGGCCGCCGATCCCTTCGGCGTGTGTCCACCAGACAACCATCTCCGGCTCAATGCTCGCATGATATTGCGCGTCGGCGGCGTTTGCCCCTTCTATCGCATAGGGCACCATAAAGACCAGGCGGTTCCACTCACCGCTAGAAATGGGCGAGGGCGGGCCGGGCCAGTCAAAGCCATACTTCGCTACATAGTGGCCGGGATCGGTCGTATCCGGCGCTACCAACGGCGTTGGCAGGGGTGTGGCGCCGCTGAACGCTCGCCATGCGCTGGAAAGTTGCCCCTCCACACGCGCCAGCCCTGTCGCGTTCACCAGCAGCCCCGTCGCCAGCACAATAATCAACAGCGCAATCAGCGCAACGCGACGTCGCTGGATGAAGTCGAACAGGCGAAAAGTAGGGCGCGCCAGCCGCCGACGCACCGGCAGCGGAATCAACCGTTGGGTGAGGTTGCGGCCGGGGATGAAGACGGTATCCAGCATCACCAGCGCCCGTGAGCGATTGGGTTTGCGCGGCGCAAGGGCGCGTGGCTGGCTCTGCTCCATCACGGCGACCGCCAACTGAGGGCGCGCATGTTTGCCCGATTGCACGGGATGCTTGCCCGATTGTTCGCGTGGATCAGAGAGGCCGTTTCGTTGTAGACGCCCTTGTTTGCCCGTCTGCCGTCCTGACACACCTGGCTGGCTCTGATCGGGTCGCTGGCGCAATGGCCCCGCGTTTGACGCTGCCCGCAGACGAGGCGCCGACATGCGCGGATTGCTTGCCCCAGGATTGCTTCTGCCTGGGAAGTCGTCGTCCCACTCGTCGGTATCGCCAGGGAGGTCTAACCCTTCGATGCCCTCGATGCCAGAGCGATTGTTCGCGGAGCGCTGCTGGCGTGGGCCGCCGACGCCTGGAGCGCCTGGAGCGCCTGGAGCGCCTGGGCTGCTCTGTGATGGCATTGCAGGTATGTTAGAGCGCGTGGGCAGATTGAGGAAGGGGTGGACAGTGAACTCGGTGTCCTCATCGGGAACGTCGTCATACTCACCATATTGATCATGGTGATCATATTGGTCGTATTCATTGTACTGTGCGGGCTGAGCGTCGCGTAGCAGGCGCCGGGCGGCCGGTTTTGAATTGGCGGCGCGCTGAGGGGTAAATGCGGAGGCCAGGCTTTTTCGCTTACCGCTTTCTTCCAAGGAATCATCAGACCGACGCCGTCCCATCGTGCGTCCCTCCCTTTACCGTTGTCTTTGCCATTCGTAGCCCACTGTAGCGCGCCAGAGAGAGAAGTCGCAAGCGCGAGCCGCCTTTGCGGTACCAACGGGCTATCCCCTGGCAGGGGTCTTGAAGGAAATTGGGATCAAATTATTTCAGAGGGTTGACAATGAGCGTCCATTATGTTACTATACCCATATCGGTTATAGCCGACATGGTAAACACGAGTAGAAAAGCGATAGCTATGGAAGAACATCCTGCACAACAACCGGACGCGCGGAAAACGCAGAACGCGGAGACGCCCGACCCTGAGGCGCTCTTGCCGCTCACTCCGGCGGTATTTCATATTTTGCTGGCGCTGGCGGACGGTGAGCGCCACGGATATAGCATCATGCGAGAGATCGAACACTTCACCAGTGGGCAGGTACGGCTTGGGCCAACCACACTCTATCGCTCGATCAAGCAGATGCTTGCGGCGGGGCTGATCGAAGAACTCGATGAGCGGCCCGATCCCGCGCTCGACGACGAACGTCGTCGCTATTACCGGCTGACGACATTTGGGCGGCGTGTGGCCCTGGCGGAATCCGCGCGGCTCGATCACCTGGTGGCTATTGCGCAGGCCAAACGCAGCCGCCTGAGCCTCGCGTCGGATACGCTTGCTGGTTCTCAGCTATCACAGGGAGGAGCCTAGATGCGGATGACCGGACGATCAACTACCAACATGCCTGTGTGTGTTCGGATGACCGTTGGCGCCTATCGCGCGCTGCTGCGCCTCTGCCCGCGTGACCTGCGCCTGGGATACAGCGAGGATATGGCGCAGGTGTTTCGCCAGGTCTGCCGCGACGCCTACGCCAGCCAGGGCGCATGGGGCGTGATGCGATTGTGGGCGCCCACTCTTGGCGATCTTATCGTTGGAGCGACGGCTGAATATTTCACGGTGTTGACATTCCTCTGGAAGGAGTTTTGGATGACCAATCGTCTGCGCGCCTCCGCCATTACGGTGTTTTGCGCCTATATCGCCTTTGTGGTGGCCGGGATGGGCTACCAGAAGATGACCGAAGATGTGATTCAATCGGGTATACAGGACGCTCACCCTGCCCTTTCAGGTTCTTTTTTGCTCATAGAGATTGGAGCAGTGGTTGCGCTACTCGCCGTGCTCATCGGCGGTCTGCCTGTCGCCTTCGCTGCTGTACGCTATGGCTTTTCCACACGTCGCCTGAGCATTCCAGCCCTGTTTGTCGTGCCGCCGCTCGCTTTCGCCGCGCTTGTCGGCTATGTGCATCTCGTAGGAGCATTGCATCTACACCATCCGGTAA
>Ga0209061_1003345_pt1 | contig 17615 bp, 7 predicted proteins | sample Coa_R1_10_FD_187157 | JGI IMG/M metagenome (GOLD analysis project Ga0209061, IMG submission 187157) | Surface soil microbial communities from Centralia Pennsylvania, which are recovering from an underground coalmine fire - Coalmine... | ecosystem: Environmental > Terrestrial > Soil > Unclassified...
CGCCGTTAGCCCCTTGCGGTCTCTGGGCACGGCTGCTAGTAAGCAACGTGATGTGGGCCGGCGCGCGAAGCCTTAGACGGCGTATTAGCCCCTCACCGCCTGGGTGGAACCCTCGTCCTCCGCTGCCCTCACGCAACGCATACTCTACAACTTGCAGCGGATAGTACGATTCTAACACCTCCACAGGGGTGTTACGGGTGTTGGTCATGTGGGTATGCACGGCAGAGGCCCCCGGTGTTTGAGGCGAGGCCCCGGCCCCACCGGCGAGGGTTTCGTAGTAGGTCCAGGCGTCCTCTTGACCTTCTTCACCGGTTGAGAGGCCCCCGATGACCACGTTGTTCATGGTGCCTTGGCTATCTGCCGGCATCTGGTGAGGCAGTGCCTGCCGCAATGCGGCCAAAAGCAGAGCGACCAATCGCTGGGAGGTCTCCACGTTGCCGCCGGCGGTAGCCGCCGGAAAACGCGCGTTGACCAGTGTGCCTTCGGGCGCGATGATCTGTAACGGAGCAAAACAGCCTTCGTTGGTGGGAAGCTCCTCCGAGGCCAGGCAGCGCACCACGTAGGCGCAGGCGGCATGGGTTATGGCCTCGGTTGCGTTCAGGCAGCTCTGCGTTTGGGCAGAGGTGCCCGAAAAGTCGAACTGCGCGGTGCCCGAACCGTCGAAACGAAGGGTCACCTTCAAATACTTCACTTCATCGGTGGGTAACTCCAAACGTTGGGCAGCTTGCCAAGAGCCGACGGGCATTTGCGCCAGAATCTGGCGAGTAGCGGCCTCTGCATAGTGAAGGGTCTCTTCTGCATGGTGCAAGAAGGTGGTAAGTCCATGCCGATTCACCAGTTGTTGCATGCGGCTTATCCCCACATGGCAGGCGGCTATTTGGGCGGCGATGTCGCCTCGTCGCTCGTGGGGAGCGCGTGAGTTCGCACAGAGCAGATCGAGCAGGTCTTCACGCTGCTTGCCCTTTTCTACGAGGGCAACCGGCGGTAAAATAAGCCCTTCTTGATAGGCGGATAGCGAAAGCGGTAGCGAGCCGGGAGTCATGCCGCCGATGTCGGCATGATGGGCGCGACAGGAGACAAAGCCGATGAGCCGTTTTGTGCGGTTGGTTGTGTAGACCGGAGCGGTGAGGGTGAGGTCGGGCAGATGGGTTCCTCCGAAGCGGGGATCGTTGCAAAGCCATAGCGTGTTAGGAGACCACGATACAGCCCGCAGAAGTTTGCGCATCATGAGAGGCATTGCACCGAGATGCACCGGTATATGAGCGGCTTGAGCTATGAGACGACCCCGTGCATCGAAGATGGCGCAGGAGTAGTCGAGCCGCTCGCGAATGTTGGGCGAGTAGGCCACACGTTCGAGAGTGGTTCCCATCTCCTCTGCGATAGAGGCTAAGCGATGCCGCCATATCTCCACGGTAAGCGGGTTAAACCGAAAGTCCATAAAAACCACGACAAGAGTACTGCCGCCGCCATAGGGAATTGTCTCGCCGCCTCAAAAGGCGACCGAAGACTGTATGGGCCGACGTATCCCCCTGTCTACACCTCCTTTCTTTTGCGGTTTTGGAGCGTTCAACAACGTATCTCTCCCGTTTGCTACAACGACGGAAGCTCCCTCACAACAAGGGCAAACCGCTGCCTTTAGGCGGTGGTCGTTGACCACGCTGCTCCTTACGAACAGTCCAACACGCAAGGCGTTGGAGCCGGTGCAGAGAATAGACGGGATGTAATAGCCTGTGAGAGAGCCGGATAGGGTATAATACATTGTAAAAAGCGGGGTGTAGCTCAGTTGGAAGAGCGCATGCTTTGGGAGCATGAGGTCGCAGGTTCGAGACCTGTCACCCCGATTCTGCATTAGTGTTCGGCGAAGCGCTTTGAGAAGAATCGTCTGGAAATTTTGGCAGCCCGATATGCCCGCATCGGCGGCAGAAAACATCCTCCGCCCAAGGCCGGCGGCTAGTGCCGGAGCCTATCGAAAAAGTGGGTAGGGGGACGACATCCGTATGGCCGCATTGGGCACAGGAGGCGCCCGGTGCCATAAAAGGCGGTCGAAAGAGTTGCTTAACCTTGTTGTCGCTATCTTGCTCCATCGTTTTACCTTGCGATGATCTAAACTTCATGCAGAGTTGCGCTTCTCTGGTATAATTCCGCCATGTCGTCAACAACACCTTCTCAGGGCGCCGGCATCACCGCGGCCTCCTACCACAGCCGTCGGCTCACCAGCAATACGCTGATCATGATGGTGGGTCTGCTCGGCAGCCGCATCGCCGGTTTCATTCGGGAGCGCGTCATCGCGCATCAGTTTGGGCAGCAGTACTACACCGACATCTACAACGGCTCGTTCACCATACCCGATCTCATCTTTTTTCTCATCGCAGGAGGAGCTATTTCAAGCGCCTTTATCCCTGTCTTCAGCGAGTACATCCATACCGGCAGGGAGCGTGAGGCCTGGCGCATCTTCAGTGTTGTCCTGTTTGTGATGACGGTTTTTATCGGGGCGCTTATTGTGTTGGGCGAGATTTTCGCCCCGACGCTTGTGCTGATCACAAACCCCGGCTTTGCGCACATCCCGCACAAAGTAGAAGATACCGTGCGTCTTACCCGTATTCTCTTGCCAGCCCAGCTCTGCTTCTTTCTCGGTGGCCTGATGATGGGCACCCTCACCGCGCGCAACATCTTTAGCGGGCAGATTCTCGGCCCCATCCTCTATAATGTCGGGATCATTTTTGGGGGGCTTTTTCTTACCAAACACTACGGGGTAGCGGGACTTTGTTGGGGAGCGGTGGGGGGCGCCTTCTTCGGGAATTTCGTGTTGCAGTGGATTTTTGTGCGGGCCACCGGTGGCTATCTTGTCACCAAAAATCTGCTCAAGCATCTGCGCCACCCCGGCGTTGTTCAGGTTTTCAAGCTGATGTTGCCGGTCATTTTAGGGCTGGCATTGCCCCAGGTCTCCACGATCATCGGGAAGATGTTTGCCTCAGACCTCGGTAACGGGGCACAATCCGCCCTTATGAACGCCAATAAGTTGATGCATGTGCCTATCGCCCTGTTTGGTCAGGCTGCAGGCATTGCTATCTTTCCGGTGATGGCGGCGCAGGCGGCACGCAAAGAGATGGCAGCCTTGAGGGCGAGCGTCAATTTCGGACTTCGCGCCATTCTCTTTATGAGCGTTCCGGCCTCCATCCTGCTTTATGTGCTGGCGCTGCCCATCATCCAGTTCTTGCTGCAAACGGGCAAGTATAGCTATGAAGATGCCCTTATCGCCGCCGCGGTTCTCCGCTGTTTTGCCATCGGCACTTTTGCCTGGTGCGCCATCAGCGTGGCCGCTCGGGGGTTCTATGCCGTGCAAGACACCAAAACGCCCGTCGTCATAGGAACGCTTGTGACCTTCGTGTTGGTGGGGCTGAATTTGGCCTTCTTCAAACTTGCCGACCGTCACGATCAAACGCATGCTGTGGCCCATATTGCTCTCACCATCTCGATAACCGCCATCTTGGACATGCTTGCTCTGGTCTACATGCTGCGCATAAAGTTGCGTGGCATCAACGGGGGCAGGCTGATGCAGTCGGTACTGCGAACCGTGTTGGCCTCCGGCGTTGCCGGCATCGTTTGTTGGGGACTGCGCAACGGCTTGCAGTGGTTCTTCATGCAGCGGCAACGTCAGGCTCTCGCCATAAACCCCGACTATCGCCCTCATGTAACCTTCGAGGCTTTTGTCATCGTTACGGCCTGTTTAGTGCTCTCCACAACGGTCTATTTGGCCATGGCGCTTTGGCTTCGCATGGAGGAGGTAAACGTTTTAAGACGCCTCTTTCGCCGGCGAGCGATGGCTTCTACGAACTGATTCTGCCTAAAGCGTGCGGCCTACCGCTTCCACCACCGGTCGAAGGTTGCGCATAAGGTTGCAAAAACCTTCGCAGGTGAGGGATTGAGCGCCATCTTTAATAGCCTGATCGGGATGAGGATGTACCTCGATAAGCAGTCCATCGGCGCCTGCCGCGATGGCCGCTTTCGACATCGCTTCTACCAGGCTGCGTTTGCCGGTTCCCTGACTCGGATCGACGATGATGGGGAGGTGCGAAAGCTCTTTTACGGCGGGCACCGCCGAAAGGTCGAGGGTGTTGCGGGTATGGGTTTCAAAGGTGCGAATGCCGCGCTCACAAAGAATGACATTGGGGTTACCCCCCACAAGAATGTACTCCGCCGCCTGCATCCACTCCTCAATGCGCGCCCACATGCCGCGTTTTAGCAGCACAGGCGTTCGCACGCGGCCTACCTCCCGAAGGAGATCGTAGTTCTGCATATTGCGCGTGCCGATCTGAAGAATATCGGCATAACGGCACACCAACTCCACGTTGCGCGGGTCCATCACCTCGGTAACCACCCGCATGCCGAGTTTATCGGCCACATCCCGAAGTATCTTTAGACCCTCCTCTCCATGCCCTTGGAAAGAGTAGGGCGAGGTGGAGGGCTTGTAGGCACCGCCTCTTAGGATGGTGGCGCCGGCCGCGTGACAGGCAACGGCCGATTCCCATGTCTGCTCATAGGTCTCCACAGTACAAGGGCCGGCCATAATAACCACCTGTTTTCCACCGACCGGTATCCCGTTCACATCTACCACGGTGCCTTCAGGATGATATTCTCGGCTGGCGAATTTGTACGGACGTAGAATCGCAATGACTTTTTCGACGCAGGGCATCGCCTCTAAGGATTCCATGTAGCGCGCTTTATCGGCTTCTGGCACGCCCACAGCCCCAACAACGGTGCGTTCGGCTCCATAAATTGTATGCGCGCTATAGCCCCACTCCCGAATGCGCTCCTCTACGCTGTGAACGTCTTCCTGTGTGGCGCCTTTTTTCATCACAATAATCATCTTAGCTATCCTTATATTCGCGTGTGTTATCGAACAACGTGGGATATATTTTACCTCTAGAGGCTTTGCGCCCCACTCCCTTCCCCTTCAAGGCCGACTCCCTCGCCCTCAAGGCCCCCACTCCCTCGCCCTTCTCCCTATTTGGGAGAGGGGTACCTCGCGGACGGCGCCTTTGCGGCCAGCACCGTTCCCGTGATCGTCTATCTCGCTGGCCGCTGCATCGCCGTGCGCTAGCACCTCCCGAATCGAGGGAAAGGTCGGGATAGGAGGCGAGCAAGGCAGGCTTGCTTAGTTAACTGCCTCTAGTATCGTGAGATTGGCAGCCCCACCCCTTCCCCTCAGAACGGGTGGGAAGTGAAACTTAAGATTTCTCGCCTGCGGCTCGAAATGACAGTTGTAGTATCGGCTCGAAATGACAGTTGTTGATCTCGTCTGCGGCTCGAAAGGACAGGCGTATCGCCAGCTCTTCAAGGCCGACGGTGCTGTGCTAAAGGCCCCCACCGGGTCGCCCCTACAGGCCGACACAGGATTCCCCAGTTGGGGCCGCTGTGTCACAACCCCGTGGAATCGGCGTAATTCTTAGCGTACACCCTGCTACATCGTCTTAGGAAAGGAGTCGAAACCATGCGGAAGTTCATGGGAACGTTCATTGGGATAGGTCTTTCCTTTGTCCTGGTAGGTTGTGGAGGGTTAGGCACCGGGCCGAACACCACGAGCCGCGTGCGGTTGTTAAATGCGCTCATCGGGGGCCCTTCGGGCGGGGTCAACATCGTGCAACGAGGAATGCCCGTAAACACACAGCCTCTGCTCTACGGGCAGATACTGCCTTCGGCAAATGGAGGGGTCAGCACCTACTACACCGTTGTTTCTGGAGGAAACGCCATTACGGGCACCGGCGTAAACACCGATGTGTATGCGGCGCCTGCTGTTAGCGGCACCCCTTTGGCGCCGGAGGCCTCCTTCTTGCTAAGCCCCCATACGCCGGGTCAAAGCGACGGAACCTACACCATTATCGTGGCCGGCATCGTCGGGCAAACAGGCGCCGAAGCGCCTGCGCTATTCCGCGCTATTGACAATGTGCCCTCCATCTCCTATGGCACAACGAATGCCTATCTGCGTGTGATCAACCTCGCGCCCGATACCGCAGGAACGCCGGGAATTACCCTGCTGAACAACGGGTTGCCGATACAGGGGCTTACCAACATCAGCTATGGCACCCCTTCTTCCTCGTCCAACTATGTGCCTCTATCGGTGATCGCCGGGTCTACATTCGATTTCAGCGTGGTGGCGGCCGGCTCCAATACCCCCATTCCCACCCAGAGCGACATCAGTCATGTTACTCTTCAGGCAGGGCATGCCTACACCATGTTCTTTATCGGCGAAGTCAACCCCACAAACGGAGCGCCGCATTTCGATGTGATTTTAACAGAGGATCAGTAGTCGGCCTTTTACCCCCATAACGCTTACCCCCTCTCTTTCCCATCCGAAAGAGAGGGGCGTTTTGGCATCTCCCCTCCAATCTGCAACATTCTTCGGGAGACGGTGTCTCACTGAATAGAAGAAGACAGAAGAACACGATCTCCTTGTGTGGGATATAAGTGAATATGCGAAAGAGGAACGACATAAAGGTGTCGCCCTCGAGGAGCAAAAGATGCCCAGATCAACAGAATTTGAACCTCATGAGAGCCAACAGCCCGATCCGTTCAACGAAGAACGGGTTTGGGAACTGTTAAGTAGCTATATAGACGGCGAGTTGACGCCGGAAGAACAGGAAGCGCTTCATGGCCTACTCGCCAAGTCGCCGCAGTGGCAGAGAGAGCTGGTGGTGCTGAAAGCCACCACGCAAATTTTGCGCAAAGAGGCGGAGGTAGAGCCTCCGGCCCATCTGCGCGGTGCCATTCTGGCGGCGACGGTAAATCGGCGCACATGGCATCGGCACATGGCGGATCTGTGGAGGCGCAGGCGCTTTGCAGGCTCGGTGGTGCTGTCGGGTGGGGCCTTGGCCCTGGTGGTGGCGTTGTGGGTAGCCTTTATCCGGTTTAACGCCATTTCCGCCTCCCATAGCCCGACCCGTCCAACGCATATCGCTGCCCTTCCGCAGGCGCCCGTTTTACATCGCCTCAACCATGGCCATGCTCTTTCGTCTCACCCGCTTCGTGCCAAAGTCATGCGGACGACATCAAGCCGACCCGGTGAAACGCTTATTGCCAAGCTCGTCGCGCCTTTGCGCTCTAAACCATTAATGCCTGACTTCGATCAACAGCCGGCCCAGCCTGTTGCCGCCTCTCTCTCCTCAGGACACCATGCGAAAGTGGCTCAGGCCGCACAGCCGGTGCGACAGCAGACGAGCCTTCATGCCAAACCCTCGATGGGGGCACCGACGACAGGGAACTCCAACAGCGCCGCCGGCACAATGGTACAGATGGCAGCCGTCTTCTCGCCGGTTCCGGGGATGGATCAGATCAATCAGCCCGCCTTTAGCCATCATGTCGGCGATGCGATGGACGTAAGCGGTAACCAGTCCGCCGGTGGTTCCGCGCCATCAAGCCAAACCTCCACGACGGGGCAGAAGCCAAGCGGGCCAACAGCGTCTATAAATAATAGTAGTAACGCTACGACCACCGCAGGCGGCACTACGACGCTTCAGCCCACAGGCGACAAGAAGCCGGTGGCCAACCAAGGGGATACCCCGCTGGCCTACATGGCCTATCTGCCGCCCGATGCCCTCAAGTTTCGCTCGACGGCCTCTATAAAACGCGAGCTGTCTGAGCGTAATTTGGGGCTTAGTCGCATTGCCATAGAAAATACAGAACAACGCCAAGCCCGAATCGTGTTGGTGAGCGGCCGTTTCTAGAACGGCAAGAGCGTCTAACATGAGGAGGGAGGAAGGATGAGCGTGCCAAAAGTTGCGAAAAGAGATTGTCGAAGCGTTTTGATCGTCACAATCCTTTCGCCCCTTTTGTCTCTGATTGTGCTCCTTCCTGCCACCATATGGGCACAGACCGTGCCGGCCATCCCGGTCGCCAGCACGTCGTCGCCCCCTCCGGCTCTGCAGCCCACTTCACAAAACCCAGGGCACCTTGTTCATGAGTGGCTGGCTGGTAGCGGTGAGGGGAGCTACGTGCTCTCTCACGGCAACGTCATCCCGAATACCCTGCACCTCTTTCTCGACGGTAGAGAGCTTACCGCCGGAAAAGACTATATGCTCGACCCGGCAACTGGCTCCCTCTTTCTCTCCGTCCCTGTGCCCTCTGGCGACCTCATCAGCGCCACCTATCGCTATCTCGATCAGCCCGGTGGCCCAAGCTTAGCCCCGATAGCGCCCGGACTACAGTTCAACCTAGGGGCCAACGCACAGCTGGGTCTCCTACTGGGGCTAACGGCAAGCGATGGAAACGGCTTTAACACCACCTTGAAAGGGCTTTCGCTGAGCAGCGCGTTCGGGAAGGGAGGCCTGGGCAGCTACAGTGGTCTGGCCTATTTTTCTAACGTTCAACGCAGTCAGAACATTGTCTTTGATCCCCAATCCCTTTTCAACCCCGCGCCCACAAACGCCCTTACAGGAAGAGGGCAGCTCATCCTGCAGAGTTTGGCGCTGCATTCGGGAGGCCTCTCGTTCACCGCAAACTACCAAGATGTGGGGGCCAAGTTCAACGGGTTTGCGGCTCTTAAGCAGGGCTTTCAAGGCAATCAAAGCATGCTGCAACAGTTGAACCAGCTTGAGAGTGAACGGGGGATCAAACGGCTTGGGTTCAGCTTGGACTGGAACGGTGGCAAAAACGGATCGGCGTCAGGGCCAACGTCCTCTCTCTCAGCTCTGGCGTTGAATTGGAACCGAATTGACGACGGCAGCGGCACCATCGAACAGCGCTCCGCCGAGCTTCATGCGGGGCTGTTGGGAGTGCATTATAACTTTCAGCAGGTAGGGCAGAACTTCAAGCTGTTCTCCGGTTTGCGCGAGGCCCAAAAGACCGACTGGATGCACCAAACAGGGCTTCGTGAGTCGCAATTGGGAATCAATCTCGCCTTTGCAGGCAACAAGAAAAGCCCTACCCTCGGCGGCCTCGATTTTGAAAATACGCATATTTCCGCCAAAAGCGGCGCCTTCGATCGCAGCGCCTTCTCGTTGCAGACGAAGGGGCTAGATATCGGCTACATCCACAACGCTATAACTAAAGGCTTTGGCCGTTTGGGCGACCTGAGCCTTGCAGATAAGACCAACTTAGCATTGGATAGCTACCACCTCTACGACCCTACCGCAGCACCCAATGCGGTATCACCGGTAGATTTAGCGCAGGTAATAGCGAACGACGGCCTCGATAGAACCGGTTTTCATCTGCTGCTCGACCCCTCGGCAACGAGTCGGTTCGCCTTTTCGCAGCTGGCGTTGCGGCTCACCGGCGCTCTGGGAGCTAAGCCCGGCAGCGCACCCGATGCAGGGATGTTTCGACAAAGCCTTGAAGTGCAGCTAGGTGGCTTCCACTTTGCGCTGATCAATCGGCGCACCGATGCGGCATTCGGCCAACTGGCTATGCTGCCGGATATTGACAAACGCTATCTCGCACTAGATATCCTCCGTCAGTTTGACCCCACCGCCGACCTCAGCAAACTGCCACCTCCTCTCATCGCCCAAGCGGCGCTGCATGAGGCCGGTTTGGCACGGACTCTGCTCGATGCAAGCTTGCAGTTGGGCAAAGGGAACAAAGCCTCGTCGCTGGCCTTCTCGGCCTTCACCATCAAAGACACCTCTGCGACAGCGGGCAATACGCCAGCTTCCAATGTCACATCCCTTACAGCAGCGCCAACCCCCGCTATTACCCGCGAGAGTGTTGCCCTCTCTACGCCTCAATTTCAACTGGGCGTGACACAGCAGTCCATCTCCGACAACTTTACTCGTCTGCCTCTGCTTTCCGATGTGGAAAAGGCGCAGTTCGGCAACGAACACGGCCTGCGCAGCCTATTGCTCAACTTTAACTGGCAGATCGATAAGACTACCCATTTAACCTACAACTCGCTGGGCTTTGCTCCCACCCCCGATGCGGTTGCTGCGACCCTGGCTCAAACAAGAGCGCAGGGCGTAGATGCGACCACCGCACAACAGATGGCAAATGCAGGCATGCAACGCCAAACTCTGTCGCTCACAACCAAAGGGCTTACGCTTAACGCCGACTTTGCCCAGGTGGATAAGTACTTCATGCGAGCCACCGACCTGGCCCTACCGGCCCCCGATCAGAATCTGATCAACTCCGAACGTGGCTTCCGCCGAGCGGCACTCAGCCTGCATTTCGATAAGATCAAAGGGCTGACACTAGACACCTACGATTATGGGGCAACCAATCTGTTCGATCTATTGACCCATGCCATCTTCCATCACAATCTGGTCTACACCCCACGCCAGAACTTTAGCCTCACCTATAGCGATGATGGAGATATGGCTACCGCCAAGGGGGTGGCGAACGGTTATCAGCATCGCTTGGTGGCCCTAAACACCCAGGTGAAGAAGGGGTTAGGGCTGAAGCTTTCGGATGAAGTGCGGGTTAACCTCACCAACAGCCAAGTAGGCGAGACGATCCATCAGCAGGACGTTCATATAGATACGACGCAATTGGGGCAGGGGGGAGCAGTGGATTATCAGGTGCAGCAAGCGACGTCGCTTGATGGCAAATTTACCAACTTCACCTCAATGAGCTTGCATTCGCAACCTACCCAGTATCTCACCTTAGACTACACACGCTCCGACCTGCGGCGTTCACCGGATGCGAACAATCCGGTGGAGAAAGGTAAGCCGATCATCGTTGAAAACACGGAGGGCTACGGAGTCAAGTATCAGGCCACAAAACAGTTGGCGTTAACGATTAACACCACTACTACCGTTGCCGACGATCAGAACGGGAAGAGTGCCGTTTCGCTAGGGCTTCAAGGAGAGCCGTGTAAGGATATTACTCTGGCGGCACAGTTCGATGAGTTGCATACGAAAGCCGACCAGAACACGCACGATGTGGCGAACTTCTCCATTCGGAACACGAAGCCGATCAGCTTTGGACCTCTACAAAACCTCACGATCCAAGCCGGATACGCCTCGCTGAACGACCATCGGAAACTGATCAACGAGACCATGACCGGCCACATTGAATGGACGCTCTGGAAGAACACCTTTGCTTTGGACTACAACGGCCAGACGTTACCAAACGGCCAAAGCACCGCCACACGGCTCTACTCCTTCGCAACCGACCCCAACCCGCATCGCTGGCTTCACGCGAGCTTCTACTATCGCGATTGGACGATGTTTGATGGCAAGGTGATCTTAACCCGCAAATTCATGGCCGACGCTAAATTAACCCCGGTGACACACCTTGTGTACAACTACGGGAGCTTGCCGGACGATGGGCATGGGCAGTACGTGCCGGAGACCGCGGTGGACTTCAGCCTGCAAAACGACTTTCGTAAGAACCTAACGCTGGGGCTATTTTATCGGCTAAGCCGTAACACGGCAACAAAACTGCTTACGCGCTCGCTGGGCTTTAGTCTGCAACAGAAGCTAGACCCCTATGAGAGCTTTACGTTCTCCTTTAGCAAGGGTGTAAACGGCTCCGCTATCGGTTATGATCGATCCGATCAGCTCAATATCGCCTTTGAACGCAAGTTCAATTCCGACGACTTCTTCTCCATTGGGGCGACCTGGGTGACCCATGATGGCAAGGATGCAGCGGGACGATTGCTGCATGACGAACTGCGGGGCGAGCTGAGCTTTAACTTCCTCTTCTAGGAAATAGCAAAGCGATCGCGGAATAGATAAGGAGGATGAAGGCTTTTTAGGTGCGGGCGCCGAAAATAGGTTCTGTGGAGAGAGGGATATGAAAAAAGAGAAAGCACTGCACTATCTCAGCCTCGGGCTGACAGGGGCTTTGGTGGCTTTGTGTGGGTTTGGCCCTAAAGGGGAAAACACGGCACAAACCAAACCCCCATCAGGAGCTGGGCTGACGCCGGATAAGATCGCGGCCTACTCAAAGATATTTACGCAGCAGATTTGGCCGCTTCTAAAGCAGGATTGTGCCCCATGCCATATGGGCAGCAACCCGTCTCAGTTGCGCCTCATGCCCGATGGGGCAGCCACCTATCAGCTCTTATTGACGGATGGTCATCTCGACCCGAACAATCCCTCCTCTCTATTGGCGCGTGTTAGCTCTACGTCGGATGCAACCCGTATGCCGCCGCCTCCTCGTCATGCCTGGAGTGCCGCCAACATCGCCAAGTTGCGCGATTTCTGTAGCAAGCTCTATGCCGGTGGCCCTAAAGATACGGAGAGCACCGATGGAGATGGAAGCCACTTCCCGCCGGCCCTCTTGATGCCCTACCACGGGCCTATTCCCGCCGATAGCGGAGACAACACCTTCCTCACCTACTACCAGCTTCGCAACAAGATACAGACCATTTTTGGCGACGACTGGCGGCGCGATAACCAGGATATGTTCGAGAAGAACATCGCCCAGTTTGGCGGGGCCGATTTTGTGCACAGCTTTAACGAAAGCGCCCATCCCAGCGCGGAATATCTTGCCGCCATGGATGCCCTTTCTGAAGACGTGGCCTCAAACGCTTATCTCAACCATACCGGGCCTTTTATGGGGCTGCGCATTCCTACCCGTTCTCCATTGGCCGGCCCCAAACCCGATCCTCTCTATCAGCATGATATCGCGCTGCTCTATCAGCGGATGCTGTTTCGACCGCCAACCCCCATAGAGTTACAGCAGTCGTATAAATTCCTGCAGGCCATCTATCGGGCAGCCTCTCAGGTGGCACAAGGCAGCTATGCCCTGCAGTTTCAGCTGACGGCCAAAGACCCCGAAGGACATGTAGCAACGCGCCAAGTGCGCATTGAAGTCGTAAACGACTCCTACGGTCTGCAGCAGACGTTGGTCAATGAAAACGATACGTCGCATGCCAGCCCGGATAAGAAGCTCGCGAAATGGACGCTGGGTGCCCCGGTGCTGCTAAAGGCCGGCGATGATGGCCAGTTTGTGACTATCTCCAACGAGGGGCACCAGGGCGTTGTTGAGGTGAGCGGCCTCGAGGTGACAGGGCCACTGCCCAACGGAACAACCCACCTGATCTCCATGAAAGATGCCGGCGTCGTCGCGCAGGGCGCATGGCATCTTAATGAGCGCGATGGGATAGCTTCCTACGAAGAGGATGATAGAGATGGAGGCGAAGGGCAGATCACCATCCCGTTGAAGGTGGCGCAGACCGGCAAATACATATTGACATTAGATTGGCGCTATCATCCGGTGCAGACCACACAGATAGATGGGCGTACCGTTTACGAGGGCCGTAACGCCACCGAGACCTTGGTAGAGGTTCATTCCCATAGTCCCTCTACATCGGCACAGCCACCGCTACCGCCGTTGCCGCCACAAGGCCAGGTGACCTTCTATGTGGATGAGACAGACGACACCCATTCCACCTTTAGTCCCGATGTCGCTTTTCAATTTGGCAAGGGCGATGGAGTGGAGATATCCAACGCAGAGACGCATGGTCTCGTTGCGGCCGATGCCGTACATTTTGTGCCCGATGTCGCTAAGGGAAGCCAGCCGCCGCTTGCCGACTTTTACGTGAAGAGCAACGAGGCAGACGGGCAACAAGGCTGGAGCACTTTGGGTGACGAGTATGGCCAGTTCTATCAGGCGGTTAGCCCGCATATTCTCTGCGACGGCAACAACGAGAGCCTGAAGGGCAAGTTGCGGCTGTACTATCGGCCGGATGTACACCCCAAAGAGTGGCAACCGACGGCCTTCTATCGCATTGAGTTCGGCTATCCGGGGCACGAGGGGCATTCAAGCCATGTGCCGCTTACGGTGCATGCTCTGGCTTCAACGCCCATTCTCACCATCGTCGCACCGCCTCGCGCCCATGTGGGTGCCACAATCACGTTAGATGCGAGTGCCTCCTTCAACCTACAGCGCTCTCCACTTGAATATACTTGGCGGCAGATCGGGGGGGCGCGTGTGGCGATAAAGGATGTCCATACCGCTGTTCTGCGCTTTACCGTGCCGCCCATGTCGGCACAACAGGCGGCTTGGGAAGGGCTGTGTCGGCTGTTAATGAAGCATCCCGACTTTCTGTTCACCCGGCCGCTCTCTTTGGCGGTAACCACCAACCCCAAGATACGCCGAAGGCTGCAGCTGGTGAAAATTGCGCAGGATTTGGTGGCCCGGCCGCCCACGCAGGCCGAGATCGCACAGTTGGATGCAGGTGCCCCGCTCTCATCGTTTGTCGATCGCTACCTGCACTCTAAAGAGTTTGCCGATTTCTACTTCCGCCGTATTCGGCTCTACTTAGAGAGTCACGGCTCCCCTACCGATGATGAGCCGGTGCGATTGTGGACATGGATCGCGCTCCATCACCATCCCTTCAAGGAGATTCTCACGGCGGATTACACGGTGACGCCGGATTGGAAGGTCGAGCCACGCCCTGCCTACTACGGCCACAGCGGCGTCTTAACGATGAAAGGCTTTATCGAAGGCAAGCCGGGACTGCCGCATTTCAACTATTCCGCCCAGGTGCTTGAGAAGTTCCTCGGCTATGTGTTTATTGTGCCGGAGGCGATCGTAAAGATGCGTGAGGGCATTACCGCCGTGCAGACCACCACGCCAGGAACGGTCTGTTTTACGTGCCATCAGGTGTTAACGCCCCTCGCATATCAACGCTCGCGCTTCACGGACGACGGAGTCTATCATGAGCGCGACAGCCAGGGCAACCTGATTGACGATACGGATCATCAGCTTGTGCCTAGCTATCCGTTCAAAGGGGAGGGCATGCAGGCTTTTGCCGAGAAGGCTGTCAACACAGAGCGTTTCATTCGCACGATAATCCAGACGCATTTCGTGTTCTACTTCGGGCGCGAGATGCGTTGGGACAAAGATGAGAGAGGCCTTTACCATCGTCTATGGGAAACCGAGAAGGCCAATCACTACGATATCGAGGGGCTGATCCGTGCGATTGTGCTCAGCCCAGAATATCTCAACGGGAGCGTACGCCCATCCCCCGCCTCTAGCCCGCAAGAGCCGACAAGAGAGCGCACAAGCCCGCGCGTCGCGCGGCTAGGTTCATAAGGGGCAGGGCAACGAGATAAGGAGAAATACAGAGATGCGTGATTTTCGTTCCGAGCGAATACCGGAGTGTCGAGTTTCCGACGAGGTCATACTCCGTCCGGCTCCTAGTGAGCATCCGGGAAATGCCGGCTTCTTCAGCCGTAGGGAGTTTCTGCGTCGTGCCGGTATGGGGCTTGCGTCCCTCTGCGCTTTGGATTTTCTGGCCTACTTCAAAGCCTATGGGGCGCCGGTAACAACACGCCGCACGGCGGAGATGGTTCATGAGATGGCGCAGGAGGGCGATGAACCGCGGTTCCTCATCTATTGGTACCTAGAGGGCGGCTGGGAAAGCTACGACATGTTCAGCCCCCTGATGACGCCCAACAACGTGATCCATCGGCTCCCACCAGACCGGATCAGCGATGAGTTCTATCGTGTGCTTCACTTTGGCGAGCCACACTACGGCATCTACAAACAGGGCAATATTCGGTACGGTTATCTGGCCGAGGAGGGCAAAGAGCATTTTCCCTATATGGCCGTGCTCAGCTCAATGGACACCGGTGAGTTCCATTCGGGCGAGCGCTTAAATGTGCATATGGGTTCCTATAACCTTGTGCTCACCGATGAACGTCAGCCGGACGAGCGGGATGTGATGCAGGCCTTTGCGGAGGTCTACGGACGTCCCTATGTTTTGCCCAACATCGGTTGGTTTTGGTGGCTTGCCGATGGAGAGTTGAACGAGCAGCAGTATACGGGGCGGAGGGGCTTTTATCCGAACTTAGGGCCGGTATGGGCGCATACCATCTATGCGGGCACTCCGGCGAACCTAAAGCGATTCCTTATGCGAATGCAGCAGAACTCCTCCGACGTGGTGAACAGCCAGATCGAGCGTTTTGTGGATAACATGAGCGCCTATCTCACTCGCGATAACCATATGGAGATTATTCGCAGCTACGATTCGGCGCTTGGCATCTACAACAATTTGGCACGGGCCGGTAAGCGACTTGATGCCAATCTCATCAATAACCTCTTTAACGACCCTGTTCTGCGCGAGAAGTTCGACATCAAGCCCGAAGATGAGATGATCACCTATACCAGCGTGAACGGCAATAAGGCGCGTACCAAGTTCACACCGGCAACGAACGTGCAGGCGATGATGGCCTATGAGCTGATGCGCGCGGGGCTTTCGACCTGCTTCTTCATCGAGTCGCGTGATATTCGCCTCTTTGATAGCCACTACGCGCGTCGTGGTCTTTGGGGGCCGGACCGCAGAACGCCGATCGGCATGCCGGATCAGACGAACATGATGCGTGAGAACCTCTGGAAGCCGTTGAACACGCTGGTCGAGTTGTTAAAGAGCACGCCTTACAAGAACACCGGAAAGAGCCTGTTCGACTACACGACGATCGTCATCACTTCCGAGTTCGGGCGCACGATTCGGGGCGATGTTCGTGCCATCCAACAGATGAATATCAGCGATGCGGAGAAGGACAAGCTGATCTACGATCAAGACATCTCCCAACATTGGCGCGTAACCGGGGCGGCTTTTTTGGGGGCAGGCGTTCGCGGAAACTCGCAGTTTGGTGGCGTAGGCCAAAAGACGGGGATGCCTATCCCTCTTCTGCCGGACGGCAGCATGGACCCAGCCTACGATCCGATTACCGGTGAGTTGCTACCGGGGAGGACTCCATCAAAAGACGCTTGGGTACCCAACCATGGCGATGTGTACGCTACGGCGCTCTATTTATGTGGAATCAACCCTAAAGGGCGAGGGCGTAACGAGCGTCCTGCCATGCGCTACATAAAGGCCTGAGCGGCGGCGCTGTCAAAATCGGTTAGGGGGAGGCTTGCTTCCCTTAACCGAACTTGCTTTGCAGGTTGTCGCTAGCACCGGAAACTAATCTCACTAGCCCTCTTTCTCTAAAAAACAAACGGAAATCCCAGCGGCCAAAATGATCTCCTTAAATGCCTCATTCCCTGGCCGCTGCATCGCCGTGCGCTAGCACCTCCCGAATCGGGGGAAAGGCCGGGATAGGGAGCGAACAAGATAGACTTGCTGTGCTAATTGCCTCTAGAACCGTGAAGCCGGCAGTCTCTGCAGCCTCACCCCTCGCCCTCAGAACGGATGGGAATGGAAACTCAAGATTTCTCGCCTTCGGCTCGAAATGACAGGTGTGGTATCGGCTCGAAATGACAGTTGTCTTCGGCTTGAAATGATAGGCGCATCACCGGCTCTTCAAGGCTGACGCACCCCCCCTCAAGGGTTACCCCTACGACCCTTCACTTCAACCCTCCCTCTCTTGCATCTCTATTCGCCCCTTACCCTCATCTATAACACCTTCACTATCTTACCCCTTACTTACTACCCTCCTACAAAAAATTTTTTCCTCACACCCATAAAACTACTTGACATATCCTACTACCCTGTGTTATCCTGTTCTCGTCTGAACCCGCTCACCCCTTCGAGCACAGACCACACAACCGCATATCCAACCTTGGCCATTCTGAGGCTCCTGAGGCGACCTCCTCTCCTTCGAGAGGCCTCCCCAGTCCTCTTGGCATAGACTAAATCTATTCCAAAACAAAGGAGACTTTCACAATGGCTAAGAACAGAAAACAACGCAAACAGCAACAAGGGCAAGGGAGTGTCCCCCCCCCCCCCC
>Ga0209061_1003346_pt1 | contig 17609 bp, 14 predicted proteins | sample Coa_R1_10_FD_187157 | JGI IMG/M metagenome (GOLD analysis project Ga0209061, IMG submission 187157) | Surface soil microbial communities from Centralia Pennsylvania, which are recovering from an underground coalmine fire - Coalmine... | ecosystem: Environmental > Terrestrial > Soil >...
AGCGCCTCGTGCACGGCGGCGATGGCCAGGATCCGGTTCACGGAGTGCTCGAGCGCCTCGCGTGGGTCGACGCCCTCGGCGCGCGCCTGCAGGCGGAGCAGGGAGGCCACGGTCTGCAGGTTGTTCTTCACGCGGTGGTGGATCTCCTGGGCCAGGACGCCCCGCAGCACCGCCCGGCCGTGCTCCAGGGCCACCGCCGCGTGGTGGGCGATCGCCTCGAGCAGCGCCCGCTCCTCGTCGCTGAAGGGGCTATCGCGGTCGGCCACCAGCTCGCCGACCGCGCGCCGCTTCCAGCGCAGCGGCGTCCGCACCGCGTAGCGGCCGGCTCGTCCCTCCGGCCAGGCGATCCGGCCGTCTTCGAGGACGAGCGCGGCCCCGCTCGCCTGCACCGCGTCCATCGTCGTCCTGACGATCGCCTGCAAGGACTCCTCGAGGTACAGCGACTCCGAGACAGCCTCCGAGATCCGGGCCAGGGCCTCGAGCTCGGCGACTCGCCGCTGCGCCTCGGCGTACAGCTTGGCGTGGACGATCGACTGCGCGACCTGGCCCGCGATCGCCTGCAGCAGCTCGATCTCGTCCGCTCGGAAACGGCGCGGCGCGCGCGTGCGGACGTTGAGCGCGCCCGCGAGCTGCTCGCGGGCGAGGATCGGGACGGCGAGGATCGACTCGTACTCCGACTCCGGCAGGTTCGGGAACTCCTTCCAGCGCGGGTCGAGGTGGGCGGCGGCCGCGATCGCGATCGGCTGCCGCTCCGCCGCCGCCGTGCCCGTGATCCCCTCGCCCGGGCGCAGCCTCGGCCGCCGGGTCATCTCGTCGAGGCGCGTCCCGTGGGTCGCCCGCAGCACGAGCTCGCCGGCCCGCTCGTCGTAGAGGTAGACGAAGCAGGCGTCGGCGCGAAGCGCGGCGGCGACCTTGTCGGCCACGAGGTGCAGCACCTCCTCGAGGTCGAGCGTCGAGTTGACGGCCGCGATCGTCTCGGTCAGCAGCCGCAGGTGACGCTCGCTGGTGGAGCCCCCGTCCACGAGCGCAATGGTAGGGAGGAAGCCTGCAGGCGCCGGCCCGGCCGCCCGGGCCGAAGCACGACGCACCGCCGCCCGCGCCGCTTCGTCGAGCTGCGCGGGCGGCGCCTTCCGGTCAGCCGTCGCCTCAGGCCCCGGCGGTCGCGCCGAGCCGCTCGCCCGCCGGTTCGATGCGGGCGGCGCCGGCCTCCGGGCTGAGCGTGGTCACCGATCCGTTCTCCCAGCGTACGCGCAGCCGCAGGGGCTCCTCGCTCAGCACCGCCTCGACCGTCCCGGCGCGGGGCGGCTGGCCGACCTTCTCGCTCTCGAGGACGAGACGATCGCCTGCGCTGACGTCCATCGCTCCTCCTTCCCGTCGGACTTCCAGCGCTCCGCCCGAATGATGCAACGCCTGCGCTCGTCGTGCCGTCTCGGCTAGAGGACGGGGAGGTACTTGCGCATCTCCCACTCGGTGAGCTGCACCCGGTACTCGTCCCACTCCTTGCGCTTCAGCTCGACGTAGCGGTCGAAGATGTGCGGGCCGAGGGCCTTGCGCATCAGCTCGGAGCGCGACAGCTCGTCGATCGCCTCGCCGAGCGTCTCCGGCAGGGAGACGATGCCGCGCTCGCGCCGCTGCTCGGGCGTCAGGTGGTAGAGGTTCGTCTCCATCGGCTCGGGCAGCTCGTAGCCCCGCTCGATCCCTTCGAGACCGGCGTGGAGCAGCGCCGCGAAGGTCAGGTAGGGGTTGCAGGCCGGGTCGGGGCAGCGAATCTCGGCGCGGGTCGCCTGCTCGGAGCCCGGCTTGTAGAGCGGGATCCTGATCAGGGCCGAGCGGTTGCGCTGCGACCAGGCGACGTAGACGGGGGCCTCGTAGCCCGGCACGAGCCGCTTGTACGAGTTGACCCACTGCGCGAACACCGCCGACAGCTCGCGGGCGTGGCGGAGCTGGCCGGCGATGAACGCCTTCGCCACCGCGGAGAGGTGCCACGGGTCGTCCTCGGCGAAGAACGCGTTGTGGCCGCCGGCGAACAGCGACTGGTGGGTGTGCATCCCGGAGCCGTTCTCGCCGAACAGGGGCTTTGGCATGAAGGTCGCGTGGTAGCCGTGCTGCTTCGCGACCTCCTTGACGACGAGCCGGTAGGTGAGCATGTAGTCGGCCATCTGGAGCGCGCCGGCGTAGCGGATGTCGATCTCGTGCTGCGAGGGGCCGACCTCGTGGTGGTGGTACTCGACCGGGATGCCCATCGACTCGAGGGCGCGGATCGTGTCGCGGCGGACGCCGCTCGCGGCGTCGAGCGTCGTCTGCGCGAAGTAGCCACCCTCGTCGAGGGTCTCGGTCCCCCGCTCGTCGCGGAACAGGAAGTACTCCGCTTCGGGGCCGACGTTGAACGTGTCGAAGCCCATCGCCTCCATCCGCTCCAGCGCTCGCCGCAGGGCGTAACGGGGGTCGCCGGCGTACGGCTCGCCGTCGGGCGTGACGACGTCGCAGATCATGCGGGCGGTCTGGCCGTCCGGCAGGACGCGGAACGTCTCGGGGTCGGGGATCGCGACCATGTCCGACTCCTCGATCGCGTTGAAGCCGGTGATCGAGGAGCCGTCGAAGCCCATCCCGTCGTCGAGGGCGCCCTCGACCTCGCCGCGGGTGATCGAGAAGCTCTTCAGATGCCCCTCCAGGTCGGTGAACCAGAGGAGCACGTCCTCGATGCCGCGGGACTCGATCTCCGCGAGCACCTGCTTGCGCGTCTCGGGGTCGGACGTCGCGCGCTTCCTGCTCTCCACGTAGGCCATTCTCCCTCCTGAAAACGCGAAAAGCCTCGGCCGCCACCCGGTGTGGCAGCCGAGGCCTCGTCGCCTCGACGGTGTCGAGCGCGCAGTGTAGCCGCCGGCGAGGACGGCAGGGGACGCTACGCTCGGGCCATGGCGGTCGAGCGGCTGCTCGCCCGGCTCGCCGGGGTCACGTGGCGCCGACGGCGGGCCGTCGTCGCCGGCTGGCTGGCGCTGCTCGCCGGCTGCGCCTGGCTCTCCCTGCACCAGAGCGAGCGCCTGACGGGCGGCGGCTGGGACGTGCCGGGCAGCGAGTCGGTGCGAGTCGGACACCTGCTCGGCCGCTTCCCGGGGGTCACGCCGCCGGCGTTCACGCTCTTCGTGACCGGCGACTCGGCCGGCGCGGTGAAGCGGCGACTGGGCGAGATCGCGCCGGCGCTGCGGACGAGCCCGGGGCTACGGCCCGGCCGGGTGGTGCTGCTGCGGGGCGGCAGGGCTGCGCTGCTGCCGGTCGCCTACCCGAAGGGCAGCTCCCAGGCGATCGACGAGGCGACCCGCCTGCGGCGCGAGTTCGTGCAGACGAGCCGCAGCGTGCAGACCCGCGTCCTCGGCGAGCCGGCCATCTGGTCGAACTTCCAGCAGGTCGCCAAGCGGCAGCTCGCCCGGGGCGAGGAGCTCGGGTTCCCGCTGATCGCCCTCATCCTGCTCGCGGCGTTCGGGACCGTCGTCGCGGCGGTTGCCCCGCTGGCCCTCGGATTCGCCGCCGTCTTCCTCTCGGGCGCCGCCGTCTACGGGCTCTCGCGGGTCACCGAGCTCTCGGTCTACGTGACCAACATGGCCTCGATGATCGGGATCGGGGTCGCGGTCGACTACTCGCTGTTCATCGTCGGCCGTTACCGGGGGGAGCTCGCCGCCGGCGCCCCGCCCCGGCGGGCGCTGCGGCGGGCGCTCGCCTCGTCCGGTCAGGCGGTCGTCTTCAGCGGCGCCACGGTGGCCGTCTCGCTTGCCGGGCTGTTCGCCATCGACGTGGCCGGGATCCGCTCGCTCGCCGTCGGCGCGATCGTCGTCGTCTGCATCGCGGTGGCGGCGGCGCTGACGCTGCTCCCGGCCCTGCTGGCGACCGCCCGCCGCGGGATCGGCCGGCTGCGGGTGCCGCTGCCGTGGACGGCGGGGCCCGAGCACGGCGGCCCCTTCTGGACGGCCTGGGCGGCGCGGGTGATGCGCAGGCCCTGGCCGTTCCTGCTGGGCGGCGCCGCGGTGATGCTCGTGCTCGCCTCGCCGCTCTACTGGATGCAGACGTTCAACCGCGGCCTGAACGAGCTGCCGCCCCACTCGGAGGTCCGCCTCGCGACCGAGCGGGCGATGGCGCTCGCGGGGCCCGGCTTCGCGGCGCCCGTCTACGTCGTCGTCCGCCGCGAGGCGGCCGCGGTCGCCGGCCGGATCCGGCGCGTCCCCGGCGTCGTCTCGGTGACGCGGCCGGCCCGCAGCCGGGGCCCCGAGCGGCTGTGGCTCGTCGAGGCCCGGATCGCGGCTCAGCCCGAGTCGCTGCTCGCCCGCCGGATCGTGGGGCGGATCCGCGCGGTGGCCGGCCAGGGGGCGCTGCTCGGCGGCTCGACCGTCTTCGACCAGGACGTCGAGCGAGCGCTCGTGGGCGGGCTGTGGAAGATCCTGCTCGTCATCCTCGGCGCCTCCTACCTCGTCCTCCTGCTCCTGCTCCGGAGCGTCCTGCTGCCGCTCAAGGCGGTCGTCATGAACCTGCTCAGCGTCGGCGCCGCCTACGGCGTGCTCGTCGCGGTCTTCCAGTGGGGCTGGGCCGGCTGGACCGGCTACCGCGCGCCAGGCTACGTCGACACGATCGTGCCGGCCCTCGTGCTCGCCGTCACCTTCGGTCTCTCGATGGACTACGAGGTCTTCCTCCTGACCCGGATTCGCGAGCGCTGGCTCGCGCACGGCGACAACGAGCGCGCGGTGGCCGAGGGGCTCGTCCGCTCGGCCCGGACGATCACGAGCGCGGCCGCGATCATGGTCGCCGTCTTCGCCTCGTTCTCTCTCGCCGGCTCGCCGGCGCTCAAGGAGCTGGGCGTCGGGCTCGGCACGGCGGTGCTGCTCGACGCCACCCTCGTCCGGCTCGTGATCGTCCCGGCGGCGATGCGGCTGCTCGGGCGCTGGAACTGGTGGCTGCCCGCGTCGGTCCGCCCGCAACCAGCCCCCTCGCGGGCGGCGCCCGCCCGCTGAGGCAGACTCGAGTAGCGCCATGGACCGGAGCTTCGCCGCCGTACTCGCCGCCGTCGCCGCCCTGCTCGTCTCGGCACCCCACGCCACGAGGCCGGCGAGCCCGCGCTACGTCGCGCCGGCCGGCTCGGGTGCCCTCTTCCTGCTCCGCGGACACGGCTGGGGACACGGCGTCGGCATGGGGCAGTGGGGCGCGGAGGGCGACGCCCTGCAGGGCTACGCCTACCAGCAGATCCTGGCCGCCTACTACCCGGGCACGACCCTGAGCCAGGTCGCGCCCTCGTCGATTCGCGTGCTGCTCGCGAGCGGGCGCAAGACGCTGACGATCGCCTCCGACCAGCCGATCAGCGTCGAGGCGGGTGACGGCAGCGAGCACACGCTGCCCGCCGGCAGCGTGCAGCTCAACCCGAGCCTGCAGCTCGCGGTCGACGGCGGCCCGCCGCAGGCGCTCCAGCCGCCGCTGACGTTCTCGCCGGCCAGCGGCTCGACCCTGACCCTCGGCCGCGCGTACAGGGGCCAGATCGTCGTCGACGTCGTCGGCGGCACGCTACGCGCGATCGACGTCCTGCCGCTCGAGGAGTACCTGTACGGCGTCGTCGCGGCGGAGGAGCCGGCGTCCTGGCTGCCCGCCGCCCTGGAAGCCCAGGCCGTGGCGGCCCGCTCCTACGCCCTCGCCAGCCTGCGTCCAGACGCCCCCTTCGACGTCTACGCCGACGCGCGCAGCCAGGTCTACCTCGGCTACTCCGCCGAGACGCCGGCGGCGCGACAGGCGGTCGACCTCACCGCTGGCCAGGTGCTGCTCTACGGCGGTCAGGTCGCCACGACCGTCTACTCGGCGAGCAGCGGCGGCCAGACGCAGTCGGCGGCCGACGCCTGGGGCGGCCCCGGGGAGCCCTACCTCGTCTCGCTGCCCGATCCGGGCGACGCCATCTCCCCCTACCACGACTGGGGCCCCGTCGCGGTCACCGGCAAGGCGCTCGGACGAGCGCTCGGGGTGGCCGGCCGCCCGGTCGACGTCGCCGTGACCCGCAATGCGTCGCACCGGGTCGCGACCCTGACCGTGACCGCGCTCAGAGGCGGGCGAGGCCAGGAGACGACCGTCACCGGTCGCACGGCCGCCTCGGCCCTCGGCCTCCGCTCGGCGTGGTTCACGGTCGCCGTCCTCTCCCTCGCGCCGCCCTCGCCGGGCCGTCCCGTCGCCCCGGGCACCCCGGTCACGCTGACCGGCGTCGTCCGCGGCCTGCGCGGCGTCGTCCTCGAGGCGCGGCCCCGCGGAGGACGCTGGACGCCGCTCGCGCCGGTCGCGCCCGCGTCGCGCGGCGGCGCGTTCAGCCTGCGGGTTAGGCCGCTCGTGACGACCGATTACCGGCTCGCGACCGCCGAGGACGCCGCCGCCTTCGTCCGCGTGCGCGTCGAGGCGGGCGGCGCGAGCTCGTAGCCGCCGGCGGCGACGGCCCTGGTCGGAGGCTCTGGCTGGCGCTACCGTGAGCCGGTGAAGCTGACTCTCGGCCTCGCGCTCGTCGGCGCCGCCTGCGCCGCGGCCGTCCAGGCCGCCCCCGCCGCCGCCTTCACGCCGAGCAACGCCTACTACGCACAGCAGTGGTACCTCGCGCAGGACCATGCGTTCGACTACTGGCCCGCGCCGCCGACCTTCCAGGCCCAGGTCAAGGTGGCGGTCATCGACTCCGGCGTCGACTGCTCGCTGCCGGACTTCCAGGGACGGATCGTGGCCGTGCGCAGCTTCGTCGGCGGCAGCGCCTGCGTCGACACGGAAGGGCACGGCACGATCGTCGCCGGCGAGATCGCCGGCGACCTCGGCTCCGGCGGAATCGTCGGCCTCGCCTACTCCGCGCAGCTCGTCGTGGCCAAGGTGGTCGAGGTGGACGGGACGATCCCGCTGCAGGCCGAGGCTGCCGCCATCCGCTGGGCGGTGAACCAGGGCGCACGGGTCGTGAATCTCAGCCTCGGCGGGGTGCGCGACCCCGTCGACCCGCGCCGCGACACGTACTCGAGGCTCGAGGCGCAGGCGGTCGCCTACGCCTGGCGGAAGGGAGCCGTCGTCGTCGCGGCGGCCGGAAACGCCGACGAGGCCTACGCGACCCCGTGGCCGTGGGCGAGCTGGCCCGCCGCCCTGCCGCACGTGATCGGGGTCGCCGCCCTCGACCGCTCGGGCGGCGTCCCCCTGTTCTCCGACCGCGACCCGGTCTTCGTCGACCTCGCCGCGCCGGGCGTCGACATCTTCTCGACCTTCCCGCGGGCGCTGACCGCCCCGCAGAGCGGCTGCACCCCCCAGGGCTACACGGCCTGCGCCGCAGGCGACTACCAGCAGCCGGAGGGCACCTCGTTCGCAGCCCCGCAGGTCTCGGCCGCCGCCGCCGTCCTGTTCGGGCTCGACCCGGCGCTGACCAACAGCCAGGTGGCCACGCTCCTCGAGCGGACGGCCGACGACGTGAACGCGGCGACCGGCTGCGCCATCTGCCCCGTGGGGCGCGACCGCTACAGCGGCTGGGGCCGGCTCGACGTGGCGCGAGCGGTCGCCAGGCTCAACGCCGGCCAGATCCCGCCGCCCGACCGGTACGAGCCGAACGACGACGTCTCCGAGGCGTACACCCTCTGGGGCAGGCAGCGCACGATCGAGGCGACGCTCGACTACTGGGACGACCCGGTGGACGTCTACCGGATCAAGCTCCTGCGCGGCCAGCAGTTCCTCGCGGCCGTGCGCGGCCAGTGGGCGAGCGCCCGGATTCGCCTGCTGCTCTGGGCTCCGGGCACGAAGACCGTCCTGCACGGGCACGGCGGCCCGCGCAGCATCGCCCGCAGCGCGGGCGCCGTCGCGACCCGCCTCGCCTACCGGGTGCGGCGCAGCGGCTGGTACTACCTCGAGCTCCAGCTCACCCGCCCGGGCGGCGGCGCGTACACCTTGCGGCTCGCCAAGCGGGCGTAGGCTGCTACTGCTGCTCGAGCAGCTCCTCGGGCGGCACGGGGCGCAGCACGCGGGCCGGGTTGCCGACCACGACCATCCGCGGCTCGACGTCCTTGGTGACCACCGCTCCGGCCCCCACGAACGCCTCCTCGCCGATCTCGATCCCCGGCAGGAGGATCGCGCCGCCCCCCACCCGGGCGCCGCGGCGCAACGTCGGGCCCTTGATCAGCTCGTGCCGCCGCTCGGTGCGGCCCATGAAGTTGTCGTTGGTGGTCACCACGCAGGGGGCGACGAAGACGTGCTCCTCGAGCGTCGAGTAGGCGGTGATGTAGGCCTCCGCCTGGATCTTCGTCATCGCGCCGATGGTCGTGTCGTTCTCGACCAGCGAGCCCCGTCCGATCACGACGTCGTCGCCGATCCGGACGCGCTCGCGCACGCACGACTGGTCGCCGAGAATCACGCGGGCGCCGATCTCGCTGCCGGCGAAGACGACCGCGCCCGTGGAGACGACGGTGCCCGGGCCGAGCACGGCCGGCGGCAACGGCTCGCGCGGCGCGGTCGAGCGCGGCGAGAGCGACGGCTGCTTGCCGACGACGGCGTGCTCGAGCACCCGGACGCCGTCGCCGAGGACGGTGCCGGGATAGACGACCGCGGTGGGATGGATCTCGGCGCTCATCGGGGCTGCAGGGCGGCGCGGCCCGCCGGAGCCCCGCGCAGGGAGTCGGTCAGCAGCTCGAGCGCGCGCACCACCTCGAGGCCGTCGCGCATCTCGCGCCCGTCCCAGCCGTCCTGCACGAGACGCACGAAGTGCTGGCACTCGAGCCGCAGCGGCTCGGCGTTCGAGACCTTGGGGCTGAAGATGTCGCCCGTCCGCGTCCGCCATTCGCCGTAGCTCTCGGCCGGCTGCTCGGGCGCCTTGTCGTAGACGGTCACCTTCCGCTCGAGCTCCATGTCGTCGAAGACGGCCATCCGGTCGCGCCCGACGACCGTGAGCCGCCGCATCTTGTGCGGGTCGAGCCACGAGAGATGCATGTGCGCGATCTTGCCCGACGCGAAGCGGAGGTAGCAGAAGACGACGTCCTCGACGCCCTCGGTGAGGAAGGCGTGCCCGTGGGCCGCCGCTTCGACGATCGGCTCGGGGATCAGGTGGAGGATGACGGAGAGGTCGTGGACGCCGAGCGACCAGAGTGCGTTCTCGTCCCGCCGGATGACGCCCAGGTTCTGGCGGTTGCCGTAGACGACGAGCACCTCGCCCAGCTCGCCCCGGTCGACCAGCTCCTTGAGCTTCTGCACGCCCGGGTGGTAGAGGAGCAGGTGGCCGGGCATCAGGACGAGCCCGCGCGCTTCCGCGAGCGCGACCAGCTCCTCCATCTCCGCGACACGCATCGCCGGCGGCTTCTCGACGAAGACGTGCAAGCCCGCCTCGAGCGCGCGCCGGGCGAGCGGGTGGTGGGTGGGGACCGGAGTGGCGACGACGACCGCGTCCAGCTCCCCCGACGAGAGGAGCTCCTCGAAGTCGCCGGTCACGCGGGCCTGCGGGTAGCGGCGCCCGAACTCCTGCCGCAGCGTCTCGTCGGCGTCGCACAGCCACTTGAGGTCCGCGACCTCGTCGAAGACCCGAGCCAGGTTGCGCCCCCAGTAGCCCAGCCCGACCTGGCCGATGCGGATGGTCGGCTCCCCGTCCGGCATCACAGCTTGTAGACGTGGGCGGCGGCGCTGCCCTTCGCCCCGGTCGCGTTGCGGAGGTCGACGACCAGCTGCGCCTCGTCCACGAGCCGGTCGTAGTCGAGGGACGAGTGGTCGGTGACGACGACGACGCAGTCGTAGGCGGCCGGCTCGTACGGCGCCGACTCGAGCTCGAGCCCGTGCTCGCGCACGGCCGGCACGTGCGGGTCGTGGTAGGCGACCTCGGCTCCCGCCTTGCGCAGCAGCGAGATCAGCTTCAGGGCCGGCGACTCGCGCAGGTCGCCGATGTCCGGCTTGTACGAGACGCCGAGCACGAGGATCCGAGCCCCCTTCATCGCCCGCTGGGCGTGGTGGTTGAGCGCCTGCGAGACGAGCGAGCGGCAGAAGTAGGGCATCTCCTCGTTGACCTTGCCTGCGAGCTCGATGAACTCCGTGTAGAAGCCGAACTCGCGCGCCTTCCAGCTCAGGTAGAAGGGGTCGACCGGGATGCAGTGGCCGCCCAGCCCGGGGCCGGGGCTGAAGCGCATGAAGCCGAAGGGCTTGGTCGCCGCGGCGTCCACCACCTCCCAGACGTCGATCCCCATCCGGTCGCAGAGGATGGCCAGCTCGTTCACGAGGGCGATGTTGACCGACCGGAAGATGTTCTCGAGCAGCTTCGTCAGCTCGGCGGCCTCCGGGCTCGACAGCTCGTGCACCGTGTCGATCGCCCGCCGGTAGACGGCGGCGGCGCGACGGGTGCACTCGGGCGTCAGGCCGCCGAGCACCTTCGGCGTCGTCTTCGTCGTCCAGTCGTCGCGGCCGGGGTCGACCCGTTCCGGCGACATCGCGAGGTAGAAGCCGTCGCCGGCTTTCAGGCCGCTTCCCTGCTCGAGGATCGGCCGCAGCAGCTCGCGCGTCGTTCCCGGCCAGGTGGTCGACTCGAGCACGACGACCTGGCCCGGGCGCAGCACGCCGGCCAGGCGGCGGGCTGCGCCCTCGACGATCGAGAGGTCCGGCTCCCGCTGGGGCGAGAGCGGCGTCGGCAGCGCGATCAGGATCGCGTCGGCGCCGCCGAGCTCCTCGTAGCTCGTGCTGGCGTGGACGAGCCCGGCCTGCACGAGCGGCGCCAGCCGCTGCGAGGGGACGTCGGAGATGTGGGACTCGCCCCGGTTGAGCGCGGCCACGAGCTCGTCCAGGACGTCGACGAGCAGCACGCGGCAGCCCGCCTCGGCGAAGGTGGCCGCCAGGGGCACCCCGACGTAGCCGGCGCCGACGACGCCGACGTCGTAACGAGGGCCCTCAGCCATGCTCGGCAAGGCTAGCGGCGACCCGTTCGGCCGCGTGCCCGTCACCGTAGAGCGACGGTCGCTCGGCGGGCATGCGGGCCGACGCGACTGCCGCGGCGAGCCGCTCCGGATCGTCGTCGACGAGGACGTTGGCGCCCGCCTCGACGGTGTCGACCCACTCGGTCGACGGCCGCGCGGTCACGCAGGGGACGCCGTACCAGTACGCCTCCTTCTGCAAGCCGCCGGAGTCGGTCACCAGGACCCGGGCCTGCGAGACGAGCGCCGCCATGTCGAGGTAGCCGAGCGGCGCGAGGGGCCGGATGCCGCCGCCGAGCTCGATGCCGTGCTCGAGCGCCACCCGGCGCGTGCGCGGGTGGAGGGGGAACAGGACGGGCTCGTCCAGGCGGGCCAGCCCGTCGACGATGCGGCACAGGCGCTGCGGCCGGACGTTGGCCTCGCGGTGGATCGTGGCCACGACGTACCCGCCCGGCTCGACGCGCTGGTCGCTGAGGATCCGCGAGCGCCGGCGGGCGATCGGCGCGAGCTGGAAGCACGCGTCGGCCATCACGTCGCCGACGACCTCGATCCGGCCGCCGACGCCTTCGCCGAGCAGCGTCCGGCGCGAGCGCTCGTCGGGGCAGAGCAGGAGCGCGGCCAGACGGTCGACCGCGATCCGGTTGTGCTCCTCCGGCATCGACAGGTCGCCGCTGCGCAGCCCCGCCTCGACGTGGGCGACCGGCACGCCGGCCTCGGCCGCGGCCTCGGCCCCGGCCCGCGTCGAGTTCGTGTCGCCGAAGACGAGCGCCCAGTCGGGCCGTTCCCGCTCGAGCGCGGCCGTGATGCGGGGCCGCATCGCGGCGGCGTCCGCGGTGTGCAGGTCGAGCCGGTAGCGGGGCTCCGGCAGACCGAGCTCCCGGTAGAAGACCTCCGACAGCTCCGGATCCCAGTGCTGACCCGTGTGGAGGCCGACCTCCTCGATCCCGGCCGCACGGAGGGCCGCCGAGACCGGCCCGGACTTGATGAACTGCGGTCGGTTCCCGACGATGGTCAGCACCCGCATGCCGGGCCGAGGCTAGCGGCGGCGGAGCAGGCGCAGCAGCTTCGGCCGCTCGCGCCGCAGGCGCCCGGCGCCGCCGCAGCTGCGCTCGGTGGCGCGGGACGTCCGATGGGCCGTGGAGGATTCGAACCTCCGACCTTGGGATTAAGAGTCCCCTGCTCTACCAGCTGAGCTAACGGCCCGCGCTGGCCGGCCATTGTAGCCCCGGCGCTCTGCGGGCCCGGGGCCGTCCACGGTGCTCGGGTCGCTCCCGAGACGACCGGGGCCGAGACGACCGGGCAGCCCGCAGAGGAGCAGTGTGGCGCACACGGATCGGCCACGGCGCCGAGGGGCTCGTCCCGCCTCCTACCCCCGCCGCGGACCTGTCCCGGCAGCAACCGAGACAGGTCCGCACCGTCACTCGCCCCCGGAGACATCACCCAGGGGTCTGACCCCAGGCTCATGTCCGCTTCGGCCGGGACATGGTCTCCGCGGACATCGGCCGGGGGTCTGACCCCAGGCTCATGTCCGCTTCGGCCGGGGCTCGGCTCAGTACGGCGGGGCGGTCGGGCCCTCGTCGTAGTAGGTCGTCCGGCGCCGCGTCCAGTAGCCGGGACCGGCCCACGACGACCAGAAGATCAGGGAGAGCAAGACTCCGACGATGCCCACGATCAGCAGGATCCAGCCGATCGCGTGGATGTTCACGCCAGAGACGTCAGCGCTCACGGCGAACGCGAGCACCGCGCCCACGGCCGCGAGAATCAGTCCGACTCCGAGACCCATGCAACTCCTCCTTTGGTGGGATTGGGGGAGCAACGGCCGAGCGCAGCTTCGGGATTCGCTCCCCGCGCCGTTCGTCTAGGCTCCCGGGCGAATGCGCAGAGGCTCGATCGTCGCGCTCGTCGGGATCGGTGTGGTCGCGGGCGGGATCGCGGCCGCGGTGGCGATCCTTCCGCCCTGGCTGCCCACGCCCGCGTCGCGCGAGGCGGGCCGCATCGACTTCGTCTTCTGGTTCGTGGTCGCGATCTGCATCGCGATCTTCTCGATCGTCGCCGCGGCGCTCGTCTACTCGGTGCTGCGCTTCCGGGCCCGGCCGGACGACCACGAGGACGGTCCGCCCATCCACGGGCACAGCGGGCTGGAGATCACCTGGACGGTCATCCCCTTCCTGCTCGTCACCTCGATCGCGATCGTCAGCGCGGTCGTCCTCTCGCGCAACGACGCCCAGGCCCGCGACACGCTGCGGGTGAACGTCACCGCGCAGCAGTTCCTCTGGACGTTCAGCTACCCGGACGCCCACAACGTGACGAGCCCGGTGCTGCGGCTGCCGAAGGGGCGCTCGGTCGAGCTCTACCTGCGTTCCAAGGACGTCATCCACTCGTTCTGGGTGCCGGAGTTCGGCCAGAAGGAGGACACCGTGCCGGGCCTCGTCACGCAGCTGCACATCACGCCCGACCGGCTGGGCACCTTCGACGTCGTCTGTACCGAGCTGTGCGGGCTGGGCCACGCCCTGATGCGCTCGCAGGCGATCGTGATGCCGCCGGCGGCGTTCGACCGCTGGCTGCGCCAGCAGGAGAAGGGAGCGTCGGCCGCCTCGGCGCCCGCGAGCGGCCTCTCCGTGTTCGAGGCCAACGGCTGCTCGAGCTGCCACACCCTGACCGCGGCCCACGCCACGGGCAAGGTCGGGCCCGACCTCGACAAGCTCGTCGCCTACGCCAAGCAGGCCAAGCAGCCCCTCGCCGCCTTCGTCCGGGAGTCGATCGTCAGCCCGAACGCCTACATCCAGCCGGGATACCCTCGCAACGTCATGCCGCAGACGTTCGCGCAGACGCTCTCCCCGTCCCAACTCGACGCGCTCGTGACGTTCCTCGTCCAGTCGAGCCAGAAAGGGTGACCAGACCGTGACCACGACCGCCGTTCCCGAGCCCCACCTGCAGCGCGCTCCCGCCCCGGGCGGCGGCCACAGCCGCTGGCGGCTGCTCTACCGGGGCGGGTGGGTCCGCGCCTTCTGGATGACGCCGCTGTTCGCCGGCATCGGCTTCGGGATCGTCGTCCTCGCCCGCTGGGCCGGCGGCTGGCATCCGCTGCTCGCCACCGCGCCGCTCGTGCTCGTGGCCGCGCTCGTGACCGCGCCGATCGGGTTCCTCGCCGGCCTCGGCGCGTTCGACTACTGGGTCTACTACGCCCTCGGTTTCCCGACCCGCCCCGAGGACCACTCCGGCCACGGCGCCCGCAGCTGGCGCGACTACTTCCGGGTCAACACCGACCACAAGGTGATCGGCGTCCAGTACCTCGTGACGACCGTCTTCTTCTTCCTCGCCGGCGGTCTGCTCGCGTTGCTCGTGCGGGCTGAGCTCGCGAAGCCCGGCATCCAGTACTTCGACCCGCAGACGTACAACGGGCTGTTCTCCGTCCACGCCTCGCTGATGATCTTCCTGTTCGTGATCCCCGCTTTCGCCGGGCTCGCGAACTTCGTCGTCCCCCTGATGCTGGGCGCCGCCGACATGGCCTTCCCGCGCCTCAACGCGCTCTCGTTCTGGCTGCTGCCGATCGCCGGCACGATGATGCTGCTCTCGTTCGTGATGCCCGGCGGCGCGTTCGCCTGCGGCTGGACGGGCTACGTCCCGCTCTGCTCGACCCACCAGCCGATCGGCGCGATCTTCTTCAACCAGGGCGTCCAGTGGGCGGGCGCGTCCTCGATCATGACCGCCCTCAACTTCCTGGTGACGATCATCACCATGCGGGCGCCCGGCATGACCTTCTGGCGGCTGCCGCTGCTCGTCTGGGCGAACTTCACGACCTCCCTGCTCGTCGTGATCGCGACCCCGTTCATCGCCGGCTCGCAGTTCTTCTCGATGTTCGACCACGTGATGCACACGGCGTTCTTCGAGCCGGTCGGCGGCGGCTATCCGCTCGGATACCAGCACATCTTCTGGTTCTACTCGCACCCGGCCGTGTACATCATGATGCTGCCCGGCTTCGGGATCATGAGCGAGGTGATCTCGGTGTTCAGCCGCAAGCCGATCTTCGGCTACCGGCTGATGGCGCTCTCCCTGATGGCGATCGTCGTGCTCGGCTTCTCGGTCTGGGCGCACCACATGTTCGTCAGCGGCATGGCGTCCTGGCTGCGCGTCCCGATGATGGTCACGACGCTGCTGATCGCGATCCCAACCGGGATCAAGGTCTTCAGCTGGCTGGCGACGATGTGGGAGGGCAAGCTCCACTTCAACACGCCGATGCTCTTCGCGCTCGGCTTCTTGTCGATGTTCGTGATCGGCGGCCTCTCGGGCGTGATGCTCGGCGCGGTCCCGCTCGACATCCACGTCAGCGACACGTACTTCGTCGTCGCGCACATCCACTACGTGCTGTTCGGCGGCTCGGTCTTCACGATCTTCGCCGGGATCTACTACTGGTTCCCGAAGATGACCGGCCGGATGTACGACGAGCGGCTGGGGAAGCTCCACTTCTGGCTGACCTTCGTCGGCTTCAACCTCACGTTCTTCCCGATGCACATCCTCGGAACGGAGGGGATGAACCGGCGAGTCGCCGACTACCTGCCGAAGTTCGCCGACCTGAACATGTTCATCTCGCTCGCCGCGTTCGGCCTCGGCGCCTCCGTGATCGTCTTCCTGTACAACATGATCACGAGCTGGCGCTTCGGCGAGCCTGCGCCGGCGAACCCCTGGCGGGCGCTGACGCTCGAATGGCAGGTCTCGTCGCCGCCGCCCGTCTTCAACTTCGACGAGATCCCGCAGGTGGTCGGCTCGCCCTACGAGTACGGGGTGCCCGGCGCCCAGCACGCGATCCTGGCCCCGTCGCGGGCGCGTGAGACGGAGGAGGTCCCGGCATGAGGCACGCGCTCGTCGTCGCCAACGAGACGGTCGACGCCGCGAGCCTGCGCGAGGCGGTGCGGGCGCGCGACCACGACCTGCACGTGACCGTGGTCTCGCCGGTCAACGAGCCCCGACGGGGGTACGTCGTCTACGCCGACACGCGCCGCGCCTCGGCGCAGCGGCGGCTGGAGCGGGCCCTGCGGCACCTGCGCGAGGCAGGGGTCTCTGCCGACGGCTACGTCGTGGAGGCCGACCCCGCCGCCGCCGTCCGCGACGCGCTCGCCCAGCTGGAGCCGCCGGTCGACGAGATCCTCGTCTCGACGCATCCGGCCCGCAAGTCGGGCTGGCTGCGGCGCGGCGTGCTGGAGCGGATCCGCGCCGCGGCCGGCGGCCTGCCGGTGGAGCACCTCGTCGCCTCCGAGAGCGAGCCGCGCGAGGCGAACGTGCTCGTGATCGCGAACGAGACGGTGCTCGGCGAGCCGTTGCTGGCCAAGATTCGCGAGCGGGCCGCGGCCGGCCCGGCCAGCTTCCTGATCCTCTCGCCGCAGAGCGATCCGAGCGCGGGCGCGCACCCGGAGGCCGAGCGCCGGCTGAAGCTCGCCCTCGCGCAGCTGCGCGGGGAGGGTATCGACGCGCACGGCCAGGTCGCGCACCCCGACCCGTTCAGCGCCGCGCTGGAAGCGGTGCACGACGAGCGTGTCGACGAGATCGTCGTCTCGACCTTCGAGCCCCTCTCGTCCAGCTGGCTCCGCAGGGACCTGGTCGAGCGGCTGCGCCGGGAGACCGGGCTGCCGGTCGAGCACGTGATCGTCGAGAAGGCGGCGACCGAGCAGCCCGCGGCCGCGACGGAGGTGCCTGCGTGACGGCGTACTCCCACGCCGAGGGGTTCGCGCACGACGAGAGCCACCACGGGCCGCCGCCCCCGCACTACAGCTCCCGAATCATGCCGGCCACCCTCGGCATGTACCTGTTCATCGCCTCGGAGATCATGCTCTTCGGCTCGTTCTTCACGGCCTACTTCTTCGTCCGGGTCGTGAACGAGACGCCCTGGCCGACGCCCCCCTACCACCTGCCGGTCTTCGTGGCGACGATCAACACCTGCATCCTCGTCACTTCGAGCGCGACGATGCACTGGGCGACCCAGGCCATCAAGCGCGGCAACGTCTGGGGGATGCGGGCAGGCCTGCTCCTCACCTTCCTCATGGGCTCGGCCTTCCTGATCTCCCAGGTCTACGAGTACCTGCGGGCCGGCTTCAACACGTCGGACGGCGCCTTCCCGACGATCTTCTTCTGCCTCACGGGCCTGCACGGCTGCCACGTCTTCGTCGGCCTCTCGATCCTCGCCTTCATGACCATCCGAGCCTTCCGCGGACACTTCTCCAGCCAGCACCACCACGGCGTCGAGATCGGCGGGATCTACTGGCACTTCGTCGACGCGATGTGGATCGTCGTCTTCACGACGGTCTACATCCTCTGAGCCCCGGGTAGGGGCGGGAACGTGCGCAACCCGCTCCGCAGCGAGTCCGAGGCCTTCCGCTTCCTCGGCGTCGTGATCGTCGGCGCCGTGGTGATCGTCGTCGCCGCCGCCGCGAACACGTGGGCCGGCGTCGCAGTCGCCGTGCTCGTCTTCGCCGCCGTCGGCTGGTGGTTGAGGCGCGAGCCGGCGCCGGGGGTCGCCGACCCGCCGAGGCGGCTCGTCTCGGGGACGCCGGAGGGCGTCCGCCGGCTGCTCGTCGTCGCCCCGCCCGGAACCGAGTCGCTGCGTGTCCCGCGCGAGGCGCAGGTGCTCGTCGTCGTGCCGGCCGTCGCCTCGACGGTCGAGGCGGTGACGGGCGCGGTCGACGACCGGCGACGGGAGGCCGAGGCGACCGC